>Ga0207428_10006162_pt1 | contig 11079 bp, 10 predicted proteins | sample RhiMethybrSRZTD1_FD_187600 | JGI IMG/M metagenome (GOLD analysis project Ga0207428, IMG submission 187600) | Populus rhizosphere microbial communities from Tennessee, USA - Rhizosphere MetaG P. TD hybrid SRZTD1 (SPAdes) (version 3) | ecosystem: Host-associated > Plants > Roots > Rhizosphere >... | reverse complement strand
TCGGGATCATCGGGTACTTGTCCCACAGGATGTGCAACGGGCTGTCGGCGGAGAAGGGCGTGCGTTGCGCATCGGGCAGGCGTCGATACTGGCCGAGTGGCAACAGGTTGAAATCCCCGCCGATCAGCCACGGCGTGCCACGGCTTTCGAATTTATCGAGGGCCCTGGCCACGGCGTTCACCTGGTTTTGCAAAGTATTGCCGGCTTGGGTCGCACGCTCCAGGTGGGTATTGAGCACCGCCATCTGTCCGCCGTCACTCAAAGGCAAGTAGCTCACCAGCAAGGCGTTCCTGGGTTTGAATTGGCGGCTGACCGGATTGCCCGAGGCAACGGGCAGTTGCAGGCGCTCGGCATGTTCGACCTGGTAACGGCTCAGGGTCGCCAGTTGCCGACCGACACTGCCAAAGATATGCGGGTTCGGTACGAAGTCGGCCTTCCAGTCGAAGGTGCTGGCGCTGCATGGGTACAGATCGGCGAGCCGTTCTTGCAGCAGTTTGAACTGGTGCTGGTAATTGCTGGCCTTGGCGCCGTCATCCAGCTCCTGCAACAGCACGATGTCCGGTTGTTCGTCGCGAATCACCCGCGCCACTTCGTCGAGGCTGAAGGCCATGTCTTCCGCTGTGGGGCGTTCGTCGGTACCGGCGGCCAGGTCATTCCAGAACACGTAACGCTTGCCGGCCAGGTACTGGACGTTCCAGGTCATCACCTTCAGCACCTGCCCGGGGACCAGGGTGGGTGCCAGTGCACTGCAACTGACTGGCAACACTTCTTTGGCATCGGGGCGCCAGGTCAGGCTGTAGATCATCACGCCGATCAGGCCGATCGCGATCAGCAGGCCCAGCAGGGTGTAGCGCAGTAGACGGGTCATGGCTCGGCTTATTAGCGTTACAAAATTGCTCCCGAGGATACCCGAGAGCGCTGGTCGGGCCCAAGGTCAGAGCGAGTTGTCATTGCTCTCGGGCAGCGGGCTGATCAGCATGAACAGACGGAACAACACCACGCTGGTAAACAGCTGCAGGAAACTGTGGGCACTGTCGATCAGCAGCGAGATCACCGGGTTCTGTGGTTCGGGGTACGCCGCCAGGGTGACCCCCTTGAGCAGCCACAGCGGCCCCATCACACACAGAATGCACAGCAGGATGCGCAAGAAATGCCCTTGGGTCATGCGCAGGCTTTCCTTCATGGCCGCCAGCGGCGCCAGGCCGCGCAACACCAGCAGGTACTCGCCAAACGCCAGGGTCACCATCAAGTAGATACCCGGCAGGAAATACAGTGACAGGCCCAGCAGGATCAGCACGGTATTGAGCGCCGTCAGCAGAGCGAAGCGCGGCCACAGGCTCGCCGCCATCGCCAGCAGGTCGCGGTTGCGCGGCGACTCGCCCCGGCTGCGGGCGTCGAGAAACAGAATCAGCGCGGCGGTGTACAGCGGGTACACCAGCAAGCCGACAATCACGCTGATGCCGGGGAAACTGTCCGGCTCCGTGGAGTGGTCGACCACTTGTTGCAGCAGCGCCTCGAGAATCACCAGCGGCAGGCACAGCTGCACGATCTGGCCCAGATTGCGCTTGAAGAAATACAGCGAGTCACGCAGGACGTCTAACGGATTCATCGGTTGGTATCGCAGGTTGGAAGCAGTGGCTCACTTTAACCGATGAAACGCTGGGGGGCGCAAACGTAAACGATTGGTAAAGGTCATTGAAACATCTTGTTTCAGCCTCCATTAAGGTCGAGCACCTTATCCTCAGTGGAAAAGGACAACGTTTTCCCCCGGCAATCTACGAGGTCGCCATGAACAGCGAAGAACAAACCCTGATCGATGGACTGTTTTCCCGGCTGCAACAGGCCGAAACGGACTCAGCCCCGCGCGACGCCCAGGCCGAGGCGCGGATCAAGGAACACCTGACGCGCCAGCCCGCGGCAGGTTATTTCATGACCCAGGCGATTCTGGTGCAAGAGGCGGCGATCAAGAGCCTCGATGAACAGAACAGGCAGCTGACCCAGCAAGTCCAGCAATTGCAGGCCGAGTTGCAACAGGCCAAGGCTCAGGCAACTCCGGCTCCGGCTCCGAGCAGTGGTGGCTTTTTGTCGAGTATTTTTGGTGGCGCTTCCCGTGAACCACAACCGGCCCCCACCCAGAGCGCGCCGCCATCGAGCGGTGGCTGGCGTGAGCCGGGACGCTCGTCGTTCGGTTCGCAAGCGCCGCAGCAGAACTTCGGTGCCCCGCCGCAAAACTTTCCACAACAGGGCTATGCGCCGCAACAGCAGGCTCCGGCAGCGGCCGGAAGCAGTTTCCTCGGTGGTGCGCTGAAAACCGCCGCCGGCGTAGCGGGTGGCGTGATGCTGGCACAAGGCATCAGCAGCCTGTTCCATCACAACCAGCAACCTGAAGTCGTCGAAGTCATCAAGGAAGAGCCGGCCCAGGTCAACGACCAGGGCAACAATGGCTGGGGCGACGACCAGCGCATGGCCGGTAACGACTCCTACGGCAACGATCAGGGCGGGTTCAGCGACGCTGATTACAGCGATGACTCGCTCTTCGGCGGCGACGACGATTCCTTCGTCTGACCTGCCATTCGTCCGGAGCGCAACAGCGCTCCGGGGCGATTATTCGCGGAACAATCCTCCGGGCTGGCATACTGGGCGACTTTTCGGGCCTGGTGCCTGATTCAGCCTTTGAGGAATACCGGTGAAAAAAATCGCAGTGTTCGCCGATGTCCAGAACCTCTACTACACCGTGCGTCAGGCTTATGGTTGCCACTTCAACTATGCCGCGCTGTGGGCTGACGTCAGCAAACAGGGCGAGATCGTCGAAGCCTACGCCTACGCCATCGACCGTGGCGACAGCAAACAGCAGCAGTTCCAGCAGATCCTGCGTAACCTCGGTTTCACCGTGAAACTCAAGCCGTACATCCAGCGCAGCGATGGTTCGGCCAAGGGTGACTGGGACGTGGGCATCACCCTCGACATCATGGATGCCGCCGACCATGTCGATGAAATCGTCCTGGCCTCCGGCGATGGTGATTTCGACATGCTGCTGGAACGCATCATCAGCAAACACGGAGTGCAAGCGGTGGCCTACGGCGTGCCGGGCCTGACCGCCAATTCGCTGATCCGCGCCGCTAGCCGCTATGTGCCGATCGAAGGCGCGTTGCTGCTCAAGAATTGATTTTTACGGAGTTGAACCAGGTTTGGAACGCATCGCAGTCATCGACTTTGAAACCACCGGGATCTCCCCGAGCAGCAGCTGCCGGGCCACGGAAATTGCCGTGGTGATCCTTGAACAGGGGCGCATCGTCGAGCGTTACCAAAGCCTGATGAACGCCGGCGTGCGCGTCCCGGCCTTCATCGAGCAACTCACCGGCATCAGCAACGCCATGCTGCGCACCGCGCCGTCGGCGGAGCAGGTGATGAACGAGGTCAATGAATTCGTCGGCACCACGCCACTGCTGGCGCACAACGCCGCGTTCGACCAGAAGTTCTGGGACTTTGAGCTCGGGCGAATCAAACGCACCCGCTTGCAGAACTTTGCCTGCTCGCTGCTACTGGCCCGCCGTCTGATGCCCGCCGCGCCGAACCACAAACTCGGCACCCTTACCACCTTCGCCAACCTGCCCAACACCGGCAAGGCCCACCGGGCCATGGCCGATGCCGAGATGGCGGCCAACCTGACCGCGCACCTGGCTGAGGAGTTGCGACAAAAGCACGGCTTGCGCGAGCTGTCCCATGACTTGCTGTGCAAATTGCAGAAGGTCCCGGCGGCGAAAGTGGGCGAACACCTCAAGCGCTATCGCGGATTTTAAAACGCAACAGAACCCTGTAGGAGCGAGCTTGCTCGCGAAAAAGGTACAGCCGACACCACTTGGCGCCTGGAATACCATCGCGAGCAAGCTCGCTCCTACAAAAAAAGCTATTTGCCGTTTGCTTCCAGTTGCCCCAACGGCACCCGTTTCTCTATCGCACTCGACAACACAATCGACGTCTTGCTGAACCCGAACGTGGCGATCCGGTTGATCAGCTCTTCCAGCTCCGGCATCGAGCCCACGGCTGCCTGCATGATCACGCACGGGTCGCCGGTCACCCGATGGCATTCGGTCAGTTGCGGGATCTTGATCAGGTCGTCATAGGCTTTCTGGTTGCCGTGCTGGTTCAGGCGCAGTTCGATCACGCACTGGATCGGCAGGCCGAGCTTGGCCATGTCGACCTTTGCCTGATAGCCGGTGATCACGCCGCTGGCTTCGAGCTTGGCCACGCGCTCGGCCACTGCCGGGGCGGACAGGTTGACCTTGCGCGCGAGATCCGCGTAGGACGCGCGACCGTTTTCCAGCAGGGCGCTGAGCAGCATGCGGTCGTACTTATCCATCGTGGCACTCCTGAATAATGACGGACTTTCGAAAACACGGTTTATAGCCATGAACTCCGTGTTTTGAAAAGTGTACTGGCGGTTTAAAAAGGTTTTGTAACTTATTTTCCGGCGTCAGCCTTTCTAGAATAGCCGTTCACCTGTTCTGCCTGTGAGTTGCCCCCATGTCCGGCCTACGTCGCTTTCCCTTACCGTTGATCGCTGCCTTTTTCGCCTTGTACGTGATTTGGGGCTCGACTTACCTGGTGATCCGCATCGGCGTGGAATATTGGCCGCCCTTGTTGCTCGCCGGGGTCCGCTTCGTCATTGCCGGGACCTTGATGTACGCCTTCCTGCGCTGGCGCGGGGCGCCGGCGCCGACCTGGGCGCAGTGGAAAGCCGCCGGGATCATCGGCGTATTGTTGCTGGCGTGTGGTAACGGGGCGGTCAGCGTGGCCGAACACACGGGCGTCGCTTCGGGTGTGGCCGCGTTGGCGGTGGCAACGGTGCCGCTGTTTACCTTGCTCTGTGGCTATTTCTGGGGCGCGCGCAATACCCGTCTCGAATGGGCGGGAATTGTGCTGGGGATGATCGGTATCGCCATGCTCAACCTCGGCTCCAACCTGCAATCGAGCCCGTTGGGTGCAGCCCTGCTGATTTTTGCGGCGGCCACCTGGGCCTTCGGTTCGGTGTGGAGCAAACATTTACCGTTGCCTCAAGGGGCGATGGCCAGTGCCGTGGAAATGCTGGTGGGTGGCGTGGTGTTGCTGATCGGCAGTGCGGTCAGTGGTGAACACATGGACAAGGTTCCGCCGATTGAAGGCTGGGCCGCGCTGGCGTACCTGACCGTGTTCGGTTCGATCATCGCCTTCAATGCCTATATGTACCTGTTGAAGCACGTACGTCCGGCGGCCGCTACCAGTTATGCCTACGTCAACCCGGCGGTGGCGGTGTTGCTGGGGATCGTGTTTGTCGGCGAAACCATCGGCATCGAGGAAGCACTGGCCATGCTGGTGATCATCAGCGCCGTGGTGCTGATTGGCTTGCCGCAGTGGCGTCGTACGCCGCAGCAGCCAGTGGAGAAGGTGGTGCCGACGGTAGTGCCGACAGAATCCCGTGTGAATTAGGGTAAACTGCGCGCCATTGCACTCTTGTTTCGCACAATCGCGCTGAATTTTCCTACGGTACTCCCATGACTTTCGCCACCCTTGGCCTGATCGAACCCTTGCTGCGCTCTCTCGAGAAGCTCGGCTACCAGACTCCGACGCCGGTTCAGGCGCAAGCCATTCCGGCGGTGCTGGCCGGTCGCGACCTGATGGCCGCCGCCCAGACCGGCACTGGCAAGACTGCCGGTTTCGCCCTGCCGCTGTTGCAACTGCTGGCCATGGAAGGGCCGAAAGTCACCGCCAACTCGGTCCGCGCGCTGATCCTGGTGCCGACCCGCGAGCTGGCCGAACAGGTTCACGAAGCCGTGCGCCAGTACGCTGAAAACCTGCCGCTGCGTACTTACGCGGTGTACGGCGGCGTCAGCATCAACCCGCAAATGATGAAGCTGCGCAGCGGTGTCGATCTGCTGGTGGCGACCCCGGGCCGCTTGCTCGACCTGTTCCGCCAGAACGCGCTGAAGTTCAACCAGTTGCAAACCCTGGTGCTGGACGAAGCCGACCGCATGCTCGACCTGGGTTTTTCCGAGGAGCTGGCGAACATTTACCGTGCGCTGCCGAAGAAACGCCAGACCCTGCTGTTCTCCGCGACCTTCTCCGATGACATCCGCCTGCTGGCCGGGCAGATGCTCAACGATCCGCTGAGCATCGAAGTCAGCCCGCGCAACGTGGCGGCCAACACCGTCAAGCAATGGATCGTGACGGTAGACAAGAAGCGCAAGCCGGAACTCTTCGTGCACCTGATGCGCAAGGGCAAGTGGAAGCAGGTGCTGGTGTTCGCCAAGACCCGCAACGGCGTGGACGCGCTGGTGGAAAAACTCCAGGGGCTGGGCATCAACGCCGACGGCATCCATGGCGACAAACCCCAGGCGACCCGTCAGCGCGCACTCGACCGTTTCAAGGCCAGTGAAGTACAGATTCTGGTCGCCACCGACGTCGCCGCCCGTGGTCTGGACATCGAAGACTTGCCGTTGGTGGTCAATTTCGACTTGCCGATCGTCGCCGAGGACTACATCCACCGCATCGGTCGTACCGGCCGCGCGGGATCGACGGGCGAGGCGATTTCCCTGGTCTGCGCCGATGAAGTGAATCTGCTGTCGGCCATCGAGATGCTGACCCGTCAGACCTTGAAGCGGCAGAACGAGCCGGACTTCGAGCCGGAGCACCGCGTGCCGGACACCGATGCCAGCGGCCAGGTGATCAAGAAGCCGAAAAAACCGAAGAAGCCCAAGGCTTCCGGTGGTGGCGGAGGTAAACGCAATCTTGGTAAGTGGGTGGATAGCGGAGAGGTTGCGCCGGCGGAGCCTTCGATCAAGCCTGTGCGCAAAGTGCCGGTGTTCAACACCGGGCCGCGTAAGCGTAAGCCTTAAGATACGCAGCGTTAATTAAGCCGCCATCGCGAGCAAGCTCGTTCCCACACTGGATCTGTGTCGTTCACAAATTCTGTGTTCACAGAAGATCAATGTGGGAGCGAGCTTGCTCGCGATGGGCGCGCTGCGGTCTTCAATCTTTGCGCTGTAACCACTCCACCATTCCCAACCCCGCCGCTCGCCCACTGGCGAAACATGCGGTCAGCAGATAGCCGCCGGTCGGCGCCTCCCAATCGAGCATTTCCCCGGCGCAGAACACGCCAGGCATTTGCTTGAGCATCAAGCGCTCATCCATCGCCTCAAACACCACACCCCCCGCGCTGCTGATCGCCTCGTCCAGTGGACGGGTTTTCACCAGTGTCAGTGGCAAAGCCTTGATCGCGTTGGCCAGCAAGGCCATATCGGCAAAGCAGTCGGCGCTGGTCAGTTCTCGCAATAGCGCCGCTTTCACCCCATCGATGCCCAACTGACTGTGCAGGTGCTTGGCCATGGAGCGCGATCCCCGGGGTTTGCTCAACGCCGCTGCAACTTTATCCACAGGCCGGCCCGGCAACAGGTCCAGATGAATGGTTGCCGAGCCGTGCTGGTTGATCGCTTCGCGGATGGGGGCCGACAGGGCGTAGATCAGACTGCCCTCGATCCCGGTGGCGGTAATCACGCATTCGCCGAGGCGGGGGACGTCGTCGTTAAGGCCGACGGCGATATTTTTCAGCGGCGCGCCGGCGAATTTGCTGACCAGCAATTCGCTCCAGGCCTGCACCTCGAAGCCGCAATTGCTCGGTTGCAACGGCGCCAGTCCTACGTTGTGTTGCTCCAGTGGCAGCATCCATGCGCCGTCCGAACCAAGGCGCGACCAACTGCCGCCGCCGAGGGCGAGCAAGGTGGCATCGGCTTGAACGGTTTTTTCGCCTTCCGGGCTGTCGATGCGCAATCCGCCATGCTCGTCCCAGCCGAGCCAGCGGTGGCGGGTGTGGATAACTACGCCACTGTCGCGCAGGCGTTTGAGCCAGGCGCGCAGCAGCGGTGCGGCTTTCATATCGGTGGGGAATACCCGGCCGGAACTGCCGACGAAGGTATCGATGCCCAGTTCGTGAATCCACTGGCACAGCGCTTCGGCACCGAAGCCGCGCAGCAGCGGGGCGATTTGCGGGGCACGTTCAGCGTAGCGCGAGAGAAACGCAGGGTAGGCTTCGGAGTGAGTGATGTTCATGCCGCCGACACCGGCCAGGAGGAATTTTCGTCCGACCGAAGGCATACCGTCGTACAGGTCGACCTTGATCCCGGCCTGGCTCAACACTTCGGCCGCCATCAGACCGGCAGGGCCGCCGCCGATGATGGCGACACGGGAAGGGGAGGAGGTCGAAGATCGGGTCATGGAGTGCGCTGCGGTTTTGGCGAATGAAGCCGGGCATTCTACCAGCCCAGACCTCTGTAGGAGCGAGCCTGCTCGCGATGGTCTTGAACGATTACGTGGGCAACCGGATGCCCTGCGGCGACGTTGCGTTTTTCGCGAGCAGGCTCGCTCCTACAGGGATCGTTGGTGAATTCGACGGTTGGTTAAAAAACAACCACCGCTCTGTAGCCCAAGCCCCGCATGGCCTGTAGTCCCTTTCACTCAGGTTATCCACAGGCAGCTCCACAGGCATTGTGGGTAAAGCATCCACAACTCAATGACAACCTGATGACTGCCAGACGCGTTGCGCACTGTGATGGAGGATGCCGTGACGGCGGGCCAGGGCCTGGCGGTCCTTGCTGTAGCCGCCGCCGATCACCCCGACCAGCGGAATGTCGCGGCCCAGGCAATGGCGCATCACGCTTTCATCGCGGGCGGCAACGCCTTCGTCTGTCAGCTTCAGATAACCCAGGGCGTCGTCCTTGTGCACATCGACCCCGGCGTCATACAGCACGAGATCCGGCTGGTAGAGCGGCAGCAGGTAGTTGAGTGCATCGTCCACCACCTTCAGGTAATCGGCATCGCCCATGCCGTTGGGCAACGGAATGTCCCAATCACTTTCGGCCTTGCGTGCGGGAAAGTTCTTCTCGCAGTGCAGGGAAACGGTCACAGCCTCAGGAGTGTTGTGCAGGATTCGTGCAGTCCCGTCGCCCTGATGCACATCGCAATCGAAGATCAGCACCCGATTCACCCGACCACTTTCCAGCAGGTAATGGCTGATCACCGCCAGGTCATTGAAGATGCAGAACCCGGCGGGGTAGTCGTAGTGCGCGTGGTGGGTGCCGCCAGCCAGGTGGCAGGCCAGGCCATGTTCCAGCGCCTGCTCGGCCGCGAGCAACGAGCCACCGACTGCCCGCACCGTACGCCGGGCCAGGGCTTCGCTCCAGGGCAGGCCGAGGCGGCGCTGGTCTTCGCGGGATAGTTCGCCACTCATGTAGCGTTCGATATACGAAGGGTCATGGGCGAGGGCGAGAATCTCCGCGGGACACAGGTCCGGGCGCAGCAGGTCGGCGTCGCGGGTCAGGCCACTGTCCACCAGGTGATCGCGCAACAGGCGGAACTTGTCCATGGGGAAGCGGTGATCCGCCGGAAACTCGGGGCTGTAGTCTTCGTGATAGATCAGGGGCAGGGGCATGACTGATTTTTCTGGAAAGCGTACGGGAATGAGAGAAGGATCCTACCAGCGTTGTAGACTTGCGACATTGAAATGGAGGGGCGGGGCACGATGGAGCCAATACTGGAACTTGAAAGCGCTCGGCTGCTGTTACGCCAGTGGCGCGATGAAGATTTGGCGGACTTTGCGGCGATGTGTGCCGATCCGCAGGTGATGCGCTATTTCCCGGAAACCTTGAGCCGGTTGGAAAGCGCCTCATTGATCGGGCGAATCCGTGGTCATTTCGCCGAGCATGGTTTTGGTCTCTGGGCCTTGCAGCGCAAGGACTCTGGCCAGTTCATCGGGTTTACCGGGCTCAACGTGGTCGGATTCGACGCGCCTTTCACCCCCGCCACGGAAATCGGTTGGCGCCTGGCCCGCGAGCACTGGGGCCTCGGTTACGCCAGTGAAGCGGCATGGACCGCTCTGCGCTGCGGGTTCGACCGTTTGTCGCTGAAAGAGGTCGTGGCTTTCACGACGCAATCCAATCTGCAGTCAGAGAAAGTCATGCAGGCCATTGGCATGCAGCATGATCCGGCGGATGACTTCGATCACCCGCGACTTGAAACCGATCATCCGTTGCGTCGCCATGTGCTGTATCGCATCAACCGCGAACAATGGCTGCAAACCTTGCATGGATAACCTGGCACGGACGTTTACAATGGCCCCATGTTGGCATTGGCCAGAATCTGAATCGACCGGCGCAGCCAAGACTGCGCGGCAATGTTTTGCGTGAGGAGAGTCTGAATGAGCCAAGTGTTGGAAGATCTGGTCGACCTGCTGACCCTGGAACCGATCGAAGAAAACCTGTTCCGTGGCCGCAGCCAGGACCTGGGTTTTCGTCAGCTGTTCGGCGGTCAGGTGCTCGGTCAGTCGCTGTCGGCAGCCAGTCAGACGGTTGAAGAGACACGCCATGTGCATTCGATGCACGGCTATTTCCTGCGTCCGGGCGATGCCGGGTTGCCGGTGGTGTATCAGGTTGACCGGGTGCGCGACGGTGGCAGTTTCAGCACGCGCCGGGTGACGGCGATCCAGAAGGGCCACCCGATTTTCACCTGCAGTGCGTCGTTCCAGTACGACGAAGAAGGCTTCCGGCACCAGAGCGAAATGCCGCAAGTGGTCGGTCCGGAAAACTTGCCGTCGGAGCTGGAAATCACCCAGCAGCGTGCGCACCTGATCCCCGAGAAAATGCGCGAAAAGCTGTTGTGCCCAAAGCCGATCGAATTCCGCCCGGTAACCGAAAAAGATCCCTACAACCCGCTGCCGTCCGACCCGGTCAAGTACGTCTGGTTCCGCGCCGACGGCGCCTTGGCCGATTCGCCGGCGCTGCATAAGTATCTGCTCGCGTACGCATCGGACTTTGGCTTGTTGACCACCTCGATGCAGCCACACGGCAAATCGGTCTGGCACAAGGACATGCAGGTCGCCAGCCTCGATCACGCCTTGTGGTTCCACCAGGATCTGCGTGCCGATGACTGGCTGCTCTACGCGATGGACAGTCCATGGGCCGGCAACTCGCGCGGGTTCTCCCGTGGCAGCGTGTTCAACCGCGCCGGGCAACTGGTGGCCTCGGTCACCCAGGAAGGCTTGATCCGTCACCG
>Ga0207428_10006158_pt1 | contig 11081 bp, 9 predicted proteins | sample RhiMethybrSRZTD1_FD_187600 | JGI IMG/M metagenome (GOLD analysis project Ga0207428, IMG submission 187600) | Populus rhizosphere microbial communities from Tennessee, USA - Rhizosphere MetaG P. TD hybrid SRZTD1 (SPAdes) (version 3) | ecosystem: Host-associated > Plants > Roots > Rhizosphere >... | reverse complement strand
AAATGCCGATGGAGAACGGCCCGACCCGAATGCTGGATCTCGTCGACGCGACCATGACATCAGCGGGCGGGGCCATGCTGGCACCTTCGTGATTGGTGATCTTTAGTGGTTGAGCAGGCCCGTGCCCTGCGCGCTTCGGCCGCGCTCGGTGATCTTCGCGCGGGGCGGTTGCACTTCCACTGCAACACCGGGGTTCGGACAGGTGACAAGCAAGCGGGACCGGCTGTTGAGCGGCCAGGTCTGCCCCCTTCCCGGGGTCGCGCTTGGGTGCCAGGCTCGGATTCATGACCGCACAACGTCGACCCGACCTGACCAACCATCACCCAGCCGTGGTGGAAGACCTGACGAAACATGCTGAGCAGACACAGCTGCGGATTGCGGACGCGATCACCAAGTACGCAGGATCCATGCTTTTCGTCTACGTACACATCGCCGTGTTCGCCTTCTGGATGCTGGTACTCGAGAGGAGCCCGTGGCCGACGCTGACACTCGTCGTCTCGCTCGAAGCAATCTTCTTGTCGACCTTCGTGATGATCGGTCAGAACCGCCAGGCCACCTTCCAACAACAGAAGGCTGACCACGACTTCCTGGTCGAGGAGCACGAGCTGGACACCAACACCGACCTCACCCGAGCCATCGCGCGACTGACCCGCGAGATCCACCGAGCCGTGGTCGGCACCAGCCCGGAAACCGCAAGCGAGTAAGGCGGCGCCGGCCGTGGGAACCTCTTGCTTGATTACTTCGGAGATCTTGAGTACGCGGTATTCGGGATCGGATTGCACAGCCTGACGGCGGGCTTCCCGATCTGCGCGGACAGCTGCGTCAAGCTCTGCGCGGGCGCGGGCGATAGCGGGGTCGTTAGGGTTGCGGTGCCTGCTCAGGGCAGAAAGTCGCGCTTTGGCTTGGCTGATAGTGGATGCCACGGGAGCCACCTGGAAAACATCAAGGTCACCAGGTCTCCCGACTCCTGCCTCTCACCGAACCGGCCTGTTACAGCTTGGGAGCGTTCCAGCAGTTATGCGATAGAGATCAGCCTAGCAGATGCTTGGGTTTCATGATCGCGAAAGTGGCAATTCACAGACCTTGATCAGTTATGCACACGATTGCACACCTTGTCCACAACTGGACGGCCTAGATCTTCGGCTCCATCTGTACCGTCGCCACGAGCTCCGCGTTCTCCAGCGGGTCACCCACCGGCGGACGCCCACCAGGACGCGGCAGTAGAGTCACCTCATACAGCAAGCTGATCACTGCGCGCCGTCGATCCAGCGGCAACGTCAGCCACACCCCATACACGTCGTCGGCAGTAATCAAGTCCTCCAGCAACGGCGCGCGATCGATATGGACCATCTGCGCTTCAAGCTCAGCTAGCCGCGCGCGGAGTCGTTCAGTTCCCTTGTGTAGTTGGGACGCCGTGATTGTGCCGTCAGCGTAGTCGATAGCGAATTGATCAAGCCTCACGTGCAAGGTGTGCTGCTCGGCACGCAGCTCCTCGACATCTGGCCGATCATGATCAACCAGTAGGTCCCTCGCATCGTCTCGGCTAAGTCGAGCGATCACCCGCTGAATGACGCGTTCATCGCAGAAGGTGGCTTCGCGAGACAGGTGGTGCTTGGTACTGCACACATAAATACGCGAGATCGTGCCCGACCTGTTGTGCCGATAGCTCACACCCACCTTGGTGCCGTCGCCGCACTTGCCACACTGTGCCAATCCACCGAGCAACCACTTGCGCGCATTGCTGTGGTTGGCCACACGAAGATCGTCAGCCAGCAGCGCCCTAGCGGCCTCGAAGGTGTCTTGATCAACAATCTCAGGCCATTGAGCTTGACCGACAACCTCGCCGCGATACGCGCTCAGTCCAGCGTTCCTTGGGTTGAGCAACATCGCGCGTACGGCGTTACGGGTGACCGCGTTTCCCTTGCTGGTGGTGAAGCCTTGCGCCTTGAAGTCCTTGGCAATGCTGGTGAGGCTGCTGCCAGCCAACAGTGAGCGATAGGCGCGAGCGAGCGCCTCAGCTTCGCCCGGGCGCACCGTGACGCCATCGGACTCATAACCAAACGCACGGGCGCCCGTGTGCGGCCTGCCTTGCTGCGCCGCTTGCAGCGCTGCCCGTTGCTGCCTTGCCGACTTGCGCTCACCCTCTGCTCTAGCCACGGCACCCTTCACTCTCGCGAACAATCGGCCCGAATCGGTTGCAAGATCGGTATCACCCGACACTGTGGCAAGCGCTAGGTGGCACCGGTCGGCAAGGTCGATGAAATGCTCGAGCTCGATCGGTCGCCGGTGCAGCCTGTCGAGATCCCAGACGGCGACCGCGTCCACCTCGCCAGCTTCGATGTCGGCCAGCATGCGCTCGTAATGGGGGCGCCTCTTGCCGCTGTAGGCACTGAAGTCGTTGTCTGGGTATTCCTCCGCAACCTCCCAGCCACGCTCGCGGCACAGCCGGAGGCAGTCCTCACGCTGGCGGGCAATGGCGAGACCCTTTTTCTCCCCAGTATCTTCGTCCAGATCGCGATCTCGGCTCTGTCTGAGATACACCCCCGCATGCATACGGTGTAGACTACAGCACTAGGCGCCTGGCGCGATGCACACGTTGCAAAGTGTGTATCGCGAGAGGAACGCACGTGCACGTGCGTTTCCGATGGAGTCAGGTGCAGCCGCGCTTCCGGTGGAGTCAGGTGCGGTTCCGATGGAGTCAGGTGCAGCTACCTGAGGTTCCACCAGTCGACCCAGAGTGAGGGTCGTAGGCTGAGGCCGACGGTCCGGGACGCCCAACTGGGCCGTCGGCCTGCCCCGATCATCAATGCTCGTGAGGAGAAATAGCCGTGACTGATGAGGCCCTGTCCAACCTGCTCCACGAGGACCGGCGCTTTCCTCCGCCCGCCGACCTCGCAGCGAACGCCAACGTCACGGCCGAAACCTACGCCGAGGCAGAGGCAGACTTCGAGGGTTTCTGGGCCAAGCAGGCCCAACGCTTGAGCTGGCAGACCGAACCGACCCAGGTGCTGGACTGGAGTAACCCGCCTTTCGCCAAGTGGTTCGCTGACGGCACCCTGAACGCCGCGTACAACTGTCTCGACCGGCACATTGAGGCCGGCAACGGGGACCGTGTCGCCTTCTACTTCGAGGGTGAGCCGGGGGACACCCGAGTGATCACATACGCTCAGCTGGCCCGCGAGGTGAAGCAAGCAGCCAACGCACTCATCGAGCTCGGCGTCAAGGCCGGCGACCGGGTTGCGATCTATCTGCCCATGATTCCCGAAGCCGTCGTGGCGATGCTGGCATGCGCCAGGATCGGCGCACCTCACACGGTGGTTTTCGGTGGCTTCTCTTCCGATGCGCTCTACTCGCGGGTGATCGACTGCGGCGTCGGGATTGTGATCACCGCTGACGGAGGTTACCGCCGGGGCACCGCGTCAATGCTGAAGCCTGCAGTCGACGAAGCGTTGCAGTACGGCTGCGACGTACGCAATGTGATTGTGGTCCAGCGGACCAAGCAAGATGTGCCGATGACAGAGGGACGCGACCTGTGGTGGCACGAGTTTGTGGGCAAGCAGTCCGATGAGCACGAATGCGAGTACTTTCCCGCCGAGCACCCGCTCTACGTGATGTACACCTCGGGCAGCACCGGCAAGCCGAAAGGCATTCTGCACACCACCGGCGGATATCTGGTCGGAGTCTCCTACACGCATTGGGCAGCGTTCGACCTGAAACCCGAAACTGACATCTTCTGGACTGCTGCGGACATCGGCTGGGTGACGGGACATTCCTATTTGGTGTACGGGCCGCTGGCGAACGGCACTACGTCGGTGATGTATGAAGGCACGCCCGACACCCCACATAAGGGCCGCTGGTGGGAGATCATCGAGAAGTATCGAGTTTCGATCCTGTACTGCGCACCGACAGCGATTCGCACGTTCATGAAGTGGGGTCCCGACATTCCCGAAGCCTTCGACCTGTCGTCCCTGCGCATTCTCGGCACGGTGGGCGAGCCGATCAATCCAGAGGCGTACGTCTGGTACCGGCACTACATCGGCGGTGATCGTACGCCGGTCGTCGATACCTGGTGGCAGACCGAGACCGGCATGCACATGATCTCTCCGATGCCAGGCGTGACCGCGGGCAAACCGGGCGCGGCGATGAAGGCAGTACCGGGCGTTCAGGTCGAGGTGGTCAACGACGAGGCTGCGCCTGTCCCCAACGGATCGGGCGGCTACCTGGTGATCACCAAGCCTTGGCCGGCGATGCTACGCACCATCTGGGGAGATGATCAGCGTTACATCGACAATTATTGGTCACGTTTCCCGGATATGTATTTCGCCGGCGATGGCGCCAAGAAGGACGAGGACGGCGACATCTGGCTGCTTGGTCGCGTCGACGACGTCATGAACGTTTCCGGCCACCGCATGTCGACGACCGAGATCGAATCCGCCCTTGTGTCGCACCCGAAAGTCGCCGAGGCCGCCGTGGTGGGCGCAAGCGATCCGATGACAGGTCAAGCGATCGTGGCGTTCGTGATCTTGAGAGCCGACGCAGGGGAAGGCGGTGAGGAGGTTGTCCAGGAGCTGCGGGCCCACGTCGCCAAAGAGATCGGCGCGATTGCCAAGCCACGTCAGATCATGGTGGTTGAGGAGCTGCCTAAGACCCGTTCCGGCAAGATCATGCGCAGATTGCTTCGTGACATCGCCGAGAACAGGGAGCTGGGTGACGTCACGACACTGACGGACTCCTCTGTCATGACGTTGATCAAGGAGAACCTGGCCACCGCGCAGACATCCGCGGACTAGCTGGGCTGCCCAGGGAGAGGCGCGCTCCGCTCGAAGAAGATCCACAGATGTTGAAGTCGCGCAGGGATTTCACTGCCTTCGTATGGCGAACGCTCCACGAAGCCGCGTGAGCGGTAAAGCCGATGCGCCTCGGTCATGAACCGACAGGTGTCGAGAAGTACTATGGGCGCGCCCATCTCACACGCTTCGTCGAGCAGCCGATCCAGGATTGCTGACCCCACATGTCGATCTCGCCAGCCTGGCTCGACATACATGCGTTTCACTTCCGCAATCCCAGACCTCAGCGTTCGGATCGCGCCGACACCCACGGGGCGTCCGTCGCACTCGGCCAGAAGCAGTTTCCCGAACGGCGGACGGTAATTCGACAGTCCGGCCCGAACTAGCGATGGATGTGTCGGCGGCTCATCGACTCCGTACACGCTGGCGAGCCGCTCAATGGCCCAAGTCAGATAGTCGACCATCAACGCTGCGACAGCATCATCATCGAAGCCGGGATCGGCCTCCCGAATCAGACAGCCACCGGCAACCGACATAGCGCCCTCCCGCGACCACACTAGACACAGCGGACAGTCCGGTACAGACCCTGAATTCAGCAGACTCGCGGCTGAACTTGATCAAGGAGGACTACGAAGGCGGCCACGTGCCGGCTCGTCGCATTGAGCTCGCCGAAGGCGCCATTCGGAGAACGCATGACCCAAGGTCGGTAGGCTCACGGTTGACGAGAGGAGCGGACGTGGCTGATCTTGCAGTCGGGGACATCATCAAGAACATCACCGACGACGTGAAGTTGCTGGTGCAGGACCAGATCGAGCTGGCCAAGACCGAGCTCGTGCCCGCGGCGAAGTTGGGCGGCACCGGCGCTGGGCTGTTCGGAGCCGCTGGATACTTCGGGATCTCGGCGACCATCATTCTCTATTTCGCTGCGGCCTTTGGTCTCGTAGCAGCGGGCCTCGCGGCATGGCTCGCCTTCTTGATCGTTGGCGGCGCACTCTTGCTGCTCGCCGGCATCCTCGCCGGGACCGGGTACCTGATCGTCAAGAGGATCAAGCCACCGGAGCGCACCATCGCCCAGGCCAACCAGACGATGAGCGAGGTCCAGGGTGCGGCGCAAACTGCACTTGCTGCGGCGAGCGCGCCACAGATCGAAGGCGAGGTCGTCCCGCCGGCCAAGGCCATCACCTGATCATCTGCGGCGGCGACCAGCCGGAACTCCCGATCCGCGCACATGGCAGGCGCCGGGGTACGCGACATCCTGATTGATGGGCCATGGCGGCATCGCGACATCGCGGCCAACGGGATTCGCTTCCATGTCGCGGTCGGCGAGCAATTCAGTCCCCAGCGTCCGCTCGTCGTGCTTTTGCATGGATTTGGAGAGTTCTGGTGGGCGTGGCGCCACCAGTTGCCGGCGCTTGACGCGGCCGGATTCAGTGCGGCCGCCATGGACCTGCGCGGCTACGGGGCCAGCGACAAGACCCCGCGAGGTTACGACCCTCAGACGACCGCACTCGATGTGACCGGAGTGATCAAGAGTCTGGGATTCTCCAACGGTGTGGTGGTCGGGCACGACTGGGGCGGCATGGCGGCGTGGGCGACTATGGCGTACGCGCCAGGGCCGGTCCGTGCGGTTATCAGCGTCGCCGCCCCACATCCGCTGGCCTTTCCGTGGCGTACGAGCCTCACGACCCTGGCGTTCTTTCAGATACCGCTGTTCCCGGAGCGGCGGATCATGGCCGACGACGGGCTCTATATCGAGGAACTGCTCCGCGGTTGGGCTGCCGACGGAGCCGGGTTCCTCACGGCCGCCGAAGCTCGGCACTACCGAGACGCCTTGATGCTGTGGCCCAGCCCGCACTGTGCCTTGGAGTATCAGCGGATGTTCGTCCGCAACAACTTCCGCGCCACTGGCCGTGACTTCCGCCGGGCACTCCGGCGCCCGGTCGCTGTGCCCTTGTTGTCAATCCATGGCCAGGAAGATCAGCTGGTTCCGCTCCCTGCGATGGCCGGGGCCGAGAAATGGGTCGCCGCACGCCACGACCTCATCAGTCTGCCGGGCGTCGGACATCTGCCGCACGAGGAGGATCCAGCGATCGTCACGACGGCCATTCTCGATTGGCTCACCGCTCTGTGATCACCAGGGGCAACAAGATCGTGCGCGTCTGACCCGCGTACTGGAGAGGTCAAGTTTGTACGAGCCGACGCAATTAGTGTGAATGTGTGAAGCAGACCTCGGTGACGGTCCGTCGCACGTACTACGTGCTCTCGGCGGGCAACACCTTGGCGGCATCCCTGATCTGGGGAATCAACACGATCTTCCTGCTGGACGCCGGGCTCACGAACTTCGAGGCTTTCGCGGCCAACGCCTGCTTCACCGCCGGCATGGTCATCTTCGAGATTCCGACGGGGGTCGTCGCGGACCGCTGGGGCCGCCGGGCCTCATTCCTCTGCGGCACCCTGACTCTCGCGGCAACGACGGGTCTCTACGTGCTGCTCTGGCAGCTGCGCGCAGAGTTCGGTTGGTGGGCGATCGTTTCCGCACTCTTGGGACTCGGATTCACCTTCTTCTCGGGTGCAACCGATGCCTGGCTGGTCGACGCGCTGACCGCGACCAGGTTCGAGGGCCAGCTCGAAGGCGTTTTTGCGCATGGACAGGTGATTTTCGGAGCGATCACACTGGGCGGCTCGGTGGCCGGTGGGTATCTCGCCCAACTCACCAACCTTGGCGTGCCGTACGTGGTCCGCGCCGTAGTCCTGGTTGGGATGTTCTTCGTCGCGCTGGTGATGATGCGCGACCTTGGCTTTACGCCCGCGCGTGGAGATCGCCCAGCAGCTGAGATGAAGAAGATCTTGAACAGCTCGATCGAACATGGCCTGAAGGTGCCGGCGGTCCGGGCGATCATGCTGGCTGGGATGTTCAGCGGTGGTGTGGCGATCTACGTCTACTACGCCCTGCAGCCTCATCTGCTGAACCTTTGGGGCAATCAGAAGGCATACGGCATCGCCGGCCTCGTCGCGGCCCTCGTCGCAGGAGCCCAGATCATCGGCGGCCTGCTTACGCCATGGATTCGTAGAGCCGTCAAGCGCCGGACGTCGGCTCTGTTGATCTTGGAGGCGCTCGGCGTCGCCATCTTGGCTCTCATCGGACTCACCGCGAACTTCTGGGCGGTCGTTGTCCTGATCATGCTCTGGGGATTGGTGGCCTTTGCCGGTGGGCCGATCCGACAGGCCTACCTGAACGGCATGATTCCGTCACAACAACGCGCGACAATTCTCTCCTTCGACTCACTGATGAACAGCGCCGGCGGAATCGTGTTTCAGCCTGCGCTGGGCAAGAGCGCCGACGTTTGGGGCTACCAGGTGTCCTATCTCTGGTCGGCAGCGGGCTCCGCGCTGGCCCTGCCATTCATTGCCCGGGCACGGCAGCTCAACGCGCCCGCCGACCGAGAAACAGCGCCGCCCCAGACGAATGCCAGCTCAGCCCACGAGATAGATACGTGACTCCCACGGTTCGAGCTCCGGCGATGCCGAGTCGTGGTGCGTAGTCAGCAGCAGATCAGCGCCGCTGACGTCTGGAAGGGCATCCTGCGGCACACTGGCCGGCTTCGAGGAACAATTCGCAATCATAACCAACACCTGATCATCGAGAGTTCGAGAGAGCGCCCAGATCTGTTCATGATCAGGTAGCAGCAGCTCAAACCTTCCGTGGACAATCACCGGATGATCACGGCGTAGCTTGATCAGCTTGCGAAAGTGGTGGAACACCGAGTCCGGATCGTCAACTTCCGCAGCAGCATTGATCGTGACGTAATTGGGATTGACCGCAAGCCAGGGAATTCCTTCGGTGAACCCAGCGTGAGAACTGCCGTCCCACTGCATGGGCGTACGAGCGTTGTCACGACTCTTCACCGACAACGAGTGCAGCACCGCCTCCACCTCCATGCCCAGGCTGAGCGCCGAAGCATGGTAGTTGATCGACTCGATGTCGCGGTACTGCTGAATGGTGGTGAAGTAGGTGTTGGTCATGCCCAACTCTTCGCCCTGATAGATGTACGGCGTGCCCTTGTGCATGTGCTGCACCGTGCCAAGCGTCTTCGCGGAGTTCTCCCGATGCTGGGGGCTGTCGTCGCCGTACCGTGATACCGCCCGCGGTTGATCATGGTTGTCCCAATACAGCGAATTCCAACCGACATCGGCAAGCGCCTGCTGCCACTCATTCAGATTCTTCTTCAGCGCCGGCAAGGAAAGCGGAGCCAGATCAAACTTGCCACTGCCACCTGACCGAGAGTCGAGGCTCACATGCTCGAAGGTGAACACCATGTTCAACTCATGGTTCGCCGGATCCGTTGCCCTCCGTGCTGTCTCAATCGTCGAGCCTGGCATCTCACCGACCGTGAGCAGGCTACGTGCGTCCAAACCCACCTCAACGTTCATCTCAGCGAGGAACTCATCGAGCCGCGGACCATTGGCGGTGAACAGAAAGCACGGGACTCGGGTGCGGCCCGGAGCCGGCACCCCGTCGACAAGATCATGCTTGGAGATCAGGTTGATCACGTCCATGCGGAAGCCGTCGATGCCCCGATCGACCCACCAGTTCATCATCTCGTAGATGGCGCGTCGCACCTCTGGGTTCTCCCAGTTGAGGTCTGGCTGCTTGCGGCTGAACAAATGGAGGTAGTACTCCCCGCTGCGCTCGTCAAACTGCCAGGCCGGGCCCGAGAACGCCGACTCCCAGTTCGTTGGTTCCGCTCCCTCGGTGCCTGGTTCGGATCCCGGGCGTGCCGGCCGCCACCAGTACCAGTCCCGCTTCGGCGAGTCAGGATCGCGCGACTCAATGAACCACGGGTGCTCGTCTGAGGTGTGGTTGACAACAAGATCCATCACGATCTTGATGCCACGCTCGTGCAAACCCGTGATCAGCCGGTCCAGATCCTCCAGGGCGCCGAAGATCGGATCAACGTCTTGGTAGTCGCTGATGTCGTAGCCGTTGTCATCCATTGGCGAGGCATAGACCGGCGACAGCCAGACCACATCGACCCCGAGCTGAGCTAGGTAGTCCAGATGTGACGTGATACCCGGAATGTCGCCCATTCCGTCACCATTGCTGTCAGCGAAAGATCGCGGGTAGATCTGGTAGACCACCGCCGACCTCCACCAATCGGCCGGACGGTCAACGGGGACAACGGAAGTCTGCGCTGGCTCAGAGATCACACATCCGATCCTTCCACAGGGATATCGAGGCGATTCCTCAACACGTTGATCTCTGTGGCGAGGTTGGCACGGGCGGCATCGGTCAGTTGCCGACCCTTGGCAGTCCGGAAGATCTCGCGCTCCGCAAGCTCCGACAGCACCGCTAGCCGTCCGGCCAAGAACTCCTCCTCCGGCAGGCGCGCGTACTCGGCGCTGACGGCAGCCATGTAATCGGCATACTCAGCTGGAGTGGATGCCAAGATCGCGAGATCGGCGTCGCAGAGCAGTTCGCCCTCGGGATCACGCGGTCCTGGCAGGTGGGTCTCGGTCAGCCGTACGAGCCGTGCAACCTGGTTCAGATCCTCCTGCTCCAGCCCGACGCGGCTTAGCTCGCGCAGCGCCAGTCGCGCCGAGGCCTCCTCGTTGCTGATCTGGCCGGCCGGGATGGCGTAGACGGCGTCGTGATACCAAGCGGCAAGCCGCACCAGAAATAGATCATGATCATCTGCCAGTCGATCGATCATGGTCAGCACCTGGAACAAGTGCTTCGTCGTGTGATAACGCCGATGCGGCTCGCTGTAGCGCATGATCAAGTTCTCGCCGAGCTCGGCCTGCCGGGGCAAGGTGGCGTTCCAGCGCGCCAGCAGTTCGGAGCTGTGTTCATCAGTGGGCATCGGGTCCTCCTCGGTCTGCCCGGTCGGTGAGGTAACGCGCCGGAATGGGCACCTCCCGACTCCGGTCCCATGGCCGTTGCCACCCCGCAAGCTCGAGTACGCCATCCAGCAGGTGTGCGGTCAGCCCCCAGATGAGATGTCCGTTCACCTCGAACGCCGGTCCGGTGTACCCGGACGGATGCCGGACACGCGCGCGATGCGCGGGATCGGTGAGAACAGCGACGGGCACGATGTCGATCGATGCGGCTTCTCGCGCATCCATCACCGCCACCGGACTGGGTTCGCGCCACCAGGCGATGACGGCCGTGACGTCGAAACCGCTTACTTCCACATGGGCTGGCGGCAGCGCGCCGAGCACCTCGATTCCGCCGCGGTCGACACCGGTCTCCTCCGCGGCCTCGCGCAGGGCTGTGTCGGCCAAGTCGTGATCACC
>Ga0207428_10006155_pt1 | contig 11083 bp, 12 predicted proteins | sample RhiMethybrSRZTD1_FD_187600 | JGI IMG/M metagenome (GOLD analysis project Ga0207428, IMG submission 187600) | Populus rhizosphere microbial communities from Tennessee, USA - Rhizosphere MetaG P. TD hybrid SRZTD1 (SPAdes) (version 3) | ecosystem: Host-associated > Plants > Roots > Rhizosphere >... | reverse complement strand
CCTCCACGAGGATCGCGTCTCGCGATGTCTCCTTGACGGCTTGCCGCATCGTCCCCGTCTCCCTTCGAGCGGTCGGCGGTAACTTCTATCCGGCTAGCAACTAGGAGTCTGCTAGTGTTATTCCATGAGCCGATCGACCCGGCAGCCTCCGCGTCTGGACGCGGAGGAGTGCGGGCGCGCCGACGGGGCGCTGATGCGCGCGTTCGATCTGCTCGGCAAGCGCTGGACGGGCGTGGTGCTGGGGACGTTGAGCGGTGGGCCGGCCGGGTTCCGCGCGCTCGCGCGCGCCGTCGAGGGGATCAGCGACTCGGTGCTCTCCGATCGGCTCGCCGAGCTCACCGACGCGGGCCTCGTCACCCGCACCGTCCAGGAAGGCCCGCCGCTTTCCGTCACCTACGCCCTGACCGACGCGGGCCGAGCCCTGCTGCCCGCCCTCGCACAGATCAGCCGCTGGGCCGAAGATCACCTTCCACCCTAGGGATCGGGGTCGATCGGTCGGGGACCAGGTGCGACCGCGACCCCACGAGATACCAGGTCTGCATCTCGCCCTTGCCCTTGACCGGGATCGTTCCCCGGGGCCGGCACACGAACTCGTCCTTCAGCAGCTCGTACGTGGCGCGCGTGATCTGGATCTCCCCCGGCGTGCCCTGCGACTCCATCCGGCTCGCCGTGTTCACGGCGTCGCTCCACAGGTCGTAGATGAAGCGCTTCCTGCCGATCACGCCCGCGACGACCGGTCCCGAATTGATCCCGATCCGCAGCTCGAGCCCGTCCCGCCCGGCCACCGCCGAGGTCGCGACCGCTTCTCGCATGTCCAGCGCCAGGAGCGCGGCCCGGCGCGCATGGTCTGCGTGCGGATCCGGCACCCCGGCGGCCGCCATGTAGCAATCGCCGACGGTCTTGATCTTCTCGAGCCCGTGCCGCTCTACCAGCGCGTCGAAGTGGGAGAACAGCCGATCGAGGATCTCGACCGTCTCGGCCGGCGGGAGCCGCTGCGAGAGCGGCGTGAAGTCCACGACGTCGGCGAACAGGATCGAGGTCGCGTCGAAGTGGTCGGCGATCCGGTCGGTGGCCTTCAGCCGGGCGGCGATCGAGCTGGGCAGGACGTTCACGAGGAGCGCCTCGGACTTCTCCTGCTCCACCCGGAGCGCCGAGAGGGCCTCGTTTCGCTGGTGAGCGAACATGGCCAGGAGCATGAAGGCGATGGAAGCGGCGCCGACGACGTTCAACGCCAGCATCGTGCTCGTGAACCACGAGGGCAGATCCGCGACCGGGAAGAACAACTCACCCAGGATGCCGGTGAACAGGAAGACGCACAGGAACGCGATGAACCACCGGACGGCCTGACGCACCTCGAGGAAGACCAGGGCTCCCAGTGGAGCCAGGATGCCCCAGAGCCCGACCGCGCCGGAGGGAATGAACCCGCCCACGAGCATCTGGCCGCCGGCCGTCGGCATGAGGAGGATGTCCAGGAGCTGCACGAGGAGGAGGAACTGGAAGTTCCTCGTTCGCGCGAACACCACCAAGGACGCGACCGAGATCGCACAGTAGACGAGCGGAGCGATGCCCACCCACGAGCCGAGGGCGAGGTACAGGATGCCCCAGACAACGGACACGGGCGCGATGAGGACCGCGAGCAGGACCAGCAGCGCCTTCTTCTGGCGCAGGTCGTGGTCGTCCCGGGGATCCGCGCCGATCCGAGCGAGCAACGCGGTCGCCCCGGCGATCCGGCCGGTCTTCGAAGAGGGTGGCTTCGAAGACGAGGCCGGCGTTTGCGGGTGTGGTGTGTGGGTCTGGGGAGCCTCCACGAGGCGCATCTTCACCGTTCCCGGCGGACGCGACAACCGCGGGGCTCCGGCTGACACTCCCGGCCTCGAGCGGGCATCATGGGTGGCCCGGGAAGCGGTCGGCGAGGGACGTGATTGGACGAGATCGAAACATCGATGACAGCTGAAGAACGGTCGCGATGGTCGGTCAGGCTCGACCGGTTGCGGCTGCGCTTCCGCGATCCGGCTCTCGAGTCGGCCTATCGCGCCGACCGTTACCGTCACGATCTCGGCAACATCCGCTTCGGCTTCCTGGCCGGGATCGCCATCTGGGTCGCGTGGGGCCTGCTCCTGCGACCCTACATGCTGGCCCTGTCCGACCAGCGACTCGACGTGATCATGCGGTTCGGCGTGTTCATCCCCTTGTTGCTCGTCGGCCTCGCGCTCACCTTCACCCGATCCTTCGGCCGAGTCTGGGAATGGGTGGCGGTCGCCATCGCGGCGGCGACGCTCCTGCTCTGGGTCTTCTACGTCTCGCGCATCTCGACGTTGCCCGCGGAGTACGGCTACATCGGCGTCATCCTGATCACGGCGTTCACCTATGCGCTCCTGCGCCTGCGGTTCGTCTTGGTCGCGCTGATCACGGTGATCGGTATCGGCGCCTACCTTCCGGGCGCGCTCACGGCGAAGTACATCGTCGACGTGAGTCTGGTGCTGGCGATGCTCTACCTGGTCTCGTTCGGCGTGCTGGGTGGGATCTCCTCCTACCGGACGGAACGATTCACTCGAGACCTGTTCCTGCGCGAACGCCAGGTAGAGCAGGAACGGACGCGGTCCGACGGGCTCCTGCTCAACATGCTTCCCGTGGTCATCGTCGAGCGGCTCAAGACCTCGTCCGGCGGACGGATCGCGCAAAGCTTCGATCGCGTGAGCGTGTTCTTCGCGGACGCGGTCGGATCCACGGAACAGGCCGCGCGGTCGTCCCCGGAGGCGTTCGCCGATGCCCTGGATGAGCTCTTCCGCCACTTCGACGCGATCGCCGATCGGCACGGCCTCGAGAAGATCAAGACGATCGGAGACGCCTACATGGCCGTCGCCGGCGCGCCGACTCCCATGGCCGATCATGCGGACGCCGCCGTTGGGATGGCGGCCGACATTCTCCGCGAAGCCGGGAACATCAGATGGCCCTCGGGCGATCCGATCGTGGTTCGGGGCGGGATCGCCACCGGGCCGGCCGTCGCCGGAGTCATCGGGTATCGCAGGTTCGCGTACGACCTGTGGGGCGACACCGTGAACCTCGCGAGCAGGCTCGAGACCAACGCGGAGCCCGGCCGGTTCCTGATCTCCGAGTCGACGATCGGGGAGCTGAAGGATCGGTACGACTTCGGGCCCTCCGAGATCCTCGAGGTCAAGGGCAAGGGGGCCACGACGGTCCGCGTGCTCCTCAGCCGTCACTCGAGTGTCCCCATGATGGCGCCGCTTGCCTCCGAGGCCGAATGACCGCAACGAGGACGATGGCCCCACGGTTCCGAGACGGCCTCATGCGCGCGGCGGCGGTCGTCGTGGTGGGCACGCTCGTGGCCGCGTGCACCGACTCCGATGCGGGCGGGATGCGGCGTCCGTCATCGGTGGGCGCCGACGTGATCGTGGTCGGCGTGTCCGGCGCCTTCGCCGAGAACCAGATCGTCGCCGAGATGTATGCGCAGGTCCTGGAGCACGCCGGCTTCACGGTCGAGCGAGAGCTGGATCTGCGGGCTCGAGAGGTCTCGCAGAACGCTCTCGAGTCGGGGTTCATCGACGTGAAGCCCGAGTACCTGTCTTCGTTGCTGCTGTTCCTCGACCCGAACGCCGAGGCGTCCGCAGACGCCTCCGACGTCGTCCGGCGGACGGCCGAGCTGGTTCGGTCCGACGGGCTCACGTTGCTCACCCCGTCGGCGGCCCAGGACACCAATCAGTTCGTGGCGAACGCCGAGACGGCCAAGCGGTTCGACCTGACCACGATGAGCTCCCTCGCCCCCGTCGCCGACCAGCTGACGTTCGGCGGGCCACCCGAATGCCCCCAACGGCCCTTCTGCCTCCCGGGACTGCACGAGGTCTACGGTGTCCTGTTCGACGACTTCACGCCGCTGGACGCGGGAGGCCCGCTGACCGTCGACGCGCTCAAGGCCGATGATGTCCAGATCGGCCTGTTGTTCTCGACCGACCCGAGCATCGGCCGGAACGGGTTCGTCCCGCTGGAAGACGACCGGCAGCTCCAGAACGCCGAGAACATCACGCCGCTGATCCGCTCCGAGAAGTTGAACGGCGAAGTCCGTGCCTTGCTCGATGCGGTGAGCGCCCAACTCTCGACCGAGAAGGTCACCGAGCTCGTGGGCGAGGTCGTGATCGATGGGCAGGACATATCCACCGTGGCCCGCGGATTCCTGACGGCGAACGGCCTGCTCTAACTATCCGAAGGCCCTCCGGTGTGCCCGAGTCGCCGCGCCTGGTTCGGGCGCAGCGCCGTGCCTGCGCGTTCATCGGCGGGCCCGATCGGCCGATAAGACCTAGGTGCCCAGACCCGCCGAGTTCCTGAGGTTGCAGCTGCGCCAGCGGATGGCCGTCTTCGCGGCCACGGCCGCGGCCGCGGCCGTGCTCGCGATGATGGGCGTGTGGTGGTGGCCGGCGACCTTCCTGGCGCTCGGGCTCCTCGTCGTCCTGCAACGCATCGCGGGGAAGGGCCGCGTGCTCGACCCCGAGCGCCTCCGGAGGGGGATCCGCGGTGAGGAGGCGGTCGCGAACGCCCTGGCCGGCCTGCCGTCCTCGTACCTGGTCCTGCACGGCCTCTCCACGGGGCACGGGGACGTCGACCATGTCGTCATCGGGCCCACCGGTGTGTTCGCGATCGAGACGAAGGCCTGGGAGGGCACCTTCTATCGTCGCCGGGGACAGCTCTACAGCAACGGGAAGCCGGCCGATCACGTCCTGCGACAGGCTCGGGGCGCCGCGGGGCAGGTGCGAAACCTCCTCCTTGCGGCCGGCGTCGACGAGTGGGTCGAGGCGGTCGTTGTCGCCTCGGCGGCCTCCGTCTCGCGCTCTCCGGTCCGCTTCCAGAAGGTCTACGTCCTCTCGATCAAGGACGTGGTGGACTTCATCACGAGCCAGAGTCGCTCGCTCGGAAGCTCGACGGTTCGCCTGGCGGCGACGACGTTGATGCCGCCGGGAGAGGAGGACCTCTTGGCCGAGGGAGGCGGAGACCCCGCGGCGCCCTGACGCGGCGAGTTCAAGAGCTATGGGTTCACAGGGCCTACCATGGACCGCGGAGGTGGTCTGGGTGCGCCTTCTCATGAACCCCCGGTCGAACCGGATCCGGACCTGGATCGCGCTGTTCGGCCTCATGGCGCTCGTCCTCGTGTTCACGGCCTGCGCGTCGAGTGGACGCCCCAACACCCAGACGACTCCCCGGACGGACAAGGTTGCGGTGCTCGGAGGCGTGGCCGACCTTCGCGAGCGGTTCAACGAGGATTCCGGGAAGGTCCGGCTGGTCCTGCTGATCTCGCCTACCTGAACGACGTGCCTCGCTGGCGCCAGTTGGGTGCAGAGAGAGATCCTGCAGGGGTTCGGAGGATCGAACCTTCGCGTCTACGCGGTCTGGGTGCCGTTCAACGGGGGCACCGAGCAGGCGGCAGACGTGTCCCAACGCGTGCTGCCCGACCCCAGGGTCGTGCACGTCTGGGACGACGAGGCCGCCACCAGCGAGTGGTTCGCGAAGAACGTCGACAAGAGCTTCGCCCCGGCGTGGGACGTCTACTACCTGTACGGGCCCGACGCCATGTGGACCGACGTCCCGGGCCCATTGATCAGCTCGGGCGCGACGATCATCGGGGAGAGCAGCGCCCTGCACGACGCCATCGTGCCGCTCCTTCAGGGTGGGTCTCCGGTCGCGTGAGCGGATCGGTCACGAGCTCGGATGCCCGCCCGGGATCTCGGCGGGGGGCATGGTTCGCGGTCGCGATCACGTTGCTCGTCCTGTCGGTGGCCGTGGCGGCGGGACTGCTCTCGTCTCCGGATGGGGGGACGCCCGTGGTCTTCGTCGAGCGGATCTCCTCGACGATCGGTGGTCTCACGTCCGGAGCGGGAGGCACCATCTGGTGGGTGTACGCGTTCCTGCTCGGCGTCGTGGCGGCCTTCAACCCGTGTGGCTTCGCGCTGCTCCCCGCGTACCTCGGTCTCTACCTGGCCGACCAGCAGGCCGGGGATGACCTGGCGGCCCGCACCAGGCGCTCGCTCAAGGTGAGTCTCGTGGTGGCCGGTGCCTTCACGGTGCTGTTCGGCGTGACCGGCGCCCTGTTCTCGCTGGCCTCCACCTTGATCGTTCGGTTGCTGCCGTGGGTCGGGCTCGGGGTGGGTGTCGTCCTGATCGTGGTCGGGGGGATGACGATCGGGGGAAGGCTCATCACCTTCGATGCCGCTCAACAGTTCGCGAGCAAGCTGGGACGAGGAGCGGGGACCTCGAGCACGCGTGGGTACGCGGCATTCGGACTCGCCTACGGGCTTGCCTCTCTCGGATGCGCCCTGCCGCTGTTCCTGGCCCTGGTCGGGACGGCGGTCGTGCTCGGCGGGGTCGGGAGCGCGGTCCTTGCCTTCGTGCTGTACGGACTCGGGATGGCGGCGACCCTCGGCGTGCTCACGATCCTTGCCGGCATCGTCAGCTTTGGGATCCTGTCACGCGTTCGCTCGGTCGGCCGCGTCGTCTCAGTCGTTGGCTCCGTCCTGCTCCTGGTTTCGGGCGCCTACGTCGTCTACTACTGGCTCACGGCCGGCCGGTTCCTCCTCGCCTAGGGTCAAGCCTCGCTCGGTGGTGCCGGCATGTCCATCAGGCCGAGCTGCGCCATGGTTCCCATCATGTCGTAGACGCCGTAGTGCTCGGTGTTCTGTCCCGCATCGTTGAACGTGAACACGTCGATCGCATCCAATCTGAACGGCTTCCCGGTCGCGGGCATCCCCGGCATGAACCCCAGCGTGTCGGTACCGGTCATCGTGCTGTGGACCGCCACCTTGTTGCCGGAGGCGATGACCTCCTCGACCTCGATCTGCATGTCGGGAGTCTGCGAGCGCATCATGTTGAACATCGCGATCGCGCCCGCCTTGTCGGCCGTGCCTCCGGGCATCGGCGAGCGCTCGACGTAGTCCTCCGAAAGCGTCTTCTCGGCGAACCCGATGTCACCCTCGTTCATGACCCGCTGGATCAACTCGCGGACCGTCTCGGTGTTCTCTTCCGGTGTGGTCATGGCTCCTCCTTTCGGGGCGTGGGTCTACGCTACGCGCCGAGGGAAGGTCCTCGCAAGATGCGCCTGATGTCGTGCGATCGGCCGATACCCTTCGGTCATGAGAACGGGCTAGCGTCGGAGCTTCGGTCGTCGCACGATCGCCGGGGAAGGGGGGAGGCAGATGACCGAGGACATCCGTCATTTCCAGGTCGATGTGCCACAGGAGGAGCTCGACGACCTGCGCCGGCGTGTCGCCGCCGTGCGCTGGCCAGACCGGGAGCTCGTGGATGACCGGAGCCAGGGCGTGCAGCTCGCCACGATCCGGGCACTCGCCGATCACTGGGCGACGCACGACTGGCGCAGGGTCGAGGCGAGGCTCCAGGCGCTGCCGCAGTTCGTCACCGAGATCGACGGCGTGGACATCCATTTCATCCACGTCCGATCCGATCACGATGGCGCCCTGCCGGTGGTCGTGACCCACGGCTGGCCCGGCTCGATCATCGAGCAGCTCAAGATCATCGGCCCGCTCACCGATCCGGCCGCTCACGGCGCGAGCGCCGCGGACGCGTTCGACGTGGTGATCCCGTCGCTCCCGGGTCACGGCTTCTCGGGCAAGCCGACGGAACGAGGCTGGGATCCGATCCGGATCGCCAGGGCCTGGGTCGTGCTGATGGAGCGCCTGGGCTACACGCGGTACGTCGCCCAGGGCGGCGACTGGGGCAACGCCGTGACCGAGCAGATGGCACTGCTGCGGCCGAAGGGGCTGATCGGGATCCATACCAACATGCCGGCCACGATCCCGTCCGAGATCGCGGCGGCGCTCGCGACCGGGGACACGCCCGAGGGGCTCACGGGCGACGAGAAGTACGCGTGGGATCAGCTCGACTTCTTCTACAAGCACGGGCTCGCGTACGCGCAGGAGATGGGGAACCGTCCGCAGACGCTCTACGCGATCGAGGACTCGCCGATCGGGCTGGCCGCCTGGATGCTCGACCATGACGCCGCGAGCCTCGACCTGATCACACGCGTGTTCGAGGGCGCGTCCGAGGGTCTGACGAAGGACGACGTCCTCGACAACGTCACGCTCTACTGGCTGACGCGCACCGGTGTGTCTTCGGCGCGCCTGTACTGGGAGAGCAAGCTGGCATTCTTCGCTCCGAAGGGGGTCGACCTCCCGACCGGCGTGAGCGCCTTCCCGGACGAGATCTACACCGCCCCGAGGAGCTGGGCAGAGAAGGCCTATCCGAACCTCATCCACTACAACCGCCTGCCAAAGGGCGGCCACTTCGCCGCGTGGGAGCAGCCCCAGGCACTCTCGGAGGAGGTGAGGACCTCGTTCAGAACGCTCCGCTGAGAAGGGGGAGGAGAGAGCGATGGAGAAGGATACGGCTTCGATCGACCCGGTGGAGATCATCGACGACACGAGCGTCAAACCGTTCCGGGTCGACTTCCCGCAGGAGAGCATCGACGACCTGCGGAGGCGGATCACGACGGCGCGCTGGCCCAGCAAGGAGCTCGTCGAGGATGCGTCGCAGGGCGTCCAGTCGAAGATGCTGCAGGAACTCGCGCGCTACTGGGCGACGGAGTACGACTTCGGGCGGGTCACGGCGAGGCTCAACGCCCTCCCGCAGTTCACGACCGAGATCGACGGCGTCACGGTCCGATTCATCCACGTGAAGTCGGCGCACGAGAACGCGCTGCCGTTGATCATGACGCATGGCTGGCCCGGATCGGTGATCGAGCTGCTCGAGACCATCGGCCCGCTCACGGACCCGACCGCGCACGGCGGCAACGCCGAGGACGCGTTCGACCTCGTGCTGCCGTCGATACCTGGCTACGGACTCTCCGCCCAGCCCACGCAGCTCGGCTGGGATCCCGGCCGCGTGGCGCGCGCCTGGGCGGAGCTCATGCGTCGTCTCGGTTACCGGCGCTACGTTGCCCAAGGAGGTGACCAGGGCGCCTCGGTCACCGACGCGATGGCACGTCAGGCTCCGGACGGGCTCGTCGGCATCCACCTCAGCCTGCTCAGCGCCTTCCCGACCGACGTAGGGGCGGCGATCTTCGGCGGGCTCCTGCCGGTCGGCCTTTTCAAGCGGATCGTGATCGACGTCCTCGCTCACCACGCCAAGAAGAAGGATCCTGCGGCGCTCGAGGCGGCCGCCGCTGTCTTCAAGAGGGGGTACATCGTCGAGATGCCCGAGCACCCCCAGACGATCGGCTACGCCTTGACGGATACGCCCGTCGGGCTGGCCGCTTGGATGCTCGACCACGACGCGGACAGCTACACGAAGATCTCGCGCGCGTTCCTCGACGGCCAGCCTTCGGGCGGCCTGACCCGCGAAGCGGTCGTCGACAACATGACGCTGTATTGGCTGACGAACACCGCTACCTCGTCGGCGCGGCTCTACTGGGAGCAATTCCGAGCGATCTTCGCCTCGATCGCGTCCGGAGAGAAACCCCCCAAGCTGTCGCTCCCGGTGGCATTCACGGTCTTCCCGGGCGAGCTCTTCCAGCCGCCGCGCGAGTGGGCCGAGAAGGCCTACCCAAACCTCATCTACTTCAACGAGGTCGACAAGGGTGGTCACTTCGCGGCGTGGGAGGAGCCCGAGCTCTTCACGGCCGAGCTCCGGGCCGCGTTCAGGTCGCTTCGCTGATGCAGCCCCAGGCACCCTCGGTGGAGGTGAGGACCGCGTTCAGAACGCTCCGCTGAGAAAAGGGGAGGAGAGGACGATGGCGAAGGAGACGGCCTCGGACGAGGTCACCATCATCCACGACACGAACGTTCGTCCGTTCCGGATCGACGTCCCTCAAGAAGCACTCGACGAACTGCGTCACCGCATCCAGGCGACACGATGGCCCAGCAAGGAGCTCGTCCCGGATCGATCTCAGGGAGTCCAGCTGGCGACGATGCAGGAGCTCGCTCGCTTCTGGACGACCGAGTACGAGTGGCGCACGGCCGAAGCGAAGCTCAATGCGCTCCCGCAGTTCAAGACCGAGATCGATGGGCTGGACATCCACTTCATCCATGTGAAGTCGAAGCACGAGGACGCGCTGCCGCTGATCATGACGCACGGCTGGCCCGGCTCGGTGATCGAGCTCCTCGAGACCGTCGATCCGCTCACCGACCCGACGGCGCATGGGGGTGCCGTCGATGATGCGTTCCACCTCGTCCTTCCGTCCGTTCCCGGGTACGGGTTCTCCTCCGAGCCGACCGAGCTCGGCTGGTGGGCCGGCCGCGTCGCGCAGGCGTGGCCGGAGCTGATGCGTCGCCTCGGCTACACGCGCTACGTCGCCCAGGGCGGCGACGTAGGCGCCGCCATCACCGACGCGATGGGGCGCCTGTCGCCCGAGGGGTTGGTCGGCATCCACACGAACCTGTTCGTCCCGGCGCTCGGCGGCACCATGCCGACGGACAGCGAGCAAGAGCGCGCGGCGGCCGAGCAGATCGCCGTCTTCAGGGCGACCGGATTCGGCTACTTCGTGGAGCAGGCCACGCGACCACAGACGATCGGCTACGCCCTGCTGGACTCACCCATCGCTCTCGCTGCCTGGATGCTCGACCACGACACGGACAGCTATTACAAGATCGCCGGGGCATTCGTCGATGGCGAGCCCTCGGGCAATCTCACCCGAGACCACATCCTCGACAACGTCACGCTGTACTGGCTGACCGCCACCGGGGCCTCGGCGGCCCGCTCGTACTGGGAGAGCGGACAGGCCCAAGCGAAGGCTGCCGGCCAAGCGCCGCCGCCTATGACGCTCCCGTTCGGGTTCACCACCTTCCCCGGCGAGATCTGGCGGACACCGCGCAGCTGGGTGGAGAAGGCGTACCCCAACGTCTCGTACTTCAACGAGGTCAACGGAGGCGGCCATTTTGCCGCGTGGGAAGAGCCGCAGCTATTCTCCGCGGAGGTGCGAGCGGCCTTCAGATCGCTGCGATGAACACGGGACCGTTGGGTGAACTTGTGGGAACGCGTGTGGCGTATGAACGGCATCAGTGTGGTGCTCTCACGCCGGCGCGTTCATCGGCAACCGGGAAACGCTGGCAGCGAACGAGGAGTTCGCCAG
>Ga0207428_10006153_pt1 | contig 11084 bp, 13 predicted proteins | sample RhiMethybrSRZTD1_FD_187600 | JGI IMG/M metagenome (GOLD analysis project Ga0207428, IMG submission 187600) | Populus rhizosphere microbial communities from Tennessee, USA - Rhizosphere MetaG P. TD hybrid SRZTD1 (SPAdes) (version 3) | ecosystem: Host-associated > Plants > Roots > Rhizosphere >... | reverse complement strand
GGGCGATCCCGTGGTTCAGGAGCCGCCCGCCGGGACGAAGGAGTCGTTGCAGCCCGCCGAAGTACACGTGCAGCTGCGACAGCCCCACGTGCTCGAACATCCCGATCGAGCTGATCGCGTCGAACGGACCGTCATGCACGTCGCGGTAGTCCTGGTACCGGATCTCGACGCGATCTGCCAGGCCGGCCTCGGCGACCGCCTTCTCGGCCCACTCGGCCTGGCGGCGCGAGAGCGTCACGCCGACCGCGTGCACGCCGTGGTTCGCCGCGGCATGCACGACCATCCCGCCCCAGCCGCAGCCGACGTCGAGCAGCCGCATCCCCGGATCCAGGCCCAGCTTGCGGGACACGAGCTCGTACTTCGCCGCCTGGGCATCCTCGAGCGTGGCGTCGCCGTGTTCCCACACGGCGCACGAGTACGTCATCGAGTGGCCGAGCACGATCCGGTAGAACGCGTTCGAGACGTCGTAGTGGTGGGCGATGGCGGCCGCGTCCCGTTCCTTCGAGTGTCGGACGCCGCTCAGGCGGGCCTCCTCCGCCGGGACCGGGAGCGCGCCGAACCCGGTCCGCAGCACCGACGGGCCCGCGAGCCTGAGCACCTCCGCCCACTGCCGCGCGCCGAACGCCCGAACGTCGGGGATCCGGTCGCGGAGCGCGGCGAGCGCCGCGTAGAGGTCGCCCTCGACGTCGAGCTCGCCCGACACGTAGGCGCGACCCAGGCCGAGCTCGCCCGGAGCGGTGACCAGTCGCCGGAACACGGTGGGCGAGCGGACCAGGAGCGTGGCCGGCGCGTCGGCGGGCCCCAGCCGGCTCCCGTCGTACCCGCGCACCGCGATGGGGAGATCGGGGCCGAGGACGGCCTCGAGGGCACGAGCCACCGTCACCGCTCCAGGGTATCCCGTGCCGGCGTTCGCGTGCGCTCGGGTCAGCGCCTGCCGCGGGCCGAAGCCGCGAGGAGGATCTGCGTGACGAGGTACGGGGTCACGCCGATCTTGCTCGCGATCTGCTCGGGCGTCAGCCCCATGGCTCGGTAGGTGAGCGCCAGCCGCTCCTGCGCCTGGCTCCATCTCGGTCCCGACGGCCGGGCCGAGGAGCGGGGGACGAGCTCGGGGACCGGTTCGGGGGCGTGGGCGGAGGGCGTTCGCGGGCGCCTGCGGGGCGAGCCCGAGGCCTCCGGCTCCTTCTTGAACCGGCCCTTCGCCATCTCCCGTTCGGTCCGCTCGTCGAGGACAACGAACTGGTCTGCGGCCTTGTTGACGCCGACGGACGCGATCGTAAGCCCCTTCGCCGCGCGCTCGCGGCAGGAGCGCTTGGTGCAGTAGTCGTACTTCGCGGCTCGCTCGGGGTGCAGCTCGTCGCCGCAGATCGTGCAGGTGGCCATGGCTCCTCTCGGGTTGGATGGGTCGGCGGGCCTAAATTCAACAGCGTAGAAGCCCCCGACATTCCCTCGGACGAGGGAGCCCTACACGGGCGCCGAGGCCTCGGCGACCTCTTCCTCGATGAACACCCTGGCCGTGTCGCGCACGCGCTCGGGCTTCCGCGCGTACAGGTAGATGAGGTACACGATCCCGATCGCGTACCAGATGCCGACGACGGGCCCGACGACGCTGAACGGGTAGGGGAGCTTGCTGATGAAGTCGAACACCGAGCCCCCGACGCCGATCGCGACCAGGAACGCGGGCACGAACGCGAGGATCCCCAGGATCGGGATCACGCCGTGCAGGAACACGTTGAACTCGCTTCGGTGCTCACGCGCGTAGAACAGGAGGCACGCGAGGTTCACCGCCATGTAGATCGCGATCACGACCGCCCCGATGATCGTCCCCAAGATCGCGAACGCCAGGAACGGACTGTTGTACTGGGCGCCGAGCCACAGGGCCACGCCGACCCCGATCACGAACTGCACGAACACGGCCACGTGCGGCGAACGGTAGACCGGGTGCGTCCGGCCGAGGATCGCCGGCAGCAACCGGATGCGGCCCATCGCGAACCACGTGCGTGTGGCGGCGTTCGAGCTCGCGTTGGAGTTGGCGATGGCGGAGTTCGCGATCGCGAGGAAGATCAGCACCCAGCCGGCGCCCCAGGCGGCGCGGGCGAGCGCGTCCCACGGGTTGCCGCCGCCGAACGCCGGGAACTCCGAGAAGCGGCCGGGCCCGAAGTACACGTCCGCCGCGTACGTCGTGAGTACGTAGAACACGCCGATGCCGATGCACGACAGGATCACGGCGCGCCCGATCGTCCGGCGCGGGTCCTTGGCTTCCTCCGCGAGCGGCGCCGCCGCCTCGAACCCGATGAACGCCAAGATCGTGTAGACGGACCCGGCGATCACCCCCGAGAGCCCGTCGAACCCCGGCACCGTGGCGAAACTCGTGCCGAAGACCGCGAGGTCGTTGTCGCTCCCCGCGTCCACGATCAACCAGATCGCGAGCGCGGTGAACACGGCGATCTCGAACACCCCCAGGATCGTGCCGACGCGCGTGCTGATCTTGATCCCGTACCAGCCGAGCAGGAACACGAGGACGGCGGCCGCGATCGCGGAGATCCACCACCAGGTCGAGAACGACCAACCGAACTCGGTCTGCAGCATCCCGGCAACGACCTGGCCGAAGATCAGGAACAGGGCCGGGGCGACGAGCGGCTCGACGAACGCGTACCCCCAAGCCACGAGGAACCCGATCGACGGATGGATCCCCCGAGCCGTGTACGTGTAGAAGCCACCGGCCGACGGCAGGTGCTTGGCGAGCTGGCCGATCGAGATCGCGACCAGCAGGCACCCGACGAGCGCGAACAAGACGGAGAGCGGCAGGGCACCCGAGGCGAAGTTCGCCCCGACGATGATCGAGAAGGCGACCGCCGCCGCGGGAGCCATGTGCGTGACCGACTGGAAGAACACCTCTCGCAGCCCGATCGCTTCTCGCGCAAGCCCTCGGTCTTCGGACGAGGTTGACGCGGTGCGTCCTACCGGCGGGGTGGGCGCGGAGCCTTCCATCGCAAGCCTCCCTCTGCGGGACTGCACCGATTATCCGCCCAGCAATGGCTCCTCCCGCAACCCGGAGCCGAGTTCCGGCCGCTCGACCCGTCCGCGTATACTGAGGGGGCGCCCACACCCGTGGGCAGGTACGCGGCCCCAAACCCACGGCCGCGCGCGTTCAGCCCCAAACACTCGGCTGAAGGCTTGACGCTGGAGGCTCGAGTGCTCACGAACGCACGTACGAAACCGACCCCGCCCACCGAGATGCTCGCGCTCCTCGAGCCGACCATGCGCCGGGGCCTCGAGCGGCACCTGTCCGCCGCCACCGAGTGGTTCCCGCACGAATACGTTCCGTACGAGGTCGGCCGCAACTACGTCGACGAGCCGTGGGAGGAGACCGACAGCGCCCTCGGGATCGTCTCGCGCACGGCGCTCGAGGTGAACCTGCTCACCGAGGACAACCTGCCCTACTACCACCTGGCGCTCTGGGAGATCTTCGGCCGAGGCGGCGTCTGGGGAGAATGGGTCCGCCGGTGGACGGCCGAGGAGGGCCGCCACGCGATCGTGCTGCGGGACTATCTGACCGTCACGCGCGGCCTCGACCCGGTGGTGCTCGAACGCGGTCGCATGGACCAGGTCTCGCGCGGCTACTACCCGGACGGCGACGGCGGCGGGCGTGCACTCGATCCGCTCGACGGGGTCGTCTACACGACGCTGCAGGAGCTCGCGACCCGGATCGCCCACCGCAACACCGGGACGTTCACGCAGGACCCGATCATCGAGAAGCTCACCGCTCGGATCGCGACCGACGAGAACCTGCACTACGTCTTCTACCGCGAGCTCGGCAAGGCGGCGCTCGAGATCGCGCCCTCCGAGATGATGCTGGCGATCAACCGCCAGGTGACGGGGTTCGCGATGCCCGGGCTCGACATCCCCGAGTTCAAGCAGAAGGCGATCGAGATCGCGAAGGCGGGGATCTACGACCTCCGGATCCACCACGACGAGGTCGTGCTGCCGGTCCTGTTCACGCATTGGAAGATCGACAAGGTGACGGGGCTGTCCGACGAGGCCGAGCAGGCCCGCGACGGCATCACGAACTACCTGTCGATGCTCGACGCGATGGCGTCGCACTACGAGGAGAAGCGAGCGGCGCGCACGTCGGGCTGAGTCCCGGACGCGTCCTCGCGATCGGGGTCGATACCGAAATCGGTATCGACCGGCTCGGAACGTTGGACACCCTCTCCTCGAGGGAGAGGAACCATTGACCCACGCGCCGACACGTCCGTCCCTCGGGGTATGCTGGCCAACGCGATGGCCGCGTACGACTACCTCTGTATGGCGTGCGAGCACCGGTTCGAGGACCGGCGCCCGATGACCGCCTCCGTCGACACCGCGCTGGCCTGTCCATCGTGTGGCAGCGACCGCGTGCGCCGGCAGTTCTCGTTCATCGCGGGGACCGGCTCGACGGGCTCACGTCCCCAGGGGATGGGTGGCTGCGCGTGCGGCGGCGCCTGCGCCTGCGGCCACTGAGGTTCCAGGACTCAACCCTCCACGCACGGCGTCGGCGACGAACCCGACCAGGTTCCGTTGCGTTTCGGTTGCGGCCCTTGCCCGGCCCCGCTCGAACCAGCAGCATCGCGTGCATGGACGCCCAGATGAAGACGACGCTGGCGCTCTCGCTGGTGGGGATCGGCGCGGTGGCGACGGGTGTGCTCGGGATCGTGCTGCCGGCGGGGGAGCGGATCGCTGCCGGCCTCGCCCTGGTCGTCGGCGCCGGGATCGGGGTGACGGTGCTCGCGATCGGGACGCAGATCGTCGGCGACTCGCCCGATGACAGCCCCGAAGGCTACGCGAGCGTCTTCCTCGTGGCCGCGGCGCTCGGTCTGGCCGGCACCCTCGTCAGCCTCGCCCTGCTGTGGCGGCGCACCGCCAACCAACGCAGCGCAGGCGCGCGCGCCGACGGCGCTCGAGCCTCAGCGGCGGGCGAGGGCTAGCGCCAGCCTCTCGAGCGACGCCTCGGTCATCGGTTGCAGGACCACGATCAGGTGGCCGATGCCGAGCTCGCCGTACGCGGCGATCGCCTCCGCCAGCTCGTCGACCGACCCGTTGAACGCGTGATCCTCGCCGTCCTCTTCGGCCGGCCCGAGCGACGGATCCCGAACCTCGATGCCGACGGTGCGCTCGAGGGTCGCGGGGTCTCGGCCCTCCGCGGCGAGCGCCGCGTCGAGCGCATCGAGCCGGCCGCGCAGATACTCGTCGGGCACGCCGAACCAGGCCGTGTTCCACGCGTCCGCGTGGCGAGCCGTCAGCCGCAGCATCCGCGGGCCGAACGCCGCCACCAGGACGGGGATGTCGCGCGACGGCGGGGGTTCGAGCACCGCGTCGCGCGTCGTGAAGTGCTCGCCGTCGGAGGTCACCGTCTCGCCGCGCAGCAACGGCACGATGATCCCGAGAGCCTCCTCGAACCGGTCGACTCGGTGGTCCTTCGGGAACCCGAACGCGTCGTACTCCGCGTCGTGCCACCCGGCCCCAAGGCCGAGGATCAGCCGACCACCGCTCACCTCGTCGGCGGTCGCGGCCATCTTGGCCACGGTCGAGGGATGCCGGAAGCTCGAGCACAGGACGAGCGTGCCGATCTCGACACGCTCGGTCGCAGCGGCGAGGGCGCTCACGATCGTCCAGGCCTCGAGCTGCCCGTCGATCGGCCCGCTCGACGGCTTGTGGAAGAAGTGGTCGAACATCCAGACCGAGTCCAGGCCGTGCGCCTCGGCGGCCCGCGCGAACGACAGGATCGCCGGCCACGACGGCCTCCCGCCCTCCGAGTCGCTCGCCGCCCCCGGCACGATCACGCCGATCTTCACGCGCGGAGTGTATGAAGGATCCGATGCCCGGTCCCCTGCGCGTGACCCGCTCCGTCGTGATCCCCGAGCGCGAGCTCACGTGGCGGTTCAGCCACTCGTCGGGGCCGGGCGGTCAGTCGGTCAACACGGCCGACTCGCGCGTCGAGCTCAGCCTGGACGTCGCTCGAACGAGCGCGCTCGGGCCGGTCCAGCGCGCCCGGGCGCTCGAACGGCTGTCCCGGCGGCTCGTCGGCGGCGTGCTGACGGTGAGGGCGTCCGACCATCGTTCGCAGCTCCGCAACCGCGAGGCCGCGCTCGAACGGATGGCGAAGATCCTGGCGGGTGCGCTCGCCCCGCCGCCGCCCCGCAGGCGTCCGACGCGACCGAGCCGAGGCTCCGTCGAACGTCGGCTGGCCGACAAGAAGCGCCGTTCGCGAACGAAGCAGCTCCGCAAGAGCCGCGAGGACTGAGGCGGCGCCGTCAGCGGTTCGACACGCGGAAGCGCTGACCGCATGTCGTGCACTTCATGGAGGTTCGGGCCGCGGGTCCGGCGTGCGTGTACGGCTGCGTCTTCGTCGAGCCGCAGAAGGGACACGTCGGTCGCGCCGCGATCGGTCGAGGCGCGTCGCGCGTGACCCACTCGTCACGCAGATCGACCGAACCACCGGCATCGACCAGGAGGTCTCGGGCGGCCTCCGCCTTCTCGAGCGTGACCTTCGGGAGCGCGACGAAGGGGAGCTCCAGCTCGTCGAGATCGACCGGCCGCGTCGAGATGGTGCCGAGTGCCTCGGCGATCTCGCGCTCGCGCCCCTCCGACCACCCGGTCAGCAGGACGGTCGCGCCCTTGATCTCGTCGTGCCGGCGCGGTCGCTCGCCCACCTGCTGCCTCCTTCGCGCCCGAACGACGCCGGCAGTGTAGGGCACGGGTGCTGCTTTCGGTCCGCCCCGTGCCATCATCCGGTCCGGGAGGATCCGCGGTGACGGACACCACGACGCTGGAGCGCGCACGGCAGTCGCTCGACGCGCACGCGTGGCAGCAGGCGTACGAGGGCTTTGCCTCGCTGGACGGGGGCGACCTGTCTGGCGAGGACCTCGAACGCCTGGCGGAGGCCGCGTGGTGGAGCGCCCATCCGAACGAGAGCATCGACGCGTTCGAGCGCGCCTACGCCGCCTTCTCGGCCGAGGGCAGGCGACGCGACGCGGCACGGGTCAGCCTGCGGCTCGCGATGGAGTACGCGGATCGGCTGGACTCGGCGGTGTGGAACGGCTGGCTCCAACGAGCCTCCCGTCTGCTGGCGAACGAGCCGGAGTCCGTCGAGCACGGGTGGCTCGAGCTCTGCCTGGTTCGCGCGGCGTTCGAGCGGGGCGACATCGAGGAGGTCGAGCGGCGCGCCGTCGCGGCCCAACAGATCGGCACGAAGCTGGATGACCGGGACCTCCAGGCGTTCGGCCTGGCCCTGCAGGGCGCGACCATGGTGATGCACACGCAGCTCGAGCAGGGCCTCTCGCTCGTGGACGAGGCGACGCTTGCCGCCGTCGGTGGCGAGCTCACGCCGTACGCCGCCGGGAACATCTACTGCATCACGATCGGCGTCTGTCGGAGCGTCGCCGACTACCGGCGGGCATCGGAGTGGACCGAGGCGGCCGCCCGGTGGTGCGAACGCGAAGCGATCACCGCCTTCCCGGGTGTCTGCCGAGTGCAGCGGGCCGAGATCATGCGCCTCCACGGGTCATATGCCGAGGCCGAGGACGAGGCCAACAAGGCACGGACGGAGCTCGAGGCGTTCGGGCGGCTCCCGCAGGCGGGGGCGGGCGCGAACGAGGTCGGCGAGGTGCGTCTGCGCCGGGGCGATCTCGAGGGCGCCGAGGAGGCGTTCGAGCAGGCCCACCGTCTCGGCAACGAGGCGCAACCCGGGATCGCGTTGCTCCGGCTCGCGCGCGGGCAGGTCGATTCGGCGCGGTCGTCGATCGGCACCGCGCTCGCCGACGCGGGCGACCCGTTCGACCGAGCGAGGCTGCTGCCCGCCCGGGTGGAGATCGCCCTCGCCGCCTACGACGTGGCCGAGGCGCGCGAGGCCGCGGAGGAGCTCTCCGCCACGGCCGAGGCGATCGGGGCGCCGATGCTGCTCGCGGCCGCGCACCAGGCGCTCGGTGCGACGCTGACGTTCGAGGAGGATGCCCCGGCCGCGATCGCCGAGCTGCGAAGTGCCGTCCGCGCATGGAGCGGATCCGATGCGCCCTTCGAGGCCGCCCAGGCCCGCCGCTGGCTGGCGATCGCCTTCCGCGCGGGTGGCGACGAGGCCTCCGCCGTCCTCGAGCTCCGGGCGGCCAAGGACGCGTTCGAACGCCTGGGCGCCGTCCGGGACGCCGAACGATGCGAGGAGATGATCCGCACCGGCGACGCGAGGGACGCCGGACGCCGCGTCGTGCGCACGTTCATGTTCACGGACATCGTGGGCTCGACCGACCTGGTCCGTACGATCGGCGACGATGCATGGGAGGGGATCCTGCGCTGGCACGACGAAACGCTCCGAACCCAGATCGGCGCACACCGCGGCGAGGTCGTCCACACGACCGGCGACGGGTTCTTCGCGTCGTTCGGCGACGCGGCGGCCGCGGCGAGCTGCGCGGTCGCGATCCAGCGGCGGCTCACCGACCACCGTCGCAGGCACGGGTTCGCGCCGGAGGTGCGGATCGGGCTGCATTCGGCCGAGGCGACGATGATCGCGGACGACTACGCGGGCCTCGGCGTCCACGAGGCCGCGCGGATCGGCGCGATCGCCGAGGGCGGCGAGATCCTCGCGACTGCCTCGACCGTCTCCTCCGGGTCGATCCCGTTCGGCTTCGGCGACGAGCGCGAGGTCGAGCTGAAGGGGCTCGACGAGCCCGTGCACGTGGTCGCGATCGACTGGCGGGTCGGTACCTAGACGGAACGGGAGGCCTGCCGGCGGGCGCGCTCCTGGGTTCGCCTCCTGAGCCGGAGGTCGGCCAGGCTCATGACGAGATGCGCCGCGAGGGCTTCTCGATATCTCGTGTGCGTGCTACGCCTCGCGCTCGGGCGGCCGAGCGCCTCGTCCACCTTCCTCCGGGCGGTCTCGCCGTGGGAGCTCACCTGGGATGTTTCGGCTCGATGACCGCGCGGCTTGACAGGGACGGTTCAGGTCACGGGTTCGAGCGCGATGACCGGGATCCAGCGGGACGTCTTCTGCTTGTACTCGGCGAACCCGGGTCGCCGTTCCACCTGCCGAGCGTACAGCTCGTCCGCCTCGGGGCCGGTGATCTCGACCGCCCGCACGGGCACCGTGCGATCGCCGAGCTCGACCGATGGCTCGGGGTCCGTGAGCACGTTGCGCACCCACTTCGGATCGGTCGGTGCGCCTCCCATCGTGCCGAACACCACGAACCGGCCGCCGTCGGGCAGGTACACCAGCGGCTTGGGGCGCGGGAGGCCGGTCTTCACGCCCTTCGTGTGCAGGATCAACAGCGTGGCGCCTTCGAAATACCCGCCGACCCTGCCGCCGTTCGCGCGGAATTCCTCGATGATCCCGGCGTTCCAGTCGCTTGGTTGGGCCATGCGTATCTCCTCCGGTGCTCGGCTACAAGGGTACGGCGCCGGGAGCGGACGGCCGGTGCTAGTCGGCCTGCGAGCGCGGGAGGAGGTTGACGCTCATCGCGACCGCCTCGGCGACGTCGACGATCTTGCGGTTGGAACGCCGGGCCTCGTCACGCAACATCTCGAACGCGCGCTTCTCGTCCATCGAGTGCCGCTCCATCAGGATCCCCTTGGCCCGCTCGGTGATCGCGCGCCGGGCGAACGCGCCCTCGAGCCCCTGGTACTCGGCGAACCGCGACAGCACGACGTCGAGCGAGCTCTGCAGCGCCGACGCGTCCCGGCCGAGCGTGATGTACGCGAAGATCCCTCGCTTGGCGGCCCGGCGGATGAAGGCCTCGTCCTCGACGTCGAGGATCGCGATCACCGGGCACGCGGCCTCGGTCACGATCCGCCCGATCAGGTCGAGCGCACGCTCGGTTCCCTCCCCGACGATCACGATCGCGGCGTCCGGACGCACGGACGCGCTGGCCGCGGCGACCTCGCCGAGCGCCGTCTGACCCACGACGTCGTGGCCGAGCAAGGTGACGGTCTCCAGGACCTCGTCCAGGCGGTGCCCCTGCCCGTCCGAGACGAGGATCCGGAGCCTCTCGGGGACCCCTTCGTCCTTCATGCCAGTCTCTCTGACGCATCGAGCGTACCGCGGCCGCACCCGGGCCGCCATACTGACCGGCACGGTCCGGACATCCTCCGTGCCTGTGCATTGCCTGTTCGGGCCGTTCGGCGTACGGTAGTGGGGCGACCCCAGCTCTCGGCCGCGACGCGCGGATGTTCGGCGCACATCGGAGCCCAACGGCACGCTCCCTCGAGGGAGGATCCGATCCTCCAGGAAGGGAGTCGCGATGCGGGTTCCCTCCGAGAGCTTCTCGGTGCTGATGGAGGAATCCAACGGTGCCGCGCACCTCTACCTCGCCGGATGGCTCGACGCCTCCGCGGTGCCGGCGCTGTTGCAATCGGTGCTGCGAGGCCGACCCGGTGACGTCGTCCTCGACATCGACGGGCTCGACCACATCGACGGGGCCGGGTGGCTCGGCGTGATCTCGTGCGAGCAGCGCGTGACGAACTGGGGCGGCCGGCTCCGGATCGACCACGGCATCCGGAAGATCCTCGAGCTCGCCTCGTCCACCTCCTGATCGCCTGGACGGGTGATCGTATGAGCGATTGGCGGGACCAAGAGGTCCGCAACGAATCGCGTTCGCGCGACCGGAACGAGTGGATCGCCGAGACGCGGGGGGTCGTCGCGCTCGATCACGAGACCGATGAGCTGTTCGTGTGCGAGTGCAGCGACCCGGCGTGCCGAGCGCGGATCACGCTGACTCGCATCGAGTACGAGGCCGTGCGCGGGTACCCGACGCGCTTCGCGATCGCGACCGATCACGAGAACCCCGAGGTCGACCAGCTCGTGTCCGAGGGTGGGCGCTTCACCGTGGTGCAGAAGATCGCCGGCGCCGCGGCGCGGATCGCACGCGAGACGGACCATCGTCACCGCGACGCCGAGTAGCGTCGTTCGGGGCGCCACTCGATCGTCGTCCACGCGGGTAAGGTCGTGGGGACCACCATGAGCGATGCACGTCCGACCACCGACTTGTTCGTCGGGACGAGCCAGGGCCTGTTCGCACTCGCGGGCGGCGATCCGCGTCCCGATCCGAGCTTCGGGCCGCGGG
>Ga0207428_10006152_pt1 | contig 11085 bp, 11 predicted proteins | sample RhiMethybrSRZTD1_FD_187600 | JGI IMG/M metagenome (GOLD analysis project Ga0207428, IMG submission 187600) | Populus rhizosphere microbial communities from Tennessee, USA - Rhizosphere MetaG P. TD hybrid SRZTD1 (SPAdes) (version 3) | ecosystem: Host-associated > Plants > Roots > Rhizosphere >... | reverse complement strand
AGGGTGACACGTTGTTCGCCCTCGCCGACCTCACAACCGTCTGGGTTATGGGGAACGTGCCTGAGGCGCAAGTCAGTCGGCTGCGCGTGGGCTCGCGCGCCCAGGTGAAGGCCCCGGTGGGCGGCGAAGGACCCATCGCGGGCCGCGTCAACTTCATCGACTCCCAGGTAAACACGGAAACGCACACCGTACGCGTGCGCATGGAGGCGCCCAACCCAGGCGAGCGGCTCAAAGCCGGCATGTTCGTCGAGGTCGGTTTTCCGGACGCGATCAGCGGTGGGGCGCCGGGGGCGATGGAAGTCTCCATCCCCTCCGAGGCCGTGCAGCGTCTGGCTGAGCGCCCGGTGGTCTTCGTCCCGGAGGAGAATGTGCCGGGTCATTTCAAAGTGCGGTTCGTCGAACTGGGGGGCGAGGTCGACGGGCACAGGCGCGTCACGGAAGGGTTGAAGCCCGGCGAGCGCATCGTCATCAAGGGGAGCTTCGCGCTCAAGTCGCAATTGCTCAAGGGCCAGCTCAAGGAGGACGACGAGAAATGATCAACGGCCTGATCCGGGTCTCCATCGCCCAGCGCTTCCTGGTGCTGATACTGGTCGCCCTCCTGGCAGTCCTCGGAGTCTACAGCCTGCGGAGCCTGCCGATCGACGCCGTGCCGGACGTCACCAACGTGCAGGTACAGATCCTCACTTCTTCTCCCGCGCTGCCGCCGCTGGAGGTCGAGCGATTGATCACTTTCCCAATCGAGGTCGCGATGAGCGGCCTGCCAAAAGTCAATGAGATCCGCTCGCTCTCGAAGTTCGGCCTCTCGTCGGTGACGGTCGTCTTCGACGACGTCATAGACGTCTACTTCGCCCGCCAACTCGTGCTCGAACGGCTCTCGCAGGCGCGCTCGCAAATCCCAGAGTCGCTCGGCGACCCGGAGATGGGGCCGATCACGACCGGATTGGGCGAGATTTATCAATACGAGTTGCGGGCCGCGCCCGGCAGCCATTATGACCTGACGACCTTGCGCTCGATCCAGGACTGGAACGTCAGGCGACAATTGCTCGGTGTGTCTGGCGTCACTGAAGTCAACAGCTTCGGCGGACATGTGAAGCAATACCAGGTGAGAGTCGCCCCGGCGAAACTGCAAGCTTATGGCCTTTCGCTGCGCGACGCGCTGGACGCCGTGGCCCGCAACAACGCCAACGTGGGCGGGGCCTACATCGAACACGCTGGGGAACAGTACCTGCTGCGCGGCATCGGACTGGTCAGGTCGGTGGAGGATATCGCCAGTATCGTCGTCAAGACCGGCAAAGACGGCGTCCCTGTCTATGTGCGCGACGTGGCCGACGTCGTGACGGGCGCCGAAGTCCGGCAGGGCGCCACGATCGCCGAGGGCCAGGGCGAGATCGTTGCCGGCATTGCCATTATGCTCGTCCGCGAGAACGCGCGTGATGTCGTCTCGCGCGTCAAGCAGCGAATCGAGCAGATCAGGCAGACCCTGCCCAAGGGAGTCGAATTGATCCCTTTCTACGACCGGACGGAACTCGTCAATCGTACGATCCACACCGTGGCCAAGAACCTGATCGAGGGCGCGCTGATCGTCATCTTCGTCCTCGTTCTGCTGCTCGGCAACTGGCGCGGCGCGTTGCTCACCGCCACGGTCATCCCGCTCTCGATGCTGATCGCCGCGAGCCTCATGCGCCTCTTCGACATCTCCGGCAACCTTATGAGCCTCGGCGCGATCGACTTCGGCCTGATCGTGGACGGCGCGGTGATCATGACCGAGAACTCCGTGCGGCGCGTCGCCGAGCGCCAGCACGCGCTGGGGCGGCGACTAACGGGGGAGGAACTGAAGGCGCGAGTCTATGACGCGTCGGTGGAGGTGCGGCGCGCGACGATGTTCGGCGAACTGATTATCACAGCAGTCTACCTGCCGATTCTGACCCTGACGGGGATCGAGGGGAAGATGTTCCGTCCGATGGCGCTGACGGTGATCTTCGCGCTCACCGGCGCCTTCGTCCTCTCCCTCACATACGTCCCTGCGGCGCTCACCTTCGCGTTGCGCGGAGGCGTGGCCGAGAAAGAGAGCGGTCTGATCGGCTTTGCGCGGCGGCGCTACAAGCCGCTGCTCGCTTACGCGATGCGGCATCGGGCGCAGGCGCTGGCCGTCGCGCTAGCGCTTCTGGCGGTGAGTGTCGCGCTCTTCCCGTTTCTGGGCGCGGAGTTCGTCCCGCGGCTCGACGAAGGCTCTTTCGCCCTCGAATCGCGCCTGCTGCCGAGCATCTCGCTGAGCCAGTCGATCAAGACCTACTCCGACGCCGAGCGCGTGCTGCGCCGCTTCCCGGAGGTGACCAGAGTGGTCAGCAAGATCGGGAGCGCCGAGATCGCGACCGATCCCGTGGGAGTCGAATCGGCTGACATCTTCGTTGATTTAAAGCCCCACGCCGAATGGAAGACGGCCGAAACGAGGGAAGAGCTGGCCGAGAAGATGTCGGCGGCGCTGGACGCTGAGATTCCAGGCGCGGCCTTCAGCTTCTCGCAGCCGATCGAGATGCGCACGGCGGAGTTGATCGCCGGGGTGCGCTCCGACATCGCCATCAAGCTCTTCGGCGACGACCTCGACACTCTCGTGCGGAAGGCTGGTGAGATCGCCCGCGCCGTCGGCAAAGTGAGAGGCGCCGAAGACGTGAAGGTCGAGCAGGTGGCCGGGTTGCCTCAGCTTCAGATTCGGATGGACCGTGCGGCCATCTCGCGCTACGGCCTCAACGTCGAGGACGTGAACAACGTGGTCGAGTCCATCGTCGCGGGCAAGGAGGTCGGTCAGGTCTATGAGGGCGAGCAGCGCTACGGCCTCGTCGTGCGGCTCAGTGAGACGGCGGGTCAGGACGTGGAGGCGATCAAAGGCTTGCTCGTCACGGCGCCGAACGGCGCGCGCATCCCGCTCTCGCAACTCGCCGAAATCGCGCTGGTCGAAGGCCCTGCGCAGATCTCGCGCGAGGACGCGCGCCGCCGCATCGCCGTCGAGTTCAATGTGCGCGGGCGCGACATCGGCAGCTTCGTCAATGAGGCCCAGGCCGCGATCGGCAAGCAGGTAGAACTGCCCGCCGGGTACTACGTCAAATGGGGCGGCCAGTTCGAGCATCTCGAGCGCGCGACCAAAAGGCTCCTCTTCGTCGTGCCGCTCGCGCTCTTCCTGATTTTTGTGTTGCTCGGCGCCACCTTCGGCTCGGCCAGGCAGGCGCTGCTGGTCTATACGGGCATCCCGTTCGCAGTCATCGGGGGAGTCTTCGCGCTCGCGCTGCGGGGGCTGCCGTTCTCGATCTCGGCGGGCGTCGGTTTCATCGCGCTCTTCGGCGTGGCTGTCCTCAACGGCTTGGTCATGGTGACTTACATCAACCACCTGCGCGAAGAAGGGCGCGGGCTGGAGGAGGCGGTGAAGGAAGGCGCCGAGACGCGCCTCAGGCCGGTGCTGATGACGGCGCTCGTTGCGAGCCTCGGATTCATCCCGATGGCCATCGCGACCTCGGCGGGCGCGGAAGTACAGCGGCCGCTGGCGACGGTCGTGATCGGCGGGCTGATGACTTCGACCTTGTTGACGCTGCTATTGCTGCCGGCGCTCTACAGGTGGTTTGAGCGCGAGCGGAGGGAAGATTGATCGAAACGCCGCCCGCGGCTAGTTTGCGATTCTTGAAATTCCGGCGGCATGCTCGAAGGGAAGATGGAACGGTAACGACGGGAGGCGCCAGATGCTCAATTCGATTTTTCTCTTCATCCCTTTTGCCCTGCAGATGTGTTGTATGGCGGTGGATGAGGTCCACTTTCACCGGCAGCGCGGGCTGCCGCGTTGGGAGCGGCTGGGGCATCCGCTCGACACCCTGACGGTGCTGGCCTGTTTTGCGTGGTCGCTGGCAGTCCCACCGACCCCATTTTCATTGAGCGTATATGTAGGATTGAGCATCTTTTCGTGTCTGTTCGTGACCAAGGACGAACATGTGCACAGCAAACATTGCCGCCCCAACGAGCAATGGCTGCACGCGCTACTCTTTATCCTGCATCCATTGGTTTTGCTTTGCGCGGGTTTGCTCTGGCCTGCATGGCGCCGACAGACGCTTTCATTCATCCGCTACACAGGTTTCGAGCGCAAGTTCCTGCTGGGGAATACACTGCTGACCCTCGCTTTCGGGCTCTATCAACTGGTCTATTGGAACTTCTTATGGAGATCGACAACCTCAGAAAAAGAGGCCGGGTTAATAACGACATCTACCATCAATTAGGTGAACGATGGTATCACGCCCAGGATGACCCGGTTGCTTTATTGCGCGCCGAAGCGCGCGCCCGCAATCCATGGATCGCCGGCGCCATTCGCCAGGCATTCCCCTCCGGTGAGGCCAAAGTGTTGGATATAGGTTGCGGCGGCGGGTTTCTGTCGAATTACCTGGCCGAAACAGGCTTCACTGTGACCGGGTTGGACGCCGCGGCCGAAAGCCTAGCGATAGCGCAAAGCCATGACTCGACGGGTCGCGCGTATTACGTGATAGGTGACGCTTATCGCTTGCCTTACGCTAACGGCGCATTGCAGGCTGCCTGCGCCATGGATTTTCTCGAACACGTTGACGATCCCGGGCGCGTGCTGGCCGAAGCGGCGCGTATCCTACAGCCACGTGGATTGTTCTTCTTCGCCACTTTCAACCGGAATTTCATTAGTTGGTTGTTCAGTATCAAGGGCGTGGAATGGTTCGTTAAGAACACGCCGCCGCGCCTGCATGAACTGAGCCACTTTATCAAACCATCCGAACTGCGCGCGATGTGCGAGGAGAGCGGATTGCGCATCAAAGAATTGCGCGGTTTTGCGCCGCAAATAAATCGGGCTTTCTGGCGCCTGCTGGTGACTGGGGTGGTGGCGGACGATTTCGCCTTTCAATTTGTCCGCTATACCCTGACCGGCTATATCGGGATGGCGGTGAAGCATGAGTGAAGTCCGGCAGTGAACCTGGCGTGTGATTACACGGCAAAGAACAACTTCAGGAGACCGAGCGACAGGCGGATCGCTTATCGCTCAATCAGAGGGATCAATTATGAAGATGAAATCAATCGTTTCTTCCATCACTTTGCTGCTGTTGCTCGCTCTTACCGCAACGGCCCAATCAAAGACGTATACGATCAGCCCATCAGAGAGCAACTTCCGGGTCCTCGTCGGCAAAGCGGGGCTCTTCAGCGGATTGGCGCACGATCATGAAATAGGCGTTAAATCTTTCAGCGGGCAGGTAACGCTGCCACGGGCGGGAGCAGGCTCGGGATCGCTAGTACTCGAGATCGATGCCAAATCTCTCGCGGTACTCGACAAAGAACCGAGCGAGGAAGATCGCAAGAAAATTTTCGCCGCGATGCACAATGAGGTCCTCGAATCAGCGAAGTACGAGAAGATCACCTTCAAATCGGTTTCGGTCTCCGATCTGAAGCAGACGGGCGGCAATACCTATGGTTTCGTTTTGAACGGCGACCTCTCGCTGCACGGCGTGACGAAGCGCATCGCGATGCCTGTCAGCTTGACAGTCGCTCCACAACAATTACGAGCATCCGGCCAGTACACGCTCAAACAGACCGACTATGGCATAAAAGTCTATTCAGCTATGGGGGGAACGGTGAAGGTGAAGAATGAGATTGTGGTCCATTTCGATATTGTAGCGAAAGCATAATCTGAGAGCATTAGATTCCGGGGGGTTACGTGGCGGCAAATGCTGAATGCCACCGTGTGCCCCCCAGGAATCTAATGCTCTCCGAATACGTGGAACCCCGCTGCGGAAAATTCTCGCGCATTTTTCGCGGCCGCCGCGGATATTTTCTAAAAAAACTCGTCCGCCTCACGCACAAAGTGGCAAATACGCCGTGAAATTATGTCTTTACATGATGTGAGTTGGGTTTGCGACTACTCGCTGGCGAGGAGAGATCAAATTGCTCTTCTACTCATTCTCTTTGAACGAGACCTATGTGTTTTGACTCGCCTTGAGATAGGAGCAAACTATGAAAAAGATCGCGAATTCCTTAATGCCGCTGGCGGCTTTGGTTCTCTTCGGAACTTGTCTGGTCACCGTTTTTGATCTCCTGGTGGTATTGATGACATCGGTCGGGGTTGCGAATGAAGCGCCCTTGTCTTACTACCAGGGATTGAACATACCTATAATTTCGGTAGCCCTGCCAATTGTTGGAATGATTCTCTTCGCCGCAATCTTGCTTGGGCTTCCAGGCAAACCTGCGGACGCCGTCGAATCAACCTGTCCTTCGCCAAACCTCATCCGCCTTTAGTTTCAATAACTTGGGGAAACCGGATTTAACATGTTAACTGGAGTTATATGAGACCAATGTGAGGCATTTGGCGTCGGGATGAGGTTTTTGCAAAGGACCGCTTTGCGGAAAGCCATGATGACTCTGATGGAAGATGTTCGATGCTATCGGGCGGGCGAGGTTGAGATCGAGATCTATCTACTCGGGAAGGACGGCTCCGGCAAGGTGTGGGGCCTGCAGACGTTGAGTGTCGAGACTTGATGATTCGATAGGAGGACGAACCTGACGCCGAAAGGGGCGCGCCTAAGGCCGGCGCATTTGGCGGAGAAACTGTTTCACATCCGTCACCGGCTTGAGTTGACACAGGAAGAGCTGAAGGAACGGCTCGAACAGCTCGGCTTTGTCAGCGACCTGGATCGCGCAGACGTTTCGGAATTTGAAAGGGGGCGGTGCGCCCCCCACCTCCTAACTCTATTGTCCTACGGCCGCCTGGCAAACGTTTATCTCGACGTGCTGGTCGACGACGAACTGGATCTTTCGGAGGATGCGAGTCCCTATGGTCCGTTATGATTCCGGGCGTTCCCTTGTCTATACCGAAAATTCCGTCTTGTGGAAGAAGAGATCGGCGCCGCATTATCAGAGAATGGGCTCTTCATCGCTAAGATGTAGTTTTCGGTACAGACAGGTGATTTACGGCGCGGGCTACGTGAGCCAGATGCGTTGGTGGCGCATCAGCTTCGCGCTGTCGCTAGCGCATCTGCCGCTGTGGTTGGGCATAGGCTTCGGTTGGTGGAAGCTGCTGGGCTTGTAGTAGTCAAAAGTATTCTTAACACGAAAGGATGAAACTATGAGTTTGCAACGAAGGGATTTTCTCAGAACCAGCGCAGGCGCGGTCGCAATGGCAATGTCGCCACGGCGCGCCGACGCGCAATACAACGGCCTCGCCGCCGAACTGGAACAAGCTATGAATGCGCCGGTGTTGCGCACGGAGCTTTTCAAGCAGCCGGTCAAAATCGCCTCGCTGGAATTGCTCAAGAACGACAGAAGCTACCTAGTGCGCGCGCGTTCGACCGACGGCGTTACGGGGTTTTCGGAAGCGCACAGCGCAGTGATGGGCGCGGCCTATCCGATCCTGATCAAAAAAGTCGCGCCAACCTTCATCGGCAGAGATGCGCTCGAATTAGAGCCGCTGCTGCGCGAGGTGTACCTCGCACAATCAAATTACAAATGGCAGGGCTTGCCGTTTTGGGTGAGCGTGGCGGCGGTCGAAATCGCCATTCTCGATATGCTAGGCAAGACGGTGAACAAACCGCTCGGCGAATTGTTCGGTCCCATTGCGCATCGCAACATCCCGGTCTATCGCGCGACGGGCAATCGAGGGAACGCCCCGGAAGCAGAGATTGCGTACCTGCAAAAAATCGTTGCGGAAACCGGCGCGGGCGCGATCAAGTTCCGGCTCGGCGCACGGATGCGCTATGACGACGCTTCGACCAAACGCGATCACGCGCTAATCAAATTGACGCGCAAGACCTTTGGCGACAACTTCACGATTTATGCCGATGCGAATGGTTCGTACGATGTGCCCATGGCGATCAAGATTGGCCGGATGATGGAAGAATACAAGCTCGGCTTTTTTGAAGAACCTGTGCCGTTCGACTATTACGAAGAGACGAAAAAGATTGCTGACACGCTGACTATTCCGATTGCGCTGGGCGAAGAGGAAATGAGTTTGCGGCAATTCCGCTACATCATCGAACGCGATGTGGCGCAGGTGATTCAGCCGGATTTGATGTATTTCGGCGGATTCATCCGTTCGCTCAAGGTCGCGCGCATGGCGGCGGTGACAAACAAGGATTGCACACTGCACATGTCAGGCGGCGGCCTGGGCTATTTATATGTCGCGCATTTCGCCTCTGTGGTGAAGAACTGCGGCGCGCATCAGGAATATAAAGGCGAAGACGATACGTTGCCCGTGAGTTGCGAATCGTCTTCGTTGAAGAGCGAAAAGGGATTGCTGAAGGTGCCGACCGGGCCGGGCTTAGGCGTCCAGATTGATCCGGCGTTTCTCAAGCAGGCGCAAGTCGTGGCCGCTTGAAAAAGCCAGCCTGCGGAAACCAAGCTGAGGCGCGCGCTGCTCGCCGGAATTTATGGTTGGTTTGTGATGCGCGTAAGTCCGCGCGCCAATTATGCCTGTCCTTCGCCAAAACCTCATCCGCCTTTAGTTTCAATAACTTGGGAAAACCGGATATAACATGATAATTGGAGTTATATGAGACCGATGTGAGGCATATGGCGTTGGGATAAGGTTTTGGCGAAGGACAGGTGATTTTGCCAAAGGCTCAACTCCTATCCATTCCATTACAGAATGGCATTCGCTTTTTCCTTCGTCCTCTACCCGCACCGCTATCGATTTGTCTTACGACTTATCTTCCCAGTGGGAGCGATACGGGTTTGCCGTGTTCCGCTTGTCTGCCAGAGTGGGTTAGGTCCTCTCTATCCGCCGGCAATCGTTTATCCACGACAGGGAAGGCTTGAGTCCCTGTGCCGATCGCGCACCATTTTGGTCCAAGCCTATCAGCATCTTTGGCTTGTTGTAAGTGACGACGGTTCGCCGAGAGTTCATATTTGTTGACCATACCACTCAATCCTAGGCTCGACCCGCATGATGCTCGCAGGCGCGTTTTCGTGTTACCACTTGAACGCTCACTGAAGTGATGAGTACATTGTCCCGGAAGCTTCAGACGGCGACGTTACCGACACCGCCTGTCCCGGTAGGATGCTGCTGGTGGAACAGCAGGTTTCATTGACTTTATTTTTAATCAAAGACCGAAACAGACATACAAGCGACTTTCACGTCGCACCAAACCTAATCACCGAAAGCTCACAATCGACCTACAGCGTTTTCGCCCATACCTCAGCGCCTAACCCTCAAAGCACGCAGGACGGCGGCAAAGCGCAAAGTTACGGCCTATATTTTCTGAGGGCTATTTTCGTGGCTCCGGGAGTACAATAACCTACCTGGCCAATGAGACAGCTGTGAGCGCGGCCGTCAGATTGGAGAACATAATCTACGGCTTTCAGCGCGCTTACCTGGAGACACACATATGAGCATGAAGATAGTGGTACCCGATGACTTTCCCGTTGTGCTGACCGGCTCGCCGGCAGAGCGGCGCCTGCGCGCGCTCGGCGACGTCACGATCTACATCGAGCGCGGCGCCGAGCAGGAAACGGAGTTAGTGCGGCGCATCGGCGACGCTGACATCGTAGTCGGTCTGCGAGCCTACACGCGCTTCTCCGAGAGCGCGCTTACTGCTTGCCCCTCAGTGCGGATGATCTCGATCTGGGGCACAGGAACGGACAACGTCGATATGGCCGCGTGCCGCAGGCGAGGCATCACGGTTGCGAACACGCCAGGGGTCAATGCGCACGCGGTCGCTGAACACACGCTGGCCCTTATTCTCGCGGTCACTCGGCGCATCCCGTCGCTGGACAGGGACTTACGCAGCGGCCAGTGGCCGCGCGGACTCCTGGTCCAACTCGAAGGGAAAACGCTCGGGATAGTCGGGCTTGGGGCTATCGGTCGCCGCGTGGCCGCGCTGGCTGCGCCGTTTGGCGCGCGCCTGTTGGCGGCGACCTGGGGCCCGGACGCAGGGCGGGCAGCGGCCGTGGGGGCTCGTCACGCGCCCATTGAGACGCTGCTTCGGGAATCGGATATCGTGAGCCTACATCTGCGGCTCAGCTCTGAGACCGAAGCAGTCATCAACCGCGAGCGCCTCGCATTGATGAAGCTGGGCGCATTTCTTGTGAACACGGCGCGTGGCCGCTTAGTGGATCGGGAGGCGCTCGTTGACGCGTTACGAGATGGGCGTCTGGCGGGGGCGGCGCTCGACGTGTTCCACGAAGAGCCGATTGCGGCAAGTGACCCGCTCCTTGCGCTACCGAATGTCATCTTGACGCCGCACAACGCCGGAATGACGCAGGAGGTGATCGAAGTGGGATTATTGCAGACTGTCGAAAACGTACAGCGCTTTCTCAATGGGGATGCGCGCTCATAAGCCTGCAAGGGGTTCGGCAGCTAACTCCGTCCAATCATCCCCAAATGAATACAAGACATAATCACTCTGCCAATTTTTAATGTCTACACGGAGGAGATAGATGTCTACAGGAAAATTGTTGTGGCGACTCGGACTCGCGCTGACCGTCAGCCTCGTGGCGTCGAGCGCGCCCGGTTCCCAGGGCGCCATGCTTGCCATCGTCGGCTGCACAGTCATCGACGGAAACGGTGGGCCGCCGTTACCTGACGCGGTGGTGTTAGTCAGAGGATCGCGCATCAGCGCGGTCGGCCCGCGCGCATCCGTTCGGATTCCGGATGGCGCGACCGTCATTGACGCGAAAGGTGGCTTCGCGCTACCCGGATTCATTGATACGAACGTTCATCTCTCACTTTATGGCGGCGTCAAGGATCGTTACGAAACGCTGGTCAGGTATCACTCGCGCCAGAACGAGATCGTGCTCGAAGCCGCGCAGCTTCAGTTGAAATATGGAGTCACGACGGTTCGTGACAGTTACGGCATGCTCACGCCGCTCGTACAAACGCGGGACTCAATCGCGCGGGGTGAAGCGGTGGGCGCGCGGATTCTGGCTGCGGGCAACATCGTTGGGTGGGGCGGGCCCTACTCTGTAAGCTTCAATCTGATTCCCGAAAGAGATTTGACGCTCTTTCAGGAGCAGATGAATGACTCCATCACCCAGGGCGGCGGTGAAGACCTGATGGATATGTCGCGTGAGGAATTGCGCGTCGCCATCAACAAGTACCTGGAT
>Ga0207428_10006145_pt1 | contig 11092 bp, 10 predicted proteins | sample RhiMethybrSRZTD1_FD_187600 | JGI IMG/M metagenome (GOLD analysis project Ga0207428, IMG submission 187600) | Populus rhizosphere microbial communities from Tennessee, USA - Rhizosphere MetaG P. TD hybrid SRZTD1 (SPAdes) (version 3) | ecosystem: Host-associated > Plants > Roots > Rhizosphere >... | reverse complement strand
ACGCCGGTGAAGGATTGACTCTGGTCGCGGAACATTTCGTAGAGCGGGTAGTTGAGGTGGTAGCTAGTTCCCTTTCCACCAATGACGGAGAAAAGCGCCAACTCCTGGGCGTCTTTGACCGGCAGCGTTCTCAACATCATCGCATTGATCAGGCTGAAGATCGCCGTGTTCGCGCCGATCCCCAATGCAAGCGAGAGCGCTGCGACCAGAGTAAACATTTTGTTTTTGAGCAGCATTCGCGCGCCATAACGCAAGTCTTGAAACATTTCGTCCTCCAATCTTACTGGTTGCAGCAGTAGCGCATCCCAGAACGCGCCCAGGCTGCGCCGCAACATTTCGATTTTGGCGGCCCGGTCGAGCCGGTTCCATTTGGCCAGCGCCGCTTCGCGGTATTCCAGCTCAGCGTCCCACTCCCTGCGCCAGCGCGTGCGGAAGCGGCGCGGCACGATTGCGCTGATCAAGGCGATCAAGCGCCGCGACAAAGAAGCGCAGCGTTGTTTGTTGTTATCGGGCATGTGATCGCCGCTATGCGTCTGACGGTTTCGGCTTCTTTGCGCCGACGAAGAAGTTCTCTAACGCGCGATACCTTTTGAGCGCCTCGGCCAACGCCGCACGCCCATCTTTCGTCAATTCGTAATAACGGCGCGGCGACCGCTGCTCGCGCTCGGCGACATCGTCGGCCTCCCAGCGCGAATCGCATAACCCGACCTCCTCGAACCGGCGCAGCGCCGGATAGACGGTGCCGCTCGGCAACCCGGTGACGTCAATGATGTCGAAGCCGTATTGGTAACCGTTGGCCAAAGCCTGAAGGATGATCGCAGTCGTGTAACTGAGCTTGATCCCGTAGTCCACGAGCTTACCCCCCTATGTAGTGATCTATTGCCCAGCCGTAGATTACTACATAGGGCTGTAGCGTCAAGACAATTTGTGGAGAGAAGGTGAAGAAAGGTAGGAAAATTTAGAGAAGCCGCCATGCGTCTGGCGGAACTTTGTAAAGGATCCAAAACATGTTCAACTTTAATCTGGCGACAGCCCTGCCTCCTCAACGCTCAGGAGGGCCAGCGCGGCCAGATCTCTGTCTTGATACCCGCGCTCGATCGCGCGAAGCAGGCGTTCGCGCAGGAGTCGCCCCACTGGCAGTGGCGCGCCGGAGATTTCGGCGGCGGCCAGCGCGAGCCCGATATCTTTAAATCCCAGCGCCAGTCGGAAACCGGGTTCATACTGTTGTTGCAGCATCAGCTTGCCATAGTTCTGGTAGACCGGAGATGCGAAAATCGTATTGATCAGAGTCTCCAAACAGACTTGCGGATCAACTCCGGATTTGCGCAGCAAGGCCGCCGCTTCGCTCAGGCTTTCAACCGCCGAGATCAACAAAAAATTGCCTACCAGTTTGACCATTGTCGCGGCCGCCGGGTCTGTTCCAACAGCGATTGTACGTTGCCCCAGGGCGTCAAAAACCGGCTGGCATTGCGCGATCGCCTCCGGATCTCCCGCTGCGACGATCAATAGTCGCGCCGCCGCCGCCGTGTCCGGACGGCCGAAGACAGGGGCGGCCAGGAACCGCTGTCCGGCTTCGCGGTGGGCATGGGCGAGACGCGCCACGCAGGCCAGGCTGAGTGTGCTCATGGAAATGTGAACGCCGCCCGCGGTGAGCGCGCCCGCAACGCCGTCTTCCCCAAAGACAATCGCTTCCACCGCGTCGTCATCAGCCAGGCAGGTGATCACTGCGGCGCCCCTGCAAGCCTCAGCCGGAGTTTCCGCGATCAGCGCGCCTGCCGATTGCAGTTCTTCCACCCGGCTGCGCGTGCGATTGTAAACGGTCAGGCGATGGCCTGCTCGCAACAGGTTTCGCGCCATCGCGCAGCCCATCATCCCCAGGCCAATGACTCCGATATTCATCTTTTCGCCTCTCCTGCTCGATCCCTTTTTCATTCGCCGACCACCGCGACTGCCTCGATTTCGACCAGATACTCTTCGCGGACGAGCTGCTTCACTACAACCAGCGTACTGGCGGGAGGATTCTCGGTATTGATGTAACTGTTCCGCGTGTCACGCAAGGCCTGCAAATCCGAAGCGTCGGTCAGGTAGTAATTGAGTTTGACCACGTCTTTGAAAGAAGCCCCGCCTTCTTCAAGCCGCGCCTTGAGGTTCTCGAAGACCTGTTTGATCTGCGTGCGAAAATCGCCGCGGCCCACCAGGTTTCCGTCTTTGTCGAGCGCAATTTGTCCGGCGATGTAAAGCGTGCGCCCGCCTCTTACCTCGACGACGTGCGAATAGCCCGCAGGCGCGCGATTGATGAACCGGACGTTTGCTTGTTGTTTTTCCATATTCTTCTTCTCCTTCGGTGCTTTCTTCTGATTCACGGTTTGGTTTTGCGCCCATCCGGCGGCAAAGCCGAGCAGGCAAAATAATGACAAAAAGGCGTATTTTCTCAGGGTCATAACATCCACATCTTCGGGAACTATAGCGGTTTGCGATTGCGTGTACGGTGTGGGGCGATTTGTTTAATCGCCCTGATTGCGACTTTGCCAAATAAGCGCGAGTAAACAACTCGCGCCACAATCCCATAAACTCAATTGCAAACTGATCCAGACAGGATTTACGGGATTGCTCAGGATTGATCTCAATTCACAAAATCCTGAGTAACCATGTATATCCTGTCTAGTCCCATTGGATCTCCCGCGTCGTTCAATTTGACATAAACGACTCTTCGGAAATGACGGCGGCCAGCCAATCGGTCACGGTTCGCGCAAGCCAGGGGCGACAGGCGCTGAACCCGTGATCGCTTTCTTCGTTGCTGATCAATTGAACGTTGGCGAGCCTGGCGATGGAATCGGCGTAATGCGAAGGCGGGAAGATGGCGTCTTTGTCCGCCGCGATCAGCAGAACCGGGCGCGGCGCGAACGCGCGCAAAGAGTCAGCAAGAGACGACAGAGACCGCCACTGTTCCCGCAAATCCTGACCGGTAATTCCATTCAACATGCCGGCGAATTCGTCCGCCATCTCTTCGGGAAACTGGAAAGCTCGCGGCTCGATCAGCGGGCTGACGCCGACGATCGCGCGGATGCGCGGGTCGGCGGTCCCACAGATCAGCGCCGGATATGATCCCGTGCTACAACCGATCAGGGCGATGCGGTCTTCGTCAACCGACGGCTGTTTGAGGACCCATTCCACTGCGGCGCGCGTGTCGTCGGCCAAACCCGAGAGCGAGAACGCCCCCTCCGATCCCCAACAGCCGCGGAAATGAAAGTAGAGGCAATTCCAACCGAGGTCGCGCAGGCGATAGGCGATGTCCAGGTGTTTTTCGATGCCCGGCAGACCATGAAGCAACACGGCAGTGGGCCGAGGGGCTGCGCCTGCGGCCCTATAAAAACCGCCCAGCAGCTTGCAGTCTTTCGAAATAAAAGTCGCGCCGTCCAAACCTGCTTCAAACTTGTTCACCTTCTTTTCCCTCTTCGATGTATTGACCGTAATGGCGCTTTCTGGGGGCCATTACGCCCCCAACGCCGCCGTAACCAGTTCGGTGTCCAGGTACTCGGTCAGCTCTTGCAACTTGCCGTCGGCGACGCGGCAGACCCAACAATACGTGTTGTTGTAGGGCGCCCCCGACTTTGTAGTGACGCGGCCACGGCACTCAACTACTACGTAGTCGTCTTCGGCAATGAAGCGATGCGCGGTGTTCGTATATTGATCGGCAAACCGAGCGAACAGCGGCCTCAGGAGTTCGTTGAGGACTGCCTGTTTCCCACGGTATGTCCCGGAAAATTTCGTCGAGCCGATAATGGTCCAACAGATGTCGTCGGCCAGGCTTTCGACAAAGGGGGCGCCGTTGCCTTTCGATAGCTCGGTAAAAATGTTTTGCATGAGTTGTTTGTTCTCGGCTGCGCTCACGTTCATAACTCCTATGGAAAATACCTGGGGCTATCATGAATAGGTCTTATAAGTCCTATAAGACCTATAAGTCCCGTTCACAGCTTTAATGATCGGATATTGGATTTCGGTCACGCCCGAATCGCCGTCTTGCGCGACGTCGCCTTGCCAATACACTTCGCGGCTCGGTCCGGCGACCGCGTAGCCGCGCGACTCGATCCACGACCGCGCGGCGACGTAAGCCCGCTCGCATGTTTCGTCGCTGCCCTGATGGATGACGTATGCGACAGCGGCGCCGGGCAGTTCGTAGACCTGCGCCCGCCCGGCGCCAGGCGCAGGCTCGCGCAGAAATAGAATCGCTTCGCAATCTATGCTTCGCCGTTGGCCCGCGCAGGCGTGCCAGATCGCGCCACGTTCGAGGGGCGCGCCGCGTTGCTTGAAATCGCTACTGAGTTCATCGAAGAGATCATCGGCGTCGGCGTATGAGGAGAGCGTGTCACGCACCGAAGCGACCATCCGGGGCGCGACATGCTTGACCGTGACCTCGTATTCCGGGACGCGGCCCGCCTGCTCGATCTGCGCCAGCCACGCATCGACCTCGGCCAATTGCGCCCGCTCGCGCTCGATCCTGCGCGTCAGTTCCGCCCGTCTGTTCTGAAGCGATTCCCGCACGCGGTCCAACGGCAGGTCGCCTTCCAACAAATGAACGATCTCTCCCAGTGAAAGGCCCAGTTCTTTGAAAGCCAGAATGCGGTTGAGTCGTGGCAGTAGCGTGGCTGAGTAGTAGCGGTAGCCCGTGTCGCGGTCAACGTAGGTAGGTTTGAGCAACCCCACCTCGTCGTAAAAGCGCAGCGCCTTGACCGACACCCGGGCCAGTTTGGAAAAATCTCCGATCCGAAACATCTCGATCCCTCCCTTTTCAGGAAACAGCTTGAATGTCTACCCGGACAGTCTACTGTCTCCCGCAACAGGAGAGTCAAGCGCGCCTCATCATTTCTTGGTCGCGGTCCACCTGGCCGGTCCTTTAACAAACTCGACGGCGCCTGACATCTTGGTCGGGGACTCGATCGTGCCGGTGAGGGTATTCTCGTACGGATCCCCGCTTCTATTTTTGCCCTCGACGTTTAACACCACTTTATTCCCTTTAACTGTGCCGGTAACTTTGTTCTCGCCTTGAGCGCCGGTAACCTTCTCGCCCTCCTGTTTGAGGACGAACGTCGAGAGGGCGTTTTGCGGGCCGCGCGCATCCTCCATGCTGACTGAGAATTCCCACGTCCCGGAGATGTCGGTTGCGCCGGCAGAGGAGCCGGCGGGCGCCAGCGTCAGTCCGAGTAAAAGTACGATTAACAGTTGATACTTCATACAGTCCTCCATAATTAAATAGGTTGGTTGATGATCTGGCGACTACTCATACCGGAGCGCTGCCAATGGATCTACACGCATCGCTCGCCGCGCCGGTATCCAGCAGGCCACAAGCGCCACGACTGTGAACAGCAGTGTAATCACGATGAAGGTCAGCGGATCGGTAGCGCTCACGCCGTAAAGCAACTTCGCTATCAAGCGCGTCAACGCGAAGGAAGCGATCACGCCGATGACCAGACCAATTAGCGTCAGCGTCAGTCCCTGCCCCACGACGAGCCTGAGCAGATCGCGCGGACGCGCGCCGAGCGCAAGGCGGATGCCCATCTCGCGCGTGCGCTCGGTAACCGCGTAAGACAGCACGCCGTAGATACCGACGGCGGCTAGCGACAATGCGAGCAAACCGAAAAGCGTCAACAACGCCGCCGCCAGGCGTTCGGTGTAAAGCGAGCCGTCTTTTTGTTGCGCCAGGGTCTGAAGGTTGTACACGGGCAGTGTCGGATCGAGTAATTGCGTTTCGCGACGCACGGCGGCAAGCAGCGTCTGCGATGGCGTCGCCGTCCGCGCGTGCAGCGTTAGCTGCGGGAAGTAGTTTTGCGCCAGCGGCAGGTAGAGCGCCGGGCGCGAGTCCGCGGTCAGGCCTTTCTCCTTGCTGTTTCTGACGACTCCGACCACTTCGGCAAACTGCCTGCCGCGAACGATCCGCTTGCCGACCACTTCCTGTCCTGGCCAATAACGACGCGCCGTCGCTTCATTGACGATGGCCACGAGCGGCGCGTCCGCCGTATCTTGCGCGGTGAATTCACGCCCCTGCGCGAGCGAGGCGCCGAGCGTTTGGAAATAGTTCGGGCCGATGGCGTTGGTATTGACGGGCTGCGGTCTGGAGCCTTCGATAATCAGAGGGCCGACCCATGGGACGTCGCTGAACGCCACGATGCGCGCAAAACTCACTGCCTCGACTCCGGGCAAGGCCGCGACTCGCTCGGCGAGGCGCCCAATGAATTGCCGCCCGCGCGCTTCGTTGTAACCATTCTGGCCCAGGTCGAACGACGCGGTCACCACCTTCGCCGGCTCAAATCCAGGGTCAATCGCCTGCAAGGCTCGCAAACTCTTCACGCATAAACCGGCGCCGATCAGCACCACGAGCGACAAGGCTACCTGCGTCACGACCAGCAGATTGCGCAAACTCAATCGCCGCGCCACGCGCCCAAGCCCCGGCGTTTCTTCTTTGAGAGCTGCGACGAAATCAGGTTTGGACGCTACGAGCGCGGGCGCCAGGCCGAAAACAATCCCGGTCACGAGCGATAGGCCTAGCGTGAAACCCAACGCCCGTTCATCCAGGCTGCCATCGAGGGCGCGCGGGACATCGTTGGTTTGTTGTTGGAATCTCAACAACAGACCTGTGAACCAGTATGCGACCAGCAAGCCGGCGCCGGCGCCCAGCGCCGCCAAGATCGCGCTTTCGGTCAGCAACTGCCGCACAATGCGCCAACGGCCCGCCCCGATAGCCAGCCGGACGGCGATCTCCTTACACCGCGCCGAGGCGCGCGCCAACAGCAGATTGGCGACGTTGGCGCAAGCAATCAGCAAGACAAACCCAACCACGCCCATCAAGAGTTTCAAGGGCGTCGAGAGGTCTTTGACCCGATCCGTATGCCCACGGCTTCCGTCCATCAGAAAAACTATGGTCGGATCGCCAATGTTATCGGCATTTTTACTGGGAAAAGTTCTTGTGGCGTCGTCAACCGGCGTCGCCAGCGCGGCTTGCGCCTGCTGACGACTGACACCTGGTTTGAGCCTGCCGATCAATGACAGCCATCCACAATTGCGATTGTCCAGTGAACAGCCGTCGCTCACCTGCGCATGCATCATGATCGGCACATAAACATCATTCGCTGTGCCGCGCGTCGTCCCCGTGAACTCCGACGGAGCGACGCCCACCACCGTGTAGCGGTAGGCGTTCAGGCTGAGCGTTTTGCCGATCACAGCCGGATCGGCGCCGAAACTCCTCCGCCACAAACCGTGACTGATGACGATGACCGGATGCGTGTTGGGCGTAAGATCTTCTTCCGGCAGAAAAAAGCGTCCCAGCGCAGGCCGCACGCCGAGCACGGCAAAGTAATTGCCGGTGACGATCTGCCCGATCACCCGTTCGGTCGCGTTCCCATCGCTCATGCTGAAGGGCCGTTGCTCATAAGCGACCACCCCTGACAACACGTCATTGCGGTCACGCAGCTCGGCGTACAGCGGGTAAGAGAAAATCGCGGGCGCCCCGCCGGCGTCTTCGACAAAAGTGACGAGTTGATCCGGCCGCTCGACGGGCAGCGTTCGAATTAACACCTTGTCCAACAGCGTGAAGATGGCCGTGTTCGCGCCGATGCCGAGCCCCAACGTCGAGACGGCGATCATCGTGAAACCAGGGTTCTTCAACAGCATCCGCAGACCATACCGCAGGTCTTGCCATAAGATTTCCAACGACCCCAATCCCCAGATCGCGCGACTATCCTCCTTCGACAGCGCCACACTCCCAAAAGAGCGCCACGCAGCTCGTCGCGCGTCTTTGGGCGACATTCCGTCCGCGACGTTCCGTTCGATCTCCATCTCCAGGTGGGCGCGGATCTCCTCGTCCAGTTCCCGCTCGGCGCGACGGCGATGGATGAGTCGACGAATGATGAAGCTTAGCTCTTGGCGCAAGCGTATACTCAATATCCCTCCGAGTTTCAGGCGTCGAAACGCGACATAAATGATCCAATCTCGTTTGTCACTCGTGTTTGAGCACTGTAAGCGGATCAACCTTCGTCCCTCGACGCGCTGGCAAATAGCAGGCCAGCAGCGCGACCACCAGCAGCAGCAAGGCGATCGCCGTGAACGTCGCCGGATCAGTCGCGCGTACTTCAAATAACAGATATGCCGTCATACGCGTCATCAACCGCGAAAGCGCGAACGCTCCGCCCAGCCCTAACGCCAGGCCGAGCAACACCGGCGCCATTCCTCGCCCAATGATAAGTTTGAACACGTCGCTCGCTTGCGCGCCCAGGGCCAGGCGAATTCCTATCTCCTGCGCGCGCTGCGTGACCGAGTACGCGACCACGCCATAGATGCCTATGGCCGCCAGCAGCAGCGCAAGCAACGCTGAGACGCCCAGTAGATTGAGGGTGAAACGCCGGCGGGCGAGTGAGTCGTCGAGAATTTCTTCAACGCTTCTGGCCTGCTGTAATGGCAATGCGGGATCAATTGACAGCGCGGCCTGGCGGACCGCCGAAGCGAGGTTCAGCGGATCGACATTCGTGCGCGCCAACAAGACCGCTTCGCCCCCCACGCCGGGCCAGTAGATCGTCGGCTCGACCGCCGCGTCCAGGCCGAGGTCTTTGATGTCGGCCACGACGCCGACGATCAGGACGGGAGTGGGTTTGCCCGATCCAAAATGCATAAAGATGCGTTTGCCCACAGGGTCCTGATTCGGAAAGAAGCCCCCCGCCATCGTTTCGTTGATGATGACCTTGTTGTCGTCGATGACATCCTTTTCGTCAAAGAGACGCCCGCCGCGCCGAGGGATCCCCATCATCTCGAAGAATCGATGATCCACCCTTCTCATTTGCGTGATTGGTTCTTTGCCCGGTTCTGGCTGCTGGCCTTCCGCAATGAATCTTGAGATACGAAATGACGGCGCAAACGGCAACCGGTCAATCACTCCCGCCTGTTGCGCTCCGGGGAGTTCTTGAATGCGCGACGTCAGTTGCTGATAGAAATTTCCGACCTGCTCATCTTCTCGATAACGGGACTGCGACAGTTCGATTTTCAGGCTGAGAAGATGGTCGGCGCGAAAGCCCGGATCGACCTGCAGCAGTTTTTGAAAGCTCCTGACTAGCAAGCCCGCGCCGACGAGCACGATGACGGCCAGCGCGACCTCGGTCATTACCAGTGTGCGGCTGAGGCCGCGCCGCCCGTCGCCGGCGGACCCCTTGCCGCCTTCCTTCAACGTTTGATTGAGATCGATGCGGGAAATTTGCAGCGCCGGCAGCGCGCCGAACAAAACGCCCGTCAACAGACTCACGCCGAAGGTAAACCCGAGCGTGCGCCAGTCAACCCCTATTGTCTCGAGACCAGGGATCTTCCCCGTCACGATTCCCAGCAAGCCCGACCGCAATACAGGTATGCTACAGGACGCCAGCGCAAGTCCCGCGACTCCGCCGAGCAGCGCCAGCAACAGGCTTTCAACCAAAAGCTGCCGAACCAGACGGCCACGCCCGGCGCCTATTGCGGCGCGAATCGCCATCTCGCGCTGTCGCCCCGCCGATTGCGCCAACAGCAGGTTGGAGACATTTGCGCATGCGATCAGCAGGACAAGCGCGACAGCCGCGAAGACCAGCAAAACTATGGGACGCAGATCGCCGGCGAGGTGATGGCGCATCGGCGTCAGTTCAACGCCGGTGTTCTTGTTGGTCGCCGGATACAATTGCCGAAGCCGCTCGGCGATGGTCTCCATCTCCCTGCGCGCCTGCTCGATTGTCACGCCTGGTTTGAGTCGTCCAACGGCTCGCACCGAGTCATGCCTTCTGCTGGTGAGATCGATTTGACTCAGATGCGACAACGGCAGCCAGAAATCGGTCTCGAGCGGATACTGCTCGCCCATCACGCCGACAACCATGAAGCTCGCGCCGTTGAGTTGAATGCTTTTGCCGATGATGGCCGGATCACCGCCGAAGCCGCGACGCCAGAGAGATTGGCTGAGAATCACTACTCGATTGTTAACAGGCTGTTCTTCTTCAGGAAGAAAGTTGCGACCTAGCATCGGTTTAAGACCGAGCAGCGGAAACAGGTCCTGCGAAACCAGCATGCCCTGCGCCTCTATCGTCTCAGTGTGGCCGGCCAACTCCGCTTTACCGTAACGTTTATTCGAAAAGGCCGCCATCCCCTGAAACGACTGCGCCTGCGCGCGCCAATCCTGAAAATCCGGATATGAGCCTACAGGGCCGCGAACGTCAGGTTGCGTTTCCCAGATCATCACTAATTGATCCGCATCGGCAAATGGCAGCGGGCGTATCAACACGGCGTTGATAACGCTAAAGACCGCCGTATTCGCCCCCACGCCCAACGCTAGCGTGAGCGCGGCCACAGCCGTGAAGCCCTTGCGCTTGAGCAGTATTCGCGCGCCATAGCGCAGGTCCTGCCAGAAGATTTCCAACGACGCCAATCCCCACATCGCGCGGCTGTCTTCCTTCGCTATCGCGACGCTGCCGAACAAACGTCGTGCGGCCAGCCGCGCCTCTTCTGTCGACATTCCGTCCGCGATGTTCTGTTCGGCCTCCATCTCCAGGTGAGCGCGGATTTCTTCGTCAAGCTCCCGCTCGGCGCGACGGCGATGGATGAGACGTCGAATGATGAAACTCAGCTCTTGGCGCAAGCGCATACTCAACCCTCTTCTCCCGCGGGCTTCATAATGCGGGCGATTGCCGCGTTCAGACGCTCCCACTTCGATGTTTCCTCGAGGAGTTGCTTTTTGCCCGCCTTGGTAAGGCGGTAGTACCTCGCGCGGCGGTTGTTCTCCGAAGTCCCCCATTCGGCGGTGACCCAGCCCCGGCGCTCCAGCCGCTGCAGCGCCGGATAGAGCGAGCCGTGGTCCACTTTCAGCGCGTCCTCCGACGTCTGCTGAATGTAGTGCGCGATGTTGTGGCCGTGCAGCGGCCCGAAGAGCAGGGTTCGCAGGATCAACATGTCGAGCGTGCCCTGAAGGAGGTCGACGCGGGTTTGTTTTTCAGCTTTGTTTTCTTTCGACATAACACCTCCGGTAGATTTTCGACCGGAGTATCCGGCGGCTCAGGTAGAATGTCAATGGGAGTTGGGTAGAATATCAAGGGGAGAG
>Ga0207428_10006144_pt1 | contig 11092 bp, 11 predicted proteins | sample RhiMethybrSRZTD1_FD_187600 | JGI IMG/M metagenome (GOLD analysis project Ga0207428, IMG submission 187600) | Populus rhizosphere microbial communities from Tennessee, USA - Rhizosphere MetaG P. TD hybrid SRZTD1 (SPAdes) (version 3) | ecosystem: Host-associated > Plants > Roots > Rhizosphere >... | reverse complement strand
CGCATGCGTGTTAATCTTAACGGCTGCAGGAGCGGACTCTCGCGCTCGAGTGTCCCCGTCGTCCAGCGGCTAGGACGCGGCCCTTTCAAGGCCGAGACGCGGGTTCGATTCCCGCCGGGGACGTTACCTCTTTGATCTGGGGACTTCGTCCCCAGACCCCTTTGTATCCTTAGATCGCTCCACTGAGCCGCGGTAGCCCGCATCCCCTTGGGTCAATGAGACCGTCTCGTAACAGGGGCGCCGCGGCTTGTTGAGACGACCAGAGCTCGAACCGCTGATCGAGGACAAACCTCGAATGCCACAAAGCTGAGCGCGTGTCGTTATGGTGGAGCGAAGGAGTCCCATGTCGACGCACGGCTATATCGGGATTGATGTTTCGAAGGCCTCGCTCGAGTGGGCGACGAGCCTCGATCGCACGACGACCAATACAGTGGCCAATGACGAAAGCGGTTGGACCGAGCTGCTGGCTCGGTGCGATGCGCTGCGCCCGACGCTTATCGTGCTGGAGGCGACGGGCGGCTATGAGATCGGCATCGCCACTGCACTGACCGTCGCCGGGTGGTTGGTCGCCGTCGTGAATCCTCGTCAAGTGCGCGATTTTGCCAAAGCGGCCGGGCTGCTGGCCAAGACCGATGCCCTCGATGCGCACGTCCTCGCGTTGTTCGCGGCCCGGATGCAACCGACGCCGCGACCGCTGGCCGATGATCTGCAAGCGGATTTGATCGCCCTCGTCGGCCGGCGACGGCAGCTGATCGAGATGCTGACCGCAGAGCGGCATCGACTGGCGCACGCGCGACCGTCGGTCCGCCGAAGCCTCACCGCGCACATTCGGTGGCTCGAAGCCCGACTGAGAGACACCGAAAGTGACATTACGACGCGCATTCAACACAGTCCGATCTGGCGCGTGCGAGATCAGTTGCTGCAATCGGTGCCAGGCATCGGCCCCAACACGTCGGCCCGATTGCTGGCGTCGCTGCCTGAATTGGGCCGCCTGACACACCGGGAGATCGCGAAACTGGTGGGCGTGGCCCCGCTCAACGATGACAGCGGAACTCGCCACGGCCGCCGGGCCATCTGGGGTGGGCGCGCCGTGGTGCGCCAAACGCTCTACATGGCCACCCTCGTCGCCGTGCGGCATAATCCCGTCCTCGCTGCCTTTTACCAACGCCTTCGTCACGCGGGAAAAGCCCCGAAAGTCGCGCTCGTCGCGGCCATGCACAAACTGCTCACCATCATCAACGCCATGGTCAAAACCACAACCACCTGGGCGGCCTCAACCGCCTCCTGACACTTGACTATCAAGACAGCTGTTACGAGCTCACTCGCTCAGCTCGCCTCTCCAGGAAATACATTTAGGCAAGCTTCGCTCCGTTCGCTCGGGGCCTTCGCTTCCGCTCGGCCTCAAACCGTTTACGAGAGCCTCAAACCGTCTACGAGAATCGTGATCCAAATGGATCGATAATCGATCCGTTAATTATCTAGATGATTCGCTGGCCAAACGCTGACAGCGCCAGCTCGGCGCCAAGCTGAGCCGTTTGGTTCTGTGCGTCGAGAATTGGATTGATCTCGACCAGGTCGAGCGCGGTCAGTTGTCCGGAGTCCGCAATCATCTCCATGACCATGTGCGCTTCGCGGTAGTTGAGGCCGCCGCGGACCGGCGTGCCGACGCCAGGCGCGATGGAGGGATCGCAGACGTCGACGTCGAATGACACATGAATGCCCGCAGTGTCGGAGCTGGCAATCGACAACGCCCGTTCCATAACTTTGGCGATTCCGTCGCGGTCGATGTCCTTCATCGTGAAGACGTGGATGCCCGCGTCCAGAATCCGTTCCTTCTCGATCGGATCCAGATTGCGGATGCCGATCAGCACGGTCTTGTCCGGCCGGACCTTTGGCGACCGGGCGCCGATGCGCGAGAGCTCGGCCGGCTCCGGCCCGAGCAATGCCGCCAGGGGCATACCGTGAACATTGCCGGTGCTGGTGGATGCCGGCGTGTTCATGTCGCCGTGTGCATCCACCCAAAGGAGTCCGATTTCCTGTCCGCGTGCGGCCGCGTGATCGGCGGATGCCCCCACAGATCCCGCGGCCAGTGAATGATCACCCCCAAGTACGACGGGGACCGCGCCCTCCTCGAGCGATGCGTAGACCTGCTGATAGAGCTTCTGGCAGACGCGTGCGATTTCCCGGACGTATTTTTTCTTCGGATCCCGTTCGGCGCGGGTTTCAGGGATGGGTGTGTCCAGGTTGCCTTTGTCGACCACGGTGAATCCGATGCCGGCGAGCCGCTCGCCAAGGCCGGCGATGCGGACCGCGGAAGGGCCCATGTCGACGCCGCGGCGTGCGCCACCGAGGTCCAGAGGGACACCGAGCAGATGGACGAGCCTTGCCGTCATGTGGGTTCGGGTGAGCGGTCAGCCGGCCGGGGCAAGCAGCTGGTCAGTCAACGCCGCCAGGTCTTCCATCCGAATCGGCTTATAGCGAACGGAAGCGCCGAGCTGCCCGAGCTCGTGGAGCACGGCCTCTCCGAGAAAGTAATCGCCGGTAATCACGCCAACCGGCAGGCTATCGAGCCCGGGTGCGCCACGAAGCCGGCGGAGGAACTCGAGGCCGCCCATCTGAGGCATCTTCATGTCGAGGATGATGGCGTCCGGGCGCGTCCCCATCGCCATCGTCAATCCCGTTTCGGCCGACTCGACGCGAGTCACGTGGTGCCCGCGAAACTCGAGCATTCGCGAAAGCGTCAGGCTCACCGCGGGGTCGTCGTCGATTAGCAACAGCCGCGCCACGCAGGAATTATGGCATTCCGAGGCCCGGGATCCCGCGCGAAAGATGCTAGGATAAGCGTCAGCGGGAGGCTCGGTGTCGCCCATCTTCGTGCGGCCGGTTCGGGAACAGCTCGAACACGACCGGCTGATTAGATTCCTTCAAGCCAAATACAACCGAAAACTCGACGCCGCCATCAACGTGGGTGACGAGCGCGTGGTTCCGGTCAAGATAGGGACTGGTACGTTTTTCCCTGATCTCGTGTTGACCGACGGCAAGAAACTCGCCGGCGTCGTGGAAGTCGAGACCGGTGAATCCGTCAACAATCTCGAGGCGATGGCACAGTGGGTGCACTTCTCCCGAGCTCGAGTGCCGTTTCACCTCTACGTGCCCGTGCCTGGCTACGACGCCGCGCGCCGCCTGTGCGCGGCGAACGGTGCGAAGCCGTCAGAAATCTGGACGTACCGGCCGACGCACGACGGTTTCGATCTGGTCAGAATCCATCACGACGCATCTGCGGCACCGACGCCGACGAGGTCCGCTCCGCCCGCGCCGGTCAAGGTTCCGGTGAAGGCCCCGCCGCCTCCCGTCGTCGCGAAGAAACCGGCCGTCGCCAAGCCCGCGAAAGAATCAAAGGCCGCGAAACCGAAGGCCAAGCCTGCCGCCAAAGCAAAGCCGGCAGCGAAGCCGGCAAAGAAGCCGACCAAGAGCGGGAAGCCGAAGAAATAGCAAGGATCGAGGTCAAGGCTCTTGCCGTTCATTCGTCAGACGCGCGACAAGCGCGGGTTCGAGCACACCTACGTCATGCATGCTGGCAGGCCGGGGTCTGGTCATTCGCGCCCCCGCGTCCTGTACGTTTTCCGTTCTCCCGGCAATCTCAGGGTGGGCCGCAGGCCACTCGACGGTGAGGTCCGGGAGGCCCTCGAGCACACACACCCGGACCTGAGCTTCGACTGGATTTCGCTCGAGCGGGAAACGGTAGTCACGCGCCAGGAACCACCGGCCCCGCGACAGCAGCGGCAGGCGAAGCCCAGATCTCAAGGGGCTCAGGGGCAGCCGCCACCCCAGCCCGCGCCGTCGCCCGTGCCGCCGCCAGCCGAGGACTTCTCGCTCCTTGGTCGAACACTCGGAGCATCCACGGCGGCCCGCATCCGCGCTCGATTCAGCGAAATCAGCCAGCGCATCGCCCGACGGGCCCGGACACCGGAGGAGAGAGACGCGCTGCTCGATCGTGCGCGAATGCTCAATCCGGATGCCTGGCCGGACGAGGCCAGTATCCGTGAGCAGGCGGCCACCATCGATGCCGCGCTGGATGGCCTTGCGGCGGAACTGCCGTCGCGCCGGCGCGGGCGGCGTGGCGGGCGTCATCGGAATGAACAGCCTCGGGAATCCACCGGTTCGGGGGCGTCTGGCATAATGGCCGTGAGCGAATCTAGCCATGAAAACCCGACAGAAGCGCGCGTGGATCGTCCGGATCGCCCTTCCGATGCTGGCGGCGGCGCTGGTTTCAGCGCAGCAGACCCAGAAGCCGGTATTCCGAGCGACGACTGACGCCGTCACGACGGACGTCACCGTCCGCGACAAGACCGGGAAGTTCATCCCGGACCTCAACATCAAGGACTTCGAGCTCTACGAAGACGGAGTTCTGCAGAATCTCTCGTATTTCGTTGTGTCGATCGGCGGCCGCATCCTGACCGAGATCGCCCCGACTGTTGCCGCGCCCGTCAGTGAAGGACTGATCCTGCCGCCACAGAAAGCCGTGACCGATCAGTCCGGTCGCATCTTCATCATCTTCATCGACGACATGCACCTTCAGCCGCTCGATTCCATCAAGGCGAAGGAAGTGCTGAAGCTGATTCGCGACACCTTGATTCACGACGGAGACCTCGTCGCTCTTGTTTCGACGGGTTTCTCGTCGATTGCGACCGAGCTCAGCTACGACTACAAGCGCGCCCGCTTCAACGAAGCCATCAACAAGACGATGGGCAGCGGGATGACGGTGCAGGAGATCATCAGCGCCAACCAGACGCAGGAAGGCCCGGCCGGGCTGCGGCACAACGCCTACGTCGCGTTCTCGACCGCCTACGACACGCTTGCGCAGGTCGAGAAGATCAAGAACCGTCGCAAGGCCTTCATCTATGTGAGCAGCGGCTACGATTTCAACCCGTTCACGAACGCACGCTTCAAGGCCATGCAGGACATGTACGGTCAGACGGACGGGGGAGACCGGGGCGGCAACACGAACAACGAGTTGTCAGCCGCTGACGCCAACCGGTTCCGCAATCCGTTCGAGAACAACGGTCAGCAGTTTGCCGACTCCGATCTGGTCGCTGCCCTCGCTGAGCTGACGCGTGCGGCGCGCCGTGCCAACGTCGCCTTCTACACGATCGATCCGCGCGGACTCATCGCGGGCGCCGACATCAACGTGAACCTCTCCATCGAGGAGTGGCGTTCCTTTGTGGAGGAGTCGGTGAGCTCGTTGAAGGTGCTCGCCGACGAGACCGGCGGATTCGCCACCGTCAACACGAACGACTTCAAAAAGAACATTCAGCGCATCGACAACGAGATGAGCGATTACTACATTCTCGGATACACGTCGTCCAACCCCGACCCGCTGAAAGTCACGAGGAAGCTCGAGATCAAGGTGAAGAGGGAAGGGGCGCTGGTGAGCTACCCGCCCGTATATCGGATCAAGCGTTAGTCGGCGACCGACGCCTTCACGCGTTTGACGGCCTCGCGCAGATAGTGCTCGTCCATCTCGATGCCGATGAAGTCGACGCCCATGCGCGCGGCGGCGACCGCGCTCGACCCCAATCCCAGGAACGGATCGAGCATGACACCGGCGCGCTCGCGCCCATGCAGGCGAACGCATTGCTCTGGGACCTTCGGCGGAAATGACGCAGGGTGCGGCCGGTCGCGGTCGCGGCTCTGAATCGTCTCGTACGGAATGAACCACGTGTTGCCGCGGCAGCGGACTCCCTCGCCGGCCTGGGCCCATCGCGCGATGTTGGACGGGTCCTGGTAGGGGACACCAACCGCTTTCCGATCGAGTTTGGTCCGGCCACCAGGCGAGAAATGGAAGATGTACTCGTGGCAGTCGTTCACGAAGCGATCACTGTTGATCGGCTTGTAGTGACCCACGGCGACATCGCGGTCGATCGGGCTTCCCGCGCCCGCCGCCTCCCGGTCGATGGCAATTGATTTCACCCAGTGGATGGTGTTCTGCAGCTTCAGGCGACGCCGCGCTACCTGCGCGACTTCCAGGGCGATCCACGGATCGGTGGGTTTGGCACCCACGTTCAGAAACAGCGAACCCTGGGGTGCGATGACCCTGGTCACCGCTCGGATCCAGCGGTCGGTCCAGTTCAGGTATTCGCGTCGCGGAAGGTCATCGCGATAGCTGCGGTACTTGATTCCGAGGTTGTAGGGCGGGGACGTGACAACCACCCCGACGGTCGCGGCCCCAAGTTCCGGCAGCACCTCCAGGCAGTCCCCGTGGAAGAAACGAAGGGTCGCCCCGCCTGCCCGGAACTCATAACGAGGCCGGAGGGCACGACGGGACACCAAGGCCAGTGCCATACCCAAGAGATTTCGGACGAATAGGGGTGGAAGTACAGACCCGCCCGTCTGGGGGCAGTAGCAGGGAGCGGAACTAGGACGCGCGCAAGCCAGGCGCTCCGAAGCCGTGGGCGACGCGATCGGCGCTCACAGGCTGGTTACGCTGGTGGCTGGGGTTCGCGCAGGAGGTGCCCTTTTCCTCGATGTAGGTCACCTCGCGGTTCGTGCCGACGTCGCGGTAGCGTCCGGAGACGCAGCCGCAGCCCATCGTCGTGAACCCGAGAAGCCGGACGAGACTCATCGAAACCTCGGCACACCGTCTTGCAATCGGCATGCCGATTTTTCGTACTCAGCCAGCCCGAAAGCACGTCAGTGAAACCGCGCGGAAAGTGGTCACCGCGACACGTTTGCAGGGCTTGACTGTGTCAGTTTTGCCGCCGCGCTGGATTTCTGACGCCAATCGCTTGGATGTAGATCGAACTTACCGGAGAAGTTCTTCGAACGCAGCAAGCTCGCGCACCCGCTGGGAGCGAGCGTAACGTGCCGCAGAAATCCACCGGATGACGGCGGCGGCGTGAACGCCCACAAGGCTCGCAAGCTCTGCTCGTTCAAACGCAGCGTCGGATGCGGCCGACGCGACTGGACTCGTCCAGACTCCCGCCAGCAAATTGAGAATCGCCGCGGCCAAAAATACGTTGAGGAAAAGCGGGTCGACACCGCCTCCAGGAACGCGAAGAGCCATGGCCGTCCGTTCCCACGATATAGACATTCCCGTTTCGCCTTCGTAGCGGACCTGGATGAACCGTCCAATCCGCTCGACGCCGACGTGAAGCGCGAACGCCACCTCGAATCCGGCGACGAGGACGACGAGGGGGAATGCGAAGAAGATCGGGACGGAAAAAGTGCTCGCAGCCCACAGCATCGTCACTGCCCATACTGAAAACGTAATGACGATTGTGAGATGCCGCAGCGATCCGCGCTCGCGAATTGTTGCTCGCAACTCACGGTATTCCGCGAGGGAGAGGGAGGTTAGTGGGCTTGCAGGGCGATTAGTGCCGGACTCCGAGGGCTCGATCGGCATGCTACTCTCCAAAAAGGGACTGACACGAGTCTTGCAGTCCATCCCGGTCAGGGATCGAGGCCTCGACGGAGTGGGATGAAAATCGCCGGTACCCATTGCCGACGAAGGAGTTGTGCTACTATGCCACAGCTTTTCGCCTCAGAATGTTTCGAATTTGTAAGGAATGAGTGGGGTCGTAATGCAATTGAGTTTCGGACGATCTTCGCTGGTGGCTGTTGCTTGCGCCCTGCTCCTGGGTGGCGCTCACACTACCGCGCAGTCCACGACCAGTAGGAAGCCGGCAAGCAGCGCCGCCTCGACGTCGGCAAAGGCTACCAAAGCTCCCCAAACTTCGACCGCAAAGGCAACTCAGACAAGCCAGGCGAAGCCGCCGCAGACGCGGACGAGCCTCGCGAAGGCTCGCCAGGCAGCCGCCGAGCGCGCGCGCCGTGCCGCGGCAGCCCGAGCGCGAGAGCGCGAGCGCATCGAGATCGACGCCATGACGCCTCGCTACAAGCGCGACCTGCTCGGCAATCAGATCCCTGAAGTCCGCGCTGCGGCCGCGATCGTGTTCGATCCGCAGACCAACGCGGTGCTGTGGGAGCAGAACAGCCACGACCAGCGCTCGATTGCCAGCCTCACGAAGCTGATGACCGCGGTGACGTTTGTGGCAGACGAGCCGGACCTCGAGCAGGTCATTGCCGTGACGTACGCGGACACGCGAGCTGCGTCTGTGACTCATCTGAGAACCGGCGACCGTGTGAGCTATCGCGATCTTCTGCATCTCGTGCTGATCGCTTCGGATAACGCAGCCGCGCGCGTGCTCGCCCGAACGTCCGAAGGCGGCACCGCGGCGTTCGTCGGCCGGATGAACGAAATGGCCGTCAATCTCGGCCTCACGAGCACGAGCTATTCAGATCCGTCCGGGCTGGATGCGCGCAACGTCTCATCCGCCTACGACATCTCGCACATCATCACGTATGCCGGTGCGGATCCGCTTCTCGGGCCGATCATGCGGACGCAGGAATACGAAGCGCACACGAAGACCCGCGCGATTGCCATTCACAGCACGAACAAGTTGCTCGGTACGGGCATGGATGTTCTTGGCGGGAAGACCGGATTCATCAGCAAGGCCGGCTACTGTCTGGCCACGCTGCTTCGCGTTCCGCAAGGACCGCAGGTTGCGGTGGTCGTCCTGGGCGCGGCGAACAGCACGACGCGCTTCTGGGAAGCGCGGCACTTGTTCAACTGGGTTGTCGGCCGCTGGGCCGGCCTCGCCGGCGGCGACGCGGTTCCCGAAGCTCCCGGCGCCGAACTCATTCAATAGCCAGACAATTCCCGGTTTAGACTCGACGATCGTGGGTGACTTTTGACACCACACGATCCAGGTAGTCGTGCGTCCGTTCGAATTTCCGGCCGCAGTCCACGGCTCCACGTACTTATGGTGGCGTCGGAGGCAACGCCCTGGTCCAAGACGGGCGGACTCGCGGACGTCGCGGGCGCCCTGCCCGTTGCCCTCGAGGAACTCGGCCACTTCGTCACGCTCGTTTTGCCGAAGTATCGCAGCGTCGATCCCTACCTGAAGGACGCTGGTGCGACCATCGTCACCTCGCCGGCGCCGACGCAGCGGGGGAACGCGGTCGCCTTTCATGAGCTGAGGATCTCGCCGCAGCGTCGGGTCGTCTTCGTTGAAGCCGGCTCGTATTTCGATCGCCCAGGCATTTACGGCGAACGCGGAGTCGACTATCCGGACAGCGCGCAGCGCTTTGCGGCCTTTTCGGAAGCCGCTCTCGACCTTGCGGTGCAATCGACGGACTTCCCGCCCATCGACATCGTTCATGCCCACGACTGGCAGACCGGGCTGATTCCGGCAAGCCTGCGTCACCACTCACGCTGGCCGTTGCTCGATCGGGCGGCGGTCGTGTACACGGTTCACAACTTCGCGTATCAGGGAGTGTTTCCCAGGGAGACCGTACCCGCCCTCGGTCTGCCCTGGTCGATGTTCACGCTCGAGTCTGGCGAGTTCTGGGGGAAGTTCAGCTTCCTCAAAGCCGGCCTGACGTCCGCAGATTTTGCGACGACGGTGAGTCCGACATATGCCGACGAGACACGTACCACGGATGCCGGCGGCGGACTCGAGGGTGTGCTCGTTCGGCTCGGCCGCCGTTATGTCGGCATCCTGAACGGAATCGATACGCGCACTTGGAATCCGGCCGCCGATCCGTTCCTTCCGGCGAACTACGACGCGGATTCACTTGACGGTAAGGCAGAGTGCAAGCGCGCTCTGCTCGCGCATTTCGGTCTTCCGCGCGGGGACGATGCCGTTGAGAGGCCGCTCGTCGGACTGGTCTCGCGCCTTGTGGCGCAAAAGGGATTGGACCTGATTGAGAAGGCGAGCCAGGAGTTGGTCACGCTCGACGCGTCATGGGTCTTCCTCGGCACCGGCGAGCCCCGGTACGAACGATTCCTGAGCACGCTCGCGGCGACGCATCCGTCGCGAGTCGCTACACACATCGGATTTGATGAACGACTCGCGCATTTGATCGAGGCTGGCGCCGACATATTCCTGATGCCGTCCGAGTTCGAGCCCTGCGGACTGAATCAGATGTACAGCCTGAGATACGGAACGGTGCCGATTGTGCGGGCAGTCGGTGGGCTGCACGACACTATCCAGCCGTACACGGCAAGGGCCCGAAACGCCAACGGTTTCAAGTTCCGACACCCATCGCCCGACGTGCTCGTCCAAACAGTGCGGCGGGCGACCCGGCTGTATCACAATCAGCCGGTCTGGCGTCGCTTGATGTTGAACGGCATGGCGGTCGACCATTCATGGACGACGCCGGCGCGCGAATATGTCAAAGTGTACAGACGTGCGCGCGCGCTGCGCGCCGACCTATAGCGACCGTTTTGACTTCACTGGCGAAAGGCACGAGACGAGATGGCTTCCGAAAACGTTCTGACCTACACCGACGTCAACTTTGACTCCGACGTGCTGAAAGCGGCGACGCCAGTACTCGTGGACTTCTGGGCCGAGTGGTGCGGACCCTGCCGCGCGATGGAGCCGGCGATCAACTCCGTGGCGGCCGACTATGTCGGCAAGGTGTCGGTGGGAAAACTGAACGTGGACGACAACCCCGGCACGACGATGCGCTACATGGTGCGCGGGATTCCGACCGTCATGCTCTTCAAGGGTGGTCAGATCGTCGACCAGGTCGTCGGACTCGTGGACAAAGGCACGCTGAAGCAGATGCTCGATCGCCACATCTAACCGCACCGTGTCCGCACCAAGAAACGTTGTCGTCATCGGGTCGGGCCCGGCTGGCCTGACCGCCGCTCTCTACACCGCGCGCGCGAACCTCGCACCGCTCGTCATCGAAGGTCTCGAGGCGGGCGGTCAGCTCATGATCACCACGGCGGTGGAGAATTTTCCGGGCTTCAGCGACGGCATCATGGGGCCGGACCTCATGGCGGCGATGCGCGCGCAAGCCGCGCGCTTCGGCGCCGAGCTCGTTCGAGGCAATGTCTCGGCCGTTGACCTTTCCCAGCAGCCGTTCACCATCACGACCGACGACGGAATCGTCCAGACGCGGACCGTGATCGTGGCGACCGGGGCCTCAGCGAAGCTGCTGGGCCTGCCGTCTGAACGCCGGCTCATGGGGCGTGGCGTCTCGACCTGTGCAACCTGTGACGGATTCTTCTTTCGAGGCAAGC
>Ga0207428_10006141_pt1 | contig 11094 bp, 4 predicted proteins | sample RhiMethybrSRZTD1_FD_187600 | JGI IMG/M metagenome (GOLD analysis project Ga0207428, IMG submission 187600) | Populus rhizosphere microbial communities from Tennessee, USA - Rhizosphere MetaG P. TD hybrid SRZTD1 (SPAdes) (version 3) | ecosystem: Host-associated > Plants > Roots > Rhizosphere >... | reverse complement strand
CGTCGCGGCCTGGACGCCGGGCACGCTCTTCACCCGCTCCAACAACTCTCGCGCGAAGCGATTGCGCTGCTCCCACGTCGTGTAACGCTTGGGAGGCAGGGGCAATCCAATGGACATCACCCGCTCAGGCCGGAAACCCAGATCGACCTGTTGCAGCGCGATGAAACTGCGGATAGTCAGGCCGGCGCCCACCAGCAACACCACCGACAACGCAACCTCAATGACCACCAGCGCCGCGCGCGTCCGCCCGCCCGCTGAAGCGCCGGAAGCGCGCGCGTCGTCCTTCAGCGCCGCAACCAGGTCTGGCCGCGACGACTGAAGCGCCGGCGCCAGGCCGAAGAGGATTCCGGTCAGCGTCGAGACCGCCACGCAAAAGAACAGGACATAACGATTCACCTCGATCCGCGCCTCGTTGGGCACGAAGAAACTCGGCATCAACGCCACCATCAATTGCGTGATCCAGTACGCGAACAGTAGACCTAGCAAGCCGCCGAGCATCGAAACCAGGACGTTTTCGGTCAGCAATTGCCGCACGATTTGGCCGCGCCGCGCGCCCAGCGAAAGCCGGATGGCCATTTCGCGGGTTCGCGCCGTCGCTTTGGCGAGTTGCAGATTGGCGACGTTGGCGCAGGCGATCAGCAGCAGGAACCCCACCGCCCCGAAGAGCAATTGCAGGCTCCTTTGCATCGTCCCGCTGGCCACGGTGATATCCAGATAGTTTGTCAGTTGGGTGGTGAACGCGTCCTTCGGGAAGCCGGACGGATTCGCTTTGGCCAACTCCGATTGAAGCGCATGAAGTTGCTGTTCGGCGGCGGCGGGCGATATTTCCGGCTTCAATCGCGTGATAGGAAAGACCACTTGCGGGTCGCGGGAAACAGTTCCCAGCGGCAGCCACACGCCGTTGTCGGTCCACCAGCCGAATCGCGGCGGCATAACGCCGATGATGATGTGCGGCTGATCATTCAACCGCAGCGTCTTGCCGATCGCGTTGGGATCGCCTCCGAAGAGAATTTGCCAGCGGCGAAAGCTGAGCACCGTGACAGGCTCCGGATCGCCGTCGGGGCGAATGTCCGAAGGCTGAATCGTGCGGCCCAGCAGAGGCGGCACGCCGAGAAAATTGAACGCGTTGCCTGACACCCGATTGGCCTGAAGCGTCTCAGGCGCGTATTCGCCGGTCAACAGCGCCCGCCCCGGCGCCGTCGCCATCACTTCCGCGAAGACTGGCAGTTTGGCCATTTCCACATATTCATTCAGCCGGTAGGGGCGCATCCGCTGATTCGATTGCGCCGTGCGAAGTCCGGGCGCCCAAATGCCCTCGGGCTTCGCGTAAGGGTAAGGGCTGATCAACACGGCGTAGACTACGCTAAAGAGCGCCGTCGTCGCCCCGATTCCGAGCGCCAGCGTGAGCGCGGCGACCAAAGTGAAGCCGGGCCTCTTCAACAACATTCGCACGCCGAACCGCAAGTCTTGAAACATTTCTTCCTCCAGTCTTCGTGGTTGTAACAAAAGCGCGTCTCGGAACGCGCCCAGGCTGCGCCACAGCAGATCAAGTTTGGTTTTCCAATTTAGGTTGTCCCACTCGGCCAACAAATCTTCGCGATACCGCAGTTCGGCTTCCCACTCCTGCCTCCAGTCGGGGCGCGACCGGAGCGGAACGATCACGCCGATGATGCGGATCAACCAGAGATGCAGCTTCAATTTCGAATCGTTTGTCATCAATCGAGGCGCGATCGCCGATGCCGCGATCAGGAAAAGTAATGCCTTTAACTCGCCCTTTGTGAAAACAGCCAGGTTAACAATTCGGGCTCGTGAAAGACCTGTTCCCAGATCACGTGGCCGGCGTCTTTGTATTCAGTGTATTTGGGCTCCCCGCCAGCCTTGCGAATCGTGTCGATCATCCGGCGCGAACGCTCGACCGACACGGCTTGATCTTTTTCGCCATGAAATGCCCAGATCGGTGTGGCGCGCAGTTTTGCCGCTTGCGATTCATTGCCGCCGCCGCAGACCGGAATTGCCGCGGCAAACATGCCGGGTTGGCGCGTAATTGAAGCCCAGGTTCCAAAGCCGCCCAGTGATTGCCCTGTGACGTAAAGTCGCCGCGCATCAATGCTGAAAGTTCGGCGTATCTCCTCCAGCATCTCCAACGCGAGCTGCAATTGAGCCGTTGGTTGCGCATCTGCAACAGTCGCCCACTCCTGCCGGTCAGGGCATTGCGGCGCAAGGACGAAACACGGATTTCTGGTTTGGTTCTCTTGCAAAGTCCAGACGTGTGAGCCAACTGCATTTCCCCCTGAAATTTGCTTCAGGTTGTCATTCCCGCGTCCGGCCCCGCCATGCAACCAAAGCACGAGCGGATACCGCCGCCCGCTGTCGTATTCTTTCGGTATGAACAACTGATACGGCATTCGCTGTCCGCGAGTGTTTTGATAGGACTTAGCGGCAAAACCGCCTCCACTGCCGGCTCTGCCGGCGCAACTCAAAGAGAACGGCATTGCGCCCAGAGCCGAACAAAACTCTCTACGATTTACCATTACCCTTTTCCTCGGAAAATTTACCATTTGCGCTGAACCCATTCGCCAATCACTCGCGCCGAATCGCGACCAGCGGGTCAACCTGCGTCGCGCGAGCGCAACTCAGCCTCCCACTCCTGCCGCCAATCGGCGCGCAAACGCCTGGGCACGATCACGCCGATCACGGCGATCAGCCAGAGCCAGAAGCGAAATCGGGTTTTTTGCATCGCATTAGCCATTCAGTTCAGTCGTGCCGGAGAGCGACCATCGGATCAACCTTCGTCGCGCGCCGCGCCGGCAGGTAACAGGCCAGCGTCGCCACCGCCACGAGCGACAACGCAATGACGCCGAATGTCAGCGGGTCGGATGGGCTGACGCCGAACAACATATTCGCCATCAACCGCGTTAGTGCGAACGACGCCGCCAACCCGGCGCCGACGCCCGCCAGCGCCAGCGACATGCCTTGTTTGACCACAAGCTTGAGCACGTCCGAGCGCCTGGCGCCTAGCGCCATCCTGAGGCCGATCTCGCGCGTGCGCTGGGCGACGGTGTAGGAGATCACGCCGTAGACGCCGACCGCCGCCAGAAGCAGCGCCAGCGTCGCAAAGATTCCGAGCAGCAGAGTATTGAAGCGGCGCGGCGCGATCGACCCGGCGATCACATCTTCCAACGGTTGAATTCGGGAGAGCGGCTGTTCGCGGTCCACCGACCAGACCTGGCTCTTCACCGCCGCGACGATGTTCATGGGGTCGCCTTCGGCGCGAATGACCAGGGCGTTGAAGACGCCGGGGAATTGCGGGTACGGCCAATAAATCATCGGGCGTGTGGACGAATCCAACCCGTCGGCCTTCACGTCGCCCACCACGCCGACGATCTCGCCCGTCAGAGGCGGCCCCCAATCTTTCATCGTCACGCGACGGCCAAGTGGATCCTCGTTCGGCCAATGACGCCGCGCCATCTCTTCGTTGATGACCATCACGCGCGGGGCTTCCGCGCTATCGCCTTCGGCGAACAATCGCCCTGCGCGCAGCGGAATCGAGAGCGTGCGAAAGTAGTTGGCGTCAACGATGCGAATGTCCGCGATCGGCGCCTGATTGGCGTCGGCCAACTCACGGCCTTCGATCTCGAAGTCCGTCGCGGGGCCGCCGGCGAACGGCAGCGTAGAAGTCAATCCGGCGGAACGCACTCCCGGCGCCGCCGAGACACGCTCCATGATTTGTCGCAAGACCGCCGTCTGTCGTTGGCCGTCGGGGTATTTCGATGACGACAGGTTGAGGTTGATGGTCAAAACGTCGGTCGGATCGAGGCCGCGACTGACCTGAGTCAGCCGCAGGAAGCTGTTGACGAGCAGTCCCGCGCCCACCAGCAAGACGAGCGCCAGCGCGACTTCAAAGACGACCAGCGCCTGGCGCAGCCGGCCACGCCTCACGGCCGCCGCGCCGCGCCCGCCTTCTTTGAGCGTCTCGTAGAGCTTCCGATCAGGCAGTTGCAGCGCGGGCGCAAGGCCGAACAGCGCGCCGGTCAGCAAGGACACAATGAGCGAAAAAACGAGCGCGCGCCCGTCAATGTTGACTTCGTTGATGCGCGGGAAGTTCGCCGGATCGAGCGACGCGATCAACTTCACTCCCCATGCCGCGATCAGCAAACCCGCCGCGCCGCCGATCAGCGCCAGCGTCAAGCTCTCGGTCAACAACTGTCGCGCCAGCCGCAGGCGACTCGCTCCGAGCGCCGCGCGGACGGCCATCTCTCGCTCTCTTGCGGCCGAACGCGCCAGCAGCAGGTTGGCGACGTTGGCGCAGGCGATCAGCAGCAACAGTCCGACCGCGCAGAGGAGCACGATCAATGCCAGTCGCATTGGCGCGACCATCCGGCCCTGCAGTCCGACGGCATGCGAGCTCAGCTCGGGATCAACTCCGGGGTTTTGCTCTTCGATCCGGCGCGCGGCGGCGCCGAGTTCGGCTTGCGCCTGCCCAAGCGTCGAGCCTGATCTCAATCGCGCGATTACGCCGAGCAGGTGCGAACGGCGGTTGTCGCGCAGACCGCCGGTGGCCGCCAGCGGCGCCCATAAATCATATTGCCCGGCGAAGGGGTAACCCGAGCGGAAACCACGCGGCATAACGCCGGCGACGGTCACGCTCGCGCTTCCGACTTTGATCGTCTTCCCGACAAGGCTCGGGTCGGCCCCGTAACGCCTTTGCCAGAGGCCGTGGCTGATGATCACTACATTATTCCGACCGGGCGCGTCTTCCTCCGGCAGAAAAGCGCGCCCGAGAACGGGCGCCACGCCCAGCGTCGAGAAGTATTCCGCCGACACCAGCAGGTTGTTGACCCGCTCGGGCTCCGCGCCGTCGGTGAGGTTGGCGGTCCCGAATCGCGATGCGGCGATGTGTTCGATCGCAGAGGTCGGTCGCCCCAGATCGAGCCTCAGATCGAGGAAGCTGGCGTAAGTGAAATTCGACGCGTTGGGCGACTGCCCGTGTCGTTCTTCGATTACGATGACGCGGTCGGCGTTGGGGAAGGGCAGCGGGCGCAGCAACACCGCGTTCACCACGCTGAAGATCAGGGTGGTCGCGCCGATGCCCAAAGCCAAAGCGAGAGTGGCGGCGAACGTGAACCCCGGTTGTGCGCGCAGCCCGCGTAGACCGATCCGTAAATCCTGAATCATTTCATCCTCCAGTCTTTTCGGTTGTAAGAGCAGCGCATCCCAAAACGCGCCGATGCTCCGTCGCAAGAGATCAAGTTTGGTTTTCCAATTGAGGTTGTCCCATTCGGCCAGTAGCGTTTCGCGGTAACGCAACTCGGACTCCCACTCCTGTCGCCAATCGGCTCGCAATCGCCGCGGCACAATCACGCCGATGACGCGGATCAACCAGAGGTGTGGTTTCTTGTATCGCTCGAACATACCTGAACTATATTTTTCCCCGGTGCGCAGCCGCAAAGAATGATTCGCGCCATCACTCGCGCCGCAGCGCGGCTATCGGTTCGACTCTCGCCGCGCGCCGCGCCGGCAAATAACAAGCGAGCATCGCCACAATCGCCAACAACAATGAGATCGCCACGAAGGTCGCCGGATCGGTCGCCGTCACGCCGTAAAGCAATCCGGACATCACGTGGGCGGCGGCGATTGCGCCTAGAATTCCGGCGGCGACGCCGATGAGCGTCAACGCCAGTCCTTGTTTCAGGACCAACCGAATGACGTCGCCCGGTCTCGCGCCCAGCGCCATGCGAACGCCGACTTCCTGCGTGCGCTGCGTGACCGAATAGGAGATCACGCTGTAGATGCCGACGGCGGCGAGCGCCAGAGCCACCGCCGCGAAGATCGCGAGTAGTAGCGTGTTGAACCGCCGCGGCGCGGTAGTCGAGATGATCACTTCGTTCAACGTTCTGATCGTCAACACCGGTTGATCTTTATCAATCGCGGAAATCTGGCCGCGTACGGCGGAAGCGAGGCTCATCCGGTCGCCCGACGTTCGCAACAGCAGGCAAGCGTAGACGGACGGCCGGCGCGGAAAAGGAAAATACCAATCGGGTCCGACCTCTGATTCGAGGCCGCGTTGCCGAATGTCTTTGACGACGCCGACAATCGTCAGCCACGGAGGGCCTTTACCGAGCGCGATTCGTTTGCCGATCGGGTTTTCGTTTGGGAAGTAGCGGCGCGCCATCGTTTCGTTAATGACCGTCTCGCCTGAAGCTACGCCGGCGCCCTGCTCGGTGAAATCCCGGCCGGCGATGAAGGGAATTCCCAGGGTTCGAAAATAATTCGGCATGACCGCTTGCCAGGCCGCCCAGGTCGCGTTGTCGGCAGTGTACGCGCGGCCTTCGATGGCGAAAGGGTCGTTCAGCGCATAAGCGCCCAACGGCATGACGTTGCTCAGGCTCACCTGTTCAACGCCAGGCAGCGATTCGACTCTGTGGACAAGCTCCTGAAAAAAGGCCGTGACTTGCGCCGGTTCGGCGTATTTTGTCGGGGGTAAATTGATTTCGACGGTCAGCGTTTTATCGACGTCTACGACCGTATCCACACGTTGCAATCGCGCGAAACTATTGAGCATCAAGCCGGCGCCGACCAGCAATGTCATCGCAATCGCCACCTCGCCAATCACCAGCAGATTCCGCAGCCAGTGGCGTCCGCGCGTCGTCGCCGCGCCGCCTTCTTTCAATGTATGTTGCAGCCTTGGCCTCGAAGCTTGCAGCGCCGGAGCCAGTCCGAAGATCAATCCGGTCAGGACGGAGAGCGCGAGAGTGAAAAACAGGACGCGCCCGTCAACGTCGATCTCCTGCAAGCGCGGCAGATTCTCGGGGCCAAGCGCGACGAGCGCCTTGACTCCCAACCACGCCAGCGTCAAGCCTCCGGCCGCGCCCATCGCCGCAATCAACAGACTTTCGGTCAGCAACTGCCGGATCAATCGCAGCCGATGCGCGCCCATCGCCGCGCGAATCGCCATCTCTTTTTGTCGAACCGTCGCGCGCATCAACAGCAGGTTGGCGGCGTTTGCGCATGCGATCAGCAACACCAGCCCGACCGCGGCGAACAACACCAGTAGCGCGCGGTGGCTATTGCCGACGACCTGCTCCTGCAGCGGCATGACGGTGATGCGCCACCCTCCGTCCTCATTATTCGGGCCGCGATAACCACCACGTTGTCCATGTTCTCGCTCGAACCTTTGGCCGAGCGCAGTCATCTCGGCGCGCGCCTGTTCGATGGTCACGTTTGGTTTGAGAAGCGCGATGACGTTCAGGTAATACGGGTCCTGGCGCTGGGCTACCTGCTCGGCCGTGAAGGCCAATGGAATCCAAAACTCGACTGGCCCGGCGAAATTGAGGCTCGGATGGGGGAACTCGAAACCGGCAGGCGTCACGCCGATGATCGTGTAACTCAAGTCACTTAACCTGACGCTCCGCCCTATTACGTTCGGTTCGCCGCCCAGACGCGTCTGCCAGAATTTATGGCTGACGACCATGACGTTGTCGCGCCCGGTCTGATTTTCCTCGGCTGAGATCAAGCGCCCGCGCGCCGCCTTGGCCCCGAGCATCGGGAAGAGGTTGGCCGTCACCCTGGCGCCGGCGACGCGTTCAGCCTGGCTCCCGCCTGTGAGGGCGAAATCCTCCCTGTGAAACGCCGCGACCGTTTCGAAGCTCTGAGTCTGATCGCGGTAATCAACGTACTCAGCCGCCTTCGCGCTCAATTGCTCTATTTTCAAAAGAAGAAAGTTGCCCCAGATCATCGCAATCCGGTCCGAGTTTTGATAGGGCAGTGGCCGCAACAACACGGCGTTGACCACGCTGAAGACCGCCGTATTCGCGCCGATGCCGAGCGCCAATGCAATGACCGCAGCAATCGTGAACGCGCGTTGCCGCAGCAGCATTCGCGCGCCATAACGCAAGTCCTGAAACATTTCGTCCTCCAGTCTTCGTGGCTGCAAACAGAGCGCGTCCAAAAAAGCCCCGACGCTTCGTCGCAGTAGGTCCAGTTTGTTTCTCCAATCGAGCTTGTCCCACTCGGCCAACAGCGTCTCGCGATAGCTCAACTCGGCCTCCCACTCCTGTCGCCAATCGGCGCGCAATCGGCGCGGCACGATCACGCCGATGAGTCGAATCAGCCAGAGATGTGGCTTCAGAAAATCTATTCTTTCGTCTCCTGGTTTGGACATCACTTCAATTCGCAATCCGGGTCAGTACCGCGAGCGGTAGCGAGAGGCGCTTCCTGAGCGCGCCCGCCGATAGAGACTCGCTCGCTACCGCTCGCGGTACTGACCCGCAATTCGCAATCGAATCACTCGTGGCGCAACGATGCCGCCAGGTCGACCTTCATCGCCCGGCGCGCCGGGAGGTAGCAGGCAAGCAGCGCGACGGTCACGAGCAGCAGCGCAACGCCGGCGAAAGTCAGCGGGTCGGTGGGGCTGACGCCGAACAGCAGGCTCGACATAAGCCGCGTCAGCGCCAGCGCCCCGATCAGTCCGAGCGCGACGCCGATCGCGACCGGCGTCATGCCTTGCCGCAGGAGCAGTTGCAGAACGGCGCCCGGCTTCGCGCCGAGCGCCAGCCGGACGCCTATCTCGTGCGCGCGCCGGCTGACGACGTAAGACATCACGCCGAAGACGCCGACCGCAGCCAGGAACAATGACAATATTCCGAAGGCGCCGAGCATTGACGCCGTAATGCGCGCCGGAAGCAGGGGTAGTTCCAGGTGCTCGGTCAGGGTCTTGGCGTCGTAGATCGGTATATGGGGATCGAGTTGTCGCAATTCGCGATGAATCGCCGCAATCGTATTCGCTTCATCGGACGACGTCCGCGCCACCACTGTGGTAAGCCCGTTGTAGGATTGGTTGAGCGGAGTGAAGACGAAGGGGCGCGAGGCTTCGCTTAGATTGCGGTATTTGCCGTCCTCGACAATCCCGACCACCTGAATCAGGGAATTGTCGCGGTCCGGCAAACTGAAGCGTTTGCCGACGGCGGCGTTGATCGCGTTCTGTTCGGGCCAGAAACTGCGCGCAAAAGTCTCGTTGACGACCGCCACGCGCAAAGATCGCTCGTCGTCCTGCTCGGCGAAATCGCGGCCGGCGAGCAGGCGCGCGCCCAGCGCCTGAAAATATCCAGGGCTGGCGGAGGCCGATCCCGCGAGCGGCGCTTCTCCGCTGCGAGCCTCAGGACGGCCTTCGATCCTGACCTGAAGAACCGCCACGTGCAGATCGGGCGGGACGTAATTCCCGACGCCCGCCGCCCGGACCCCGGGCAGGGCGCGCACGCGGTCCAGAAGCTGTCGCTGAAATTGCTCGCCGCGCTCGCGATCGTAACCCTGCAAATCGAGGTTGACCGACAGTTTGACGGCATGTTGCGGGTTGAAGCCAAGATTGATGTATTGTGACCGCCGCAACCCGCGCAGCATCAGCCCGGCCGAGATCATCAGCACGAGTGATAGGGAGACTTGCGCCACCACCAGCGCGCCGCGCAGCCACGAACGACGATACCCTAACGACTTCGCTTCATCCTTCAACGCCGGGACCAATTCGGGCCGCGTGGCCTGCAGCGCAGGCAGCAATCCGAACGCGGCGCTGGTCAGAAACGTGATGGCGATGGCGAAAACGAGCACCCGCCAGTCCATATTCAGTTCAGTGGAGAGCGCCATCGGCGCTTTGAACTCCCCGGCCGCGCCGGTCAACTGGACCGCCAACCACCAACCCAGCGCGCCGCCGCACAGCGAGAGCAATAGACTTTCGGTCAACAACTGTCGCACGACGCGCCATCGGCTGGCCCCGAGCGCCAGGCGCACGGCGATCTCCTTGCGCCTGTCCATCGCGCGGGCCAGCAGCAGGTTGGCCAGGTTGGTGCAGACCAGCAGTAACACCAACGCGACTACTCCCATCAACACCCCGGAGAAGCCCACCACCGGCCTCCGTCCGACCTCGCCGAACAGTCCGGGCGTTGAAAGCTCGAATGTCTTGCCTTCATTCTCATTGGGGTATTCGGTCGCAAGTTGGGCGGCGATGGTCTTGAGCGCGTCCTCCGCTTGAGTCGGGTTGACGCCGGGCTTGAGGCGGCCGGCGACGAAAAGCTCTCCACCCTCGCGATCCTCCAGCCAACTTTTGCCCGATCCCTGTGGCATTGCCGCGCTGCGCCTGATGACGCCTCGCATCATGAGCGGGAACCAGACCTCCGGCGCGTAGCTGACTTCGAGGCCGATGAATTGCGGCGGCGCGACGCCGATCACTGTGAAGGCGCGCCCGTTTACGATCAATTCGCGGCCCACCACGGACAGGTCGCCGCCGAAGCGCCGCTGCCAGCAGCGGTGACTGATGACGACGACCGGATGCGCGCCGGGCAGTCGATCTTCTTCCGGCGAGATCAGCCGCCCGATCGCAGCCCGGGCGCCCAGCGTCTCGAAATAATTGCCGGAAACCAGGTAGCCCCACACACGCTCGTTGATCCCGTCGTAGCTCAGGTTGGCGGGCGCGAATTCATAAGCGATCAGCCCGGCCATGACGTCATTGCGGTCGCGCAGATCACGGTAGTTCGGATAGGAGAATGTCGTGAAGACCCAGCCCCGCTTCGTCGTGTGATTGACCGCGAACACGCGCTCCTGCTCCGCCACGACGGGTAGCGGGCGCAGCAAGGCTTTGTTGATCAGGCTGAAGATCGCCGTATTGGCGCCAATGCCAATTCCCAACGTGATGACAGCTACCGCCGTCAGGCCGCGATTATTCAAAAGCATTCGATAGCCGTAACGTAAATCCTGAAACATTTCGTCCTCCTGTCTTCGTGGCTGCAAATAAACAGCGTCCAAAAAAGCCCCTACGCTTCGCCTCAGCAAATCGAATTTGTTTCGCCAGTCGAGCCTGTCCCAATCGGCCAACAGCGCCTCGCGCGAACGCAACTCCGCTTCCCACTCCTGTCGCCAGTCGGCGCGCAATCGGCGCGGCACTATCACGCCGGCGAGCGCGATCAGCCAGAGATGCGGCCTCGAAAAAAACTCTTTGCGATGATCGTGGCCCGGCATAGCGTCACTGAGCGCGCGAAGGCTTCGTTTTGGGCGCGGGGTGCGCCTGCGTTTGCTCTAGAAGACGATAGCGCTGGATCGCTTCGGCCA
>Ga0207428_10006138_pt1 | contig 11097 bp, 9 predicted proteins | sample RhiMethybrSRZTD1_FD_187600 | JGI IMG/M metagenome (GOLD analysis project Ga0207428, IMG submission 187600) | Populus rhizosphere microbial communities from Tennessee, USA - Rhizosphere MetaG P. TD hybrid SRZTD1 (SPAdes) (version 3) | ecosystem: Host-associated > Plants > Roots > Rhizosphere >... | reverse complement strand
AGAGTCAGCCACCCCGCAGCCAAGGTCTCGCCACACTGACTCGCCGCGCGGCTGCATTTCGGCGGAGCTGGTTCATCGGGCGCGTCACTTGGAAGGTGACTAAGGAGAACGCGGGAGCCTCTCGGCATCGAGGTCTAGGGCGACCTTCATGGCGTCAGGCCACCAGGGCCAGCGCCGTGTCAGCCACCAATCCCTCAACCGGCTCATCGACCTCTCCAGCCGTTCAGGCTTCTTGAGAGCATTGTGGCGGTTCGGTGCGACAGCAGCCACGCGGCCTGCTCAGCGTGGGCGGCTCGCCCACGTCATGGTCCTTGTCGAGCTGCTCGGTGGCCGAACCCGGTATCGGGAGTGGGCCGCGCATCCGACGATCACCGAGCCAGTCGACTAGCCGCAGGCGGACATGAAGAGATCGGGACGACCGACCGAGGCTTCACGGTCATTCTCTCAGTCATTCCACCAGGCCCTACTGAACCGAACCAGACCGGACTCACCAGAATCGTCGCCCAACCTGACCTGGCCAGACCGTACTGGACCGTAGAGAACAAAATATCGGCAGTTATCTCCTAAACAGCAGGTTACAGGTTCGAGTCCTGCCAGGGGCACCAGAACCGCCGGTCAGAGGGCCATCTAGCCCTTGGCTTTGCTTGCTCTGCGGTCATTCCGCGGTCATTTCTTCTGGGTGAGAACGCCGTGGAATCCTCGGTGTTGCGTAACGTCAGCATCGCCATCGGTCGTCCCGGTCGCGACGTCGAGACGGCCCCGCTCATGGTCGCGTTGCACCGGCTGATGGCGAGGGGCAACCGGCCGCGATGGCGGTACCCGCCGGGTTCGTGTGCATCGGCGCTAGGCCCACGAGCCACGCGGCACCACGTCGCTAGGCGAGCCGCTTCCCTTCTACCTGTATCTGCTCACCCCCCTGCCGCCTCTGTTGCAGTGAGCGACAACACGTACGGGGGGGAACGACCATGCACCCATACATCACCAGCGAGCTGGTACGGCAGCACCGAGCCAGCCTCGCCGCGGATGCAGACCAGCGGCGACTCGCCGTGCGCGTCCTGCGGGAACGGGACGCGCACGGCCCGGCCCGCCGGCTCGCCGTGGCGGCGCGCCTGGTCCTGCGCCGCATTCGCACCGCCTGAGCATCCCGCCGCAACCCGACATTGGAGTGATCGATGTCCGCGAATGTGACCGTCCACCATGGCGTCGGCGGCCAGCCACGGCAGCGCGCGATCGGGCGGTGGACCAAGGGCTTCCGGGCCTTCTACGCGTCCCTGCTCGTCGCCGCCGTGGTGGCGTCGCTGCTGCCAGCCGTGCTCTTCCAGGCGAACAGCCGCGTCTTCCTGCTCAAGCTCGTCGCCGTGGCGATCCTGGCCTCGATGCCCGGCCTGCTCTACCTGGAATTCATCAGGTTCAAGGGCCAGAGCCTGTACGACGAGTACGTGATCAACCTCTTCCGGCTCGGGATCGACACCACCGCCAACCTGCCCGCACCGCCCGAGCACACCGACTACTTCAGCAAGTGGAGGACGGCCCACAACGGCCTGAACACCAAGAGCAAGGACAACCTGTACCGCAGGAAGTTCGAAGCGGTCTACGGGCAGCAGGCGGTCAGCACCCGCAGCATGTTCGCGGAACCGGCCGCCCGCGTCGAGCGCAGCGAGGGCTTCTTCCCGGTGCTGCTGGCCACGGTTCTGCTGTGCATCGGCTGGACCCTGGCCGTGCAGCCCGAGCTCTACCGGAACTTCGACCTGCTGGGCGGCCTGCCGCTCTCGGGCCAGCCCAAGCTCCCCGCCGAGCCGCTGGTGTTCGGCTTCGTCGGCGCCTACTGGTTCATCCTCCAGGACGTGATCCGGCGGTACTTCCGCGACGACCTCAAGACATCCGCCTACGTGAGCGCGAGCGCCCGCATCGTCCTCGTCGCCATCGTCGTGACCACGGTCTCCCTCGTCCCGGCCGCCACGCCTACCCAGCAGAACGTGCTCGCGTTCTTCATCGGGATCTTCCCGAACATCGGCGTGCAGATCCTCAAGACGGCCGTCGACAAGGTGTTCAAGGGCGTCGTGCCAAGCCTGGACTCCAAGCACCCGCTCGGCGACCTCGACGGGCTGACAATCTGGGACCAGGCGCGGCTGCTCGAGGAGGGCGTGGAGGACCTGCACGGGCTCGTGACGGCAAACCTCGTCGACGTGCTCCTCCGGACCCGGATCCCCATCGAGCGGCTCATTGACTGGCTCGATCGGGCACTGCTCTGCATCCACCTGCCGACGCCGGACGGACAGGACACTCCTCGGGAGGCGCTGCGCGCGCTCGGCATCCGCACGGCGACCGACCTCAAGCTCGCCTGGGGCGAGGAGGATCCAGAGGAAAGTTCATACGCTCAGATAGTGCGCCGTCAGCTCGTCGAGGCGGTCGGCGGCAACAAGACCGGCATCGCCAGGATCGAGATCGTCCTGCAGTCACTCGAGAACGACGCCAGCTTCATCCACGTGCGTGCCTTCCGCCGTCACGACTGGCTGCAGAACATCGTCAAGTAGGGCAGCAAGACGTGGCCCCACGCCGCCACCGTACCGGCGCAGCCGGGAGGGAGGTCCCTGCGACAGACCAGCCGTCATATGTTGGCGACCCACGGGCCCGGGGTCATGGCCACCATCCCCCACGGGTCATCGACGAACCGGGAGAGCCTCGAGGGCGACAAGCGTCGGTGGCCGAGATCGAGGCCGACGAGGTCGGGGCCAGCCTCAACCGACAGGGTCGAACGCGCCACCAGCGACCGCAGGCAAGGGCGGGAGGAAGATCGGTGGGCGCTCGGGCTCACGTCCCGAGCGCAATGAAGGAGTACGCCGTCGAACGGGCCACGGAATCGGCGCTTACAGCGTGCCGGGCGAGTGTCAGGGCTTCGGCGAGGCCATATCCGCCTCGCAGGTGGTCGTGAAGGGCGAGCATGAGTGGGACAGTGGCGGGGTCGTTGACGGGGACAACGCTGGCTACCACCCCGGCGCAGCCGAGGGAGATCAGGGAGCTGACCAGTCCCAGGAGCTCATCAGCACCGACCGCTTCGCCGACAGCCGAATTGCAACTGGACAGGACGACACGGTACGGGGCTTGTCTCAGCCGCTCCAAGTCGTAGACCGTCAGCGGCCCGTCGTCGAGCTCGATAGCGGAGAACAGCGGGCTGTCAGCCCGGAACGTGCCGTGCGCCGCCATGTGCACCAGCCACGCGCCGTCCATGGCGGCCATTACCCGCTCCGCCACCGCGCCGCCCTCGGCGAGGACGACCGCGTCCGGATACTGTGCGGCCAGATGCCGGACCTCGGCGGCGCCCGTGGCCAGCCCCGGGCCGCCGACCAGGACGACGCTGGGTTTCGCCGGCCGGGTGGCGCGGCGCGCTTGCAGCCACGCGGACGCCGACGGCGCAACGGCCGTCGCCCGCTCGCGCAGGGAGGGCAGCAGGCCCCAGGGGACGGCCTGCAGCCTTCCGGGCGGCACGACCACTACCGGTCCGCCGCCAAGCAGCCGTACCGCCTCGCCGAGCAGGCATTCCTCGAGCCGCTGGCCGATCTCGGCCAGGTCGAGCCGGTGGGTCCCACGGCCGGAACCCTCGCGCCTCAGCGCGAACAGCGCATACGCCAGCGACTGGATGGCCTCCCGTGTCGGGCCCACATGCTCCAGCCGCAGCCGCCCGCCAGCGATGACGACCACGTACAGCTGACCGTCGACGTCGGTGAGCTCCAGCAGGTCGGTCTGCCCCAGCTGGTCCAGCAGACTAGCGGTGATGAAGGGCTCGGCCTTGCGAACAGCCACCGCGGGGGTGCGCAGCACGCGCTGGCGTACGGCGGCCTCGAGCCGGCGGCGTTCCCGCTGCAGCGCGGGCGCCGCACTGCCACCGTCCGGGGCCTGGTCGAGGCGGGCGGCGACGTTGCGTAGGGCGGCGAGGTCGGCCACCAGCTCGCTGTCCGGGGGCGGGCGCACCGGAGTCACGCGGAGCGCCGTGGCACGCCAACGCTCGCTCCACTCCAGGAACAACCGGGCGTCCCCCCGGCGCACCTCATGGCGCAGCGCCATCCCCGCCAGCTCCGCGCCGTGGGCGGTGGCCAATGTGCGCAGCTCGGTGGCTCCAAGCGTCCGTAGGTGCAGGTCGAGCAGGGCCAGGCCACGGTCGCAGGCCGCCAGCATCCCCCGCCAACGCCCTTCCGCCTCGCACCAGGTCGCCCGGGCCAGCCAGCCGGTGCTGCGGGTGTGCAACTGGCCCCGGTGCCGGGCGCGCGCGGCGGATCCAAGGTGACGGTCGGCCTCACCGCGCCGGCCGCGCGCCAGCGCCAGCCGGCCGGTGAGCAGGTGGGCATCGACCGCCCGCGCGGCATCCAGCTCGTCCAGTCGCGCGGTCACCCGCCGGGCTGCCTGCAGCAGGGAGGCCGAGCCGTCCTCGCCCCCCGCGACCCGGCAGCGCAGCAGGACCAGCTCTGCCCGCGCCGCCCACCAGGGGCGCTGCTGGCGGCGGAACAGCCGCAGGGCGTCGGCGCTACGGTGCTGCGCGACGCCGAGGTCGCCCGTCGCGGTCGCGGCGAGGGCGGAAGAGTACAGCAGCTCGGCCCGCCGCGTCGTCGAGCCCCGGCCGCTCTCGATCGTGGCGATCGCCGCGTCGACCTCGCGCAGGGCATCCCGGGCCAGGCCTGCCGCGAGCAGCACCGTGCACTTGTTGACAAACAGCTCGGCCTCGAAGGTCCCCAGTTGGTCGAACAGGGCCTGGGCGTGGTCGAGGTGGGCCAGGGCGGCGGGGAGATCGCCGCGGGCGTGCGCCGCCAGTCCGCGTTCGTGGCGCGCGGACGCGTACTCCAGACGCTGGCCGCAAGTTGCATACAGTTCCTCGGCCCGGGCGTAGTCCCGGTCGGCCCGCTCGATGTCGCCCAGGTGGAAGTACACCGTTGCCCGGTGGTGCAGGGCCCGGGCCTCCCAGACGAGATCGCCCGCGCCAGACAGCCGGTCGACGGCAACCTGGGCGTCCCGCAGAGCCTCGGCGTTGCGGCCAAGGACCCACAGCACGTAGGTCCTACGGATCAGGATCCGACCGGCGGGGACGCCGTGGCTGCGGCGCAGGGCCGTGTCCAGGAGCGACAAGCCGCGCCGCGTCTGCCCAGCCAGGACCCAGGCGGCACCCAGGCTCGCGAGGATGTCGGACGCTCGATCCGGATCTCCGGCCTTACGCGCGAACCGGTGCGCAGCCTTCAGCTCCTCGATCGCCTGGTCGATGTCGCCGAAGTCTCTGAGGACCACACCGGCGGCCTGGTGTGCGACGGCTGCCTGCGACGCCGACGGATCCTGGGCCAGCACCTGACGGGCGGTCGCGAGCGCCTCCGCCGGCCGGGAAAGCGCCAGGGCCAGCAGCTCATCGGGTTCCCAGGCCATCGGAGCGCTGTGAGGGCTGACCGACATCGGCTCAATGGTATTCAATGCGTCACAACCCGTCGAGACGACCACCAGAGCAGAGGGGGCACAAATGCCAATCGATCCTCGGATGACGGCCCAGATGGACCTGATCCTGAATTCCCTTCGGGGGGCGGAGGCGTTCCCCGAACGTGGGGACTGGGACGCCCAGGGCGTCAACGACGTGGACTACCTGTACCGTGAGAAGACGATTCTCGTTCGCGAACGGGACGCGGGTCGCGTCATCGACGCGCTCATAGCGCTCTACCCTCCGGAACAAGGTGCCGATCAGGTCGCTGAAGCCGAACGGCGACGGCCGTTTCAACCCCAACCGGTCACCGCGGGGGTCCTCAGTCTCACATTGCCGGATCGTCTGCCACCGGTACCAAGAGTTCTCGACGACCTCGACGGGGTCCGGCTGCGTGGCATGGCCAGGATCGACGCCGTCCTCTACGTGTGCCCACACCCCTGCCCCGCGACGGAGCCGGTTGAGGTTCCGGCAGGCACCGTGGATGCCTTCCCGCCCCCCGGCCTGGACGCGCGCTGCTGTCCGGGCCACTGTGCCCCCCGGCCGGGATGCGACGGTGACGGCATGTTCGTCATCGTCCTGGACACCGGCCTGATCGAGGACGCCGCCATCGGGCACCCGTGGCTGGCCGGGGTGGATGGCACTCTGGAGGATCCGATTGGCGGCGACGGCAACCTCCTTCCGTACGCCGGTCACGGGACGTTCGTCGCCGGGTGCCTGCGGTGCGCGGCCCCGAAGGCATCGGTCTTCGTCGAGAAGGCGTTCGAGATCCGGATCCGGGTCGGCGCCGGCGGCGCCCCCTTCCCAGAGTCGGCCGCCGGCGCCATCTTCGAGTCGGACTTCGCGCAACGCCTGGAGCAGGCCCTCGACCGGGGCCCGGACGTCCTTGTGTTCACCTGCGCCGCGTCGACCCGCCAGGATCTTCCCCTTCCCACCTTCGACGACATCTACGAGCGGCGCATCCGTGACATGAAGGGCCTTGTCGTGGTCGCACCTGCCGGCAACGACGGGGCACGGCGTCCGATGTGGCCGGCCGCCGACGACGGCGTGCTCTCCGTCGGCGCCCTGTCGGCAAGCTGGCGGGACCGGGCGCAGTTCAGCAACTTCGGTGGTTGGGTCGATGTATTCGCACCGGGCGAGAATCTCGTCAATGCCTTCCCGGCGGGGACCTACGAGACCAAAGAGACTCCCGTTCCGGAGCAGCGGCAGTTCCATGGGATGGCCCAGTGGAGCGGGACGTCGTTCTCCGCCCCCATCGTCGCCGGGCTGATCTTGGCCCGAATGTCCGCGACCGGAGAGAACGGGCGGCAGGCGGCGGGTTCGTTGCTGCGGCTCGCCCGTAGCCAGGCGATCGCCGGCATCGGGGCCGCACTCTACCCCGGTCAGGCCTGCTGTGAGGCCTGCCATTGCCACCGGATGGGCACCGGACAGGCCAGGCCTCCTTGCGGCTGCAGCGGGCACACGCCGCCCGGACCGGCAGGTCTCTAACCGGAGCGGCGTGGGAGGGCTCCACAGGGGGAGCTCTCCCGACGGATACGGTATGGGGTCAGCGGCCTCCAGTTGGGATGGCCCGCAACCCCTGCCCGTCGCCGGACCGGCGCAGGTCGTCGTACAGGTTCAGCACCTTCTGGTACAGCGGCAGCGTGGCGCTGTAGTTGTGGTTCCAGAAGTAGTCCATCCCTGGGAGCCGCCGGCGGCGATCGACTGCCCGGCTCAGAGCGGGACCCACTCGGTGACGACCGGTCGGGCCGGGGGAGTGGCGGCGAGTCGGCAGCGCAGGCTCACCGGACCGGAGCCAATCGCATCTGCGCGGAAGCGGCCGAGCTGGTCGGCCTGGATGGTGGTCGTGCCGGCGGCATGGCGGACGTCGATATCGGCCGCCTGGGGCGGGACGAGCTGACCGACGAGCTGCCGCCGGCTCCCGAGGTTGGCCACCTCGACCTCGATGTCGAGGCCGGAGCTGGAGAAGGTCATCAGCCGCGGGCCTTCGCCGCGCAGGGCGGTGACCGGCCGGTCGACCCCGGAGTCGAAGACGAGCGCCGCCAGCTCGGCATCGATGGTCCGCCACGTGAAGCTCGACCGGGCCGCCTCTACCACCGCGGGCGGCGGCGGGTCGAACTGGCTGGCGGCGCGGCGCAGTTCGTCCAGCAGCTGTGCGTCTGCAGGGTTGACCATGTCGAACCCTTCGCTGGGATCAGAGGTCACGGGGGGGCCATCTCCTGTCAAGTGGTTTTTCTTTAGGTTGTCTTTAAGAGTCCTCGGCATCCGCCTTGATACCGATACTAGCCATCCGGTAACGGAATTCCTCTAGGCATGCGGCCCGAGCGGCCGGGACGTCGGCGACCTTCAGGTCCAAGGCGGCGGCCAGCTCCTCCTGTTCGGGTGGCGGCACGGCGCTCAGGACGCGAAGTAGGCGTCGGCAGTGCTCGGGGAGGTCACGGAGGACCCGCCAGAGCATGACCTCCGGCTCCGGTGGGGTCGCCGTGGCGGCGGCCGGCGCCGCAGGCTCCTCCTGGCCCGGGTCGGCATGGTCTGCGACCCGTGTCCGCAGCTGGCGCAGGCTCTCCTGCCGGGCCGTCGACGCCAGCCACACCCCAATCCGGTCGTGCCCATCGTGCAGGCCGCCGAGCTGCTCGGCCAGGCGCAGCCACGTCGTCTGGGCGACGTCGGCTCCTTCGTCCGGGCTTAGGCCATACGCCCGGGCGGTCGACCAGACCAGCGCACCGAATCGCTCCACGAGGCCGTCCCAACCATGGGAATCCCCGGCGGCCGCCGCCTGGACGAGGTCATGTGCGTCGATCTCGGCACCCATGGATGCCTTCCTCGCCGGTGGGTGGAGCAATCCACGCTATCACGCCGTCCGGGTTGTGCCGCCAGCAAGGTCACGACCATGCGTCGACCCCAGAGGGCGGGCGCGCTGGCGAGGCCACGCCCGCCGGCGGCGGGAGTTGGTCGCCGGCGAGCTGGGCGAGGTACCGGTAGGCCTGCTCGAGGTGCTGGCCGAACGCCTCGTCCTCGGCCGAGGTGCCCGCTCTCGCCGTAGTCGGCCGCTCGGCGACGCGCGCATGCAGGATGGCCCGTCGCCACTTCGGGACGCCGCGATAGGTGGCCTCGTGCAGGATTCGGTGGCGGAAGGTGAAGCCGTCCTCGCCCCGCTCCCGACCGGCGACGCGGAGCAGCCTCCGCCTGGAGAGGGCGAGCAGCAGCGAACCCACCTGTGGACGGAGATGCGGGGAGGCCAGCGCGGCCACCGACGCGCAGGTGAAGCTCCGTCCGACCACGCTGGCCAGCTCCAGGACCGTCCGCTCGCCGGCCGGGAGGCGGTCGAGCTCCGCGCCCACCACGGCGTCGAGGATGGACGGGAACGGCGACTCCTCGGGCCGCCGGACGTCCACCGAGCCAGGGCCGGCACCGTCGCCCAAGAACCGCAGCAGTTCCTCCAGCACCAGCGGATTGCCCTCGGCCTTGACCACCACGTGGTCACTGGTGCTGGCGTCGAGCCCGCCGGGCCCGCACAGGTGCGCGGCGAGCTCCGCGGCGTCGCTGGCCGGCAGCGGATCCAGGTCCAGGGTGGCATCGGCCGCGCCAACCGTACAGCAGGCCGGACGGTCAAGGAACTGCGGGCGGGCCGTAACGACCAGCAGCACCGCGGCCTCATGGGTGAAGGTCCGCAGGTACTCGACCAGTTCTGCTATGGCCGGCTCGGCCCAGTGGAGGTCGTCGACCACCACCACCACCGGGCGGCGCCTGGCCAGCCCCTCCAGCAGCGAGCGCATTCCCGAGAACACCGCCAGGGGGTCGGCCGGAAGCGTTCCGCTGGGCCAGGTCTCCGTCCCGGCCGCGGCCGTCCCCTGGTCGGCGAGCTGGCCGACGACCTGGGCGGCAGCCCCCGACCCGTAGGAGGGACAGCAGCCGTACAGCACCACCGCCCTCTGCTGGGCCCGTTCGCCGAACGCCCGGACCAGCCGCGACTTGCCCACCCCGGGGTCGCCGAGCAACGCGACCAGTTGGCATACCTGGCCGGCGATCACGCGGTCCAGCATCCGGTCCAGCAGGGCCAGGTCGCCGGCTCGGCCGACAAGCGGCGTGTGCCGCCGCCCGGCTAGGCCGGTTGCGTCCGGAGCGACCGTGAGGACGCGGTAGACGGCCACCGGCGTCGACTTGCCCCGGGGCACGAACGAGGCCACCTGCTCGACGTCGACGGCGTCAACGACGAGCCGGTAGGTCGCCTCCCCGAGCAGAACCTCACCCGACCCAGCGGCCCGCTCCAGGCGGGCGGCCACGTTGACGGCGTCGCCGGCGACGAACGGTTGCCCCTCGTCCTCGCCACCGGCCAGCACCAGGCCGGTGTTCACCCCCGTGCGCACCGACAGAGTCACCTGAAGCTCCCGCTCCAGCTCTCGGTTTAGGGCGGTCATCGCATCGCGCAGCTCAACCGCGGCCCGGACGGCACGCAGGGCGTCGTCCTCGTGGACACACGGGATCCCGAACACTGCCATGACGGCGTCGCCGATGAACTTCTCGACCACGCCGCCATGGCGTCCGTGCACCTGACTTGCCACCTGGAAGTAGCTCGTCATTGCCCGGCTCAGTGACTCGGGGTCGAGCTGCTCGGCCAGGGTGGTCGAGCCGACCACGTCGGAGAACACTACCGAGACGATCTTGCGGACCTCTCGTCGCATGCCAGCCTCGCGGGGTGTGGTGATCCCTTTGGTGACAAGAGCGCCGCCGCGGCAAGCTGATACCCGGCCCGGTGCTCCGCCGCCCTACAGGTCGGCGAGCCGGCGCAGGCGGTCCAGGCAGCGGCCCCGGGTCGGGCCGATGCTGCCGATCGGCATGTTCAGGGCGGCGGCGGCCTCCTGGTAGCTGGGCGGTGGGTCGGCCATCAGCACTCGCAGCAGCCGCTGGCAGGACGGGGGGAGGACGGCGAAAGCCTGCCAGAGGATGCTGCGCTGCTCAGATGCCAAGGCTAAAGACTCCGGGGTCACCTGGACGGGGTCGGACGGCTGCAGCTCGGCGTCGTCGCCCACCGGAAGCTGCCGGCCGGCCACCCGGAGTATCCGCAACGCCTCGTGCCTGGCGGTCGCGGCCAGCCAGGCCCCGACCCGCTGGGCGTCGCGGATGCGGTGCAGGTTCTCCACCAGGCGCAACCACGCCGTCTGGGCCACGTCGGCGGCGTCGGCCTCGCTCAGGCCGTAGGCGCGCGCCACCGACCAGACCAGCCCGCTGAACCGCTCGACCAGGTCCTGCCAGGCCCGCTGGTCACCCTTGGCGGCGGCGCCGACCAGCTCGGATAAGTCCGCGTCGCTCATCGCCGAATAGTACGCGGGTGCCGAGGCGAGTGAGGATGGCCTGGGCCGCGCGGAGGGTCGCCGGCCCGTCCACGGAGCCCCGCCGCGACCGCCACTCGCCGGTTGGTGGGCTCCTCCACCGCCAGCTCGTAGTGTCCTCGCCGAAGGTCTGCACCAGGGCGTGTCCGGCGATGATCACCCTGGCGCTGCGGTCCTGTTTGAGCCCGCGCATCGGGCCAAGCCGTGCCTTCAGCTGGCCATGGTCGGCCTCGACCCGGTTGTTGGCGTACCGATCGGTGCGGTGCCACGCCACCGGCAGCAGCTCCTCCAGCACGACCGGGTAGGTCGCTGCTCGGT
>Ga0207428_10006136_pt1 | contig 11098 bp, 6 predicted proteins | sample RhiMethybrSRZTD1_FD_187600 | JGI IMG/M metagenome (GOLD analysis project Ga0207428, IMG submission 187600) | Populus rhizosphere microbial communities from Tennessee, USA - Rhizosphere MetaG P. TD hybrid SRZTD1 (SPAdes) (version 3) | ecosystem: Host-associated > Plants > Roots > Rhizosphere >... | reverse complement strand
GCACGAATGCCAGGGCGAGACCCGCGATGCCTCCCGCCGTCGCCAGCGCGAGCGACTCGAAAATGACCTGCAGCGCCAGACGGGCGCGACCGGCACCGAGCGCGGTCCGGATCGCGAATTCACGCCGGCGTCCGACACCGCGCGCCAGCAACAGGTTGGCGACATTCGCGCAGGCCAGGAGCAGCACGAACCCGACGGCCGCCACCAGCAATCCAACAGCGCCGCGCGAGCTTGCCGTCACTTGGTCGACGAGCGGCACCACAAGCGCGCGCCATGTCTTGTAGTCGGCGAACTCGCGCTCGATCTGTTCCTGGATACCGTTCATCTCGCGATCGGCGGATGCGATCGTGGATCCGGGCGCGAGCCGCCCGATGATCGCGAGGTAATGCGCGCCGCGCTGCCCCGATTCGAGGTTGGTCGCATGCGGGATCCACAACTCCGCCTGCTCGGCCGGCGGTGTGCCGCGCAGCACCACGGCAGGCGGGCAGATGAACTGCGGCGGCATCACGCCGATGATTTCCGTGGGCACGCCGTCGATCGGAATCGTTCGCCCGATGATGCCGCGTTCCTGCTGGAAGCGCCGGCGCCACAAGCCGTCGCTGATCACCATCACCGCGCGGCCGTTGGCGCGATCTTCTTCGGGCAGGAACCAACGGCCCATCTGCGGCTGCACACCGAGCGTCGGCAGCAACCCGGCCGTGACGCGCGCCGCGCGAATGCGCTCCGGCTCGGCCCCGCCCATCGTCACATCGCGCCACTGAAAGCCGCCCATCGACGAGAAGGTCTTCGATCGCCGTTGCCACTCGTAGAGATTTGGCGGCGACGCAAACATCACGGGCAGGGCAATCGTCGGCGAGGTCTCCCAGATCACGGCGAGCCGCTCGGGACTCGCGTACGGGACGGGCCGAAGCAGGACGTGATCGGTGACGGCGAAGATCGCCGTGGTCGTGCCGATGCCAAGCGCGAGGGTCGCCACTGCGACGGCCGTGAATCCGGGCCGCCGGATCATCAGGCGGAGACCGTAGCGAAGATCCTGGAACATGCGCTGCCTCCCGCACGGATTGGACGGGAACGGCAGGCAGAAGGATTATCTAGATCTCGATCGCGCCGCCGAACGTCTTGAGGTGCTCGCGGAAGGTGTAATCCGGATTCGAATTGCGCGTGGCAACGTATTTGTCCAGATCCAGCTGCGTTCTGAGCAGTTCGCCCTTGAGCAGCCGGGCGGCTTGCGCGCCTTCGCGGGACGCGATGTCCCTTGCGGTCTCCACGATTCGATGGAGATCCGCTGTGGCGACGACCACGACACCGTCATCGTCGGCGAACACGTAATCGTCCCGGGTCACGGTGACAGAGCCGAGATTCGCGGCGTCAAGTGCGGTGACGTGGCGGCGGCGCAATTCGAGCGGCCCGTTCGGACAGGTGCCGAGGCTCCAGACCCTGGCGCCAAACGCGAGGATCGCGCCGGTGTCGCGATGCGTGCCCCAGCAGATCGTGCCGGCGATGCCGCTCATGAACGCCTCGCCGACGACCAGATCGCCGATGCAGCCTTCGTCGTGGCGGCCGCCGTTGTCGATGACCAGCACATCGCCTTTCTTCGCGGCGGCGATCGCTTCGAGGAACACGTCGGTGCTGCCGGCATGCCGCGCCGGCCGCGCCGGACCCGATGCCCTGGCGCCCGCGATGTTCGGCTTCAGTCCGTACGGCCCGACGCGCACCGGCAACGCCAACTGCACGCAAGCGTCGGCAATGAACGGAGTGGTCCAGTCAAAGCCATCGAGGATGTTCGCCATCCCTCAATCATGGCGGAGTGCGGCGAGCGGATCAATTCGCGAGGCGCGGCGCGCCGGTATCCAGCTGGCGGCGAGCGCGACGATCAACAGGCCGACGCCCACCACCACGTAAGTGAGCAGGTCGGTCGGCGCGATCTCGAAGAGCTGCGAGCGGAGCGCGCGACTCGCCAGCAGCGCGGCGCCGAGACCCAGCGCGACGCCCGTAATCGCGAGCCGGCCGGCCTGGGTCATCACCATGCGTAAGACCTCGCCGCGCTTGGCGCCGAGCGCCAGCCGAATGCCGATCTCGCGCGTGCGCTGGCCAACGGCATACGCGAGCACGCCGTAGAGGCCGATCGCCGCCAGCAGCATCGCCGTTCCGGCAAACGAGGCGATCAGGACGAGAGACAACCGTGGCTGCGCGACCGCGGCGGACGACAGTTGCTGCATCGATCGCACCGCGGACATCGGCACGTCCGGATCGAGTTCCTGCAGCAGCGCGCGCATCGGCTGCACGAGCGAGGCGGGATCGCCGTTCCGCGCTTTCGCGACGATGCTCACGCCGCCGTCGGGCCACTGCGCATGCGACAGATACAACGTGGGCGGGGCCGGCGATGCCGGACCGTAGTCGCGCACGTCGCCGACGATGCCAATCACGGTGCCGCCCGCGCGCTCTCCACCCATCCCGAATCGCGTGCCGATCTGCAAGTGGTGTCCGAGCGCATCCAGGTCCGGCCACACGCGCGCCGCGCCGGTCTGGTTCAACATCGCAACCGGTTGCGCGCCTATGCGATCGCCGGCCGTGAAGCCCCTCCCCTTCACGATCGGAATACCCATGGTCCTGAAATAGTCGGGCGTGACGAGCCGGATCTGAAGCGTCAGCGCATCCTGCTCGTCGTCCGACAACGTGACGCCGTCACGGGTCGACGTCGAGATGCCGAACTGGAAGTTCGAGAGCGGCAGGCCGAACACGGCACCCGCCGACTCGAGGTTGGGCAACGTCGCGGCGCGCTCCAACAGGGCCTGGACGAACGCCTGTCGCTGCAGCGGCTGGGCGTAACGCGCATCGGGCAGCGCGATGTTGAACGTCTGCACGGCATCCGCGGAGAAGCCGAGGTCGACGGACAGCAGCCGGTCGAAGCTGCGCGCGAGCAGGCCGGCGCCCACGAGGAGCACCACGGCGAGCGTGGTCTCGGCGACGATCAACAGGCTGCGCATGCGCTGCCGCTTCGGATCGCTGGTCGTGCTGCCGCCTTCTTCACGAATGCGCGTGACGACATCGCCGATACCGCTGGCCTGCCAGGCCGGCAGCGTTCCGAACACCACGGATGCCACCACCGCGACCCCGAGCGCAAAGCCGATCACCACGGTGTCGAGCCGCGTCCGGTTGAGGAGCGGCACGCCGATCGACGGATCGAGCGCGGCGATCGCCGTCGTCGCCCAATACGCCAGCACCAGACCCGCGGCGCCGCCGGCCAGGCCAAGCAGCAGGCTTTCGACGAACAACGCGCGCACCAGCGTGATGCGGCCGGCGCCCATCGCGACCCGCACCGCCAGCTCGCGGCTGCGGCCGAGCGATCGGATCAGCACCAGTCCCGCCACGTTTACGCACACGATGACGAGCACGAGCCCGACCGCGCCAAGCAGCACGAACATCGACTGGCGCACGTTCCTGACCATCGTCTCGCGTAGCGGCTGCACCGTCGCGGTCGTGTCGCGGTTCGTTCGTGGAAAGTCTTGCGCCAGCCGCGTGCCGACCGCGCGCATGTCTTCCCGCGATCGATCGAGCGTGACGCCGGGCTTGAGCCGGCCGATCACCTGGATGTAGTGGGAGCCTCGCTGCGTTTCGAGATCCCTCGCGCTGAAACGCAGCTGCGTCCACATCTCGGATCGCAGCGGGTACTGGAAGCCGGCCGGCATGACGCCGATGACCTCGCGCGAGATGCCGTCGATGACGAGCTGTTGTCCGACGATCGAGGGATTCGCGCCGAAGCGGCGAACCCAGAGCGCGTCGCTCAGGACGACAACGCCGCGCGCACCCATGGGATCGTCGGCCGTGGTGATGGTCCGGCCCAGCAGCGGCGTCGTGCCCATCACCGTGAAAAAACCTCCGGTCACTTCACCGGTCGGAATCTGTTCGGCGGCGCCGTTGCCGGTCAGGGCCAATGAGTCGTTGTCGTAGGCGGCCAGCTCGGCGAAGACCGTGTTGTCGCGGCGCCAGTCGGTGAAATCCGGAGGCGAGACCGCTCCCCCGATGCGCTCCAGGTCTTTCAGCGGCGCCTTGTAGACGCGCACGAGTTGATCGGCGTCGGGATACGGCAGCGGCCGCAGCAAGACCGCATTCACGGCGCCGAAGATCGCCGTGGTTCCGCCGATGCCGATGGCGAGCGTCAGCACCACCACCGCGGTGAAGCTCGGCTTGCGTCTCAGCGATCGGATCGCGTGCTTGATGTCCTGGACGATCATTTCCACTCTCCATTGATCCCAGCGCAGCCACGCGGCGTGCACGATGGCGCCGAGCGCGCGCGGCAGCGATGCGATCGGCATGGGCTTGTTGATCCGCGCGGCCCGCGCGGCGGTGTAGGCAAATTCGGCGCGCCACTCGCGCAGCCAGTCGCGGCGAATCTCGAACGGCACCAGCGGCGCCGCGGCACGAAGGACGAGATCACACCAGCGCAGCATGATCAGCCGCGGGCCGTGCGGGGTTTGGCGGGAAGCATCGATCGATAGAACGACGCCGCCTCGCCGAGCGCCTTCACGCCGGGCGCGGTCAGCTTGTAATAGCGCCGCGCCGGGCGCCCGTCGGCGTGCGCGTCGGCCTCGTTCTCCCACGCCGACTTGACGAAGCCGTCGCGCTCGAGCCGGCCGAGCGCGGGATACACCGTGCCGCTCGGCAACTGCGTTTGATCGATGATGTCGAAGCCGTATTGAAAGCCGTCGGCGATCGCCTGCAGCACGCCGACCGCGGTAATGGACAATCGCCTCATGGCTATACAGTAATACTACATAGGTATCGGTTGGTGCCAGGCACCAACCGCTACTTTTGGCAGAAATTGCCGAGAGATGTGGCAGAATCTGCCACCCATGTCAGCGAGACGCTCGCTTTGGTTCGTGACGACTGCGGCGGCGGTCGGGGCGCTGGTCCTGACCATTGGTCCCACCACTCATCCCAACGAAGAGCAGGGCGGGTTCGATCAGCCGGGCGCCGCGGCGTGGCACGACGTGCTTCGCCGCATGCCGGCCGGCGGCGGCGACATGCCCGCGTTGTATGAAGCCGCATCACGTCGACTCGGCAGCATCGAGCGCTTCGCCTCGCGCATCAACCGCACGATTCCCGGCGCCCAGGCCGCAACCCGCGTTTGGATTGACGGCGCCCGCGTGGTCGCCGCCGGCGATCGCATCAGCGCCACGGCCATTCTCGATGCCTGGACGCCGCTCGGTCCCGGCAACATCGGCGGCCGCACGCGCGTCGTGAAATTCCATCCCACGATCCCGACCACGATCTTCGCGGCGGGGGTGTCCGGCGGCATCTGGAAGAGCGACGACAACGGCACCACGTGGCGCCCCGCCGGCGACGGCCTGACGAACATCGCGATCAACGCGCTGCTGATCGACCCGACGCGTCCCGACACGATGTATGCGGGCACGGGCGAAGGCTATTTCCGCGAAGAGGTTCGCGGCACCGGCCTGCCGCTGCGCGGTGCGGGCATCTTCGTATCGCAAAACGGCGGCGGATCCTGGCAACAGCTCGCCGCCACCGCCACGCCGGATTTCTACTGGGTCAACGATCTCGAGTTCGGCGTCACCGACAAGCGGCGGATTTACGCGGCGACGCGGACCGGCGTGTGGCGATCCACGGACGGCGGCGCGTCGTTCTCGCGGCTCCTCGAGGTCAACGTGCGCGGCGGCTGCCTCGATCTCGCATTGCGGCCCGATCGCAACGAAGACGTGCTGTTTGCGTCGTGCGGATCGTACGAGCAGGCGACGGTGTATCGATTCCCGCGCGCCTCGGATCGATCGGACAGCGAGATCGTGTTGCGCGAGGCCAACCAGGGACGCACATCGCTCGCGATCGCGGCGTCGAATCCGGACGTCATGTATGCGCTGGCCGCCAGCAACGCCGACGGACCGAACGGCAACTACCGCCAGGGTCTGCTCGCCGTGTACCGCTCCGATCGCGGCGGCGCCGCCGGAACGTGGGAGGCGCGCGTCACGAACCAGGATCCGACCTACCTCCACACCCTCTTGCTGAGCAATGCGGGCGCCGCGAACTTTCAGGCGTGCAACCCGCAAGCCGCCAACAGCTTCACCAACATGGGTTGGTACAACAACGTCATCGCCGTCGACCCTCGCGATCCGAATCGCGTGTGGGCGGCCGGCGTCGACTGGTTCCGTTCGGACGATGGCGGACGGAGTTGGGGCCTGGCCGACTGGGGCGGCCCGCCGACGCCGTCCTCGATCCACGTCGATCAACATGCGATCACATTCCATCCGTCGTACGACGGCGGCTCGAATCAGATCGTGTTGATCGGGAATGACGGCGGCGTGTTCAGGACCGCCAACGCGCGAGGCAATCTGGCCACGGGCCCGCACGCAACCTGCAACGGCATCACGGCCGGCATCACGGTCGCGTGGTCCTCTCTCAATCGCGGCTACGGGGTCACGCAGTTCTACCACGGCACGCCGTTTCCCGACGGCACCCGCTATCTCGCGGGCGCGCAGGACAACGGCACCCTGCTGGGCACCGATGATTTCGGACCCGACGGCTGGCGGCCGGTCTTCGGCGGCGACGGCGGCTTCAGCGCGGTCAACCCGTCGAACATCAACATGTGGCTGATGGAGTATCAATGGGCGAACGTCGCCCGGACCACGAACGGCGGCAGCACCACCCCGAGCTCCACGATCGGGCTCGATCCGGTCGTGGCGGATAATCTCGGTCCCGAGGGCAATTACCTGTTCGTCGCGCCGTTCACGCTCGATGCGCGCGCCAATCGCATCTGGCTCGGCGGCAACTTCCTGTTCCGCGGCAACGACTTCGGCGCTGCATGGGCGAAGACCGGACAGGCCATGCCGGAGAGCGGCCGCGTCAGCGCGATCGCCGTGTCGCCCGCCAACAGCACGGTGATCCTGTCCGGCACGGACAAAGGCGACATCGTCCGCACGCAAGTGGGATCGGACGGCAGCAACGCCGTCCAGTTGTCCACGCGCCCCCGCGCCGGCTGGGTCACGTCGATCGCCTTCGATCCGCGCAACGACAACGCGATCTACGCCACCTACGGCAACTTCGGCGGCGCGCATGTGTATCGCACGCTCGACGGCGGCGCGACGTGGCAGAGCATCGATGGATCGGGATCGACGGGAGTTCCGGACATCCCGGTCCATTCGATCGTCACCGATCCCGATGATCCGTTGCGGCTCTATCTCGGGACCGATCTCGGCGTGATGGTGTCGATCGATGGCGGCCGCGGCTGGATGCGGGAAGAAACTGGATTTGGACCGGCCGTGACGATGTGGCTGTCGATTGTGAAGACGCCGGGCGGATCGAAGTACCTGTTCGCGTTCACGCACGGGCGCGGCGCGTGGAGGGTGCGACTGCCTTAGTTGCTCTTCGCGACAACGGCCAGCACCAGCTCGCCGAGATCTTCGGCTTTGCGATCGCCGACGCCGTAGACGTGCCGCAATTCTTCCTTGGTCTTCGGTTTCGAGCGCGCGATCTCCCGCAGCGTGGTGTCGTGGAAAATCACGTACGGCGGCACGCGGCGGCGCCGCGCGATCTCCATGCGCAGCACGCGCAGCTCTTCGAACAGATCGCGATCGACGCCTTCCCAGCCTTCGGTCTCGACGCGGGCGCGCTTCGGCATCCGCCGATCGGGACGCTTCTGGCGCGCCAGCGATAAGTCCGGGACGGCGCCGGCATCCTTCAACAGGGCATGGCCCTCGGCGGTGATCTGCAGGATCGGGTACTCGTCGCCGCCCTGCTGCAGCAGGCCCGCGGCGAGCAGCTGATCGATGTAGCCGCGCAGCTCGTCGATCGTCGCGTCTTTCATCAAGCCGAACACCGACAGCTCGTGATGGCCGCGGGTGCGCACCTGCTCGCTGTCGCTGCCGCGCAGCACGTTGGTCACGTGCGCGGCGCCGAAGCGCTGGCCGACGCGGGCCACGCACGACAGGATCTTGCGGGCGACGGTGATCGAATCGGCCACGCTCTCGAGCTCGCCGAGGCAGTAGTCGCACGCGCCGCAGTCGTCCTTCGTGAAGGTCTCGCCGAAGTAGCTGACCAGGCGCTTGTGCCGGCAGCCGACGCTGGCGGCATAACGCTCCATGTCGCGCAGCAACCCGCGCCGCGCGTCCGACAGCTCGCCGTTCTTCTCGAGCATCACGCGCCACTTGAGGAAATCCGCGCCCGAGGCGATCAACACGCACTCGGCTTCGAGCCCGTCCCGCCCGGCGCGGCCGGATTCCTGCTGGTAGTGCTCGAGCGACTGCGGCGCACCGGCGTGGATCACGAAGCGCACGTCCGATCGATCGATGCCCATCCCGAACGCCACCGTCGCGACGATGAGATCGATCTCTTCGTTCAGGAACGCATCCTGGTTGCGATGCCGATCCTCGTCCGCCATGCCGGCGTGATACGGTCGCGCGCGCCAGCCGGTGTCCTGCAGCCACTGGGCCAGGGCATCGACTTCCTTGCGTGACGAGCAATAGATGATGCCGGCCTGGCCGCGATGCCGCTCGAGCACCTCGAGGATCTGCGCCTTCAACGCCGATCGGGCCAGCACGCGATAGACCAGGTTGGGCCGATCGAACGATCCGACGAGCTCGGCGGCGTTGCGAAGCCCGAGCTGCGACACGATGTCGCGCCGCACGCGCGCGGTAGCCGTCGCGGTGTAGGCATGCAGGCCGATGTCCGGCCAGCGCTCGCGCAGCTTCGCGAGCTGGCGGTACTCCGGACGGAAGTCATGGCCCCACTGGCTGATGCAATGCGCTTCGTCCACGGCGATGAAGCTGACCGGACGCGACGACAGCATGTTGAGGAAGCCGTCGCCGCCGTCGCCGACGAGGCGCTCCGGCGCGACGTAGAGCAATCGATACTTGCCCTCACGCACGCCGCGCGCGACCTCGCTCTTCTCTTCCGCCGGCATCGAGCTGTTGTAGCAGGCCGCGGCCACGCCGTTGCCGACGAGCGTGTCGACCTGGTCCTTCATCAACGAGATCAACGGCGACACGACGATCGCGAGGCCGTCGCTGGCAATGGCCGGCGCCTGGAAGCACAGCGACTTGCCGCCGCCGGTCGGCAGCACCAGCAGCGTGTCGCGCCCCGACAACACCGCCTCCATCGCTTCGCGCTGCAACGGGCGGAAGCTGTGGTAACCCCAGTACTTTTCGAGAATCTCTGTCAGCAAGATTTCGGATTTCGGATCGAGTGGATCTCGGATTAATTGCCGATTGATGATTTTAGATCCGAAATCCGCTCGATCCGAGATCCGGGATCGAGATTAGTGGCAGACGCTCAGGCCAGGATCCAGAACGTTGCCGTTCATGTCCATGAACTGCCACTCGTAGAGCGCGGGAGCGAGCTTGAGGCGAAGCATGCCGTAGTTGGAGACGAGGAACTCGGAGTTTTGCGCGCTGCGCACGCGGCTGTAGAGCGGCGCGCCGCCGGTGCCGACCGTGAACTGCCGGATGCCCTTCGCATCGTCGCGGCGCTGGTCGGCATTGACGGGCGCGTGCCGCTCGTAAAGATGATCGTGACCGGCGATCACGACATCGGCGCCGAGGTTGTACAGCAGCTCCCACATGTCGCGCAGCGACGGCGTCGGCCCGTTGATGCCGGAGCTGTCGAACGGATGGTGCAGCACCGCCATCGTGCACCGCGTCGGATTCTGTTGCATCACGGATCGGACAAACGCGTATTGGTCCGAAGTCCTATTAATAGGTACATTGGAGTTCAGCATGAACACGGTCCACTCGGCGGCCTTGAAGCTGTAATAGCCGCGGCGGTTCGGACCGCTTCGCTCGCCGAAATAGTCGAAATAGGACTGTGCGCTGACCGACGCGACGTAATCGTGATTGCCCGGAGACGCGCGCATGCGCGACTTGAACTTGCCGAAGCTCGGCTCGAAGCAATTGCGGAATTCCTCAATCGTGCCGCTCGGATACGCGAGGTCGCCGGCCAGCAGGATGTCGCCATCGAAGCGCTCGAACAGCCGCGACAGCGGGCCGAGCGCGGGCGAACCGCACCAGCCCGTATCGCCCAGCACGTTCACGAACGTCGTCGCGGTGCCGGGCGCGGGAATCACGGGCGGCGTCGTCGGCACGGGATCCGGATCGGGCGTGGGCGTGACCGGCGGCGGATTGTTCGTGACCGGAATATTCGGGTCGACCGTGACCACCGGCGCGGGAGACGTGGGCGAGCCTCCGCCGCCACATTCCACGAATGCGATCGCACTCCCCAGCAGGAGGGCAAGCCGAAAAGCCGGCCGGAGGCGAAGTGACATTTCCGTAAGTTATCGGTCCTAACCGGTAGGGGCTTGCGTCCGATAAGACCTTGTAGTCATTATTGTCCCATCGTGACAACCTCAAGCGCAATACGGCTGTTACAAGCCGCCGCCGTGAGTTTGCTCTTTTTTGCACCGGCCGAGGTGTCTGCACAGACAACTGACGACCTGTTCCGCTCGACGACGATGATGCGAGTGGACCTCGAGCTGCACTCCGCCGACTGGGCCAAGCTCAAGGAGAACTTCCAGACCAATACCTTCTACCCCGCGGACTTCAAATGGAACGGGCAGACGGTCTTCAACGTCGGGATCCGCTCCCGCGGGCGCGGCTCACGTAACGCGAACAAGCCGGGCCTGAAAGTCGATTTCGACAAGTACTCGACCAACCAGAAATTCCTGGGCCTGAAGTCGCTGGTGCTGGACAACCTGACCCAGGATCCATCGGGCATACACGAGACGGTGTCGATGCGGTTCTACGAGCGCCTCGGCATTCCTACGCCGCGCGAAACGCACGTCCGGTTATACGTGAGAGGCGAATACATCGGCGTCTACGCCATCGTCGAGTCCGTCGACAAGGAGTTCCTCGCCCGCATTTACGGGATCATCAACAACGACACGCAGAACGACGGCTGGCTCTACGAATTCGTGTGGCAGGATCACTACCTGTTCACGGACCTCGGCACCGGCCTCACCGAGATCAAGCTGCGCTTCGATGCGACGACGCACGAATCGAAGTCCGACGAGGACAAGTACCGGAAGATCCAGGAATTGATCACGCTCGCCAACCAGACGCCGCCCGAACGTTTCGTCGAGGTGATCGGCCCGCGCTTC
>Ga0207428_10006125_pt1 | contig 11112 bp, 12 predicted proteins | sample RhiMethybrSRZTD1_FD_187600 | JGI IMG/M metagenome (GOLD analysis project Ga0207428, IMG submission 187600) | Populus rhizosphere microbial communities from Tennessee, USA - Rhizosphere MetaG P. TD hybrid SRZTD1 (SPAdes) (version 3) | ecosystem: Host-associated > Plants > Roots > Rhizosphere >... | reverse complement strand
TCGGCGGACGACTCGGTGACCTCCGCGGTCAGCGGCCCGACGCGCACCCGCACGCGGTTCCCGACCGGCGCGATGGACGCGACTTCGCCCTGGACGAGGTTCATCGCCGAGTCGTCTGCATGGACACGCCCGATCGAGACGTCCCACGGATGCACGACGACACCGACCTCGCCGTCGGCGCGATCCGTCGAGTACACGATCTCGCCGCTCGCCAGCCGCACGCGGGTGACGCCGTCGTCGTGGAGCTCGACCGCGCCGTGGAGGAGGTTGGCGCCGGTGAAGGACGCGACGAACGGGTCGGCCGGCTGTGACACGAGCTCCCGCGGGGTCCCGAGCTGGCGCAGCTCGCCGTCGACGAGGACGCCGACGATCTCGGCGAGCGCGGCCGCGTCTTCGTAGTCGTGGGTCACGATCAGCGTCGGCAGGCCGAGCTCCACGAGCAGCTCCTGCAGCTCCCCGCGCACCGCAGCCTTCGTGTGCGCGTCGAGTGCCGCAAGCGGCTCGTCCAGGAGGAGTACGCCCGGACCGCGCGCGAGCGCCCGCGCCAACGCGACCCGCTGGCGCTCGCCCCCCGACAGCTCGCGCGGCTTCGCATCCGCGAGGTGCCCGATGCGGAAGCGCTCGAGCAGCTCGTCTACCCGTTCCTTTCCGCCGTAGCCCACATTCCCGCGGACGCTGAGGTGCGGGAAGAGCGCGTACTCCTGGAAGACGAGGCCGACGCGCCGTTCGTCGGGGCGGCGATCGATCCCGGGGCCGAGCCAGACCTCGTCGTCGAGCGCGATCTGCCCGTTTGCCCGCACGAGCCCGGCGATCGTTCGTAGCACCGAGCTCTTCCCCGCGCCCGACGGCCCGACGAGAGCGACCGTCCGCTCGACCTCGAGGGCGAGCCTCAGGTCGAACGAGCGAAGAGGGAGCCTGAAGTCCGTCGAGAGGGTTGCCACGAGAGCACCAGCTTCAGGAACACGAGGAGCACGACGCTGACGACGACGAGCAGGGCGCCCATCGCCAGCGCGGTGTCGAAGTCGACCGAGAACTGCTCGTAGATCGCGAGCGACAGTGTCTGCGTCACGCCCTGAAGACTGCCGGCGAACATGATCGTCGCGCCGAACTCGCCGAGCCCGCGGGCGAACGCCAAGGCCTCGCCGCCGGCGAGCCCACCGCGCGCGAGCGGCAGCACCACGCGGAAGAACGTCTTCGCCGGGCCTGCGCCGAGCGTGCGTGAAGCTGCCACGACATCCGGGTCGACGGCTTCGAAGGCCGCCATCGCCGGAAGGATGTAGAGCGGGCTCGATACGAAGGCGACCGCGAGCACGACGGCCGTCTGTGTGAACGGGATACTCGTGCTCAGCAGGCCCACACGGCCGAACGCGGCGAGCAGTCCCAGTCCGGCGACAGCGGGCGGCAACACGAGCGGTAGCTCGACGAGCGTGATCGCGAGCGCACGGCCGCGGAAACGGCGGCTCGCGAGCAGGTACGCCAACGGCGTCCCGAACAACAGCACGAGTGCCTGCGCGATCAGCGACGTCTTGGCGGTCACGATCAGCGCGTCGGTGACAACGCCGCTCGAGAGCTGGTGGAGGAGCTGCCCCGGGGGAACGCGCAGGAAGATGGCCGCAACGGGGAGCACCAGGAACGCGAGCGCGACAGCCGCCGCCGCCACCGCCAGCGCGCCGACGACGAGGTCGCGGCGCTTCACTGCTTCTTACGCGGCAGGAACCCGTAGCGCAGCAAAATCTTCTGCCCGGTGCTACTGAGGACGCGTTTCACGAACGTGTGCCCAGCCGCCTTGTCCCCCGCAAGCACCACGCAGATCCCGTACTCGATGTTCGGCCGCCCGCGCGGGGGGATCGAGATCGTGCGCACCTTCGTCGGCACCGTGCGCGCATCGGTTGAGTAGACGAAACCGGCGTCGGCCTCGTCGAGCGCGACCTTGGCGAGAACCTCACGCACGTCGGTCTCGCGGCTGACGACGTTGCTCAGCACGGCGTTGAGCTTGAGCTTCTGCAGCACCTGGAGCGTGTAGTCGCCAACGGGGACGCCCTTGGCGGCGATCACGACCTTCACTCCCTTTCGCTTCAGGTCGCTGATGGTCTTGATGCGCTTCCGATTTCCCCGCGGGACGATCACCACAAGCGCGTTCCGCGTGAAGACCACCGGCCTCGAGCAGTGGCCGTCGCCGTAGAGGCCGAAGGGCAGCTTCACGTTCGCGGAAGCAAAGACGTCCGCCGGGGCGCCCTGGCGAATCTGGGCCGCGAGCGCATTCGAGCCCGCGAACGAGTAGCGCGCGTTCGGCCCGATCCTCGGGAACGCGTTCGTGAGCGATGCCGCGGCGAAGACGGTCGCCCGCGTGGTGTCGCGCTGCGCGCCCGCCGCCCCGACCACCACTGCCGCCAGCACCGCGACGAGAACGATCCTCACGCGTGCTCCACCATCACCGAGGTCGCCTTCACGACCGCGGCCGCCGCCATCCCCGGCTGGAGCCCTAGGTCGTCGACTGCGTCCGCGGTGACGATCGCGACCAGGCGCGCCGGCTCGTCCACGGCCAGCTCGACCTGCGCGATCAGCCCTTCGACGCGGACGTCGGTGACCGTCCCCTGGATCCGGTTGCGCGCGCTGAGATGCCCTTCTTGCTCTCCGCGCAGCCGCTGTACCTCCAACGCGGACACGATCCGCCGGTTCCCGCTATCCCGCGCGGTCTCGATCCGCCCGGCGCGATCCCACCGTCTGAGCGTGTCGAGGCTGATCCCGAGCAACTTCGCGGCCTCGCCGGCGTTGTAGAACTGTTTCGGCACGACCAGAATCCTACTAGGCAATGCCTAGGCATGAGTGTTGTGCGGTACGGCATCCGGAGTCCCCGCACGACGCTCACCGAACTTTCCGCGGCGGGTCGACGAGCAGGTGGTGCCACATTTCGGCCTTCTCGGACCACTTGCCGTCCCAGCTGACCGGGACGGAATAGCAGATCGCGTCCGCGTTCCTTGCCCGAACCTCGACCGAGATCTCGTACGCGCCGGCCTCGAGGACTCCCCGGCCGCCCGTCGGCTGCGGAGTGAGATCCAGTTCGACCGGCACGGCTTCCGAGAGGTGCAGAAGGTCGACGTGACGCTCGGAGCCGGGATGCACGGAGGCGACCGTCAACGGCGGCCTGGACCCCGACCACGCGAGCGGCAATCCGATCGGTCGCGTTTCCGAGTTCTCCAACCGGCGGAGCTCGGTGACCATCACGACCACGTCGTCCGCCGTGTCCCTTCCGCCGCGATTCGCAACGCGCAGCCGGGCGTACGCCGCCTCGGATCCTTCTTCCGTCTCGACGACGATCTGGTCGTTCCCGCCGCGGTCGAAGCGCAGCTCGAGCTTCGGCCGGCGCCGCGGGGTTACGACCAGGTCTCGAAAGAGTGCGTAGGCGACAGCACCGATCGTGCCGATGGCCACGGCGACCGTCGCCCAGGTGTCCACAGCTGAGCCGAGGATGAGCCCGAGGTTAACCTGCGAGCCGTGACACCAGTCCCGCCCGAACGACACCTGCTGCGCGCCAAGGACGTCGTCGACGCCCGCTTCCGCGAACCGCTCGACGTGCCGGCGCTCGCGCGCGCCGCGTACCTCTCCCCCGCCCACTTCAGCCGCGAGTTCCGACGGGCGTTCGGCGAGACTCCGCACCAGTACCTGCTCACGCGCAGACTGGAGCGCGCGGCGGCGCTGCTTCGCAACACCGACAGGTCGGTCGCCGAGATCTGCTTCATGGTCGGGCTCAGCAGCGTCGGCTCGTTCACGACGAGCTTCCGGCGCGTGTACGGCGTGACTCCGACCGCCTACCGGGCGGCTCACCCGCCGCTCGAGCGGGCGCAGATCCCGACCTGCGTCGTGCAGGCGTACGCGCGCCCGCGGAGCAGCAGTTTTCGAGAAGACACCAACGCCGCGTAGCACTACCGTCGAAGGCGACCGTTCACCCGATCTCGAGGAGTGAGAGATGAAGCTGACGCATGTGCAGGTGTGGGTTCACGACCAGGACGAGGCTCTGACGTTCTACACCGACAAGCTCGGGATGGAGCTGCGCGAGGACGTGACCGTGCCGGAGATGGGCAACTTCCGCTGGCTAAGCGTCGGGATTCCCGGCCAGGACGTCTCGATCACGCTGATGGCGATCCCCGGGCCGCCCGTCTTCGACGACGAGACCCGCGAGTCGATCAACAAGCTGCTCGCCAAGGGCGCGAGCGGCGGGCTCTTCTTCGCGACCGACGACGCGCAGAAGAGCTACGACGAGCTCAAGGGCCGCGGAGTCGAGTTCACGCAGGAGCCGACGGAGCAGCCGTACGGAATCGACGCCGGCTTCCGCGACGCCTCAGGGAACCACTTTCGGCTGGCGCAGCGCGCCTGACGCGCTAGCCCGCCTCCACCTTCGTCCGCTCGGGCAGCACCCAGTCCGGGCGGACGAAGTGGCAGGTGTACCCGTTCGGATAGTGCTCGAGGTAGTCCTGGTGCTCGGGCTCCGCCTCCCAGAAGGGCCCGGCCGGAGCGACCTCGGTCACGACCTTTCCCGGCCAGCGGCCGGAGGTGCTGACGTCGGCAATCGTCTCCTCGGCGACACGGCGCTGCTCGTCGTCGAGATAGAAGATCGCCGACCGGTAGCTGGTCCCGATGTCGTTGCCCTGACGGTTGAGCGTCGTCGGGTCGTGGATCTGAAAGAAGAACTCGAGCAGCTCCCGGTAGGTCGTCTGCTCGGGATCGAAGAGGATCTCGATCGCCTCGGCGTGCGTCCCGTGGTCGCGGTAGGTCGCGTTCGGGACGTCGCCGCCGCTGTACCCCACCCTCGTCGAAACGACTCCGGGCCGCTTCCGGAACAGGTCCTGCATACCCCAGAAGCACCCGCCGGCAAGGATCATCTTCTCGACTGCTGCGTCCACGTTCCGCTCCTTCGTTCGGTTCCGCGCCCACTGTAGCCAGCGAGACCGCGTTGCCCTCCGGCCTATGCTCTCGACTGAAGACATGAGCCAGTACCCGGGCGCCGCGCTCGCTTCGGCGGAGACGCAGGTCGCGGCCGCACGCGACGATCCTGCGGCGCGTCTAGCCTTGATCGCGCGGACCTACCACGGGCCGACCGGGCGCGCCCCGCAGCACTTGCCGTTTCGGCGGGCGGCGCTGTCGTTCATGCGCTGGCAGGCGCACCGCGGCGTGCTCAATCCGCTCGATGCGTCGCCGCCAGGCAGTGTGTGGTGGCGGACGGTCAACGAGCGGCTGCTTCGGGACGGATGTGAAGCCGTCGCGCTCGTCGGCGGCCTGGACGGAGAGCCGTCGTCGCAGGCCGTGCGGCTGTGGCTGGAGTTCGTCGCGAGACCGACGGGGCGGAACTGGTACCGAGCTCACAACGCGAGCATCGTCCATGCGTACCTGGAGCACCGCGAGCTCGCCGAGGCAGAGAGCGAGCCTGAGCGTTTCTTCATGAACGTCGCGCTCGTCCGCGTCCTCTACGCGCACGCGCTCGTCGGGGCACCACGCCTCGCGCTGGGAAGTTTCGCTCCGCTCGGCCGCGTGCTCGGCGACCCCCGGCTCGGGATGGCCGGTCTTTTTCTCTCGCTGCGCCGCGTGCTTCCGAACCGCTATCCGCTCGCGCTCGACGTGGAGCGCTACATCGCCGACGAACAGCGTCTCGGCCGGCTCCTCGACTACGCGGTGATCGTCCCCCGGTTGCAGCGCCTCTACGAGTGGTCGGCGGACGAGCTTGGCGAGCCACGCATCGTCGAGCTGGTTCGCGAGGGCAACCCGGTCTACGCGTGGCCGTTCGAAGAACAACATGTGTGGCACTCCCCGCGCATGCCAGTGCTCGGCCGAATTCTCGAACGCGCCACCAGGGCCGGGTGATTCCAGTCCGCGTCCCTATGCTCGTACCTGTGCGCACCGGTGCGGAAGTGGCCATCTTCGTCACGCGCAACAGCGCTGCGGAGGTGCTCATCGTGCACCGGTCACCCGAACAGGGCGGGTACTGGCATGTGGTCGCCGGTGGCGTGGAGTCCGGAGAGAGCGCGACCGAGGCCGCCGCGCGGGAGCTGCGGGAAGAGACGGGCCTGGTCGCCGACGTAACGGCAGGCGTCGAGGTCACCGAGTACGCCTACTCGCTGACGGAGGAGCCCGCCGACAGACGCGCGAGGCACGACCCCTCGGTTGCGCACGTGGAGGTCACCTGCTTCCGCGTCGCGGCACCGGACGACTGGGAGCCGACACTCGACTGGGAACATGACGACCACCGGTGGTGCGAGCCCGAGGAGGCAGTCGAGCTCCTCCGCTGGCCGGCGACCGCCGGAGCACTCCGAAAGCTCGTCCCGACCAAGTCGAGCTGACCGCTACTTGCCGGACTGCAGCTCCCAGGCGGCGATGACGGCGTCTTCCACGGCGTCGGCGTTCCCGTGCTCGAGGTCGGCGACGACCATCATGTGCTTGGCGAAGCGCCTCGGCACCGAGAACGTCTCCGGGAACGAATAGACCAGGAAGTCCCGGAACTCGAACGACGCTCGGATGACCACATGGCTGTGGTCGAGCTGCCGCGCGACCAGGCGGCCCTGGTACCGCCAGTCGAGCAGGCCGTCGCGGCGGCGCTCGACGACACCGTCCAGCTCAGCGGCCAGGCGGCTCAGATCGGCAAGCGTCATCGGGCGATGCTCGCAAAGCGCCCATGATCGTTGGCCTAGTGACCGTCGAACCAGCTGCTCCGCAGCACGAGCTCTCACCCCCGTTCACTAGGATCGGGACTCGGAACGGTCTTGCAGCGCCCGGCCGCAGGCGAATGTGCAGGGCAGCGAGCTCGAGCCCAACTCAAGACGCAACCGTGCCGGCTTGCCGCCCACCCGGCGCGGCCACAGCGTCCTCCTTCGTTCTGCCGACGCCGCGGGAACTCATACCTTGCAGCCCGCCGGGTAGCAACCCGAAGTTGCTTCAGAAAGCAGAAGGGTCGGCTGTGCCGATCCTTCTGCTGTGGAACTTAACGAGGGGGCTCATGGGGGAAACCGGGTTTCCCCCACGCGCACTCCCCGGGTTGGACTCGAACCAACAACCCTCCGGTTAACAGCCGGATGCTCTGCCAATTGAGCTACCGGGGAACGGTGCTCAGCGGCCGGAATTGTAGCCGTGGAGCGCTGGGGCCACACGTCGTTTCCGAACGCGTAGAGCGGGTACCGCCCACACTCGACGGAAGACGAAGGAGCGATTCGAGCTATGGCCTACTACGCACCCGCACGAACACGCGCGCGTCCCGGGTTCAGCCTGCTGTTCGTCATCTACGTCGCGATCGGCGCCGTGGTGGCGTACACGCACGACTACTGGTCGAACCTGAACACATTCAAGGAGGTCGCCTCGGCGATCTTGGCGACGCTCCTCTGGCCGCTGCTGCTACTCGGAATTGACCTGCACATCCACTAGCGCGGTCGACACAGCGACCCGCGCCCACGTGGCGCTTTAGGCCAGGTTCGCGGCGGTCGCGCGGATCTTCTCGAGTTGCTCCTGCAGCTCTTTCGTCTGCTCGAGATCGGCCGTCTCGAGCTCGCGCCGGACCTGGCGCTCGCGCAGGCGCAGAAGCAGCTCCTTGGCGGTCTCCTGGTCGATGCCCTCGGTCGCCGCCCGCGCGTCCAGCTCGGCCAGCAGCGGCACGAGCTCGTCGGCCGGCGGCGCGCCCGGCTCGAGCAGGTGCTGGCGCCCCCGCCGGTGGAGCTCCAAGTCGAAGTGCTCCGGAGAGAGCTCCGCCAGCAGCTCCCGCAAGGTGGGATGCGCAGCGACGCCCGCGAGCGCGTCACGTTCCAGCCGCGCACCCTTCTCGAGCAGGCGCGGCGAGATCTCGCCGGTGGCTCCCCGCCGGCCGTGCGGCGCGAGGCCCGCCTGGGTCTCCTTCGGCAGGTCGAGCCGGTCCGCGGCCAGCCGCACCGCGTCCTGCCGCTCGGGAGAGTCCTCGAAGCGCCAGAGAACCTCGCGCACGCGTACGAAGCCTTCCTGCCGGTCCGATGCGCGCTCGATCTCAAGGCGCACGCGGTACGACAAGTAGCTCTCCGCGCGCGCGAGCAACTCGTCGAACTCGGCGGCGAGATCAGCCGGGTCGCGACCTGGCGGGAGCGTCACGACGCGCACGTCGAACCCCTGCGCCGCCGCGAGCTCCATACCGCGCAGGGTCGCCGCCTCCCCGGCCGCGTCGCCGTCGAAGCAGAGCCAGGCCTTGTGCGTCAGACGCGACAGCTCCTTCAGCTGCCGCTCCGTCAGCGCGGTGCCCATCGACGCCACGACCGGCTCGAGCCCGGTCTGGCGCAGCGCGAGCACGTCGGTGTTCCCCTCGACGACGACCGCCCGTTCCTGTTTTGCGATGGCGGTGCGCGCGCGGTCGAGGCCGTACAGCAGGTCGCCCTTCCGGAAGAGCTCGCCCTCGGGCGAGTTGACGTACTTCGCGCGCAGCGGGTCGTCCTCGCGCAGCCTGCGCGCCTGGAACCCCCGCACGCGCCCACGCGCGTCGGCGAGCGGGAAGAGCAACCGACCGTTGAAGTAGTCGTTACCGCGGCGGTTCACGAGCCCGGCGGCTGAGAGCTCGGCACCGGTGAAGCCCTTTTCCCTCGCTTTGCGAGCGAGGGTCGCGCCCCCGGGTGCGAGGCCGAGCCGGTACTCGTGGCACACCGCCTCGTCGAGGCCACGGCTCTGGAGGTAGGTGCGCGCAGCCTCGCCGCGCGGCGACTCCCACAGCCACCGCTCGTAGAAGGCGGTCGCCTGCTCGAGCAGCGAGAGCAGCCGTTCGCGGCGGCCGCGGGCCGCGTCCTGCTCAGGCGACGACTCCTCGTACTCGAGCGTCACCCGGTACCGCTCGGCCAGCCACTCGACGGCCTGCGCGAAGTCGAGCTGCTCGGTCTCCTGCACGAAGCTGATCACGTCGCCGCCCTTGCCGCAGCCGAAGCAGTAGAAGAGCTTGTCGGCCGGGTTGACGGAGAAGCTCGGCGTCTTCTCGTCGTGAAACGGGCAGAGGCCGGTCCAGCGCGCGCCGGAGCGGCGGAGCTGCGTCCGCGCCGAGACGACCTCCACCATGTCAGCAGCGTCGACCGCCTCGCGCACCGATGCCTCGCGGATGCGGGCCACTAGTTCAGCGACTCCGCGTAGCTGAGGGCGAAGCGGTCGGTCATCCCCGCGACGTAGTCGACGGCGTCGTCGACCGAGTCGCCGCGCTCGAGCAGGTGCTCGAAGATCCGCCGCACCGTCGCCCGGGCCCGCGCGTGCTCGGCGCGGGCGGCCTCGCCGAGGTAGACGCGGTCGAACATGAACGAGCGGAGCGCGAGCATCGCCGTGCCAACATCGTCGCTCTGCCGGATGTCTCCTGCCTGCGCGGAGGTCTCGACGAGGTCGTGGACGAGCGCGTCGATCCGGCGTGACCCGGTGGGCCCGAGGAGCTCGATCTCGTCTTGCGGAAGCTCCGCCGGGTCGAGCATGCCGGCGCGCACCGCGTCGTCGATGTCGTGGTTGATGTAGGCGACGCGGTCGACCAGGCGGACGATCCTGCCCTCGAGCGTGTCGGGCTCGTTCGGCCCCGTGTGGTTGAGGATCCCGTCGCGAACTTCGTGGGTGAGGTTGAGTCCGCGGCTATCGCGCTCCAGCACGTCGACCACCCGCAGCGAATGCTCGTTGTGGCGGAAACGGCGGCCAAAGCGCTCCTCCAGGAGCTCGTCCAAGGCCTCCTCGCCCGCGTGTCCGAACGGCGTGTGCCCGAGGTCGTGGCCGAGCCCGATCGCCTCGACGAGGTCCTCGTTGAGCCGAAGCGCCCGCGCGACCCCGCGCGAGATCCCGGTCGTCTCGAGCGTGTGCGTGAGCCGCGTGCGGTAGTGATCGCCGGCCGGGTCGACGAACACTTGCGTCTTGTGCATGAGCCGCCGGAAGGCCTTCGTGTGGACGATGCGGTCGCGGTCGCGTTGGAAGGGCGTCCGCAGCAGGCACGGCTCCTCCTCGCGCGCGCGGCCGCGCGTCTCGTAGGACCGCACGGCCAGCGGCGAGAGCCAGCGGTCTTCGTGCTCGCGAACGCCCTCCTCGAAGGCATCGGCAGTCCGTCCGGCAAGCTCGGGCACGACGCCGATGCTAGCCCCTCCATCGGGCAATGACGCACCGCGCGGTCGACGCGCACCCCCACCCTCACTTGGGTGGGGTACAGACCCGCCTCCCTCGCGGTCGACGCTACCCGCGGACTGCGCACGACGGCGTGACCTCGGCGCGACAACCTCGTGCCGATCCGTCCACAGGCCTCGTGCGCTCAAACGATGATCGGAACGGTCCCGCCGTCAGCGCTCCAGGCGGCGCCGGTCACATACGAAGCGCGCTCGGAGCAGAGAAACGCGATCACCGCTGCGATCTCCTCCGGTTCCGCGAGCCGCCTCAGCGGCCGCCCTTTGCCGACAGCTTCGAGGACCTCGTCGCGGCTCTTGCCGCTCTTCGCGGCCTGCTGGTCGGCCAACCCGCCCTCGCCGAGCCAGGCCTGAGTGGCAGTCGGGCCCGGCGCGATCGCATTGCAACGGATCCCGTCGCCTGCATAGAGGTCGGCGACCAGGCGCGAGAGCGACAGCACGGCCGCCTTGGTCACCGAGTACTCCGGCATGCCCGTCGACGGCCGCTTCCCCGCCGTCGAGGAGACGTTGACGATCACGCCGCCGCCGCGCTCCCGCATGCCCGGGACGGCGGCTCGGATCGCGCGCAGGTAGCTCATGACGTTCAGCTGCCAGGCCTCGTCCCATACCTCGTCGGCCAGCGACAGGAAGTCGCGCTGCTCTGCGTACCCCACGTTGTTGACGAGCACGTCGAGCCGGCCGGCCTCGGCGACGACGCGCTCCCCCTCGCCAGGAGCCGAGAGGTCCGCCCGAACGTGCAGCGCCTCCCCCACTCCCGGCGCCTCGCCGCGCCCGCAGGTGACGACGCGCGCGCCCTCCTCGACGAGCAGCCGCGCGGTCGCGAGCCCGATCCCGCCCGTCGAGCCGGTCACGAGGCACAGCCGGTCTCGCAGGCCGAGGTCCACGGGCGAGTACTCTAGTGCCGCCGTGACGACGATCCTCCTGGCCCGCCACGGCGAGACCGACTGGAACCGCGAAGGCCGCTTCCAAGGGCACGCAGACCCGCCGC
>Ga0207428_10006122_pt1 | contig 11115 bp, 19 predicted proteins | sample RhiMethybrSRZTD1_FD_187600 | JGI IMG/M metagenome (GOLD analysis project Ga0207428, IMG submission 187600) | Populus rhizosphere microbial communities from Tennessee, USA - Rhizosphere MetaG P. TD hybrid SRZTD1 (SPAdes) (version 3) | ecosystem: Host-associated > Plants > Roots > Rhizosphere >... | reverse complement strand
CGCAAAAGGCGATCTTCACGGCAGAAGGTCAGCCTTTCCATCTCATTGCGGACGGCGTGCCCGCCTTTGAAGGCCTGCCGCCGCGCCAATAGTTCAAATCAACCCCGTCGCTGGCGTTGGTACGCTAGCTGTGGGGCTGGGTCAGCAGAGGAATGTCGCGCCGAGAAGCTTGAGTGTCCGCTATTGGCCCTTAGTGGACATTCGCCTGACGCCCTCCAATGTCCGCTTTCGGGGGTAATGCGGACATGGGTTGATGCACTGCAAATGTCCGCTTATGACCCAAAGCGGACATCGGCCAGCAAACTCCCTTACTGGCGCATTCCAATCTGCTAGGCTTTCGAACCATCTGGCCGCGTCCTTGGCTAGGGGATGGTTACGTGCGCCGGCGAGATTTCATCAAGATTATTGCGGGTCCAGCAGTCGGCTGGCCGCTGGCAGTGCAAGCCCAGCAGCCCGACCGAATGCGGCGCGTGAGCGTGTTGCTGGGCGTTCCCGAAAATGATCCTGAAACGAATGCCCGCCTCAAGGCGTTCCGACTGGGTATGCGCGATGCGGGATGGGTCGAAGGACGCAACGTTCACATCGAAATTCGGTTTGCCGGGGCCAATCTGGAGTCGATTAATCAGCATATAGCGGAGCTGATCCGGTTAGTGCCAGACGTTATCGTCGCAAACTCCACTCCGGTCATGACCGCACTCCGACCGGCGACGACGACTATTCCGGTCGTATTCGCGGTCGTGAACGATCCGGTCGGTCAAGGATTCATTTCGAATCTTACCCGCCCGGGAGGCAATATTACTGGGTTCTCATTTATCGAGCCCGAAATCGTCGGTAAGTGGATTAATCTGCTCGGCGACGTTAAGCCCGATTTGTCGCGGGTTGCAGTGATATTTAACCCGGATACTTCGCCCTACTATGACGCCTACCTTCGGTCCTACAAAGCTTTGCCGCAGCAGTCCTCCGTCGCGGTGGGCCCACTGCATGTGCGGAATGTTGCTGAAATCGAAGCGGCGGTCGCCGAGTTGGGACGCGAACCGGGCAGCGGTTTGGTCGCCGCGGCGGACATCTTTATCGTTGGCGTGCGCAAAGCGATCATGAAGTCGGCAGCGGAACACCGAGTGCCGGTCATTGCCCCCTATCGGCAATTCGCCGTTGAGGGAACTCTGATGTCCTATGGGCCTGATACCGCCGATATCTTCCGGCGTTCAAGCTCCTACGTTGATCGTATTCTCAAGGGCGAGTCGCCGGGCAATTTGCCAGCGCAATCGCCCGACAAGTTCGAGCTCGTTGTCAATCTTAAGACGGCCAAGGCGCTCGGCCTATCGATACGCGAGTCGTTCTTGCTGCTCGCCGACGAGGTGATCGACTGAATGGCGGAATGTCCGCTATTGGCCCAAAGCGGGCATCTGTAGCTGCACCGCACATGTCCGCTTTCGGGGGTAAAGCGGACATGACCTCGTGCGGAAATCCGCTTTCGCGGTCGCTATTGGGGGGTAAAGCGGACATGGTTGGTGCACTGCATATGTCTGCTTTTGACCCAAAGCGGACATTGGCTTACCGCTCAACGACCCATCTCTGGCCCTTACAATGTGCTAGTCTGAGGAGCTTTCGACGGCGTGTCCTGATCATCGGGTGCCGACGTGAGGCGGCGGGAGTTCATCACATTAGTAGGAGGCTTGGCGGCGTGGCCGCTCGCGGCGCGCGCGCAGCAGCCGGCGATGCCGGTCGTCGGCTTCATAAACGCCGCTGCTGCTCAGAGCTACAAACAACAATTATCGGCCTTTCTCAAAGGGCTGAGCGAAGCCGGTTACGTCGATGGCCGCAACGTGACGATCGAATACCGTTGGGCGGAAGAGCAAAACGATCGCTTGCCAGCGATGGCGGCCGATCTGGTGCGCCGTCAGGTAGCGGTGATTGCCGCGAGCAGCACCCCGGCCGCGCTCGCAGCCAAAGCTGCGACCACGACCATTCCGATCGTCTTCGAAATGGGCGGCGACCCGGTGCAACTCGGCCTCGTCCCCAGCCTTAACCGTCCGGGCGGCAACGTGACGGGCGTCACACAATCGAACCAGACGATGGCAGCGAAACGGTTGCAGTTGTTGCACGAACTACTTCCCGCGACGCGCGTCATGGCGCTGCTTGTCAACCCAGCCTATCCCACTGTTGCCGAGACCGACACAAAGGAGGTGCAGGCAGCGGCTCGTACCCTTGGACTGGAGCTTCATGTCCTGAATGCCAGCACCGAACGTGACTTCGATGGAGTCTTTGCAAAGCTGATCCAATTGCGAGCGGGCGGGCTCGTGATCGGCGGCGGTGCATTCTTTACGAGCCACCGCGAACGGCTGGCCGCGCTGGCGCTCCGCCACGCGGTGCCCGCGATCTTCTTCGGGCGCGAGTTCGCTGTGGCCGGAGGTCTACTGAGCTACGGAGCGGACATTCCGGAAGCGTACCGTTTGGCAGGCATCTACACCGGTCGCGTTCTCAAGGGCGACAAGCCGGCCGATCTGCCGGTACAACAGGCAACTAAAGTAGAGCTCATCATAAATCTCCGAACAGCCAAGGCGCTCGGCATCACGGTCCCCAACACCTTGATCGGCCGCGCCGACGAGGTGATCGAATAAGCGAAATGTCCGCTTTTGGCCCAAAGCAGACATCCCTGGCTGCACCGCACATGTCCGCTTTCGGGGGTAAAGCGGACATGACGGTTAGCGCGAGTCCGCTTTTGCGGTCGCTATTTGGGGTAAAGCGGACATGCCGTTTTGCACTGCATATGTCTGCTTTTGACCCAAAGCGGACATCTCGGCCAGACCCCTTACTGCAATTTAGCGACCTGCTATCCTACAACCATAAATAGCGTTCGGTCTTTGCCACGGGGTGATCCGTGCGCCGGCGAGATTTCATCAAAGTTATTGCTGGTTCGGCAACCATGTGGCCGCTTGCGGCACGTGCGCAGCAGCCTGCGATGCCAGTGATCAGATTACTCGACCTGCGATCACCTGACACTGTCGGCGATCGGTTGCGTGCGTTTCGCCAAGGCTTGAAGGCATCCGGTTATGTTGAAGGTGAAAATGTTGCGATTGTCTATCGCTGGGCTGAAAATGAAATCGACCGATTGTCTGAGCTGGCCGCGGAATTAGTTGGGCGCAAGGTCAACGTGATTGCAACGGTCGGTAACGAAGTCGGTGTGACTGCTAAAAAGGCAACTCAGTCGACACCTATAGTCTTTGTTGTCAGTCAAGACCCCGTCAGACTCGGCCTTGTTGCGAGCCTTGCTCGACCCGGAGGCAATGTAACAGGCATTAATTTTTTTAGCGGGGAACTGGTGGGGAAACAGCTCGAACTCCTACGAGAGCTGGTACCCGCTGCCAGCCGCATTGGGGTGATTGTTAATCCTGCCAATCCTTCGAGCGCTGAAAGGACAGTAAAGGATGTCGCAGCCGTGTCTGCCATCGGTCTGCACATCAAAACGCTCACTGCCAAGTCGAGCGGCGAAATTGACGCAGCGTTCTTGACACTTGTCCGCGAGCGGTACGACGCGCTCCTCCTCGCCAGCGACCCCTTCTTCAGCAGTCGGCGCGTTCAGGTGGTCAGCCTCGCGACGCGACACGCAATCCCCGCGATCTATTCGCAACGTGACTTCGCTGAAATCGGCGGATTGATGAGCTACGGAAGCAGCATTACGGACGCTTGGCGGCAGTCGGGAGCCTATGTCGGTCGCATTTTGGCGGGCGCTAAACCATCGGACCTGCCGGTCTTGCAGTCGAACAAATTAGAACTGGTTATCAATGCCCAGACGGCTCGGATTTTCGGTCTCGCTGTACCCGCAACACTGCTCGCGAGAGCTGATGAGGTAATCGAATAGACGATGTCCGCTTTTGGCCCAAAGCGGACATCCCTAGTTGCACCGCATATGTCCGCTTTCGGGGGTAAAGCGGACATGACCGTTTGCGGGAATCCGCTTTCGCGGTCGCTATTGGGGGTAAAGCGGACATGCCGTTTTGCGCTGCACATGTCTGCTTTTGACCCAAAGCGGACATCAGATCGTCGCCGTAGCGGACCCCCTCCCATTGTTATTGGCGACGTTAAAGTTGCCGTACCCACCCCCAAGCGATAGAGGGGGCTTCCCATTACTTTTGATTATGGCGGGAACACACCTTCAATCCCGGCGAGAAGGAACGACAACATGTCAGACGAAGCCGCAGCGCGTGCCTCCGTGCTGAGAAACGTCCTCGACTCTTATTTCAAAGCGATAGCCGCCCGCGATCCTTCACGCCTCGCCTTGGTGTTTGCCGAGGACGGTGAGATTGAAGACCCGGTTGGCACTCCGGTCCGCAAAGGGAGGGATACATTGGCAGGGCTTTTTGCCTCTGGTATGGCGCTGGCATCCGACGTAGAAATCAACGTGCTCGCAGCATTTCCGAGCGGCAATTGCATTGCCGCGCACTGGACCACGACCGTCCGGACCAAAGCCGGGCAGGAGGCGAAGGCCGAGGGCATTGATGTGTTGGAAGTAAACGTACAAGGCTTGATAGTCAGAATGGAGGGCTATTGGAACGCCGCAGCGTTCCGCGAGGCACTTGCGTGAAGCCGGAGCGGCGGCGAAATTCCTGCGTACCAGATCAGCTATTTGTGCAGTGCATGAGTCCGCTTTTGGCCCAAAGCGGACATCCATAGGTGCACCGCACATGTCCGCTTTTGGGGGCAAAGCGGACATGGCGATTGCGCTGCGCAGGTCGACGTTGATGAACTTTCCCGTCTTGCGTGGGGTTACTCATGGGACGGTGAAGGCCGCAAATGATCAACTGGTCGCTTGATGCTCTAGTCCACGATTTTAGCTGGCTAATTGTGGTCGTGGGCATCATCGTGGCCATTGCTGCCGTAAGCATTATTTCTCAAAGACGGAAATAGTTACGGCAACCTAATGCCGATGAAGGTGCGGCCCTTTCATGTTTCAGCCGAAGAAATATTCTGCTGCCGTATTTCCCGGATCATGCCGCCAAGTACAAAGCCTAGCGCGAATAGGGTCAACATAGTTATCAATTGGAACACAGTCAGAATCATCGGTGCGTCCCCTGCGAGCAGGTCGGTGACCGGCACCATTAGCTTCCGGTGGAAACTTCTAACGAAAGGTTAACGCCCGCCACGATGCGGTTTTGTTCGATCCGCTGTCGCGTTGCTGCGCATCGCAAGGGCTGATCGGTTTGGCGGCGGGTCGCCGAGCCATCGCTCCGCATCGGTGCGCGTGTCCAGGGCCGCTTGCCGGTCGCGCTCAATGACTAAGGCCTGCACGTCATCCGGCGAGATGTGCCGTTCGTCGACTTTAAAAATGTTGGTTTTTGCGTTGTGCCGCGTGGCGACATGGCCGGGAAATTAAACCGCAAAGGGCCTTGCGGGAAAGCGGAGTCTATTTCCCGATCCGATTCGGGATGCAAAGCTTTTCAACAAATCACTATCGATCCCACTGCGACCTGAAATTCGCCATCGCCCGCTCGCGGCTCTCCGCGTAGCCGCGATCTGCCAGCGATGGCTTTCGCCCGCGAGCCGTGATCGTCCAAACCATGGCCGGTCCTGCGGTGCCTGTGGATGGAGCATGATGCGCCCGACGACTCGCTCCTTGTCGTCACGGACATCGTAATCATCGGCGGACCAATGCCCACCCGGTCGGTGTTTCGATGCGCGTTTGAGAATTAGTGCAAAACGCACAGACGGCCATGGCTAGGGCAGGGCGGCGGTACCTATGGGGTACCTAGACAAGTTTTAGGGGGCCACATGGCCCCCAAAATCCCTTGATTTATTTGGCTCCCCGGGCCGGATTCGAACCAGCGACCAACCGGTTAACAGCCGGTTGCTCTACCACTGAGCTACCGGGGAACGGGCCGTTGCCACGGCAACCGGGCCTATAACAAAGCCAGCCCCGCTTTGCAAAGCGTGAAGAGGTGACAGGCTTGCCCGCCGCGCACCGGGCCAGCGGTCTCCGTAATCTCGAATGATGCGGGCACGTTCTCGTTCTCTCGACCATCGGCTGACGACTAATACCCGACACCAGCTGGAAGAAGATCTGTGACCCGACCAAGCGCAGGCAGCCCTTGATGCCGACAGTGCGAATAAGGCGACGATTACCGCTAGGGAAGCCAAAGGACTTCAGAGCTTGAAGAGGGCACCACAGGCAAAGCTAGAAGGACGATAGAACGGCTCAGGGTCAGACATTTTGAGTGGACTATCAAAGCTTTACACGTGTGCTCAAATGGTCACTTCCTTTGGATTTTTCTGCGATATGCACAATGTCGCCATCCCCAGCATGCGTAGTTTGCTACCTTTTAAGTTCGCTGGAGGGCTCCACGATGCGTCGAGTATCCACGGCACTTGCCGCCATTTATGCGATTGCATTCAGTCAGCTTGCGTTAGCAGCTGATCTGCCGCGCAAAGCGCCAGTTGCTCCGGCGATAGTCCCGTACAACTGGACAGGCTTCTACGTCGGTGTGAACGCCGGCTACACGTGGGGCCCGTGGGATGCCAGCAGCAGTCAGATTATCTTTGATCCGTCGGCCACGCACGATGCCAAGGTCAATGGAGGGCTGGTCGGTCTGCAAGCTGGCTACAACTGGCAAGCCGGCGGATGGGTTTATGGGCTAGAGGGCGATATACAATATACTGGTGCGAAGGACACTGACGCCTGGACCGCGCCTGGTGTGCCGCTCCCTCCGCCACCTCAGACCAACCCTCTAGACTTTTTGCCTGGCCCTGCGGGTGGCGGGCCGATGTCGTTCGCACACGAATGGAAGTTTCCATGGTTCGGAACACTGCGCGGTCGCTTGGGCGTCCTCCCGGCGGGCGCTGGCTTCTTTACGTGACGGGCGGTCTCGCCTTCGGTGAAGCGAAATACAATATGACGTTTTCGCAGCCGGGCGCCGTTCGTTTATTTAATCCGTACTTCCTCTCCGACAGCGTGACCAGAGTAGGCTGGACGGTGGGCGCAGGTGTTGAAACGGCGTTTGCCAATAACTGGTCCGCAAAACTTGAATATCTCTACGTCGATCTCGGGACCCGTTCAATCGACACGCTTGATGTCGACGGCGCTCCATTTCATGTCGAATACAAAATTCGCAACAACATCGTGCGTGCGGGGCTGAACTATAAATTGTGGTGAGCACGACCTATTCAGACAAACACTCGCGCTCTAGACGAAACGTTGTAAGCGAACCCACGTTTGCTAACGCCAAGGCTTGTGGCAGCCCGCAACGCAGTCTTTCCGTTGCGGGTCTCTTTATTGCAAGCAGCCGCGATTGCGACAGTTCAGAGCGACGCTTCGCACAACACCACGAAGTACGGTTCAAACAGAGGTTTCGTTAGTAGTTTTGCTGCGCGGCCGGTGCTGATGCATTATGGTCTGCGGCTGCGGTCGGTGCTTCCTGAGTGCGCTTACGAACTACGCGCACTTGCTTGCGAATGGGACGGCGGGCCTTCTTATCACTGGTAATTGCTTTCTCAGCTTGCTTCGCGGACTCGACGTGCGGAATCGCGGATGTGGTCTCAATGGGTGACAGCACCGGCGTCGACTCGATCGTGCCGCTCGCAGGCAAACTGTTTCGTGCTTGCATTGTTTGAATTAACAGATCTTTCGCTAAGCCCGAGGTGACTTGCTCTAACGTCGCTTGCCGCTGCCTCAGCGATTTGATCTCTTCTACCCGCTCCTGGTCTAGTCGGCTCATGCGATCGATGTGCGCTCGCAAGTCAGCAATTTGGTCTTCATAGCTGATTTGAGTCTGAGTCTGACCGTCGATCAGGCGGGCGAAGAAATCATCGCGAAACGCCAAATAGGGGCTGATCGCGACCGTGCCACACGCCACGGTGACTAACAGTGCGGACATGATGCTCCGCATACGCGAACGTCGCGGCGGCCGAGTGTGCTCGCGGGGTGGTCGTGATGAGCGGCCCGGTCGCGTCCGCGGTGACACTGAAGAAGACGAATGCGACATCGACGCTCTGTGCCTGTTCGACCGTGGGTCGAGCGCGAAACAAGCTCGATTCTGTATGACTTGTCAAAGATCGCTGTCAGATTAACTCTAAGGCTGGCGGTCACCATTGCATCAGTTCGCGCTCACGGCGTTAGCCAGTTGCTTGTCTATTGCTTTGCAAGCGCGAACGCTGCCATGCGAATCATCAAGGCAGGTTACCGATTGCTCGCTTCCAGGCCGAAGAAGCTTTGAGCGACTCGAGCGCCGCTCCCGCTACATCAATGTCTGCGGGATGGCGCCGGGCTGATCTGCGACCGGCCTACGGCTGCGGGCGAGCGCGGCGTTTCGATGATCGCTTGGGTTCTGCAGCGCTGGCGGCATAGTACGGGCTCGGATTGCAAAAGCCACGATTGCCGGCCAGTACGTTCGGTTGGCACTCCGCAAATGAGCGATATCGACAGTCCCAATACACGGCATCTTCACCAATCGTGATTACCGCACACCACGGAGCCTGGGAGGCCTCTGCGTTTGGTGAACCGATGCTTATCGATATGAGAGCAGCACCGGCCAGCAAAATTGAACGGGTCATGGGTCAACCTCAATATGGGTGTTAGTAGTAACACCAAGGAAGCCGTCACGATTTCAATGCAACGGTGCTTTATTCCCGCACGGCATGCGGGCGGTAAGACAGGTTCCATGTCGCAACCGTGTCGCGTGCCGGCAGGTTTTATAAACCGTTGGAAAACAACGGAACAAATCGCAACACACGCGACATGAAGACGATCTTCGACCGATTTCGTTTTTCTTTGACGATCAAAGTTTTGGTGGTGGAGGCCACGGCCGGAATCGAACCGGCGTGCACGGATTTGCAGTCCACACGAATTTAAGGCCGTTCAAGAGCTTGCCTGCAAAACGGCCCCAAAACCGCCCGCCGTCAATCAATGGCTTACTAACGAAATACAAAACGCCGGGTGCGACCACCACCCCAACAAGTGGAGGTCGTGCCAGACGGAATAGCCATGGTCGAAAAGGTTCGACCCGCTGGCTTGGTGACAGCGGGCCGAGGGAAGACCAAAAGACCACTTGCGCTTGCGGCGCCCCTCCCAAATAGCCAAAACCAAACTTCGGTTCAAGCGTCGCCGCTCCGCGCCGCGATCATCGGGTCGGACGAATGCCGAGCTGAAGGCTTTAGCGCGCTCGCGGCATCGCCCGTCTTAAGTCTGTGCCGCAAGCTGATTGCCGCCGGCCATGATCCGGACCAGCCGATGCAAGTCTGGCGGAATGGCACCCTTTGCCTGCGCGTCCGGTCCATCGGCCTAGCGGCGGGGTTGGAGGTCAACACCAAGGGTACGGGATTTATTCGTCACCGTGCGGTGCGCGCAGCCCCGCCCATGCATTCGGACGGCTTGTCTGGGGAAAACGACAGGCCGCCGTGTTTCCCATCACGGAGGGCCGAAGACCAAATCCAGCAAATCATGGCGCAGGTTTTCCGGGAGGCGCGGAAATGACCGAGCGCGAGCGGCTCCGCAACCGGCGACCGAGCGAAAATTTCACCTTTGAGATTGCCGGTTTGAAATTCACGGCGACGGTGAGTCGCTTCGCCGATGGCCGGATCTGCGAGCTGTTTTTGAATAACCACAAAGCCGGAAACCAATCCGACACGAATGCGCGCGATGCCGCGATCATTCTTAGCTTCGCGCTCCAGTACGGTGCGGATCTGGAAACGATCCGCAAGGCACTTTGCCGCGACAGCCAGGGCCGGGCATTGGGACCGGTTGGCGCGGCGCTTGATATTATCGCGGGGCGGGACCGATGACCGCGCCGCTCAAAATCACCGCCAAGGCGAAGTTCGAACTCGCCAACGAAATCCGAAGCGACAAAACGTTATCACTCGGGGATCGCATGGTCGGGCTGTATCTTGTGGAGCAGTTCAATCCACGACGCGGCTTTGCCTACCCGACGAGAATCCAGATTGCCGCCAAGGTGGGCATCAGCGCGCGCAGCGTTCAACGGTCCATCAAAAAATTGGAGGGACGGTATTTCGCCATCAAGCGAGCGAGTCGCAATGGGCATGCCAATGAATATCGGCCCATCATGGGAGGCAGGATGTCTCCCTTAATGAAGAAGAAAGATGGGAGACAACGGCGACCAAGAAGGGAGACATTTGCGACCAAAATGGGAGACACCAGTGTCTCCCCAAACCTTAATCAAACCTTAACAAACCTTAACGGGAAGAATAAAAATCTGGAATCCGAGAAAGCAAGCAAGCCAGCAACCGGGCACAAACCCAAGTCACTCACAAAGGCCGTATGCGGCAAGGAAATAGACGAAGCCGAAGCCGAAACTTATCTGACTGCGTTTGAAGGCCTGCCGCCCGAGGAGCGGCTGACGCTCCTCAAAAGTCCAATGGAAAATCAAAAGCTGAAGCTGCTGGCGCATCACGCCGGCAAAGCTGAATCGCGCAAACGTGCGCAGGAACTGCTGGCCCAGATTGCGGAAGGCGGATGAAGCCGTGCGCATGCCTGACGAGAGAGCCAAGCAAAATGGAGGAAACATCCCGCGCCGGCGGATCGTCACCAAGCATTTGGGCACCTGGGAATGGCGGCCGGATGACCCGTCACAAGGCGAGGAACCGGGCAGATGGATAAGGGTGGCGTGATGACCGACGAGGAATGCAAGGAACGCAAGCGCGTAGCGCATGCGGCGATCTCGTTAGGCATCAACCTTGGCTGTGCGTGCTTGGCCTCACTCCGGCAGTTCAACTGGAAAGTTTTTCATGCCGCTGGGCAATGCTACTGAGATGCTAGCCACAGGTGCAGCGTAGTGGTTTCTGGCATCCATTTTTGCCCCGGCGGCAATCACATTGACCGCAGCGACGGTGAGCAACGCGGCAGCGACGAATACAGACGGTACGTGGGGCATGGCTTGGTCCCCTATGGGTCTAGGTGTCCCTCTATTCCCATGCTTTAAGAATAGGGCCGGTTACGCCAAAGCGCTGTGACCGGCGTCACAAAGTTCCTCTTTTTTGTGAATGCCAATTCGGATTTCGAAGCCAACGCGGTCTATCGGTACGCGTACATGCCTGTGATGGCCGTCACAGCCAACCGTTTTCAAATCAGTAAAGCTGTTCATGTGAAGGCCTTCTAGAAACCTTCATTGT
>Ga0207428_10006118_pt1 | contig 11120 bp, 12 predicted proteins | sample RhiMethybrSRZTD1_FD_187600 | JGI IMG/M metagenome (GOLD analysis project Ga0207428, IMG submission 187600) | Populus rhizosphere microbial communities from Tennessee, USA - Rhizosphere MetaG P. TD hybrid SRZTD1 (SPAdes) (version 3) | ecosystem: Host-associated > Plants > Roots > Rhizosphere >... | reverse complement strand
GTCGGGAGCGGCTCGGCGAGGACGGCCTCGAGCTGCTCGGGCTGGGACCTGATCTGTCGTTGGAGCGCCGTGGTGTCGGGCAACGCTGACCTCCGGGTCGGTCGGGCGAGCCTAGACGACGCCGTGACGGCGCGCGAGCGCTACAGCTTGCGCAGGACCGCGACGACCCTACCGAGGATCCGGCCCTCCGGATCCATCTCGAAGGGCTCCATCCCGGGGTTCTCCGGCACCAGCACGACCTTGCCCCGCCGACGGCGCAGGCGCTTGACGGTCGCCTCGTCCTCCGCCGGTCCCGGCAGCAGCACCGCGACCACGTCGCCGTCCTCGGCGGTGTCCTGACCACGGACGATCACGACGTCGCCGTCGAGGATGCCGGCGTCGACCATCGAGTCGCCCGTGACACTCAGCGCGAAGTGCTGCGCGTCGTCCGCGTAGCCCATCGGGACGACGAGGTGGTCCTCGACGTTCTGGTCGGCGAGCACCGGGGTGCCCGCCGCGATCCGTCCCACGAGCGGGACGATGACGCCCTCGGCGCGGCTGGCATCGGACAACGCCATGGCCCGGGGCTTGGTCGGGTCCTTGGTCAGGAGCCCTCGGCGCTCGAGGTTCGCGAGCTGCGCATGGACGCTCGAGGACGACGTCAGCCCGACGGCCTCGCCGATCTCGCGCACGGTGGGGGGATAGCCGCGCTCCCGCACGGTGCTTGCGATGAAGTCCACGATCCGGCGCTGCCGGGCGGTGAGCGGCCCGGTCTCAGGTACCTCGGACGCAGAGTCAGTGGGAGCCATGTCGGTGCCTCCTTCTAGCCTCGCAGGACGCTAGCACGAGGGGAAGGGACGTTCAAACATATGTTCGATTCCGTGCTTGACACCGAACACCTGTTCGATAGGATGGGTTCGTGACTCGAACGCGTGTTCGCCGACGCCGGCTGACCCTGACGGTCTCGCTCGGGCTCGTGGCGGCCGCCTGGGCCGGGCCGGCCGTGCGGGCGCTCGGATCCCCGGAGACGCCGGCGCGCATCTCCCAGACCGCCTACGTGGTCCGGGAGGGCGACACGCTCTGGTCGATCGCTCGGAGGCTCTCGCCCGGGAACGATCCCCGGCCGATCGTCGACCGGCTCTCGGCGTCGAACGGCGTGAACGCGGGCCGGCTCGTGCCTGGCCAGACGCTCGTCGTCTCCGCAGGTTCCTCGGCTCCCTGAGGCCGGAGCTCGATCGGGCGGGGCACGCCCACGAGTTGGCGGCTCGCCACGACCTGGTCGACCACGCCGTAGTCGCGAGCCTCCTCGGGACCGAGGATGAAATCGCGTTCGGTGTCCGCGTGGATCCGGTCGACGGTCTGCCCCGTGTGCTCGGCCAAGATCTCCTCGACGCGACGACGTTGCCGGGCGATCTCGGCCGCGTGGATCTCGATGTCGGCCGACTGTCCCTCGATCCCGCCGTGGGGCTGGTGAAGCAGGACCCGGGAGTTCGGCAGCGCGAATCGCTTGCCGCGCGTGCCCGCCGCCAGGATGACCGCCGCGGCCGAGGCCGCCTGGCCGAGGCAGTAGGTCGCGACGTCAGACCTCAGGAACCGCATGGTGTCGTAGATCGCGAACAGCGCTGTCGACGAGCCGCCGGGACTGTTCACGTACATCGCGACGTCCTTGCCCGGCTCGACCGAATCCAGGAACAGGAGCTGCGCGACGACCGTGTTCGCGACCGGGTCGTCGATGGGGTCGCCGAGGAACACGATCCGCTCTCGCAGGAGCCGGGAGTAGATGTCGAAGGCTCGCTCGCCCCGCGCGCTCTCCTCGACGACGGTGGGGACGAGCGGTCCGGATCCGTAGGACATCGGGACCCTCCTCGTTCGATCGATCACGCTTCAGCAACCAGCGGGTTGCCGAATGCGATGGTAGCCGCGTTCCAGTGTGTCGGCAACCCTTCGGTTGCGTACGATGTCGAGGTGCGGGACGAACGGGTCACGAGGTCGGTGGTGCTGCCGGCGGGGCGCGACGAGGTGTGGGCCACGCTCACGAGGCCGGAGGAGCTGTCGGCCTGGCTGGGCGAGGTGATGGAGCTCGAGCCGGAGCCCGGCGGGGCGATCGTCCTGCGTGAGCTGGGATCGATGCGGCGGGGGATGGTCGAGGCCGCCGAGCCGGGGAGGATCCTGTCGTTCCGCTGGCGGCGGCTAGCCGGGGCGGGTGTCTCGCTCGAGGTGGGGGGAGCGACTCGCGTGACGTTCGTCCTGGAGGCCGACCCCGGAGGCACGCGCCTGACGGTCACCGAGGAACCGGTTCCACTCGCGACGGCGGGGCTCGGTGCATGAGCGGCGATCGTCAGGTGCACGAGGTGTTCTCGGCGCTGTCGGATCCGACGCGCCGGGCCGTGATCCGCAGCCTGTCCGAGGATGGCCCGAGCACCGTGACCGAGCTCGCCGGCCGCCTACCCGTCACGCGTCAGGCCGTGACCAAGCACCTGGAGGCGCTCGAGGAGGCCGGCCTGGTTGCGTCCGACGCCCGGGGTCGCGGGGCTCGGTTCCGGCTCACGCCGCGTCCGATGACCGAGGCCATGCGCTGGATGGCCGACGTGGGTGGCGAGTGGGACGAGCGTCTGGAGGCGCTCCGAACGCACCTCGCCCGCCGTCGTGGTTGACGCACCCCACATCTCGCGGCTACCGTGCCTGCGTCCACTAGATGTTGGGGTATGACGATGCGGTGTCCGTGGTGCGGACACGACCAGGACAAAGTGGTCGACTCCCGGCCCGCCGAACGCGGCGACGCGATCCGGCGCCGGCGCCAGTGCCTGTCGTGCGGACGCCGGTTCACCACCTACGAGCGGGTGGAGCAGCTCGCCCTTGTGGTCGTCAAACGAGACGGGACGAGCGAGCCCTGGGACAGGGAGAAGATGGTCTCGGGCATCCGGAAAGCCCTGGTCAACCGCCCCGTCACCGACGATCAGTTCGCCGCGCTCGTCTCGAGGATCGAGGGGCGCCTGCGCCGCAAGGGCCCCGAGATCACCTCGCAGCAGATCGGGCTCGAGGTGCTGGCCAACCTTCAACGGCTCGATCAGGTGGCATACGTCCGGTTCGCGAGCGTCTACAAGGACTTCCAGGAGATCGGCGACTTCCAGCGGGAGGTCGGCCTCATGCTCCAGAAGAAGGAGTCCAAGGCCCGCTCGCGCTGACCGCTACATCTTGTGGATGTCACGCGCTCCCACCACAAGATATCCTTGATCGAGGCTTGACTGCGTCGACCGGCGGGTGCAGAATCACACGCCTGTAGTTCTCCACAGTTCCTTCCCCACCCGTGGAAAGACTGGCCGGGAACCGATCGACGAGGAGGTGCCGGTGGCCACCAAAGAGGGAGACGTCCGGGGGATCCGGGAGGGGCTGACCTTCAAGCGGTATTTCACGCGTGACGGCGTCCATCCGTTCGACGAGATCGATTGGGAGACGCGCGATGCCGTCATCCCCAACTACAAGGAGGGCGGCAACGCCTTCGAGCAGCGTGACGTCGAGTTCCCGGTCGCCTGGTCGCAGAACGCCACCAACATCGTCGCGCAGAAGTACTTCCGCGGTCCGCTCGGCACGCCACAACGGGAGTCGAGCGTCCGCCAGCTCGTCGGGCGCGTCGTCGACACGATCACCGGCTGGGGGCGCAGGGGTCGCTACTTCGCGAGCGACGAGGACGCGAAGGTCTTCTCGGACGAGCTCTCGCACCTCCTCGTGACGCAGAAGGCGGCGTTCAACTCGCCGGTGTGGTTCAACGTCGGCGTGCCCGACACGCCGCAGCAGTGCAGCGCGTGTTTCATCCTCGCGGTCGACGACACGATGAGCTCGATCCTGAACTGGTACGTCGAGGAGGGGACGATCTTCAAGGGCGGCTCGGGCTCGGGGATCAACCTGAGCAGGATCCGCTCGAGCCGGGAGCCGCTCGCCGGCGGTGGCACCGCGAGCGGGCCGGTGAGCTTCATGCGCGGCGCCGACGCCTCGGCCGGGACGATCAAGTCCGGCGGCAAGACCCGGCGGGCGGCCAAGATGGTGATCCTGGACGTCGATCATCCCGACGTCGGCGACTTCATCTGGTGCAAGGCGCGAGAGGAGCAGAAGGCGCGCGCCCTCCGCGACGCCGGGTTCGACATGGACCTGGACGGCCGCGACGCCTACTCGATCCAGTACCAGAACGCCAACAACTCGGTACGCGTGACCGACGAGTTCATGAAGGCCTTCGAGCAGGATCAGGACTGGAAGCTGAAGGCGGTGATCACCGACGAGACCATCGAGACGATCCGGGCCCGAGAGCTCATGCGCGAGATCGCCCAGGCCGCGTGGGAGTGCGCCGACCCGGGCATGCAGTACGACACGACGATCAACGAGTGGCACACCTGCCCGGCCACCGGCCGCATCAACGCCTCGAACCCGTGCTCCGAGTACATGCACCTGGACAACAGCGCGTGCAACCTGGCGTCGCTGAACCTGATGAAGTTCATCGACGACGAGGGCACGTTCGACGTGAGGGCGTTCCGCAAGGCCGTCGAGGTCGTGTTCACGGCCCAGGAGATCATCGTGAGCCCGGCCGACTACCCGACCGAGAGGATCGGCCAGAACGCGCGGGCGTTCCGCCAGCTCGGGCTCGGGTACGCGAACCTCGGCGCGCTGCTGATGGCCCGGGGGCTCCCGTACGACTCCGACGGCGGGCGGGCGTGGGCCGGCGCGATCACCGCGCTCATGACCGGGCAGGCGTACCGGACCAGCGCACGGATCGCCGAGGCGATGGGGCCGTTCGAGGGTTACCGGCCGAACGCGGACGCGATGCTTCGGGTGATGCGCAAGCACCGCGCCGCCGCCGACGAGATCGACGGCGACGCCGTGCCCGAGGCTCTGCTCTCGGCCGCGAAGCAGTCGTGGGACGACGCGATCGCGTTCGGGGCCAAGCACGGGTTTCGAAACTCGCAGGCCACGGTGCTCGCGCCGACCGGCACGATCGGGCTGATGATGGATTGCGACACCACCGGGATCGAACCCGAGCTCGCGCTCGTCAAGACCAAGAAGCTCGTGGGCGGCGGGACGATGCAGTTCGTGAACCAGACCGTCCCGCGCGCGCTCGGCCGGCTGGGGTACGACGCGACGCAGGTCGAGGACATCGTCGCCTACATCGCCGAGCACAACTCGGTCGAGGACGCCCCGCACCTGCGACAGGAGCACGCGGCGGTGTTCGACACGGCGATGGGCGCCCAGCCGATCCACTACATGGGGCACGTGCGGATGATGGCGGCCGCCCAGCCGTTCATCTCGGGCGCGATCAGCAAGACGGTCAACATGCCCGAGCACGTCACGGTCGAGGAGGTCGAGCAGCTGTTCGTCGAGTCTTGGAAGCTCGGCCTGAAGGCCGTCGCGATCTACCGGGACAACTGCAAGGTCGCGCAGCCGCTGTCGGCCGACAAGAAGAAGAGCGCGGCGGCAGCCGAGCCGGGCGAGCTCGCGACGCCGGTGCGCAAGCGCCTACCCCAGAGCCGCCCCTCGATCACGACGAAGTTCGAGGTCGGCGACGCCGAGGGTTACATCACCGCCAGCTCGTACCCCGACGACGGGATCGGCGAGATCTTCCTGAAGTCCTCGAAGCAGGGCTCGACGCTGGCGGGGATCACCGACGCGTTCTCGATCGCGGTCTCGATCGGCCTGCAGTACGGCGTTCCGCTCGAGACCTACGTCTCGAAGTTCATCAACATGAAGTTCGAGCCGAGCGGGATGACCAACGACCCGGACATCCGGTTCGCGACCTCGCTCGTGGACTACGTGTTCCGCCGGCTCGCGCTCGACCACCTGCCGATCGAGCAGCGCGAGGCGCTCGGCATCCGGTCGATCGACGAACGCAAGGAGACCGCGGCGGCCGAAGCGGCCGAGAAGCTCGGCACGACGGTCGAGGAGGTCGTCGCCGCGGTCAAGGCCGAGGCGCCCCCGAAGCTGCCGATCGTGGAGTCCTCGGGCGTCCCACATGCGCAGGCCGCCGACGCGCCGCTCTGCTACACGTGCGGCTCGAAGATGCTCCCGGCCGGCTCGTGTTACGTCTGCCCCTCCTGCGGCTCGACGAGCGGCTGCTCGTAAGGACGCGCGGCGGGCCCGGGCCGACGCTCCGGCCCGCACGCGTTCGACTAGGCTCGCGGTCGATGGCGCACCGTCTCACCGGGATCCACCACATCCAGCTCGCGATGCCGGTCGGCGAGGAGGAGGCAGGCCGCCGCTTCTACGGCGAGCTGCTTGGCTTGCCCGAGGTTCCGAAGCCGAGCGAGCTCGCGCCGAGAGGCGGGATCTGGTTCCGCTCCGGTGAACTCGAGGTGCACCTCGGCGTCGAGCGCGCGGACTTCCGCCCCGCGACGAAGGCGCACCCCGCCTTCCTGGTGACCGGGCTGGACGAGCTGCGCGGGCGGCTCGAGGGTGACGGGTACCGGATCGACGAGGACGTCCAGCTCGAGGGGTACCGCCGGTTCCACGTGCGGGATCCCTTCGGCAACCGCCTCGAGCTCGTCGAACCCGCGTGACCGGGCTCGCCTTCCGGCGCGTCGACCCGGACGCGATCCTGCCCGAGCGGGCGCACCAAGGGGACGCCGGCTTCGATCTCCGCTCGATCGAGGACCTCGAGGTGAGGCCGGGGGAGCGGGCGATGGTCCGGACCGGCGTCGCGGTGGCGATCCCGGAGGGGCACGCGGGACTGGTGCTCCCGAGGAGCGGGCTGGCCTCCAAGCACGGGCTCACGCTGGCGAACGCCCCCGGCCTGATCGACGCGGGGTACCGCGGGGAGCTGATCTGCTCGGTCGTGAACCTGGACCGGGACCAGAGCGTCAAGATCGCTCGGGGGGACAGGATGGCCCAGCTGGTGATCGTGGCCGTGCCCGATCTCCGGCCCGAATGGGTCGACGAGCTGCCGCCGTCCAGTCGCGGCGAGGGTGGGTTCGGATCGACCGGAACACGATAAGGAACGGTTGAAGCTCCTCGCCCGGCGCGCCTAGACTCGGAGCTCAACGCGGACGTGGCTCAGCGGTAGAGCACCACCTTGCCAAGGTGGGGGTCGCGGGTTCGAATCCCGTCGTCCGCTCGCGCGAGGGCCCGTTCGGGCCCTCGTTTCATGCCCGGGTAGACTGCGTTTCGCACCTGCAACTCGAGTGATCCGGCGGGGTGGCCGAGTGGTTAGGCAAGGGTCTGCAAAACCCTCTACACCGGTTCAATTCCGGTCCCCGCCTCGGCCCGGCGGTACCATGCCGGACTTCGGGCGCTTAGCTCAGGGGTAGAGCGCTTCCTTGACGCGGAAGAGGCCAGAGGTTCAAATCCTCTAGCGCCCACCAAAAGGCCCAGGTAGGTGGCCTGTCGGACGTGCCCCCAGTGGCCGATCAGCTTCTGGTCCGAACGGTGGGTGAGATGGCCCGCAAGCAGGAACTTGGGTTAAAGCCAAACGGGACCTTCGGGGCCGTGGCCCGGTACCTGCCGGGCTGCTCGGGGATGCGTCTCCTGTAGGAACCGGTGGGGCTCGTGATGGTTGTCCTCACGGTCTCCCATCCCCCAGGGACGCGGCGCTGAATCTTGACCGGAACGCTCGCCGCGCAGGGCGTGAACCCATTGTCTGCGCTGACCGCCCCCCGAGCGACGAGAGACCTCACCAGCCGCAGGGTCACAGACCTCGAAGTCTCAGGAGGGCCAGCGCAATCGAAGTCCGGCGGCGGCACGATGAAGGAGATCGGGCCGAGAGCGGCCCCCTCGCCGACGATGTCGTTGAACGTGCTCACCCGGATCGGTCCGTCGGCGGCGTCTGGCGGCACGGCCACACTGAGTTGCCTCGGGGTCTCCGGTGACCCGGTGTGGGTCGCGGTGTCCGTGTACGGGGCGAATCGCACGTCGCCCCCGACGGCGGGGCTCGTGGCCGCGCCGGAGCTCTTGAGGAGGTTTGTCCCAACGATTGTCACCTCCGTTCCCGCCGCTCCACCACATGGCCAGGAGAACGTGATGGTTGGGGAACAACCTCCCGGGTTCGCGTTGGTGAAGTCGGTCGGGCTGCTCGCCGTCGCGCTCGCGTTGGTAACGTGGATCGTTCCGCTCGCGTCCCCGGCGACCGTCGCCCAGATCTCGGTCCCCGAGACGACCTTGAACTCGGACACGGGCGTGCCGCCGATATCGACGCTTGTCACCATCGGGTCCTTGAAGTTCGTTCCTGTGATCACCACCACGCACCCCGTCGGGCCGCTGGTCGGCGAGAACGACGAGATGGTCGGGGGAGTCGCGAATGCCGGGGCCTCGAGGCCGAGCATGAGCGAGGCAGCCGCGACTCCCGCCCCTGCTAGGCGTCGACCGAGGCGTCGCTTTGCCAGAGTCATGGGCTTCGTCCCGACATTCCGCTGCCAGATTCAGTCCGGCGCCTCGAGGGACTCTGGGGAGCTTCCGGGGCACTCGCCTTCGTAATGGAGAACGGCTTCGAATGGCCAGGGTTGCTCTCGGCTCTCGTCCTCGTGCAAGATGCCGACCCGCACGACCCAGAGCGTCCGGTCCTCCTCGCAGTCGATCAGCAGCTCGGCGAAGGTGCGGCTCTCCGGGTACGAGCCGACGTGGCGCGGCACAAGTCTGCACTAGCGAGTGAGCCGCTCCCAGGCCGCATACACGAGCAGCGCGAGCATCACCAGCCCCGAGACGATAGCTAGGACAACGGCGATTCTCTGCCACGTCAGCAGCCAACTCGACACAGCACGCGGATCGGCGTCCCAGACGCTCCCAGCGTCCGGTCCTCCTCGCACTGGATCAGAAGCTCGGCGAAGGTGCGAGTCGCGCCATCTCACCCGTACGACCGATGACGTCGGAGAACGCCCGGCGTATCGTTCGAGGGGTGAACAGAGATCGGGGCACAAGCCCCGAGTACCCCGACCTCCGCCATCTGTCGAACGCTGGACCCGCAGGGCCTCCGCCCGAGCACTCCCAACACGACATGGACCGAATCGCCGAGGAGCGAAGTCGAGAAGACGCAGCACTCGGAGCGCATAAGCGGCCCTCCCTGTGGAGGCGGGTATTCGGCCGTCGCGGCCATGTAACGCGCTAGGCGTTCCATGACTGGGGTCGCGGGAGGCCGCGGCGCACGGACGCCCTTCCAGCGAGACCACAGCCGCATGATGTCGAAGGTATTGGAGTGCCTTCCCCAGGTCCTAACTTCTGACGTCATGTACGTTCCAGAAAGGTGACCGGCGTCACCTCCAGTTGAGGGCGACGACGCGAGGGTGACCCTATTCGGGCTTCCGAGCCACTGCCAGCAGATGGCCGCTCGCACCCACCATCGTTGGCTCCGCTTCGACGGCCTCGGCGACGCGAAGTACTCGCTCGCGGACGTCGGGGTCCTCAAGCTTGTCCTGAAGAAGCCACCCTGGCCCCTCGATACCGAGGATGGCCTGGAACGTGAGACCTGCGTCCTCGACCTCCTCACGGAGTCCATCGGGATGATGGAAGTAGGCCGTCGTGAACCATTCCGCCCGGTTGGTAGGGTTTCGATGTTGCCCCTCTGCGAGGTCGCGCTCGACGATTGCGTCGAACGAGGAGTCGCCCAGCCACCCATTCACCAGACCGTCGAGCAGGGAGATGAACCTGCTGATGGCGGCCACCGCGAGAACACCGCCCGGCCTGAGGACACGCCTCCCTTCCTCTAGCGCACGGATGCGGTCGGTGCGATTCGTGAGGTGGTAGAGCGGCCCTAGCATCAGGACTGCGTCCCGCGACGAGTCTTCGTCGGGGAGATCGCGAGCGTCGCCGAGTGCCGTCGTGAACCGACCTTCGGACGTCGTCGTCGCCTGCTCGACGTGAAGAGCCACGGCGTCGATGAGGTGAACGCGATACCCGAGATCAGCCAACCACAAGGCATATGCCCCGGGACCTCCACCTATGTCGAGTACGGTCGCCGGAGGCGGAGGCATGAACCGCTGCAGGAGTTCCTTCGTTCTAGCGAACTCGATGGCAGACGTTCCCTTGCCCAGCCGATCCTTCTCGTACCCGGTGCCATAGTGCTCGGCGAGAGGGCCGTCGCTCATCCCGGATACCGTATGCCTCCGCGGCCGCGGCCACTCGACCGCCCCCCATGTACGTTCCCGTCGTGTGACCGGGGTGACGCGCCCATCCCCCCGCTGACTCGGGCGAAGGGCCAGGCTCGCGCGCACGGCGACGCCCACGAGCTCGTTCAGCGTGCCGGTGCCGGCATAGAGTGTTCTCGGTCGATCGGAGGCTCTCATGGGTTCAGGGCCGGTGAAGCCCAAGTTCTTGAGGCTCGGCGCTGTCGTCCTCGTCCTCGTTGTGGCCGCTGTCGGGGGCCTCGCCGTTTTGCGAGTGATCCGCGGCGATCTGCCGTCGGAGGCCGAGAAGGCCGAACAGATCGGGCGCCTCAAGGCCACGGTCCTGCCCGTCCTCGAGGACCTGAAGGTCGAGTACTTCATGGACGCGGCCGGGTGCGCCATCCTCACCTACCCGCGCGGCGATTTCTTCGACGGAGACCCCGAGGACTGCGGTGGCTTCAGTGACCGCGCGGTCCAGTTCGACGACGTTGCGCGCACCGACCACCAGCTGATCAAGGCCGCCCTGGCGGCGTCCGGGACCCCCATCGAGCGGGTCGGTGGCACGTTCTTGAGTGATGGCCGCGTCAGGTGGGCCTTTTTCATGTCCACCCACGGCGCGCCCTTCGCGACCTCGTGGTCGCTGGAGTACGACCCCGAGGGCACGCGCTCGCCGGGGCCTGCGGGAATGGTGACGCTCACGCCGGTCGAGGGCGAGCAGGACTGGTGGTTCGCCTGCTGCGCGGACTGACAATCGGAGCCGTCGTGCAGGGTAACAATCCACACTGGTCCCATTCATCGCGCAGCTTCGGGTTGTGGAGGCGTACAGGCGTCAGGGAGTTGGAGAGGCGCTTCTTCGAACGGTTGAGGAAAGGCGAGAGAACGCGGTTCCATCGCGGTTCTGAGCTCCGTCGCTCTGGGGTCCGACCGCACGCCGGCGCTCGGTTGGCACACAGCGATGGGATTCGAGGGGTTCGGCGTAGTGGACGGGATGTTCCCAGGGGAGCAGGCCGAAGCGTTCTACGTGAAGATCCTCGAACCCTGAGAACAGCCACACGCGTCTGCAGGTAAATT
>Ga0207428_10006114_pt1 | contig 11129 bp, 13 predicted proteins | sample RhiMethybrSRZTD1_FD_187600 | JGI IMG/M metagenome (GOLD analysis project Ga0207428, IMG submission 187600) | Populus rhizosphere microbial communities from Tennessee, USA - Rhizosphere MetaG P. TD hybrid SRZTD1 (SPAdes) (version 3) | ecosystem: Host-associated > Plants > Roots > Rhizosphere >... | reverse complement strand
CTCTGGGACACACGCTTCGACGAGCTGGACAAGATTGTCGAGGAATTGAAACGGAAGGAGAAGGTCGATGGACGCAAAAAGAAAGAGTGAGCCCACACCCATGAAGAACCGCACGACGGTGGAACGGAAATCCGAGCGTGAGCTCGTCGTGACGCGAACCTTCAACGGCCCGGCGCGCATCCTGTTCGAGGCTTGGACGAAGCCCGAGCTGTTCAAGCGGTGGTGGGCGCCGAAGTCGATGGGCATGTCCCTGCTTTCCTGTGAGATGGATGTTCGTGTCGGGGGCAAGTACCGTCTCGAGTTCGAACACGAGGCTATGGCGTTCTTCGGCACGTACCTCGAAGTGACACCGCCCTCGCGCCTCGTCTGGACCAATGAGGAAGGTGGTGAGGGTGGGCCCGTCACCACGGTGACCTTCGAGGAAAAGAGTGGCAAGACGCTGCTGGTCATGCACGAGCTTTATCCCTCGAAGGAAGCTCTCGACGCTGCCGGCACCGGGGCGGCGGATGCGATGGTCGAGACGTTCGCGCAACTGGACGAGCTTCTCGCCACTTTTCAATCTAGCTTACGACCGATGGCATAACGCACTCAGAACCGCGCGGATGTGCCGCGTGAGGAAAGGGAGGGGTATGGCTAGGCTCGTGTTCGGAATGAACCAGTCCCTGGACGGCTACGTCGACCACACGGCGTTTGCGCCAAGCCCCACGCTCTTCCGCCACTTCATCGAGGAAGCTCAGGGGCAGGCGGGCAGTGTCTACGGTCGCCAGATGTATGAGGTGATGCGTTACTGGGACGACGATCATCCTGAGTGGGAAGCAGAGGAACGCGCCTTCGCGGCGGCGTGGCGGAACCAGCCGAAATGGGTGGTCTCGCGCTCGTTGAAGTCGGTCGGCCCCAACGCCAGGCTTGTCGAGGATGATCTTGAGGGCGCGATCCGCGAGCTGAAGGCCGAGCGCGACGGGGAGATCGAAGTGGCTGGCCCGGACCTGGCGCAAAGCCTGACCGAACTTGGCCTGATCGATGAGTATCGGATCTACCTGCACCCCGTCGTGCTTGGTCACGGCAAGCCATATTTCGCCGGGCCCCGGCCGCCGCTCCGCCTGAGGGCGCATGATCGGATTGGCGAGGATGTGATCAGGTTGGCCTACGTTCCTGCGTAATCAGCCACTGGCGACAGCGCCAGTCCTTTGCCAGCCAGGTTCGCGGCGGCTCTGACGTCCACTCCAGTTTGACCGGCGCCTGTCCCAATACCTACAATGTAGGTATGTCCGACATTCCAGGTACGTTCGAACAAGCCGTGATGGTCGCGATCGTGCGGCTGGGTGCGGAGGGATATGGTCGTCGAATTCTGAGCGACGTGCAGGAACGGCTCGAGCGCAACGTCGCGGCGGGTGCGGTGTACTCGACGCTCGATCGTCTCGAGGCCAAAGGCCTGTTGACCTCGAAGCTCGCGCCGGGCACGGCGCTGCGCGGCGGCCGCGCGCGGCGGTACTACGGCCTCACGGTTGCGGGCGTACGCGCGTTGGATGCGTCGAGGACTGCCAGCGAGAATATCTGGCGAGGCCTGGCTTGGCCGCGGAGGAGACGAGCATGACGACTGTCGATCCGTCGCTGCGTGATTCCAGCGCGCCGCCGTCGTGGGCACAGGCGCTCTTGACCTGGCTGGTCCCACTGTCGAGCGAGGAGAGTATTCCAGGGGACCTGCTCGAAGAGTATCGCGAAGCGGTGCATCCGGCGCGCGGCCAATGGCGCGCGGATCTCTGGTACTTCAGGCAGGTGGTCGGATTCTTGTGTCGTCTCACGTGGATGTTCGTCGTGCTCCATGCCGCGGCGGTGATTGTCAGGACGATCCTCGATACATTCGCGCCGCCCGGTTTCGGACCGCATAGCTATCAGTTACGATCGGCTGCGTCGACCTACGCCGCCGTGGGCACTTTCCTTCTGGCGGGCTGCTACGCCGGATATCGAATGGGGCGAGCACGCGCCGGCGTGCTGGCGGCAGTCACGGCGTCGGCCGTCGGATTCGCGCTGGCGCTGGGGTTCGAGCTCATTCTGTTCCGTGCCGTCATCCGGGACGACCCCGCCAGGCTCAACATTTTCTACGTGACCGGCGGCTGGGGCGAAGCCATCGGCCTCCCCGTCATCGTCACCTTCATTGCCGCGCTACTCGGGGCACTGGGCGGCTTGTGCGGGAAATACGTGAGCCGGTTGCCAGGCCGGCGATTCGCGACCCGGCCCTGGGTCTGATCGTCCGTGGGGAGGGCGCGCCGCGGCGTTTCGCTCGGACGAGGGCTGTGTGTTACCTATGTTCTGCACAGCGTTCTCGAGCAACTACCTCGGTGAAAAATGAGCGTCCACACACACCTCCTCGGCGCCGCAACCTTGGTCTTGATCGCCGTCACCTCGACAGCGGCGCAATCGCGACAAACGCGTACGGACGAATACACGCGCCACGAACTGCTCCCGCCCGACACGTCGTCTGTGAAGATGACGTACGAGGTGAGCGCAACGACCGAGGGGGCGCGGACCTATGCCGACGCGATTCCCGCGGGCGCCACGGCGAGCGACGTCGCGGTCACCGACATGATGACGGGCGAACCGCTGAAGTTCGTGCTCTCCCCCACCGCGATCACGGTCACACTCGCGCGGCCGGTGCCGTCCAGGGGCCAGGGCCGGATTCGCATCACCAAGACGATCAAGAACACCGCGGCGTACAGGCTCAATAGCGGGGTCGGCGTGCTCTCAGTGCCGCTCGGCGCCGGCCGTCATGAGCTCGTGCTGCCGTCAGGTCATGAACTTGTCGGCTGCAACGTTCCCGTGCGGGTACTCGCGGAGGCCGACGGCCGGACGAAGCTCGATCTCATGAACGTCGCGCCAGGGACGACGACGATGGTGGTGCAAGTACGAGCCGGGGCGTTGACGGGCGATGCCGCGAAGCCGAAGGCGCTCACCGACAAGCGCAGTTGGGAGCCGCCTCCGGCGCAGGGGGCGACGGAGCGTGCACGTCTGGCTGGGCGTGCGCGTCTCGATCGCGACATCGTCTATTTCCTGCAGGAGCCTTCGACGAACGCATTCAGTCTCTACCACGACTATACGGAGTCGCGGCCCGGCACCGACAAGTACATCAATGTCGTGCGCGCCGGCAGCCGGTCATCGAACCCATCCGCCTACATTCTCGATACCGGCGAAGTGTTGAAGCACGAGACGCTCAAAGGCGCGGAGATCACCGCGAAGCAGATTCAAATCGGCGAGGCCGTGACGCCGGACACTGAAATCGTGGTGCTGTACTTCCCCGCCGTGAAGCCCGGCCAAACGGTGCGCCTACGCATTTCCGAGACCTACACCGCGCCGCAGAGCTACCGCCTGGACGACGCCGACCTCGTGTTCGAGCGCAGCCTGGGCCGCTCACGCAACTCGGTCGTCCTGCCTCCAGGCTGGTATCTCACCGCGTCGTCGATTCCCGCGGTGGTGTCCGAGACGCCGGACAAGATGATTCGGCTGGATTTCGTGAACAACCGGCCGGACAGCCTCGAGGTGTACATCAAGGGGCGGAAGCGGGCGGGACGTTGAGTAAGATGTGCAGCGGAGGTGCGTCGTGAAGCGTTTGATGGGAGCCCTGTTGGTCAGCTCGCTGTGCGCGGTACCTGTTGCCGCGCAGACGGCCGGCGCGCGCGGGCAGCGCCCGCCGATGACACCGGAACAGCAAGCCGAAGCCGCCAAGCGGCGTGACGCCGAGATGAACGCGCCGCGGCCGATCGACGCGCTCGACAGCGTGTGGACGGAAGAGCTGACCTGGATGGAAGTCCGAGACGCGATCAAGGCCGGAAAAACCACTGGCCTGATCTTGACCGGCGGCGTGGAATCCAACGGCCCGCACCTGGCCACCGGCAAACACAACTTCGTGCTCAAGGTGATGGGCGAAGCGATCGCGCGGAAGCTCGGTAACGCGTTGGTCGCGCCGATCCTGACACTCGAGCCTGGGCGGCCCGATGGCGAGCGTGTCGCGCCTGGCAGCGTCGTATTGTCGGCAGCGACGTACCGCGCCGTCCTCACCGACATGGCGAGCAGCCTCAGAGGCATGGGCTTCACGACCGTCATCCTGATGGGCGACAGCGGCGGAAATCAGGGCGCGATGAAGGAAGTGGCGGCGGCGCTCGATGAGAAATACAAGGGCGCGGGCACGCGCTTCTATTTCATTCCCGAGTATTACGACTACTCGTCCGTGCAGAAGCTCATCAAAGAGAGCGGGATTCCCGAGCAGATCGAGATCGGCGCGAGCCAGGGCTCCGATCGCATTCACGAAGAGTACGGGATCGACGCGATCATGGCGCTCTACGACCCGAAGACGATCCGGATCGACGAGCGTACCAAAGCCAATCGCGCGACCATCAACGGCGTCAGCTTGCTGCCGATGAGCAAGACGCTCGAGATGGCCAGGAAGATCGTCGAACTGCGGACGAAACTCACCGTCGACGCGATCCTCAAAGCGACCGGTCGGCAGTAAGTCGACTGCACAGAGGCTGCCGATGAATCGCGTCCCGTGCTCGTCTCTCCGGTGCTCATATCTGCTGATCCTTGCCGCCGCGATTCTGCCAGCGACCGGGTGCACCCGGTCGCTCGACATGGCCGCGCTCGATCGGTCGATCAGCGACGGCATCAACACGCAATTGCAGCTCCCCATCGCGACGATGAGCTGCCCGGCGGGTGACCGGGCAATTAAAGCCGGCGACAAGTTCGACTGCACCGCGACGCCGAAGGAAGGCGGCCGGCTCACCGTCACCGTCACGCAGAAAGACGGCGCCGGCAACGTGTCGTGGGAGGTGACCAGGACCGAGGGCCTGCTCGATCTGGACAAGGTCGAAACCTCCGTCAAGGAAGGGCTCAAGGCCCAGGCGAATGTCGAGGCCACCGTGGCCTGCGAGGGCCGCTGGAAGGCGGCGAAGGTCGGCGAGGTCTTCCAGTGCCAGGCCACGTCCGGCGAGCACAAAGCGACGATCGAGGTGACCACCAAGGACCTGGAAGGCAATATCAGCTGGAAGGTCCAGTAGCCGAGACGCCATGCGATATCGCAGCAAGCTTTTGATTGCCATCGCGGCGCTCGGCGCAGCGCCGCTGATCACCCCCACACTCGTGCAATCCACGCTGACAGCTGGGCAGGGTCGCGAATCGAGCGGCAGCACAACCGCCGACCCCGCCGCGCACTGGCCGCGTTTTCGTGGACCGAGCTCGAATCCGATCTCCGAGAATCCGAACCTTCCGGTCAGCTGGTCGAAGACCGAAAACGTCGAGTGGGCCGCCGACGTGCCGGGAGTCGGCTGGTCCTCGCCTGTGGTGTGGGGGAATCGCGTTTTCATCACCGCGGCCACGAGCGACAAGCCAATGAAGCCGCCCTCGCTCGGCGTCGAGTTCAGCAACGAATACCTCGCCGAGCTGCGCAAGCAGGGGCTCTCGGCGGCGGAGGCCAACAAGAAGCTCTATGAACGCGATCGCGAGATGCCCGACGAGATCGTCATCAGCCTGATGCTGTTCTGCTACGACCTCGAGACCGGAAACAAATTATGGGAACGCGAGATGTACAAGGGTCATCCCGCCGGCGGGCGGCACAGCAAGAACAGCTTCGCGTCCGAGACGCCGACGACGGACGGCGAGCGCGTGTATGTGTACCTGACCGACTACGGGCTCTTCGCGTACGACTTCGCAGGGAAGCAGTCGTGGGCGACGCCGCTCACGTCTCACGCAACCACGCGTGACTGGGGCACGGGCGCCTCCGCCGCGCTGTACAAAGATCGCCTGTTCGTCCTGAACGACAACCAGGAGCAGAGCTTCGTTGCGGCCTTCGACACGCGCACCGGCAGGGAGCTCTGGCGCACGCCCCGAACCGTGCAACCGGAGCGGAAGACGGGATGGTCCACGCCGTTCGTGTGGGAGAACCGCGTGCGCACGGAGCTGGTCACGCACGGGCCGGGCGTCGCGATCAGTTACGGTCTCGACGGCAAAGAACTGTGGCGCTTGAATCGGATGGGCGGCTACGCGATTCAGAGTCCCTTCGCCTGGAAGGACTTCCTCTTTGTCACTTCCGGCGCCGGCGGCGACGATAACAGGCCGATTGTCGCGGTGCGCGCCGGCGGTTCCGGCGACATCACACCGCCAGGCGCAGAGGCCCGGAATGAGCACGTCGTGTGGTACGACCGGACTGCCGGCGGCACGTACTTGCCCACCCCGGTCATCTACAAGGATGCGCTCTACGTGCTGAACGACAAAGGCATCTTCTCGCGTCGCAACCCCGAGACCGGCGAGCGCATCTATCAGTCACGCGTGGCGCCGGGGGCAGCTAATTTCACGGCGTCTCCGTGGGCCTATAACGGTCACGTCTTCGCGATGAACGAGGAGGGCGACACCTACGTTATCGAGGCGGCCAATGAGTACCGGCTCGTGCGCAAGAATTCCCTCGACGACTTCTCCATGGCGACGCCCGCGATCGTCGGCGACAGGCTCTTGATCAGGACCCAGCATCGACTCTATTCGATTCGTAATCGCAAGTAGTCGGCGCCAGCTGTCGGCGTCCGTCGCTGATGCCAAGACATGACGCGCTGGCAGGCGCTGGCGTCGAGCGAGGCTTTGTAGAGGCCGCCACACTCCCGGCAGCGCTCCCGTGTCAGGCTCTCAGCTCCCGTCAGGTCTGAAACCCCGTCGGGGCGACAGCGGCGATCAGCTGACGGATGGCCCCCTCAGGTACGAGTCCGCTCGCGCGTCCAGGCTGGAAAACGAATCCGGTCAAGTACAGGCCGGAGGCACCGCGGCGCGATTGGGTGTGCACCGCGGCGGCGGTCACGTGCACCGATGGCCCGCGGGTCCCGGTCAGCCGAAAGTCCAGGCGTTCACCCGACCGAAATCTCACTTCGCTCAGCACCGCGAAGCCTGTCCTGTTGAGGTTGAAGATCGTGATGGGGAACCCGACCGGCACCAGCTCGCCCTTGACACGCAATAGCACGTCGATACGAGGCGACCGCCGCTGATTGCGCGACTGCAGGCCCAATCCCATTCCGACGGAATGCGCAACTCGTATGCCAGCGCCAGAGCACGGGTTCGACCGTGACAGAACCCGGGCCGTTCACAGATGCGTGCGCGCGATGACAGAATCGAGGCTGGCTGCCAGCCGGGCCGGCCCAATCCGGCGCAGCGTCTCCGGTTGACGTCCTGGAGCGCGCCCTAAGTCTCTTTCAGCACTTCGACGGGATCGACCCGTGCCGCGCGACGTGCGGGCATGACGCATGCGAGAAACGCGGCGCTCATCAGCAATGCGGGCACCGCGATCATCGTCACGGGATCGGTCGCGGAGACTCCGAACAACACGCTGGAGACGAGCTTCGTCGTCAGGAACGTCGAGCCGATACCGAGCAGGATTCCAACAGCGACGACAGTCAGCCCCTGCAGCACCACTGAGCGGCCCACATGAAATGGGTCGCCGCCAAGTGCCAGGCGGATGCCGATATCGCGCCGGTGCTGCTGCACGAAGTACGGTGCCAGACCCCGAAGTCTGCGGTGCCTTTGTCTTTCTCAGCCGCCACTTTGTCGATGTACTTGAAGTAGAGCGCGGAGATCGCCTTCGCCTGCTCCACTGAAACGATCTGGTCCCTAATCGCCCAGATCGTCAGCGTGGCGTCGATGTCGATCCCGCCCACGAGCACACGGTGATCGCGCACATGATAGACATAGGGGAAGAAGCCCAGTCGATCCTGAGACCGACGAGATCCATAGTTCAAACAACGTTACTGCGGCCGCTTGAACAACCCGCCGTACACGGCTTTGCCGAGGATGTGGCCCTGGATCGCCTTGATGACGTTGGCGCGTGTCTCGAAGGCGTCGGCCGTCGGCTTGAGATCGAGCATCGTATCCAGCGCATAGAGCTCGAACACGTAGTGGTGCAGCGGCCCGCTCGCTGGCGCACCCGGACCGCGATACACCTGGCCGGTGACGCTGATCTGATAGCTGCCGTCCGCCAGCTGCGCGCCTTTCGGAACACCCTCGGGCAGCCCGGTCGCCGAGGCTGGAATATTCCAGACCACCCAGTGCACTTGATCGTCCGACGTCTTGTTGCGCGTGACGTCGAGGTCGTGCATGTGCAGCACGAATGACTGCGTGCCGGCCGGCACGTTGGCCCAGGTCATCGCCGGCGATGTGCCTTCGCCGGGCGCCGCGCCCGGCGCGGCCTGGCTGAACTTCACCGGAATGACTCCGCCGTCGGGAAATCCGGGAATGGCGAGCGTCATCGGCGGCGCCGCGGGTTGACCGGCCGGTGCGGCGGCGCGTTGGCCGCCGGCGTTCTGCGCCGAGAACGCGACCAGGAACAGCATCGGACCAGCGACCGTGACAAATGGAAGTTGATTCATCTGCGCCTCCAACTCACGCGGAACGGATGTCCCGTCGTCATGCGTCGCTACCTGGTGAAAAGATGGCTGGTCTCGAGGTCGCTCAGCAGCTGCTTCATCAGACGGAGGGCATCCTCCGGCAGCAGGAATCGCCGGCGCACGAGATCTTCCGCCGTCACGAATGCGGCCGAGTAGTACGACCACAAACTCGGATACCGCTCCTCGATCGAAAGTCGCGGATCGCCGGCCGCCAGGCGCTCAGCCTTGGTCTTCGCAAACGGCAGATAGCCGCCGGCCAGCGCGCGGTCACGTCCCTTCAGCGGTCCTGTCGCAATCGGATTCCATCCCGTGTACGTGCCAAGCGGCATGCTGAGCAGCAGCGACTTCACGCCGGCGATTTCATTGCCGTCATTGTCCACCTTCGGCACGAGCGTCGGAATGACGTGTTTGACCGTCGGCGGCACGTTGGCAATGACACCCGAGTTGTCGTTGTACCGGAACGTCGCACCGTAGTCGTAATCGAGCACGGCGTTCACGACGCCATCGGGCCTGGGCGCTCCAGGTATCGCCGGCCATCCCATGGCTGCCGAGGTCGCTGGCACGAGCGTGCCGTCAGTCACGCGAGGATACACGCTCGGCGGCGGCAACCTGCCCTTCATGACCCAGTCCACCAACGCGACATAGAGCGCGCGGTCCGTTTCGCGCTCGGGATTCGGATTGTTCGCAAAGACACTCGACGTCGCCGACGCCACGCCGAGCGTGAATCCGCCGGGCCCACCGCCGTGCGTCGTGCCTGGATGGTAGTAGCGCCGAACATTTTCCGGCAGTGACAGGTCCTCGGTGCCGGTCGTGCCAGCAATGCCGACGCTGCCGCGGCTGTACCAGAGCTCCGGTCCGCCGTACGTCTCCGTGATTTTCGGACAGGTCTTCGTCGCCGTGCAGCGGTGCAGGATGCCCCACCCGGGCCGGCCGCGCGCGCGGTCCGTGTAGTCGCCCCACCAGAGCGGCCCTTCGGCGCCTGCGTCGTACATTTCCGCGATGTCACCGGGCTGCGCGAACCGTATGTTGAAGCCGCCCAATTGCCCCGCGATCCGCGCGTTGAAGCCATCCCAGACGATCCGGCCGTGCTCGTCCTGATTGAAGCCGAGGTTTATCAATGCCTTGCCGAACCGTCCCGACTGCGAACTGCCCATCGCAATCACGTGCGGGATGGCGCCGGCGATCGGATTGGCACTGCCGGATGCGTCCGCCGTCGTGTATCGGAAAAATGAAACGAGGTCGCGCGTCGCCGCCATGCCGATGCCGAGCACATACGGGTCCTTGGCGGTATAGACGAGCTCGTACAGCAGCTCGGGATTGAAGCCAGCCTTCAAGCAGATCCGCGTCGGATCCGGCGTGCCGGGAAATGGCACCGATCGACAGTCAGCGAACGCCCATTCGGTCGGCGCAATCTTCTCCACACCGCTCTTTTCCCCTGCCGGCGTTTCGGCCCGCGCCGAAAGGAGCGACGCCTGAGCTGTATCGAGTGTCGCGGGCGCCCGGCCCGCCGCGCCCGGCAGCGACTGCGTGTTCACCCGGCCCGGCACCGCGATGAAGCGCGCCCACACCCGGCCCGTGACGGGAGAGCCATCCGGGTTCTTCGCAATGGGCACATCGATGCCTTCCTGCGTCGCGCCGACCGACGCGATCGGCATGTCACCCTGCCAGCCGCTCCACAAGATGGCGTGTCCGAGCTTGTAGAGAAAGCCGTCGCCCGGATCGCCGCCGACGTGCCACGTGTTCGGTCCGTTGTGGTTGCCGCGATTGACGATGTTGTAGAACAGCACGCCCGGCGACTTCGTCATGTCCACCGGCTTCAGCAGCGTGAACGTCGTCCGGTACTCGACCCGTCCGCGCGCGTTTTTTGGCGCGAGGTCAAGATCGGTGATGACCGCGTTCTTCGGATCGCGCGGATCGATCTCGCCGTAGGCGAGGCCTCGGATTTCTTCGTACGGTCCAGCCGGACCAAACACCTGACCGTTGAGCGCCGGCTTGCGCGAAATGATCTCGATCCGGACGATTTCAGCGGCGGCGGGACCGGCGAGCCCACACAGCACGGCACACGCGCCTGCGATCCGCATGAGTCTCATGGCCTTGTCCCGGCGGATGTTAGCACCTCGCTCGCGGCGTCTCCACGATTCTTCCCGGTGACGAGCCCTGGAAAAGGGCAAGACGCCCGGCCACAAGTTTGCGGCTCCGGAAATCAGCAACTCGATGTCTGACCGACTTGGTCAACGCCTCCGCCGCGGAATGCGACCGAATAGTTTTTGCCGCCCTCGGAGACGCTGGTTGTCCACACGGTGGCCGTCCTCCAGCGGAGTTGTCTTGGCCGGCTTCAAGCGCCGCGGCATCGCCGCCGAGAGCGATGACCTGCGCGCCGGTCAATTTTTTCATCGCCGCGTGTCCCTGGACGTGATCAAAATGCGCATGGCTCGAGATGATCATCTTGATGTCCTTGACGTCGAAGCCCAGTTTCTTGACGTTCGACACGATGACGTCGTGCATCTCGCTGGTGCCCGTGTCGTGGAGGATGTGGCCCTGCGGAGTCGTGATCAAATAAGAGCCATACTCGCCGCCCACCCAATGAATGTTGCCGATGATGCGGAACCCTCCGGGCGGCGGCGCCTGATTCTGAGCCTGAATAGGTTCCGCGCGTCCCGCAGCGCCGATTGGTGCCATGATCCCGATCGCTGCACTGAGCATCAATGCACGAACTTGACG
>Ga0207428_10006113_pt1 | contig 11129 bp, 9 predicted proteins | sample RhiMethybrSRZTD1_FD_187600 | JGI IMG/M metagenome (GOLD analysis project Ga0207428, IMG submission 187600) | Populus rhizosphere microbial communities from Tennessee, USA - Rhizosphere MetaG P. TD hybrid SRZTD1 (SPAdes) (version 3) | ecosystem: Host-associated > Plants > Roots > Rhizosphere >... | reverse complement strand
AGGGAAGTTTTTCGTCTGGACGCCGGAAGAGGTCACGGCGCTGCTCGGCGAAGAAGACGCGCGCCTGTTTAACCGCTACTTCGACGTGTCGGAGACGGGCAACTTTGAGGACCACAGCATTTTACACATCGACGAAGACGTGGACGTAATCGCCAGGTTAATGAAGACGCCGCGCGAGCGCCTGGCCGAAGTCGTCGAACGCGGCCGCGCGATTCTCTTCGACGCGCGCGAGAAGCGCGTCAAACCGTATCGCGATGAAAAGATACTGACCGCATGGAATGGATTGATGATGCGGAGCTATGCCGAGGCTTCGCGCGCGTTCGATCGGAAAGATTATCTTGAAATTGCGGTCAGGAACGCGGACTTTCTGCTGACCAGGCTGCGGCGCGACGGGCGATTGCTCAGGACGTACAAAGACGGCGAGAGCAAGTTGAACGGCTATCAAGAAGATTACGCTTACGTGATTGAGGGATTGCTCGCGCTTTACGAAGCGTCGTTCGACACGCGCTGGTTCGAGGAGGCGCGGACGCTGACGGAGACGATGATCGCGCAGTTCTGGGACGCCGAGGCCGGCGGCTTCTTCTTCACCAGCGCCGACCACGAGAGATTGATCACGCGCACGAAAGATTTTTACGACAACGCTATCCCGTCCGGGAATTCGGCTGCCGCATCGGCGCTCATAAAGCTGTCGCTGCTCACGGGAGAGGATCGTTACCGCGGGATGGCCGAAATGATACTCCGGTTAATGAAGCCGGCGATGATGCGCGCGCCGAGCGCGTTCGGGCGCATGCTTTCGGCGCTTGATCTTTTTCTGGCGTCGCCGTATGAGATCGCCATCATCGGCGCCCCCGAAGCTCCGGAGACATGCGCAATGGTCGATCTGGTTTTCAAGAGCTACTTGCCTAACAAGGTGGTCGCCTTCGCGCCGGAGGCCGATTCAAAGGCCTCACAAACCGTCAAACTGCTCGAAGGGAGGGACAGGGTCGACGGCAAGACGACGGTCTATGTCTGCCGAAATTTTTACTGCGAAGCGCCACAGACTCACGTCGAGGACCTGGCCAAAGCTTTGAACGCGGGGGGCGCGGGCAAGTAGCGTCAAAACCACGATGGCCAAAGACAAAAATTGACAGCCCGGATCGGTTTAAATAAGATGTCTTCTGGTTTTAAGTGGTTTCACCTTATTAGATCGGGGTGTTAAGTCTAAACAACATGGCAAGTTTGGGCCAGCAACTGAAACAGTCGCGTGAAGAAAAAGGTATCTCGCTCCAAGAAATCGCCGAATCCACCCACATCAGCATTCGTTTTCTCCAAGCGATAGAAAACGACGCTTATGATGTTCTGCCCGGCGGTGTTTTCAACCGCGCATTCGTCCGCAAATTCGCCAGAAAAGTTGGCTTCGACGAGGAGCAGGCGGTCAACCTTTATCAAGAGCAATGGCAGGAACAAGGCGGCGAGCCGGAGCGCGGCTACCAACTTGGCATAGATGATCCTGAATTCAGACAGTCGTCGGGTAACGGTGTGCTCCTCACGTTCGTGGCGCTGATAGTTTTAGGTTCACTGGCCTACGCCGCTTATCAATACTTCACCCCCGCTGTTTCTGACGCCGGCGGAGGCCCTGTGGCCGGGTTAAACACGCCGACTCCGGCCACGTCCGTCGTGACGCCCACGCCGGGCGCATCGCCGGAGGCTACGGCGTCGCCGTCTTCCAGCCCGCCGGGCAGCCCGACGCCTAGCCCGACGCCGGCAGGCGCAATGCGCGTGCAACTTACCGCTCCGATTGAGGATGTCTGGTTCAAAGTCAAAGCTGATGACAATGAGGCCGAGGGGATATTGAACCGTGGCGAGTCGCGCGAATTCGACGTGAGCGAAGAGATTATTTTATCTACAGGCAGGGTTCAATCCTTGAAGATTACTATCAACGGGCGCAATCTGGATTTGGTCAAATTTCTGCCTAATCCGAAAGCTACCATAGCGAGAAATGTCGTTATCAACAAAGGTAACTACCAACAGTATCTCAATTAGCCATTCATCGCTTTTTTATGAGAAGATGGGCGCGCGGCGGTGGACTGCCGGATTGCGCGCTCGCAAGCGTAGCAAGATACAGCGCCGCGCGAGACTCATCTCGCGCGGTTTTTGTTTTTGGGTGAAATCTTATGTTGACTGAAAACTTGATGGAAGCTTTGACGTTCGACGACGTCCTGCTAATGCCGGCCTATTCCGAAATCCTGCCGGCGGAGACGGACACGATGACGCGCCTGACGCGCAATGTCAATCTCAACATTCCGGTCGTCAGCGCGGCGATGGACACCGTGACCGAGGCCCCGATGGCGATCGCCGTCGCGCAGCAGGGCGGAATCGGCGTGATCCACAAGAATCTGTCCATCGAGGCGCAGCGCGACGAGGTGGACAAGGTCAAGCGGTCCGAATCGGGGATGATCGTCGACCCGGTGACGATGACCCCGGACCGCAAAATCCGCGAGGCGATGGCCGTCATGGAGCGGTACAAGATTTCAGGCGTGCCGGTCATCGCCGAACAGGGGAGGCTCGTCGGCATCCTGACCAACCGCGACCTGCGCTTCGAAACGCGGCTGGACCTGCCGATCTCGGAAGTGATGACCAGGGAGAACCTGATCACCGTCCCGGTCGGCACCACGCTGCGCGAGGCCGAAGGCATCCTGCAAAAATACCGCGTGGAGAAGCTGCTGGTCGTCGACGAGAACTACCACCTCAAAGGCCTGATCACGGTCAAAGACATTCAAAAGGCGATTAAATATCCGAACGCCGCGAAAGACAGTTTGGGCCGCCTGCGCTGCGCCGCGGCCATCGGCGCGACGGGCGATTTCCTGGAGCGCGCGGCGGAGTTGGTCAAAGCCCGTGTCGACATTCTGGCAGTCGACACGGCCCACGGCCACAGCTCGCGCGTGGTTGAAGCCGTAAAACGCGTCAAACAGCGTTTCCCAGAGATAGAGTTGATCGCCGGCAACATCGGCACGGCTGACGGCGCGAAAGCGCTGATTCAAGCCGGCGCGGATGCGGTTAAATGCGGCATAGGCCCCGGGAGTATTTGCACAACTCGCGTAGTCACAGGCGCGGGCGTGCCGCAGATCACGGCCATCTCGGAATGCGCACGCGGCGCGGCGGGTTCGGGCGTCCCTGTGATCGCGGACGGCGGCGTCAAGTATTCAGGCGACATCACCAAGGCCATCGCGGCCGGCGCCGACGCAGTGATGATCGGCTCGCTGCTCGCGGGCGTCGACGAATCACCCGGCGAGATCATTCTGTATCAAGGCCGCAGCTTCAAATCGTATCGCGGAATGGGCAGCCTGGCCGCGATGAGGCAGGGTAGCAAGGACCGCTACGCCCAGGAGGGCGAGGACGTCGAGAGCAAACTGGTGCCCGAAGGCATCGAAGGCCGTGTGACTTACAAAGGCTCGCTCGCGGCGCTCGTCGCGCAACTCGTCGGCGGGCTGCGCGCGGGAATGGGGTACACCGGCTGCCGCACGATCGGCGAATTGCAGCGCGACGCGCGCTTTATGAAGATCACCGCCGCCAGCTTGAAAGAATCGCACGTCCACGACGTGATCATCACGAAGGAAGCCCCGAATTACAGAGTCGAATGATCGATGTTTTGACCTCCCGGCGCGACTAGGCTAGATTTGCCCCGAGTGGCAGAGTCGTGAAGTTATCGCCACGAGTGATCACTTGGTGGGAGATTGGAAAACCACGACGGCAGTACGTCATCTGGTAATCCAGGCTGTCTCTATTCAAATCAATCCAACTATTCAAATATGACCAATAGCTCGGAAACTGCGCCGCGCCTTACATCTATCCAATGGCTTATCTGCATCATCGCCGTCATCGGCTTCGCGTTCGACACTTATGAGCTTTTGATGCTGCCGTTGATGATCCGCCCGGCTTTGGAAACGCTGGGCCATCTGCAATTCGGGAGCCAGGATTACAACCACTGGCGCGATCTGTTTTTCTACGTGCCCGCCGTGTGCGGCGGCGTTTTCGGATTGTTCGGCGGATATTTGACCGACAGGCTGGGAAGGCGGCGCGTCTTGACGTGGAGTATTCTGATCTATGCGTTTGCGGCCTTCGCCGGGGGCTTTGCGACTTCGCTCGAGATGTTATTGATCTTGCGCTGCGCGAAATTCATCGGCGTGTGCGTCGAGTTCGTAGCCGCGGTCGCATGGCTGGCCGAGCTGTTCCCGGAGCCGAGACAGCGCGAGGCGGTGCTGGGTTACACGCAAGCGTTCTCTTCGTTAGGCGGCGTGATGGTCAGTGGCATGGCGTTTCTGATCTCGAAGACGGCCAACTCGCTGCCCGCGATCTATGGAGGACACGAGAACTGGCGTTACCTGATGATCTCAGGCTTGATTCCCGCGGTTCCGTTGATCGTCATCCGCCCGTTTCTTCCCGAATCGCCGGTCTGGCGGAAGAAGAAGGCCGAAGGCACGCTGAAACGTCCGAGTATCGCCGAACTGTTCAACCCCGAATACCGAAAGACGACGTTGATTTCTGCAGCGATGTTTGCATGCAGCCTGGGCGCAGCTTTCGGCGCGATTCAACAGATTCCGCAGATCGTGCCTGCGCTTGTCAAAGTTGACAGCCTGCTGCCGCCGCCCGAGCGTCAAAAGATCATTTCGAGCGCCGTCGGATTTACGCAGACAATTCAGGAGATCGGCGGCCTTGTAGGGCGATTCCTGCTGGCGTTTCTGGCGATCCGCATCCTGTCCCGGCGGAATCTTCTTCGTGTCTTCCTGGTTCCGGGATTGATTCTGGTCCCGTTGATTTTCATCTTTCCGGGGACTAGCGATCTGCGGCTCTTACAATGGGGAATGTTTTTCGCCGGGCTGTTCACCGTCGCGCAATTGAGTTTCTGGGGAAATTACCTGCCTTGCGTCTACCCGACGCATCTGCGCGGGACGGGTGAGGGCTTCGCGGCTAACATCGGCGGGCGGATGATCGGCGCGTCGGCCCCGTTGCTGACCACACAACTGGTGGTGATGGCGCCCGGAGGAGCGCCCGCTACGAAGCTCGCTTACGCCGCGGCCGGCGTGGCGTTTCTGGTATACGCGGGCAATATTATCTTGAGCTTCTTCCTGCCGGAGCCCAAGCAGGAGAAATTGCCGGAGTAGTCCTATTGCGGATTGCGGATTGAATGAGGGGAGTGGGGAATGGGGATAGGAAATGGAACTTTATCCCCACTCCCTATTCCCCACTCTCCACTCCCTTTCCTCCGCAATCAGTGATCCTCTTCATCAAAAATCTTCGCACAGGCTCGCTAGAAGTCAGGCCGAGGGCTTTTTGGTAGGAGTCAATCGCTTCGCTCTTGTTTCCGGCCTCACGGAGTAATTCTCCTCGCGCGGCGTAGAAAGGGTAATAATTCCGCAGCGTCCTGTTCTCGGAGAGCTTGTTCAACTCGGCCAACCCCGCTTCGACTCCATCGACTTTCGCGATCGCCACGATCCGGTTCAGCGCGACGACTGGCGAAGGTTTACGGTTCAACAATTCTTCGTAACAATCGAGGACTCGCGGCCAGTCGGTGTTTTCAAAACTTTGAGCCAGCGCATGGCAGACGGCGATCTCGGCCTCGAGGTGGTATTCGCTGATCTCGTCTCCGCCGGCCGATTTTCGCAAATGGCGCAGGCCGCGCCCGATCATCGCCCGGTCCCATAACGAACGGTCCTGTTCCGAGAGCAACAGCAATTCGCCGGCGGCGTCACATCTCGCCGCCAATCGCGCGCCCTGAAACAGGAGCAAAGCGCCGAGCGCATGAACTTTCGGCGCGCCCGTGACGGGGTGTCCGGCGAGCAGTTCGCACAGCCTGATCGCTTCGTGGCACAGGTCCGTGCGGACAAGCTCTTCGCCCTCGAGCGCGCTGTAGCCCTCGTTAAACATCAGATAGATGATTTTCAGCGCCGATTCCAACCGGGCCGGGAGTTTGTCGGGCGCGGGCATTTCGAGCTTGATGTCGAACTCACGCAGCCTCTGTTTCGCCCGCGTGATGGTTTTTGTTACGGAAGGTTCCCGGGCGAGAAACGCCCGCGCGATCTCGGAGACGCTGAAGCCGCCGACAGTCTTCAGCGTCAGCGCGATCTGTCCGTCCTCGGGGATCAGCGGGTGACAACAGGTGAAAATCATTCGCAACTGGTCGTCGCGGATTTCACCGGCGAATGTGGCGTCGGCTTCTCCGCCGATCGGAATCTCGACCTCATCGGTCGTTTCAGTCAATCTGCTGTCGCGGCGCAATTGATCGAGCACCCGGTTCTTCGCCACCTGAATCAGCCACGCGGTCGGATTGTCGGGCGCGCCCTGATACGGCCAAAGCCTTAACGCGCGCGCCATTGCGTCCTGCACGGCGTCTTCGACCTGATCCAGCCTCTTTATCCCGAAGATGCGCGTCAGCGTGGCGATCATCTGCCCCGCCTGATGGCGGAACAGATGATCAACCGATTGATGTATTTGATCTGACGATTGTGATGACATATTCACCCGGCCGGGACCGGTTCGATCTCGCGGACCTCGATCCACCCCTTGTATTTCAGGTGCGGGCAGCCTTTCGACGTTTCTACAGCTTCGTCGTAATCGGCCGCGTTAATGACGAAATAACCGCCCATTACCTCTTTGGCTTCGGCGTATGGGCCGTCGACCACGCGCGCCTTGCCGTTGCGCATCGAGACGTGGCGGCCCCCTTCGTCTTTGAGCTTATTGCTTCCGACGTATTTGCCTTCGGCCTGGATTTTGCTCCGCCATGCGACGTATTCGCCGATAATCTGTTGCGTCTCTTCGGGCGAATAGTTCGAGAAATCGGACGGCGCTTCGCGCAAGAGTAGAATGTATTGTGGCATATGTTTCCCTTCGGTGACCGGCCTGCGGCCGTAGATTTTTATCTGGCACATTCGTTTCCGAAAATGCCGTGATCGTCGTCTGTCGTCTTGTAGACGAACGGCCCACTGCGGAAAGGACAACGATTTTCTAAAAAATTGCGGATTGATTTTCAGGCCGCGGTATCGCGCGTAAACGCCCCGCTTGATTTTCTTCTCAGTCAAGCTTTAGGATTTGCGCGGTCTTGAAGTCGGTCAGACCAAAATCACTTTTATAACATCTAGCGTGGGCGTTGGCGTATGTGCCTACCCCTTCGTGTACCAACTCAACACCGTCATATCTTAAGGAGTATAAAGACAGCAATGAGGAAACCACTGTCACTCATCTTAGTTTTTTCATCTGTTGCCGTTCTCGCCTCGTTCGCGTGGCTCGAATCCGCCGCTCAACCCGCCAAAAGTCAAGGCGCAGGCGGGGGAGCAGCCGCCCTTTACACAAAACATTGCGCCAAATGCCATCTCGAAGACGGCAAAGGGCTTGAAAGCCTGAGCCCGCCTAACTTCACCGACGCGAAATGGCAATCGACTCACACCAACGCGGCGATCGCCAAGGGCATCCGCGAAGGCAAAGAAACAATGCCCCCCTTCAAAGACGTGCTCTCAGCCGCGCAGATCAACGCGCTGGTCAAACACATTCGAGGATTCAAGCAGAAGCTTGTGAAGAAATAGGCTGGCGGCTGAGCTGAAAAGGGGTCGGCGAGCGTATGGATGATAAGACTATACGCTCGCCGTTTTATTTTGTTTTGTTTTAGGCTCCACTATTCTACTTCTTTAGCGATTTGAGCATCGCCTGGAACTCGTCCTGCGCCGCCGCGATCGTCTTCGCAGGCCCGGTCAATTTGAAGAAGACGTTGCCTTCCGGCCCCTCGACGATTGCGCCGAGCATCCGATAGCCCGACTTCGGCGCGCTCGTATTTCCCATCATTGGCCCGCCGCCTTTAAACGTCCCGCTCACGTCGACGGTCGTCACGGTAAGCCCGTTTATCGTTTCCGACTTCTGGTTCGGGGCGCCGTCAGTCTTCTCGAACTGTCCGATCCAGCGGTCGACGTTGGCCTGGACGCCGCCGCCCAGGTTTTCGAATACCGCGCATTCGCCCCCGTCGCTGTCGCCTGTAGCGGGTGGAATTATGTAGGTGGCCGCGCGCATCCCGCTGGCCGGTTTGGCCTCCCACCGCGAGGGCGGTGTCCATTTAACAGGGCCTGAGCCCTGACTGCCGGCCGCGCCTGGCGGCGATGTCGAGAGGCCGTTCGAATCGTGACCGACGGCGATCGTAGATGACCCGGGCGTTGATTTGGCCGCAGGCGCGGCCGACTGTTCGGACTGGATTTCCTTCGGCGCGGCCGCGCAGGCCGAAAATATCGCCAGAGTCGAAAGGGAGACTATCGAAACGCAATTGAAGATTCGTGATCTGTTCAAGCTCGTATTACTCCTTATTCATTTTCGGACTTCGAGGGGAGAGTCGTAATGCTAACTCATGCTCCTGCTTCTTGCACCGTCCCGAAAAATCTCATGATTTTTCCTCAGAACTTTTGGCCTCACGACGCCATTCTGCGCCGCCATTCTCGCGCCATGCGCGCCAGCCGAGTGGCAGATCGGCAATGTCATTAACGCTCGGATCGCGTTCAACTATGTCATTCAGGCAGATAAGCCGACACTGATCTGGCGCGTCGGTCGCGCCGCATAAAAATTGCCAGTCTCCGTCGTCATTGTGACAGACCAGGAGAATCGGATGGTTTTCGTCGATAACTCGAATTGTTGTGAAAACTCCGAGATTTCTCGGCTCGTCGAAGACCCAATGGCTTTTGGTTTTTTCGTCGGGCCAGCGCTCTAACAGCGGTTGGCTCCAAATCCATTGGTGGTTGAAGTCAATTTCCCAGGGCCACTTGTTTTCTTTATCGGGCCAAACTAGTTGCAGAGCAGGAAAGTCTACGCCCTTATAGAACGACATCGCATAACCGAAATACTCAGGGTAGCAATCTTTAGGCGCTTCGCCGAAAACACAATTGTACCCCTCCAGCAACCCCTCATATTCTTTACCGATTTCACATCGTTCCCCATTTTTTATTCTCTGAGCAATCTCGTTGATGATCCACGCCATGAGATCAGGGCTTAAGCCGAAGACGATGATCTCCGGATGGTTGAAGTTGCGATAGAGACCTATCGAGTAGCCGAATTTAGGGCATTCCTCATCTTCGCTAACCAGCATCACCGAGAGACCATACTTCTCGACGTCGGCGGCGACCGCTTCGTCCGAAACGCATTCGTGAGTCATCAACGAATCCTTTCTCGTCGATTTTATTTCCGCTCCGACTTCGCGTACTCACTCTTCAACAGACCCATCATCTCCTCGCGCCGGTCATACAACCGCTTCAGTTTGCGAGGCTCGCGTTTTGCGAAAGCGTACGCCGTGATCAGCGGCAGGGCCACGGTGGAATCAAGGTAACAGACGACCGCGCCCGGCAATTGGTCGGGATCGATCTTACCCCAACTTACCGCCTCGCCCGGCGTCGCGCCGGAAAGTCCGCCTGTGTCGGGTCGGGCGTCCGTAAGTTGCAAAAAGTAGTCGTGGCCTTTTTCTTCGATGCCAAGCACCTCTTGAATCTGCGGCTCGGTTTGCAGCGCGAAGTTTTTGGGGCTGCCTCCGCCGCAAATGAATACCGCCGATTTTCCCCCGCCGCGTTTGGCGGTGAGGACTATGGCCGCCGTCTCATTAACGTCCGCCGAAGGGTTCAGACGCAGTCTGCCGCCCTGCAATTCCAGCGCGGCCACGTTCATCCCGATCGAACTGTCGCCGGGCGACGAGGTGTAGACCGGGACGCCATGATAATAGGCGGCGGCGAGCAGCGAGTGATTCTTCAAGCCTAACGTCCGCTCGCGTTCGGCGACGTACTTGCCGCACAGGTAATGGAACTCCGCCGTCGACATCTCGCGCTGGAACTCCTCGGCGCGAATGATCTCTCGGAAGAAGGCGTCGGTCGAAAGCAGCACCTCGTAATCGAAGAAGATGTCGTAGATGCGCACGACGCCTTCTTCGCGCAGCGTCACGTCGCTGACCTGGTGACTGCCCTGGTGCATCGAAAGGCCGAGCCCGAAGTGGGTGTCGTGATAGAGATTGGCGCCGGTGGTGATAATCCAGTCGACGAATCCGGCCTCGATCAAGGGGATGATTGCTGAAATACCCAGACCTGCAGGCGTCAGCGCGCCGGTCAGCGTCAGGCAGACGGTGACGTCGTCCCGGAGCATCCGCTCTGCGAACAGTTGCGCGCCCTCGCGCATCCGCGCGGCGTTGTATGCTTGAAAGCTGTTCTCAATCAGTTGGACGATCGAAGTCTCTTTGGTGATTGGCGCCGGGGCGATCCGCTTGCCTTGCAGGTACCTGCTCTTGTTCATTCAGCCTCCCAATAAAGAATGATGACGAGATGATTTTGAATTGTGGTCGGGAAGGCGCGAGTTTATGATGTCGAACCTCGAAACTCAAATTTGAATGTAGGACTCACGGACGGACTAAAATCTGTCTCACTCCAGGAAAAATCATGAGAAAAGTTTTTGCGGCGTTAATTCTGACCGGTTTGATGGTAAGCGCGGCGCTTGCCGATGTGCTCTTTCTGAAGAACGGGAGCGTGCTCAGAGGCAGGTTCGTCGGCTATGAGAACGGAAAGTTCATTTTCGAGACCGGAGGCAATCGGCTGGAGTTCCGTCCCGATCAGATTACACGGCTGGTCATCGGGCGCGACGAGGACCGCCCGCCGCGCGATCCGAGCGACCCGCCGTCTCCGCCGGGCGAACGATGGGAACCGGCCGCGCCTTTCGACGTGAGGCTCGAAGATAAGTGGCATCGCTCTCAGATTCAGGTCGAGCGCGGCCAGCGTGTGCGCGTCAACGCCAGCGGCGCGATCTACCTCGAAGGCCGGACGTCGACAGGGCCTGAAGGGTTGCAAGGGCGGCGCGACCCCGACGCGCCTATGCCGCAACAGAACGACGGCGCCCTGGTGGCCGCCGTGGGGCAAGACTCGAGTTCGCTCCCGATCTTCATAGGCCGTTCGCGCGAATTCACCGCCGACCGCGACGGCGTCCTCTATTTCACGGTCAATCACTGGGAGACGCGCGACGCACGCGGAGCCTTCCGCGTCAACGTGTCTATCGATCGCAGCGGCGGCGAGACAGGTGGCGGATCGAGGCAGGGGCAGGGGCAGGGGCAGGGGCAGGGGCAGGGGCAGGGGCAGGGGCAGGGGCAGGGGCAG
>Ga0207428_10006111_pt1 | contig 11131 bp, 10 predicted proteins | sample RhiMethybrSRZTD1_FD_187600 | JGI IMG/M metagenome (GOLD analysis project Ga0207428, IMG submission 187600) | Populus rhizosphere microbial communities from Tennessee, USA - Rhizosphere MetaG P. TD hybrid SRZTD1 (SPAdes) (version 3) | ecosystem: Host-associated > Plants > Roots > Rhizosphere >... | reverse complement strand
GACGAGTCAGTACGCCGGCTGGAAGCCCGGCCAGTCGCCCGAACCAGCCGGCGTCCAACGTAAGCGGCAGAGTCTGAAAATGGCCCTGGACGCCGGGGTGACGATTGCCAGCGGCTCAGACGTCGGTGTCTTTCCACATGGCGACAACGCCCGCGAGATCGAGCTGCTGGTGTCGTACGGCATGACGCCGATCGACGCGCTGAAGTCGGCGACGTCCATCGACGCGAAGGTACTGCACATGGAGACCCAGATCGGTCATGTCGCGCAGGGACTGCTTGCCGATCTCGTCGCCGTCGATGGCGATCCGACGAAGGATATCTCCGCGTTGCGGAAGGTGAAGCTCGTGATGAAGGGCGGCACTGTCGTCAAGAAATGAAGAAGACCTTCATCCCCTTCATGTTCTTCCTGTCTGTTTGGTCCTCGCAGTCGACGTGGACGCTCCAAACCTCTGGCGTCACCGCGCGCCTGCGCGGCATCAGTGCCGTCAGCGACACGGTCGCGTGGGCGAGTGGCGCGTCGAACACGATTCTGCGCACGAGCGACGGCGGTGCGACGTGGGCCCGCCTGCCGGGTCCGGCTACCGACAAGCTCGACTTCCGCGATATCGACGCAATCGACGAACGCACGGCTTACGTCCTCAGCATCGGCAACGGCGCCGCATCGCGCATCTACAAGACCGGTGACGCGGGCGCAACGTGGGAGCTGCAATTCACGAATTCAGATCAGGAAGCGTTTTTCGATGCGCTGGCATTCTGGGACGCGGCGCATGGGATCGCGGTGAGCGATTCGGTGGGCGGACGGTTCGTCATCATTACCACCGACAACGGTGGCAAGACATGGCTTCCAGTGCCGTCGGATCGTCTTCCGCCGGCGCTGCCGAACGAGGGTGCCTTTGCCGCAAGCGGCACGAACGTCGCCGTCTTCGGCCGCGACCATGTCTGGTTCGGCACTGGAGCGGCGTCGAAGGCGCGGGTGCTGCGATCGAGCGATCGCGGGCGGACGTGGCAAATCGCAGACACTCCCGTGCCGGCGGGTCAGAGCGCCGGGATCTACTCGGTCGCCTTTCGCGACGCAAACCACGGGATCATCGTCGGCGGCGACTACGCCAGGGAATCCGACGCGATCGACAACGTCGCCCTGACGAGCGACGGCGGCGCCACCTGGACGCTGGTGCGAGAACGTGCGTTGACGGGTTTTCGATCCGTCGTTGCCTACAGGCCTGGTACGGCTTCGACCTTCATCGCCGTCGGTCCGCTCGGCGCTGACGCGACGACCGACGATGGACGAACGTGGTCACGAATCGAGGGACCGGGCTTCGATACCTTCAGCTTCGCGCGCGGAGGATCGATCGGTTGGGGAGCGGGATCCCAGGGGCGGATCGCTCAGCTTCGCTGATCGGGAAGATCACGCAGTCAGCAACGCTTCAGTCTCTTTCTGGAAAAGAATGATCAGAGCGTAGATCCCGAAGATGGTCCCGAAGGGAATCTTCGTGAGCGCGAGCGCCGCCAGAATGATGCCCATGATGCGGGCCCAGCGCCGGCGCTTCCACAATCCCCAGCCGCAGATGACGTAAGGAATTCCGAGAATCAGCAGGATGATGGTCAGCGTGGCGCCCGTGAAACCCAGCACGGCGACGCCGATCGCGGCGTCATGCCCGCCTTGCGCGCCGACGACGCCGCCCAGAATCCCGAAGAGCAGCGACATGAACAGCGCGGCGCAAATGAGAAACGCGCCGACGATGAAGAAGAGGATCGCGGTGACCTTCAGGTGTGTCGCCACAAACTCCTGCCGGTGTTATTTGTCGTCGTCCTCTTTTGGTGCGGTTGAGGCGGGGTCGTCGAAGTCGGTGAGCGGCGTGCTCACGTCATCCGGATCGTCGTACAGTCCGCCGAGACGGCCCGTGTAGCGCTCTTTAATTGGACCCTTGGGTCCGCGCTCCTTGCTCTCCCAGCGTTTTTCACTCGATGCGCTTTTTTTCTTGGGCGGACCGAAATTGCGGTTCCCGCCGGGCGCATCTGGACGAGGCGGCCCGCCTGGCCGGAATCCGCCGGGTGCTCCCATCGGCCGCGGACCACCGAAGCCACCGCCCGCCGGACGCCCGCCGCCAAAACCACCGCCGCCTGGAGGACGGCTGCCTCCGAACCCGCCGGGACCACCGGACGGTCGAAACCCTCCGCCCCCGCCGCCGGCTTCGCGAGGTCTCGCTTCGCTCACCGAGAGCGTGCGGCCCATGAAGGGCTGCTGATTGAACCGCGTGATCGCCTCTTCGGCGACGCTGCGATCCAGGAACTCGACGAACGCGAACCCGCGCGGACGGCCGGTCTCACGATCGACCGAATCACGATCTGGGACGGCGCGCCGACACCGGAGAAATGCGCCCGCAAATCCGCTTCCGTCGCCCCATAGGGCATGTTGCCTACGAACAACCGTACAGCCACTGACTATCCTCGTTGGAAATCGGGACCTACATCACATTCAGAGTTAAAAGCTGGCGCTGTCGCAAGATGATCGGACTCATGCACTCGATGAAGACACAGGGGGGGATCTATGCGCCGCTACGGATATTGGAGGTGGTGGACTTCCGGAGGATAGCACGAGCCTGCCCAAAGGGCAAAGTAAAGGCCGGATAGTAGTAACATGGGTCTCTTGGACTTTCGCCAGGTAACGCAGCAGTAACCATCATGTCGGACCTGATGCCCGCCGGAGACGAACGCCGGTCCGGCGTGCTCGTCGTTCGCGGGGCTCGAACCCACAACCTCAAGGGTATCGATCTCTCGTTGTCCCATCGGCAGCTCATTGTCGTCACCGGTGTGAGCGGATCGGGAAAGTCATCGCTGGCTTTCGACACGATCTACGCGGAGGGGCAACGGCGGTACGTGGAGTCGCTGTCCGCCTACGCGCGCCAGTTCCTCGAACGGATGGAGAAGCCGGACGTCGACGGCATCGACGGCATCGCGCCGGCAATCGCCATTCGCCAGAAGAACAGCGTCCGCAACCCGCGATCCACCGTGGGCACGACGACCGAGATCCACGACTATCTGCGGCTTCTCTGGGCTCGCGTCGGCCGGACCATCTGCCGGCAGTGCGGCCGCGAAGTCGAGCGCGAGTCTCCGGACGTCGTCGCCGGCGAGCTGTTGAAGCTGCCGGAGGGTACGCGCCTGCTCGTCGGCTTCGACTATCCGATCGTCAGCGTCCGGCTGCCGGCCGATTCGGCCGAACATCGCGATCAGGAAAACGACGACGACGCGAATCCGGGCAACGGGAACACGCTGCCGTTCACGGAAGATCCGGTGGCGGCGGCCATCGACATCCTGCGGCGGCGGGGATTCGGCCGGCTGCTCGTGGACGGACGAACGCTGACGTTCGACGAAGTGGCCGCGGACACCGAGCGGCTGCGCGACGCGACGTCGCTCTCCGTCATCGTCGATCGCCTGCGAGTCGGCGCCGACGTGCGATCGCGGCTGACCGACTCGATCGAAACGGCGTTTCATGAGGGCGACGGGGCCGCCTTCGCGATCGAAGTGGACCAGGCCGGCGCGCTTCAGACGACGCACCGGTTCAGCGAGCGGTTCGAGTGCCGGACGTGCGGCATCTCGTATGAGGTGCCGCAGCCGCGTCTGTTCTCGTTCAACAATCCATTCGGCGCCTGCCCGACGTGTCACGGATTCGGCAACATCATCGAGCTCGACATGGGCCTCGTCGTGCCCGATTCGGGAAAGACGATCAATGCGGGCGCGATCGAGCCGTGGACGAAGCCGCATTACCGGAGCTGTCAGGCCCAGCTCAAGCGCTCGGCGAAGGGCGGCCACGTGCGGCTCGACGTGCCATGGCGGAACCTGACTCCTGAGGAGCTCCGGTTCGTGGTCGACGGCGATGGCGACTACGAAGGGATCAAGGGCTTCTTCCGGCGGCTGGAGCGCAAGAAGTACAAGGTCCACGTCCGCGTGTTCCTGAGCCGATACCGCGGGTACCTGACGTGCCATGACTGCGGCGGGACGCGGCTGCGGCGCGAAGCGCGCGACGTCCGCGTGGGCGGCCAGACGATCGACGCGGTCTGCGCGCTCACCGTGAAGGACGCGAGCCGCTTCTTCGAGAAGCTCGAGCTCTCGGAGAAAGACGCGGTAGTCGCCGAGAAGATCCTGCGCGAAATCCGGCGGCGACTCGGGTTTCTCACCGACGTCGGGCTGGACTACCTGACGCTCGATCGCCTCTCGTCGACGCTCTCGGGCGGCGAGTCGCAGCGGATCAACCTGGCCACGTCGCTGGGCTCTGCGCTCGTCGACACGCTGTACGTGCTGGACGAGCCGTCGATCGGCCTCCATCCGCGCGACAACGAGCGGCTCATCACGATCCTTCAGCAGCTCCGCGATCAGGGCAACACCGTGCTCGTCGTCGAGCACGACGCCGACATGATTCGCGTCGCCGACGAAGTCGTCGATCTGGGACTCGGCGCCGGAGAGCAGGGCGGCCGCGTGATCTACGCCGGCCCGGTGCAGGGGCTCCTCCAGGACTCACGATCGCTGACGGCGAAGTACCTCCGCGACGAGCTGGCGATTCCCGTGCCACAGACGAGGCGGAAGGCGGGCCTCCAGCGGCTGCGGATTACCGGCGCGTCCGAACACAACCTCAAGAACATCGACGTCGAGATCCCGCTCGGTCTGTTTACGGGCGTGACGGGCGTCAGCGGGTCCGGCAAGTCGACGCTGGTGCACGACGTCATCTACGCTGCGGTCAAACGGGTCAAGGGCGACTGGGATCGGCGCGTCGGCACGCATCGCAAGCTGGAAGGTGCCGAGTTCATCAGCGACACCGTGCTCGTCGATCAGCAGCCGATCGGACGCACGCCGCGATCGAACCCGGTGACGTACCTCAAGGCCTTCGATCCGATTCGCGAGCTGCTGGCGGCGACGAAGGACGCGCGTGCCCGCGGCCTTTCGGCCAGCCATTTTTCGTTCAACGTTCCCGGCGGGCGGTGTGAGGCGTGCGAGGGCGAAGGAGTCGTCCGCGTCGAGATGCAGTTCCTCGCCGACGTCTTCGTGCCCTGCGAGCAGTGCGACGGGAAGCGATTCCGCCCGCAGGTGCTCGAGGTTCGCTACAAAGGACGCAACGTCGATCAGGTGCTGGATCTGACGGTCCGCGAGGCGCTGACGTTCTTCGGCAGCGCGCCCAAGGTCGTCCGGCGTCTGCAGGTGCTGGACGAGATCGGGCTGGGGTATCTGCGTCTGGGCCAGCCGGCGACGACGCTCTCGGGCGGGGAAGCGCAGCGCATCAAGATCGCGTCCCATCTCAGCTCGCAGAGCGGCGAACGGACGCTCTACGTGCTCGACGAGCCGACGACCGGGCTGCACTTCGACGACATCGTCAAGCTCCTCGCCGCGTTCCGGAAGCTGCTGCATGCCGGCCACAGCCTGCTCGTCATCGAACACAACCTGGACGTCCTGAAAACCGCCGACTGGATCATCGATCTCGGGCCGGAAGGCGGCGAAGCGGGCGGTTCTGTCGTCGCCGTGGGGACGCCCGAACAGGTCGCGACCGTCGACGAGTCCTACACCGGCCACCATCTCCGCCGCGTTCTTGCGGCCGGCCGGGAGCACGCGTACGCGGATCCTGCGTGAAAGAGTACGGTGAAAGCACGGTGAAAGACCCACGAGGTCTTTCACTGAGCCTGAAGCACGCCGCCCGCGAAGCCGAAACAAGGGCGGGATGTTCCATCGATTGACTCTCGTCGGCGTCACCGTCGCCACCGCCGGCGTGCTGCTGTCCGCGCAGGCGAACTGGCAGGACGTCGTCCGCAACCTTCGCAATCCCGATCCGCAGATCCGGCTGAAGTCGACGCAACAACTGGGCGGATCCGGCTACGTCGAGGCTGCCGAGCCGGTCGCGCCGCTGCTGCAGGATCCGGACGATCGCGTTCAGGCCGCGGCGATCGAGGCCGAGCTCGGCTTCTTCCTGGTCGATCGCATCGGCGGCGTGCGAGTTATGGGGTTCGGGGGGTCGAAGAGCACGGCGCAGGAAGCGTTCGAGGCAGGTCCGCTCGTCAGGGCGGCGCCACCGGCGCCCGCGGCCGTCATCGATCGGCTGATTACGGCGATGCGCGACGAGAATCCGCGCATTCGGTTCGACGCCGTGCACGCGCTCGGTGCGATCGCCGAGGCGCCGCTGCCGCCGGCGCAGGTGAAGGCGCTCGCCGACGAGCTCGATCATTACGATCCGATCATCCGCGCCGCCACCGCGCGCGTGCTCGGCCGTTTGCGCGCAGCGGAGGGCACGGATCGCCTGATCGCGACCCTGGCGGATTCGAATGCCGTCGTCAGGCAGTTCGCCGTCGAAGCGCTGGGACTGATTCGCGACAACAAGGCGGCTGCGCCGCTGCTCGACCTCGTGTCGCGCGGCCGCGCGCCGGCGGCGTCGCAGGCGCTTCTGGCGCTGGCGCGGATGGGGCACACGGACTCGCGTGACGAGTTCCGCAGGCGGTTGACCGATCGCGATCCGGCGATGCGCCGCGCGGCCGCTGAAGGACTCGGCCGGCTGCAGGATCGCGAATCGCTGGACGCACTGCGAGGGATAGAGACATCCGATCGCGCAGAGGAAGTCCGCCTGGCCGCGGCGTTTGCCGTCGATCGGCTCGGTGACTCCCAGGGGCACGTACTCGCCGCGCACATGATCCTGAAGGACGTCGCCGTCCAGTCGTGCGCCTACCTGCTGGAAATCGGCCGGCCGGCGCTCTCCGGCGTTCGCGCGACGCTCGACGTCGCGAAAGACCACCGTCATCGCGCCGACCTCGTCCATCTGATAGGGTTTATCGGGACGCGCGACGAGATCGGCTGGGTCGAGACCTTCCTGAGCGATCGGGACGAACGTGTCAGACGCGCGGCCGCGGATGCGATTGCGCGTTTGAAACGATGACCGACTGCGTCAGCCTCCCGTCTACTTTTTACGCGCGGCCCACGCTCGACGTTCTCGAGGATCTCATCGGCAAGGTGCTCGTCCACGAGCTGCGCGGCCGCCGCACGGCCGGCATCATCGTCGAAGCCGAGGCGTACATCGGCGAGTCCGATCCGGCCTGCCATGCCGCGCCCGGGCCGACGAAGCGGAACGCGCCGCTGTACGGTCCGCCCGGACACGCGTACGTTTATCTCAATTACGGCATCCACTATCTCGTGAACGCCGTGACCGAGAACGCCGGATCGCCGGCGGCGATTCTGATTCGCGCGCTGAAGCCCGTCGAAGGAATCGATCTAATGCGACGACGACGGACGCGCCGGAACGGCGCGCCGGCCGCCGAGGATCTCTGCAGGGGGCCAGGTAATCTCACGGTCGCGCTCGGCATCTCGCTGCGGCAGAACACCGCGGACCTCGTGACGAGCAATCTGCGAATCGAGGATCAGGGCGTCAAGCCGGCCGGTCTGACGTGGTCACCCCGGATCGGAATCCGAGTGGGCACCGATCGCCAGTGGCGCTGCCACTGGACGAGTAGCGACTGTGTGTCAGGCTAACGGATTCGCTGCTGCTGGCGGCTGACGACGGGTACCTCGAGTGTCTGACGCCGGCTGTTCCGGATTATTTCCAGCTTCACGTTTGAGCCAATCTTGGCAGCCGTGACAACCCTGTCGATTTGCGCGGGATCCGTCACGGGCTCGCCGTTCACCGCAACGACGAGATCGCCCGGTTGGAGACCAGCCTGGTAGGCCGATGAGTTCCGGTAGATGCTTCGCACGTACGCGCCTGTCACATCGCCGTATCCGTACGCCCGAGCGGTCGCCCGGTCAACCGACCTCCACTGGACGTTGCCAATCGAACCCCAGGGCACCCGGCCGTTGGTTTTGAGCTCGTCCATGATCCGCCGGGCCATATTCGACGGGATCGCGAAGCCGATGCCCTGGTAGCCGCCGGTCTCCGTGTAGATCATCGTGTTGATGCCGACGAGCTCGCCGCGGCTGTTGATGAGCGCGCCACCCGAATTGCCGGGGTTGATGGCGGCGTCAGTCTGAATGAAGTCGGTATAGCCGCCGACCTGCGTGGCGGACCGATTGACCGTCGACACGATCCCGAGCGTGACCGTGCCGCTCAACTGAAACGGATTTCCGACCGCCAGCACCCATTCAGCCACGCGAAGCTTGCTCGAATCGCCCCACGGCAGCGTGTCCAGGTTCTGTGCGTTCACCTTCACGACAGCCAGATCGCTGATGTCGTCGATCCCGATCAGCTTGCCTGGCAGTTCCTTGCCGTCCGGCAGCGTCACGCGGATGTCGGCGCCCGCGTACCCGATCACGTGCGTGTTCGTCAGCACGTATCCATCCGGCGAGACGACGACTCCAGATCCGACGCTCTGCGACGGTTGGACCTGATCACCGTATAAGAACCTGAACAGCGGATCGTTCGGCAGCTGCCTGATCGTCGTCGACGAAATGTTCGCGGAAACTTTGAGCGCGCGCTCGGCGACGGACGACAGATCCGGCAGCGCACCGGAGGCCGGCAGGGAGGCGGGCATCGAGGCCGGCCGCGCCTGATCGGTGATCGTCGGCGCGGCGACGCTGGGTGCCGTGGCGTGGAAGCGGCCGGTCACAACCATACCGGCGACGAAGCCGGCGAGAATGAGTGCGGCGACAGCGGTCTTGATTCCCATGGCTTCCGCCTACGCGATCTCGATCCGACGATCGGGGATTGTGGCTTTCGGCACCTGGACGGTCAGCACGCCCTCGGCCAGGTCCGCCGAGATCGATTCCGAGTCGACCGCCGTCGCGAACCGGAACGATCGTGAGAACTGGCCCTGGCCGCGCTCGAGTTGCTGGTATCGCTCAGGGCAGCAGCTCTGACCGGGCCGCTGCCCGCGGATCGTGAGCGTCCCGTCGAGAAAGTCGATGTGGATGTCCTCCCGGCTGAGGCCCGGCAACTCGACCGTGAGCAGGTATCGATCCGTCAGTTCGGAGAGGTCGACCGGCGGTACCCATCCAGGCATCGTCCGGCCGAACAGGCTCTCGAGGCGCTCCTGCATGGTGAGCAGGTCGCGCATCGGATCCCAAGGCATAAGAACGATACTACCGCGGTTCCGCATGGAAGGCGCAAATTGGGTCGTGTTACGATGGGAAGTTCGGAGTACCGAGAAAAACACGTCCTATGAGCTCCATTCAGGCCACCAGACTGCGCAAGGGCATGCTGATCAAGCTCGACGCGGATCTCTACCGCGTCCTCGACCTGTACCACATCACGCCGGGCAACAAGCGCGGCCACGTCCAGAGCCGGCTGAGGGACATCCGCTCGGGCCGTCTGATCGATCACAAGTTCCGGTCGGAAGACGACGTCGAGCGGGCGACGCTGGACGAGCGGGAGATGCAGTTCCTGTATCGGGACGGCGATCTGTTTCACTTCATGGACACGTCGTCGTACGAGCAGGTCCATCTCAACCGCGAAATCCTCGGCGAGAGCGCCATGTATCTGTTGCCCGAAACGCTCATCAACGTCGAGTTCTACGAATCCGAGCCGGTCGGCATTCACCTGTCGCTGACGGTGGATCTGAAGGTGACCGACACCGTGCCGGGGATCAAAGGCGCCACCGCCTCGGCGCAGGTCAAGCCCGCGACGGTCGAGACGGGGCTGGTCGTCAGCGTGCCGGCGTTCATCAGCACCGGCGACGTCATTCGCATCAACACCGAGACGGGCGAGTATCTGTCGCGGGTCTAACTTCGAAGTTCGAACTTCGAAGTTCGAAGTTTGACGTTTGGTATGGAACAGACCCCCAAGTCCGGCTGGATCGAAGTCATCACCGGCAGCATGTTCAGCGGCAAGAGCGAGGAGCTCATCCGCCGGCTGCGGCGCGCGCAGATTGCGCGGCAGCGCGTCCAGACCTTCAAGCCGGCCATCGACGACCGCTACAGCAGCGCCGAAATCGTCTCGCACAGCGAGATGAAGATTCCGTCCGAGAACGTCGGCACTTCACGGCAACTGGCCGAACGCGTGCGCGCGGACACGGAAGTGGTCGGGATCGACGAGGGGCAATTCTTCGATGCCGAGCTGCCGGCCGTGTGCGCCGAGCTGGCGAGACAGGGCAAGCGCGTCATCGTGGCCGGACTCGATCAGGATTACCTCGGCAAGCCGTTCGAGCCGATGCCGCAGCTGCTGGCGACGGCCGAGTACATCACGAAGACGCTGGCGATCTGCATGGTCTGCGGCGGTCCGGCCAACCAGACCCAGCGGCTCGTCGCCTCGAAGGAGCGCGTCCTCGTCGGCGCGTCCGGCACCTACGAAGCGCGCTGCCGGCACTGTTTCGATCCGAGTCTGGGCCAGGGGTAAGACAGAACGCCTAAGTTCGAACTTCGAAGTTCGAACTTCGAACTTAAGAAGCGAAGATCCGGCTGTGCCCGTCGAGGATGCGCTTCTCGGCGTCGTGGTTGGGCTCGAGCGACCACTCGCCGCGCTCGAAGGTCCCGCCGAGAAGGATGCCGTCGCGCCGCGGAAACATGTACAGGTCGGGCGCCAGGACCAGGTAATCCACTTCGGGCTGCGGCAGCAGCACGTGCAGCTGCCCTTTGATTGGCAGCATCTCCTCGTCGTTGAAGAGCGATCGCGCGCCGAGGCCCGTGCAGTTGATGACGCCCGGTTCCGCCAGGCTGGCCAGCTCGGAGCGATCGCGGATTTCACGCACTTCGATCCGGCCGCCGGCCTGCCGGACGTCGGCCTCGAGCGCCGGGAGATAGACGGGCGGCTCGACAAACATCGAGGCGAACATCCGCACGTACCGCGCGGGAAATGGATGCTCGCCGGGGCGCAGGTCGCGTGATTCCGGCAGCAGCCCTTCCACTTCGGGGAGCGGCGCCGCCGCGGACGGCTCGTCGCTGAGGACGTAGTTCTCGATCCACTTCACGCCGTACCGTTCGCCGGTGAGATGCTGGAAATAGCGATAGGAAAACCGGCTCGCCCGCACGAACTGCGTCATGAACTCGGGCGTGCGACGGTCGCGGTCGACGACGGAGAAGGGCCCCCACTGGGCACCCGAGACGTTCGACGTGGTGTTCGGCGGCAGGTCCTTCGCGTAGATCGTGACGCTGCAGCCGCGCTGCTGCAGGAGCCGCGCCGTCGCCATCCCGACGGCACCGCAGCCGATGACTGCAAAGCGGCGGAGGCCCGATTGGAG
>Ga0207428_10006110_pt1 | contig 11133 bp, 7 predicted proteins | sample RhiMethybrSRZTD1_FD_187600 | JGI IMG/M metagenome (GOLD analysis project Ga0207428, IMG submission 187600) | Populus rhizosphere microbial communities from Tennessee, USA - Rhizosphere MetaG P. TD hybrid SRZTD1 (SPAdes) (version 3) | ecosystem: Host-associated > Plants > Roots > Rhizosphere >... | reverse complement strand
CTCCAGGCGGAGCTCGAGGGAGCGCGCCCCTCCGAGACCCGTGCGCTTGAAAAGGGAGAAATCGGTATTGATCAGCGCCGGTCCCCGGATCTGACCGATTTCGTAGTTGCCGAACTGAAATTGCGGCGGATTGGCGAAACAGCCGGTGTCGAACCACTGCTCCACTCGTCCGGTGATGCCGATGTCAGTGCAGGTGACGTTCGCCCAGTTCCCGCTGCCGGTGTTCAGCAGCGACGATGCGACGGTGACGTTGAGCGGCTCTCCGGTTTGATACATGGTGATGCCGTTCACGGCCCATCCTTCGAGCAGTTTCTGCACCATCGCCGAACCGCCGTTGGCGAACTGCTTCCCCGGCCCGAACGGGAGCTCATACGTCCAGCTGACAACCAGATTGTGAGGGATGTCGATCGCCTTGCCGATCGAAGGCGCTCGTGTATCGAACGAGGGATGCAGGATGAACGTCGTATCCTCGCTCTTCGAATACGTATACGACACCAGCCCCTGCAATCCACCCGAGAAACGCTTGTCCAACTTGACCTGCAGCGCGTCGTACCACGACTTGCCGTCGCCGGAGCGCTGGTTGATCGACGGCGTGTTCGGCGCCACGCTGAAGAACGGCCGTCGCGGGTCGAGCGGGCCGGGGCCTGGAAGCGGCACATTGACGTTGCGGCTGCGAAAGATGTTCGAGCCGCGGGTGCCGACATACGTCACGTCGAGGACCGCATCCCATGGGAGCTGCCGCTGGAGGCCGACGTTGAACATCTGCGCCCGGTTCGGCTTGTCTCCTGCCGGGAAGAAGAACACGGCAAAGCCCGGGGGTGGCTGGATGGTAGCGGTCAACGGGACCGGCGTGAACCCCGGAAGCCCGTCGCTCAGGCTGCGAAACGGGGTGAACTGGGTCGGCGACTGCAACAGAATCTGCTGGAACAGCGGGTGGTTGCGCTCCAGCGTGCCCCCGTTCGCCCCGAAATTGTCGCGGTAGTAGCTGATGCCGAACGCGCCGCGGATGGCGGTGCGCCCGTCATCCGGCGAGTACGCGATGCCGAGCCGCGGGGCCCAACCGCCGTAGAAGTTGGTGGTCAGCGGTCCGCGATCGTCCGCGGACGCGGCGTGAATCAGGCCGTCCTGCAAACTGAAGTTCGTCTGCCGGTTGTCCTTTTCCACCGGACTCGTCAACAGGTCCCATCGAAGCCCGAGATTCATCGTGAGATTCGAGCTGAGCCTGAAATCGTCCTGCGCGAAGAATCCGACGAAGTGAATCAGGACGTTGGGATAGGTGTCAACGAAGTCCCGATCGATCTGATTGGGAAAGCCGAGGAGAAAACTGGCGAACGCGTCACCGGTTCCAGACACGCCGTTGCTGCTCGTGTACTGCGACCCGAACGTGAACCGGCCTCGCGGCATCGTCTGCGGATTGGTCAGCGTAGAGGTGATGTGCCGGTAATCGCCCCCGAACTTGACGGAGTGGCGGCCGACCAGCCACGACAGCGTGTCGGACAGCTGCACCGTCTTCCCGATCCGGACCGAGTTGGTGAAACCCGGCGACCCGGTGCGGCGATACCCCGGTATATTGAAGTCCGCGATGCCGAAGGTGTAGGGGTGTCCTTCGATGTTTCCGTTCGGAATCCCCAATTCATTGTTCTTCGGAATCCCGAAGTCGGACCCGAACTGCGCCAGGTCGTATTTGTTGATGCCGACGCGCAGCTCGTTCAGCATCGAGCCCGAGAAGCTGTAGGTGTGCCCGCCGACGGCGTTGTAGTTGCTCGACTCCGAGGCGTTTCCACCTTCCATGAACTGGTTCCCGGCCGGCGGCTCGACGAAGTCCCGGTGCGCTCGCGAGTAACGCGCAAACAGCGACCCGGCCCGACCGAGCGTCATGTCGCCGCGGAGGTCGAAGGCGTTCAGATCGTTGGTTTGTACGTTGTTCTCGACATAGTTGTTCACCAGGCCCGTGCCGTTGTTGGGGAGCGGCCAGACGTCGGCCACCCGTCTGGCAATCGGATTGATGCGCCCCAGGGGAATGATGTTGCCGGCGAATCGTTCGCCCGTGGTCGGGTCGAAGATCGCGCTGCTGATGCCGCTCAGGTTTCCCGTCCGCATCTCTGCGGTCGGCACGGTGAACAGGAAGGTCCGTCCCTGATCCTGCCGAAGTGCCTGAAAATCTCCGAAGAAGAACGCCCGATTCTTCCGGATCGGGCCCCCCACCGTTCCGCCGAACTGGTGTGAGTTGAAGGGGGCCTTGGTCGCGGCGAAGAAGTTGCGCGCGTTCAGCGATTCGTCCCGGTAGTACTCGAACAGCGAGCCGCTGAGGCGGTTGGTTCCGGATCGAATCGTGAGATTGACGACGGCGCCGCCGAACACCCCGAACTCCGCAGACGGGTTGTTGGTCTGGACCTTGAATTCCTGGATCGCCTCGAGCGGCGGGGTGACGTTGATGAACGCGTTCAACGGCTCGTTGTTGGCGACCCCGTCGAGCAGATAGTTGTTTCCCGACCAGGGCATGCCGTTGACGCTGTGGTGCACGAAACTGCGGGCACCGGCCGCGGCCGGGTTCTCCGCGAAGTCCGCAAACCCGCGCGCCACGGCTCCGGGAGTGAGCGTCACGAGCTGCTGGAACAGGCGGCCGTTGAGCGGCAGCGACTGGATCTGCTTGTAATCGATCACCTGGCCGAGCTCGCTCGACGTGCTGCGTACGAGCTGCGTTTCGCCGACAACCGAGACCTCTTCGGTAATCTGGCCGACTTCCAGCGGCACGTCGAGCCGGGTCGCCTGCGCAATCTGCAGCACGATGCCCGATTGAACGAAGCGCTTGAATCCCTTCTGCTCGACCGAGACGACGTATTCGCCTGGCGTGAGGGCGGTAAACGTGTAGAGCCCGTCGTTGTTCGTTTTCGTCGCCGCGGAGATGTTGGTCGCGACGTTGGTGGCCGTGACCAGCACTCCGGTGACGATCGCGCCGTTCGGGTCCGTCACCGCGCCGGTGAGCGTGGAGCGGATGGTCTGAGCGCTAACGTGAGTGCCAACGACAACGAGTGCCAGCGTCATCGTGGCGATGACCAACGCGCATCGTCGAGACAGGTACCGGGTCGGCTGCGCCATGATGAACTCCATCGAAGCGCGATGCGTCCCCGGGGTTGCTTTGATCGCTGGTGACGCACCGCCGATGACTAAAGCAAGGCGGTCGCTATGATAGGCACCAAATCGTCAAAGTCACGCCAAAACGGCACTATCGTTGAGGTGGCCAGGGCGAAGCGGTTCCACCGAGTCACAGTAAGTGACGTTTTCATTGCCCATGCTCGAACGACCGCTCGCACTCCGCGTGGAACGTCGATTCCTGCTAGCTCATTGGATGGCGTATGCATCTGACGAGTCGGGTCAGATGCAAGTTTATGTTCGCCCTTTCCCGGGCCCGGATCGACGGTGGTAGGTCTCCACAGAGGGCGGGACACAGCCGCTGTGGAGCAGGGAACGGCAAGGAGATCTTCTATCGCGTTGGCAACAAGATGATGGCTCTCAACGAAGAGCAACACCGTCAGGCAATCCTGCCGTGGTTGAACATCGACGCGTCGGACAGCGACGAGGTGTTGTTGTATATCGACCGACATTTCTATTTGTTGAGAGACGACATCATGGATACCGTCAGGCGGCTGGCACGTCAGGCGGAAATCGACCGCGATCCCATAGCGAAAAGAATCAGGCCCTTGTGGGACGTGCTCCAACGGGCGCGATAATTCGCCGATCGCGGCACGTGGGACGACTCAATCGCCGCCCTCGCGCCGCGTCGCGAATGGCGACTCTAGTGCGCCTCACCCGCCGGCTCTGAGCACGACGTTGTCGAGCGCACCCTCATCGGGCCCGGTGTGGTATTCGCCGCGAATCTCGAGGCTGGTCGGGTTGGCGAGCACGCGGCGAATCTGTTCCTGGCTGGCGGGCGCGTTCCAGTTCCAGCGCGAGCCGGATGCCGGCGAGCCGGCGACCGGCCGCGCGGAGTACCGGGCAAGGTTCGCATCTCGTCAGTCCCGGCACAGTTGCTGAACGCGGTGGGTAATGTAATGCGGAGAGGGCGGGTTTTCGCCGAGGCCGAGTGAATGTAACACCTCATGAATGACGGCCGCCTGGACTTCCCGAGGGTCCCGGCGCCAGGCACGCTCGAAATCGCGTCCGCACAGATAGATGACCCGGCTGCCCCGGGCGGTGAACGCGAGTATTCCGTGTCTCTTGCAGGTGGAAGATTGTGCACCGTCCTGAAAGACCGCCAACCGAAGATAGCGTCCGGGATCCGTCTCGAGTTCACGGAGCCTCTCCGTCAGCGGCAACTGCCGCTCGTCCTTGAACTCCGAAAAGAGCGACTGGCACCGGGGGCGTGCCAGCCGCCGCGATGCTCCCTGCAGCGCGCGTTTCGCCGCGTCACGTGTGTAGGCATCCTGGATGTGGACGTTGGGCCAGTCGCTCTCGCCAGGCGACTTTGCGCTCGGGGCTGCGCCCGAACCCGGACCATAGGTGCCGCCTGTACCTGTGATCTGCGAGAAAGGCTGAGTCGCCGCGATGAGGTGACCGCAGGCCAGAAGGACCACGACGACAGTGATCTCGCGAGTGCGGGGAATCTGGGGCACCCCGCGGACACTGCCCGTGGCCTCTCACAAATGCTTGAAATCCGGCCTGAAATTCTCCTGAAGAACGGCGAATTCTTCGTCCATCGAGGTGGACGCCTGAACCGCCCTTGGTGGGGCTGGAGTGGGTCTCTGCTATCGGAAGTTTTCAACGAGCACGATGTCGGCGCCGGAACGGTCGATCTGCGAATACAGCAACCAGCGTCCGTCGTGCGACAGTGCGAGTGCGGGGTTGAAGATCCTCGGTTCGTCGGCGATGGTGACAATCGGCGTCGTGGTTCCGGTCGCAAACCGATGGTAAGAGATCCGCCCTGCCGGCTCGGCGAAATAGATGCCGTTCTGATCGGGTACCCAGCCTAACCCGGGCCGAATCGGACCAAACACGCGGGTTTGACCACCGTCCTTCCCTGGCGTGCTCCAGATCTCCAGCCCCGACGCTTCACGTCTTGTGTAAAAGAGCCGGCCATCAGGCGCCACCCGCGGGTTCGTCCCGCCCCCTCGCGTGACCTGATGCACCTGTTCGGGCCGATCCGCAGCCATCTTCCAGATCTCGAACGAACCAGAACGATTGGACGAGAAGTAGAGCCACCGCCCGTCTCTGGACCACGCCGGATGTGAATCGGTCGATGAGTTTTTCGTCAGCTGCCGAACGGAGCTGCCCTCGGGAGTGATCGTATAGATCTCGAAGTTCCCTTCCGTCATGTGGTGGAACGCGAGCAGTCTGCCGTTCGGCGACCATCGTGGACACCAGGCTGGCCCGGCCGCAAATGTTGTGACCTGCTGCTGATGTGAGCCGTCGGCATTTGCAGTCCACGTCTCCCAGTTTCCGGACTGGTTCGAGCCGAACGCGATGCGGCCATCAACGGAATAATCAGGGTTACTCTCCTCGCGAGTCGAGGAGATGACCAGTTGGGGCGGTTCGCCCCCCGCGGTGGCGACGCGCCACAAGTTGACGTCCCTGACATGTTCTTGATACGCGAGGCGGCCCCCCTGCCTCGCGATGGCCGGCACGTAGGCCCGTGGACCGATCCCCCGAAGTTGTTCCGGTTCAGCGCGCGACGAGGATCCGCCAATATGGATTCTCCACAAGGCCCCCATGCCTGCCATTGCGCCCCGCTCGGAGGAGAACACGATGCTCCCGCCATCCTCGGACCACGCAAGCCCCCCAATGGCGCTGTTATCGAATGTCACCTGACGTGGCTCACCGCCGCTGATGGGCAGAACATAAATATCGGCAGCCTGTCGTGCTGTAAGCGACCGTGCGAACGCGAGCATCCGGCCGTCCGGTGATATGGCAGGGTGATAATCGCCGTAGGACTGCGGAGGCGGTGACGTCAACGGAAGCCGCTCACCCGTCTCCACCGACAGCCGAACCAGGGAGAACGGCTCGTCTGGCGAGTTCTGGTCTTCGACAACGAGCGCGCGTCCGTCGAACCAATCCAGAATCCGCGGGTGGGGCGGCACAAATGCACGGCGCAGCATGGCAACGAAGCTCTCGGCGCCGCCCGAAGCAGGCACGAGATACACCGCTGGACCCTGATTCGACTCCCGAACGAAGGCGATGGCCCGGCCATCCGGCGACCATGCCGGACTGCGATCCGGCCGCGGATCCTTCGTCAACTGAACCAGCGAATCGTCTGCGATCCGCTTTAGATAAATATCGTCGTTGTCGCCTGTCTTCCCGCTCCACACCAGCGCAACCTTCGTCCCGTCGGGCGAAAACGTAGGCTGGACTTCCTCGCCAGGCCAGGTGGTCAGCGGCCTGACTCGCAGGGCAGTCGTCGGTTCGGCAGGGTCCGTATCCCGAACCAGGAACGCAACCGAACCCGATAACAGCAGGCCGGCAATCCCGATCGCCAGACCGGAAACGCGGCGACGTGACGGGCGGCTTTCCCCGGGCGCTGAAACCGGGCGCACCGCTTCAATCAGTCGATAACCGCGTTTGGGAATCGTCTCCAGAAACCGAGGCTGAGCGGCATCGTCCCCCAGCGCACTGCGCAACTCCGTGATGGTCCGCGTGAGCGCCGATTCGCTGATGACCTCGCTGCGCCAGACCTCGTTGAGGAGCGTGTCCTTCGAGACCACCGTGCCTGGCACGCCGGCCAGGTAGACGAGCAGGTCCATCACTTTGGCGCGGACCTGGACGGTTCGGCCGTCGAGCGACAGCCGGTCCAGCGTGGGTTGCACCAGCCAGGCGCCGAGAAAGAAGTCGCCCTTCATCTGGAGCGCCAGGAATGATTTCCTGGAAGCCCCAGATTATACGCGGCGCCCGCGAGCCGGCGGGCGAACATCTGCCCACTGGTGTCCGTCGCCGATTCACCCGCCGGATCTGAGCTCGACGTTGTCGAGCGCACCCTCATCTGGTCCGGTATGGTATTCGCCGCGAATCTCGAGGCTCGTCGGATTGGCGAGCACGCGGCGAATCTGTTCCTGGCTGGCCGGCGCGTTCCAGTTCCAGCGCCAACCGGCCCCGGCCTCGAGTTTCACCGAGAAGGGCGTCCAGCTCGTGCCGGGCGACGTCGCAAACCGGAACGACAGCCGTCCTGCGGGTCCCACAATGATGACGTCGTCATCCAAAACTCCCGGTATGTCGGCCGACTGCTTGAGGCTGTAGCTGAGCGTCCCGTTTTCAGCCGCCGGGAGCGCGCGCAGCACGCTCTCCGGCGCCCGGAAGTACCAGGTCTCGCCCATGGCTTCGTCGACATGCGAGATGTAGCCGCCGGGATGGCCGCCCGCGGTGTGGAGCTGAGGCTCCGCCGGGCCAGTGTCGCCGGACACGAGCCATCCGTGGGCGGATGACTCGAAATCGTGCGCGACGAGCGTCCGCTCGGGCGGCAACGATTGGGCGCGAGCGCCCATCAGGCAGGCGAGTGCGCCAGCAGCAAGGGCGGTCGATCTGGCGAGGGGCATGCCTGGCTTGAACAGAAAACCCTGAACCGACCGTCGGGCGATCGGCTCAGGGTGGAGTGAACGCGGGCGAGCGGCAGGCTACGTCCAGCGGTAGCCTTGAGTCTCCAACGGCAACGACCGGATGCGAACGCCGGTCGCCGCGAAGATGGCGTTGGTGATCGCCGGAACCGCCGGCGGAAGGGACGGCTCGCCGAGCCCGGTCGGATCGAAGTCCGTCTGAAGGAACCGGACCTCGATGCTGGCCGGGGCGTGCATCATGCGCGTCGGCTGGTACTGGTGGAAGTTCTTCTGGACCACCCGCCCCTTGTCGATCGTGATGGCCCAGGACATCAGGTGGCTCATGCCTTCGATGAAGCCGCCGTGCACCAGGTTCTCCGACTGGCTCGGGTTGACGATCTGGCGCCCGATGTCCACGGCAGACCACACGCGATTGACCTTGATGGCCTTCTTCGCGTCGACCGAGACCTCGACGACATACGCCACATAGCCGGCGTGCGCGAACTGGAACGCGACGCCCTTGCCGGTGCCCTTGGGCAGTGAGCCGCGCTTATCCCACGCGGACATCTCGCGCACCGCTTCGAGCACACCACGCGCGCGCGCCGGGTTGAATCCGCCGGCAGCGCCGGCCCCGACCGGGTTGTTCAGCAGATCCAGCCGATACTGCAACGGATCCTTCCCTGCGGCGATGGCCACTTCGTCGATGAAGCCCTGCTTCACGAACGAGACGCCGTTGGTGGGTGGCGCCCGCAGCGCACCGACCGGGATGTCGAACGGCGCCACGTTCTGGGACGTGATCAGCACGTTCTCGACGAAGCCCCGCGGGAACTCGTTGGCGGGCACGACGGAGTTCGTGCTGGCGACGAAATCGCGATAGGCGATGAGCTTGCCGCTGGCGTCCAGGCCCGCCTTGAAGAAGTGGTATCCGGTCGGGCGGTACTGGTCGTGCGCCATGTCGTCTTCGCGCGACCAGAGCAGCTTGACCGGGACGCTCGGCAGCCCTGCGGCCGCCCGCTCTTCGGTGACGCCCTTGGCGATCCGCGCCACTTCGATGTCGTACTCGCTCACGAGCCGCCGGCCGAATCCACCGCCGGCGCGCACGAGGTGGAACGTCACGTTTTCAGGCGGGATGCCGGCGCCGAGCGCCGGATGCTGCTTGGACGGAATCTGGCTCGGCGACCAGATCTCCAGCTTCCCATCGTGAAAGTGAGCCGTGGAGTTCTGCGGTTCGAGCGGCGCATGCGACAGCAGCGGGAAGAAGTACTCGGCTTCGATGGTCTTCGCCGCGGTGCGGAATGCCGCCTCGACGTCGCCGATCACGGCGCTAGGGGGACCTCCTCCGCGGCCACCGCCCGGTGCCGGGGCCGGGGCCGGCACGGGAGCGGGCGCAGTCGCCGCCTTAGCCGCCAGGTCGCGCGCCTGCGCCAGGTACCGCTCGCTGGTCTGCGCCGCGACCGCGCCTTCGTCCCAGGTGACCTTCAGCGAGCTTCGCGCGTCGTTGGCGAGCCACCAGCTGTCGGCCACGATCGCCACGCCCGAGACGAGGGAGTTGTTGCCCTGGCCCGCCGGCTCGACGATGAAGGCGTGCTTGATGCCGGGCAGCTTCTTGATCTCGTCGAGGTTGGCGCTGACCGCCTTCCCCCCGAAGACGTCGCACTTCACCAGCACCGCATGAAGCATGTTGGGGAAAGAGACGTCGATGCTGAAGATCGGACGCCCCGTCACGATGTCCAGGTTGTCGACGCCGCGGATCCGCTTGCCCATGATCTTGAAGTCGCGCGGATTCTTGAGCGCGGCCTCGATGGCGGCGGTTTCCGGCACCGGCAGGCTCGCGGCCCGGTCCGACAGCGAGCCGTAGGTCGCCGTGCGCTTGGTCGCGGTGTGCGTGACGACACCGCCCGCCGTGGTCAACTCGCTCTGCGGCACGTTCCACTGCTGTGCCGCCGCTGCCAGCATGAGGAGCCGGCCGCCCGCCCCCACCAGGCGCATGTTCTGGTAGTTGGAGGGAATCGCGCGACTGCCACCTTCGATCTGCGCACCGTACTTCGGATCCAGGTCGGCCTGCTGGATCTTGACCTGCGCCCAGTCGACATCGAACTCATCGGCGATGATCATCGGGAGCGCGGTCTTGATGCCCTGTCCGGTCTCCGGATTCTTCGCGATGATCGTGAAGGTGTTGTCGGGGTGGATGGTGATGTAGGTGTTCGGGGCGAGCGAGGCCGCGCTGCCCGGACCTCCGCCGCGTCCCTGCGCCAGCACGTCCGGCACGTAGAGGCCAATGAGCAGACCGCCGCCGGCAACGGCCGAGACCTGGAGAAACGCACGCCGGTCGAGTCGAGGATTCAAGGTTTCAGCCATGACCTATCCCCTCCTTCCGCCGCTCGCCGCCGCCTTGATCGCTTCCCTGATCCGAATGTAGGTCCCACAACGGCAGACGTTGCCGCTCATCGCGGTGTCGATCTGCTCGTCGGTCGGGTTCGGCGTGGCCTTGAGCAGCGCCGAGGCGGCCATGAGCTGGCCCGCCTGGCAGTATCCGCACTGCGGCACGTCGAGCTCCAACCAGGCGCGCTGCAGCGGGTGCGACCCGTCCCGCGGCAGGCTCTCGATGGTCGTGACCGGGCGCGTGCCAATCGATGAGATCGGCGTGATGCACGAGCGCGTGGGCTGGCCGTCGAGCAGCACCGTGCAGGCACCGCACTGGGCCATGCCGCAACCGAACTTGGTGCCCTTCAGCCCCATGGCGTCCCGAAGCACCCAGAGCAGGGGCATGCGCTCTGGCACATCGACGGTGCGCCGCTCCCCATTGACGACGACTGTGTATTTCATGTGCGAGGCCTCCGGGAGCCGACTCTCCGGCTCCACCGGTTGGTATCGTGTGCCGACAGCGGGATTCGTCCGCCTTCGCCCCGCGGGGGCTTCGGCGAGACAGCGCCTTCAGGCTTCCCGCACTCCATCCGAGTCAGTCTGAAGCGCACATATATTAGCCCGAGCACAGGCGACTGGGGGATGGGGTTCTAGTTCGCTGCCCGCGTCAGCCCGGGCGTCGCATCGGGACAGCCTCATCCATCAGCCGAACGGGTCTGGCGCTGCCGAATTCTCCGCGCTTCTGCCTTTCAGGGAGGGTCTGGACCCACACGCACGACCGCCAGATCATGAGCACGGCAGCGATGACGATCACGACCCAGACCCTGACATTGCTGGGCTGAAGTTCCGGCAAGTCGTACACGACCCTGGACTCCCTGGCGTTGGCATCGTGCATTACGCCCAGGCCAACGACGGCGTTTCAGGCGGAAAAGGCCGTCAATGGCCGGTTACGAGGTTCAAGCGGCGGCCGGTACCCCCGCGACCTGCCGCTCGAGTCCCTTCGGATCCGCGAAGAAGGCCGCCCCCGTGCCCTGGCTCATCCTGTCGGGGAAGATTTCCTCGTCGCCCGAGATGATGCCCGCGACGATTGCCCGCGCCGCGTCCGCCGGCGAGGTCTTCTCGAGCGGCAGTGGTTCGGCCATCCTCGTGTCAATCGGGCCTGGATATACGCCAAACACCTGCGTGTTCTGTCCCCGCAGCATCGCGCGCGTCACCTGCGTGAGCGAGTGCGTCGCGGCCTTCGAAGCGCTGT
>Ga0207428_10006108_pt1 | contig 11136 bp, 13 predicted proteins | sample RhiMethybrSRZTD1_FD_187600 | JGI IMG/M metagenome (GOLD analysis project Ga0207428, IMG submission 187600) | Populus rhizosphere microbial communities from Tennessee, USA - Rhizosphere MetaG P. TD hybrid SRZTD1 (SPAdes) (version 3) | ecosystem: Host-associated > Plants > Roots > Rhizosphere >... | reverse complement strand
GTGCGGGCCACGGTTCTGCACCCAGGGCACGCAGTACTGCGAGGCGATGATTGGCGGCGCGGCTGGCGCCCCGGGTTCGTACGCGTGCCACACGCTTCCCGCCGCGTGCGGCGCGACGCCGACGTGCGCGTGCCTCGTAGGCACCGCCCAGTGCGGCAACTGCGTGATGTCAGCCGACGGCGATGTCACCACGCGCTGTCTCTTCCCGTCCCCGCTCTGAAAAGCAGGGCGAGCGCGGATCTTCCCGTCACCGTTTTCGTCCCCAGACGTATGCCACCCAAGGAGGAGCCATGGCCACAGCGCTGCTGTACATCGGATGGAATCGCCCGGTCGCCGGCAAGGAGACCGAGGCGTGGAAGTACTTCATGGAGGAGGGCGACGCCGCGCTCACCAAGTTCCAGAAACAGGGATATTTCGAGCGCGTCGAGCGCGTCGCGCTCACGCCGCACAGCGGGACGGTCAACGGCTTCCTGCTGCTGTTCGGCGAGCGCGCCAAGCTGGACGAGCTGCGCCGCACCGACGAATTCGAACGCTTCTCGATCCGGTTGATGACCCTGTTCGAAGGCTACGGCGTCGTCCCCGGCCTCAACAACGAGGGCCTCGCCAAGGCGATGGCGCGCACGAAGGACCTGATGGCGTAGTTCAGCCTCCGGCGGCGGAGCCAGAGTCGCGCGCTGTTCGTCGTCGGGTGACCCTCCGGCCACGCGTCAGCCCTTCACGCAGACGATCTGCTTCAGCTCGGCGACGATCTCGACCAGGTCCTGCTGCTGCTTCATGACGCTGTCGATGTTCTTGTAGGCCTTGGGCGTCTCGTCGATGACGCCCGAGTCCTTGCGGCACTCGACGCCGGCGGTCTGATCCTTCAGGTCGCGCAGCGTGAAGCGCTTGCGGGCCTCGGTGCGGCTCATGCGGCGGCCGGCGCCGTGAGACGCTGACTGGAACGAATTCGGGTTGCCGAGCCCGCTCACGATGTACGACTTCGTGCCCATCGAGCCGGGGATGATGCCCAGCTCGCCGTGCCCGGCGCGGATCGCTCCCTTGCGCGTCACCAGCACCTCCTCGCCGAAGTGGACCTCCTCGGCGACGTAGTTGTGGTGGCACGAGATCGGCTCGGCGAACGTGACGCGCGGCCAGAACTTGCGGATCACGTCCTCCAGCAGGTGCAGCATCATCTCGCGGTTGAAGCGGGCGTACTCCTGCGCCCAGTAGAGGTCGCGGCGGTAGGCGTCGAACACCTTCGTCCCCGCCAGGAACACGGCCAGATCGCGGTCGTCCAGCGCTTCGTTGTGTTTGAGGCGGCGCGCGATCCCGATGTGGTGTTCGGCCAGCACCTTGCCGACATTGCGCGAGCCCGAGTGGAGCATCAGCCAGACCGTGTCGGCGGTGTCCAGGCAGATCTCGATGAAGTGGTTGCCGCCGCCCAGCGTCCCCATCTGGCACGCCACCGTCCCGGTGTGCACGGGCGCGTCGGTGGTCGCGTACCTGTCCATCAGCGCCTGGCCCGCATCGCGCAACTGGTCGGGCGCGTGCTGCCACGCCGCCGTGTCGTGCGACATGCGGCCGACCGGGATCGCGTTCTCGATCTCGAGGCGCACGCGCCGCAGGTCGTCGGGCAGATCCTTCGACGTGAGGCTGGTCTTGACCGCCGCCATTCCGCAGCCGATGTCGACGCCGACGGCGGCCGGCGCGACCGCGCCGTGCATGGCGATCACCGACCCGACCGTCGCCCCCTTGCCCAGGTGCACGTCGGGCATGACGGCGACGTGGTGCGCGACCCAGGGTAGGGCGGCCACGTTCTTGAGCTGCGTGATCACCTGGGTGTCGACCTCTTCGATCGGCGCCCACAGCTGGATGGGAACGTTGCGTCCCTTGATGGTGATGGAGGGCATGTCAGTTCTGCCGTTCGGAATGACGGGGCCGCGGCGCCAATGGATCGTGGCACGCCCGGAACCAGTCGGGTAGCGATCGCCAGAGCAGAGCGTCGGCGGCGGCGAGACGGTGGTGCTGGCGGTAGCCGCCGGTCGGGGTCGGTATGAACCAGAACAGCACGTCGCCATGCGCGCCCACGCGCCGCCCGCCCAGCCACGCGCCCAGCTCGCGCTCGGGGCGGGGCAGGGGGGCGGGCGGCCGCGGCCACGAGCGGGGACGCGAACGAACGCGCCGAAGCAGCCCATGACGGTCGATCAGGAAGTCGTGATGACAGCCGAACTGGTCCTCACAGCAGGCGGACCTGCCCTCCCCGTGTATCGACGGAAGCATGTGGTCGAAGACGATGTGGCGTCCGGCCGTCGTCCGCGGGTCGAACTTGCGCACCAGCTCACCGCGGACCAGGTTCCACGGCCGGCCGACCTGGCTGGCGAGCCAGCGTGCAGAGGGGCCGAGCTTGTCGTGAAACCACCGGCCGACCTTCCACACCGGGCGGATGGTCAGATCGTCGGCATCCCGCCCGGAGGCGACATCGCCAAGCGCGACGCGTGTGCGGACGCGCAGCGCGCGGTTCTTGTACCGGCAAAGCTGGGAGCCCCAACGGTAACGGCCGCCCTCGATCACGGTACGGGCCAGGTTCTTGGTCGACATCACACCAGCTCGCTCTCTCGAAAGATCGCGCGCGATGCGGGGTCGCGCCGGAAGCGCAGCTCCGGCGTTCGCTTCAATCCCAGGCTTTCGGCGAGCTGGGTGCGGAGGAATCCCGCGATGTGTTCGCACGCGTCACGCTTGTCGTCGTCTCCTTCAGCCGTGAACCAGAGCCGCGCGCACGAGCCGTCGCCCGCGAGCTCGACCATCGTGATCACCACGCCGTCGAGGCGCGGATCGCGCACCTCGTTGCGCAGGATCAGGTTCACTTCTTCCCGGATCAGCTCCTGCAACCGCACCACGCGGTAGCCCTCGCCGCCGTCTCTGTCTTCGTCTCTCGATCGGTGCTGCTGTCGCTTCGTCTTGCCCATGACACACGTTCCCCGTTCGTCCGGCGCGCGTGTTCGCGCACAGGACACACCCTGAGTGGCCTCACCATCCCCGTGTCCTGGACCGTGTCTCGCGCAGGACCGCTACGAAGCGGTCGCTACTGCGGCAGGACAGCGGAGATGACCGTCTTGTTTCGTTGCGTATGAATCAACATCGATTGCCATCTCCTTTCCGCGCCGATCGGCGCATTGGTCAATTACAGGTGCCCGATCGTTTGTTGGTTGTCAAGAAGGCGTTGAAGGGATCCGGTATTCTTTGCCGCATGGATCCGATCGTTCTGTACGTCGATGGCTTCTGGAACAGCCCTTATGCCTTCTCGGTGTTCGTCTGCCTCAAGGAGAAGGGGCTGCCGTTCGAAACGCGTGAGGTGAACCTGCACGAGAAGGCGCAGAAGGCTCCGGAGTTCCAGGCGAAGTCGCTCACGGCGCGCGTTCCGGTCCTGGAGCAAGGGGCGTTCCGGCTGTCCGAGTCGAGCGCGATCGTCGAGTACCTGGAGGAGACGTTCCCGCCGCCGCGTTACGCGGCGATGTTGCCGGCCGCGCCGCGGGACCGCGCCCGGGCGCGCCAGATCATGGCGTGGATCCGCAGCGATCTGATGCCGATCCGCGAGGAGCGCTCGACGCACACGTTCTTCTACAAGAACCCCGTCCAGCCACTGTCGCCGGCGGGTAGGGCGGCGGCGGAGAAGCTGATCGCGGCGGCGTCGGCGTTCATCCCCGACGGACGAACGTCGCTGTTCGACGCGTTCAGCGTCGCGGACGCCGATCTGGCGATGATGCTGATGCGCCTCGTCGGCAACGATGATCCCGTGCCGGCCAAGCTGCGCGACTTCGTCGCCGCGCAGTGGCAGCGGCCGAGCGTGCGCGCCTGGGTCGACCACGAGCGCGCGCCCTACGTCCCGTATTAGCGGGCGGACGCGGCGCGATCAGAAGCGGCGCTCGACCAGGCGCTGCAGGCGATCGGGAAGCTGCGGATCGGAGACGATGTCGCCGTGGCACGGAATCAGCGTCGTCGGACGCTGCGCCGCGATGGTGTCGAGGAGCCAGCGTCGGTAGGCGGCGCGATCGCGCACCAGCCACCGGTAGCTGGCGCCGACGCGCAGCCCCGGGCTGATGCCGAGCAGCCAGAGGAGAAAGCCGATGGGCGTGCGCGGCGTGCGCGCGATGTTGAAGAACGCGTCGCCGACCGTCCAGGCGCGGCCGGCGGGCGAATCGAACGACAGCCACAGCTCGCCCGCCCGCGTCGCGGGCGGCACCAGCAGCGACAGGTTGGCCGGCAGGGCGGCGCGCAGCGCGGCCGGATCGCTGACCGGGTGCCCGCACCTGCGCGCCACTCGCGGCGCCGCGGCCGGCGACGCGACGATGGTGACACCCGGGTACGCCTCGACATATTTGTGCAGGCCGCGGTTGTGGAAGTGGTTGGGCGCGATCAGGAACGCCGGCGTTCCGATCGCCGCCAGCTCGCCCCGCGCCTCGCCTGCGAGGCGGCGGATCGGGCTGTGGATCGCCAGCCGCCCGTCGGCGAGACGGATCGCCAGCGACCGCAGCGGCACGCCGTCGATGACGCGCGCCGCTGACCAGACCCCGTCCAGCGCGGGGAGGGACTGCCAGGTATTCATCGGCACGGGATCGATGACCCTGTCGTAGCACTGCGGAGGGCGACGACTCCGCTACGGGCAGTTCCCCGGGAGGCTGATGTAGACCTGACCGAGGGCGGTGGGCGTGCCGTCGCTGTTGATCAGCTTCGCGTTCGGGATCGGGTCGGCGCTGAACCAGGAGTAGCGGAAGACGTTGGGCTGGCTCTCGAGGTACGGGATCGCCTCGCGCATGAACGCCTCCTGCTGCGCGGCGGTGGCGCTGCCGCCGAGCGAGAACTCGGTCAGCCAGATTGGCTTGCCGAACTGCACCCAGCCTTCGAGGCTGGCGTTCGATTCGATGTAGGCGCGCAGCGACGCGAAGTTGTCGTACCAGTGCACCGCGATGTGATCGATCTGGCAGTTCGTACAGGCGGCCATGAAGTCCTTCAGGTACTGGTAGGGGCTGGTGCCGTTGCAGTCGGTGGCCGGACCGCAGAAGTTCAAGCCCGGGCCGACGACGATCGGCACGCCGGCGCGGCCGGCGTTGGCGGTCAGCGTTGGCCAGGCGGTCGCCGCCGCCAGCGGTGTCAGGTTCGACTGGGCGTGGAAGTTGGGCTCGTTGAAGCCGAGCAGGTACTTCGAGCCGGACGGGATCGTGCCGTTCACCGACGAGCTGCCCCACACCATCGGCACGAACTCGATGCCGGTGTTGCCGCCGGTGCGCGACAGGCCCCAGTTGTACCACCAGCGAACGGCCGGGTAGAACGCCGCGCCCGGCGCCGTGTTGGCGGCGATCCCGCGCTTGCATGTCGGGTTCGCGCCGCTGGTGCCCCCGGCGCCGCCACCGGTGCCGCCGCGCCCACTCGTCCCGCCCGCGCTGCCGCCGGCGCCGCCGCGGCCGGTCGTCCCGCCTGCGCTGCCGCCGGTTCCGCTGCCGCTCGTTCCGCCGCGGCCGCCGCCACCGCCGGCACTCGTCCCGCCGCGGCCGCCTGCGCCCGCTGCGCCGCCGCCGGTTCCACCGCGTCCACCGGTGCCGGCCACTCCCGATCCGGCGGCACCTGCGCGCCCACCGCTCCCGGTCGTGCCGCCAGTCCCGGCAGCGCCGCTCGTGCCCGCCGCCCCACTCGAACCGGCGTCGCCCGCAGTTCCGCTCGCGCCGCCGCCGGTACCGCTGGCGCCGTTCGTTCCCGCGTTGCCGCCCGTCCCGGCGCCGCCACCGGCGCCGCCGTCGCCGCAGCCGACCAGAGCCGACAGGCAGACCAACAACACCGGACGGACGAGGCGGGAAGGGCGCATCGCAGCACCAGGATCTCACAAATGCGCGCGCGCCGTCAGGCCGATCTGCGTTCAGCGCGATCGATTCGGCAACAATCTTTCCCGGACTGCGCGCGTGGCGCCTTGGTTCGGCACCGTTCCGGGATCACTCGCGCGCGAGCAGCGCGCGGACCAGCTCGGCCCACTCACTCTCCAGCGAGCCGGTCGCCGGCTGGGCGCCGGCGCGTCGGTACCAGTAGCGCGCGTTGTCGAGGTCGCCTTCCTTGCGATGGATGTAGGCGTGCACGCGCGCGGCCGCCTTCGTCTCCAGATCGTCGACCGTGCCGTGCGCGGCCGCCCAGTCGCCCTTGCCGTCGAGCCACAGCGCGCGCAGCGGCGCGCTCAGCGCCGCGGGCGGCTCGCCGTCCGCCGCGATCGATGCGCGAAAGTCGTCGAACGTCATCGCCGCTACTTGTAGGCGGGCGCCGCCGCGAACGCGGTCCCGAGCGGCGTCAGCGCGCCGCCGGAATCGACCAGCGCGTGGTTGGTCGCCCACGGGTACCAGGCGTAGCGCACGACGCGCGGGTGGCGCGCGAACATGGCGACGGCGCCGTTGAAGAAGGTCACGACCGTCTGCACGTCGGGCGCGCTCAGGTTCAGGCAGCCCCACTCGGTGATCCAGATCGGGCGGTTGCCCGCGAAGTTCTCCGCCCAGCGGATGTAGCTCTCCAGCTCGGAGGCGGTGGCGTTGCACGAGCCGGCGTTCCAGCCGTACCAGTGGATCGCCATGAAGTCGGCGCGCAGCGCGGTGTTCGCGTTGAGCATGTTCATGTAGTTCGTGAACCAGGCCATCCCCGGGCTGGCGTTGGCCGCGGTGCCGGGCGTTCCGATCTTGATCGCCGGGTTGTCGAACGACGGCCACAGCGAGAGCGCGGTCGCGACCGGGATGTTGGACTGCGACGGGTTGTCGGGCTCGTTGAAGCCGAGCACGTAGCCCCATCCCTTGTTCACGAACGACGTGATCGAGTTGGCGATGCCGGTCGCGCTCTGTTCGTTGCCAGTGTGGCCCCAGATCATCGGCACGAACTGGCCGCCCTGGCCGTTGCTGCACGCCTCCTCCGACTGCGTCCAGTTGTAGTACCAGGTGACGCCGAGCATCTGGCGCGCCGCGCACGGCGAGTTGGCCACGCCCTTGTAGGGCTGCATGGCGGCGCCGCCGCCCGTACCAGTGGTGCCGCCGCCGCCGCCGTTGCCGCCGTTTCCGCCGTTGCCGCCGCGTCCCGCGCCGCCGCCGCTGCCGCCGCTCCCGCCGGTGCCGCCGCGTCCGGCGCCGCCGCCGTTGCCGCCGCGTCCCGCGCCGCCACTTCCGGCACCACCGCCCGTGCCCGTGTTGCCGCCACGTCCGCCGCTTCCGCCGCCGGTCCCGGCGTCGCTCGCAGCGCCCCCGCTGCCACCGCGTCCCGCCGCGCCGCCGCTGCCGGACGATCCGGTGCTGCCGCCGCCGCCGCTGCTGCCGGCCGCGCCGCTCGCGCCGTTGCCACCGGTGGAGCCGGCGATTCCTCCACCCGTCGATCCTGCGAGACCGCCGCCCGCGCCGCCGACATTGCCGGGGCCGCCGGCCGATCCCCCGTTGCCCCCGTTGCCCCCGCTGCCGCCCCGCGCCGAATCACCGGCGGTGCCCGACGGCGTGGTCGCGCTCTCGCTCTCGCCACTGCATCCGCACCCGAACGCCAGCGCGAGCGCGACAGCGACGACGCCGGGCGTGGACCTCGCGCAATTTCCCGCCGAAGGCACGCCACTTTTCTACACCCGTGGCAGCGCGGGCGCCCTGGAATTCCAGCCCGCACGATCACGCGGCGCGGTTGCAGAAAAGGGAGTTGCCGCGCGCATCGTGTTAGCCTTTCGGCGATGTCGATGCGATCGCTACCGTACGCGCCGCTGCTGGCGGTGCTCGTCGCCGCCGGCTGCGGGTCGTCTGGTTCGCCGTCCGACGCCGGCGACGCCGCGGTCGTGGTCCCCGACCTGTGCGGCGACGCAGCCGCGTGCGCGACCGACCAGCTTTGCGTCAGCGAGCAGAACTGCACGGCGATGGTCTGCACGCCGGTGGCCGACGGCGGCAGCTGCCCGGCCGGAAGCAGCGCGACGCCCAGCTGCCCGGATGGTGGACCGCCGGGCTGCCTCGCCGGCTGTTCGGTGTCGTACGCGTGCGAGGCGCGGCCCGCCGGCTGCGCGACCCTCAGCTGCGCGTGCGCGGCCGCGCTCTGTTCGCCCGGGACCTGTCTCGCGACGATGGGCGCCCGCGTCGCCTGCGCCGCGCCGTAACGTGCGCGCGACGGCGCGGCTCGCCGCCGCCGCGCCCTAGCCGTCGATGTCGAGGCCGAGCGCGACGCGGCCGATGAGGCGCTGGCGCGGCCGGTCGGGCAGCGGGTGGTAGCGCGCGGCCTGCACGTCGCGGAACAGGCGCTCGATCGTCGCCGACCGGTAGAAGCCGCCACCGCCCGCGACCTCCAGCGCCTTCTCGACGGTGCGCAGGACGGCGGTCCCGACGATCCCGCGGCGGGTGAGCTGCGCCGCCGACGTCTCGGGACCGGGCTTCGCCGTGCGCGCCAGCTCCACCATGGCGGCGTGCGCGATCTGGGCGGTGCACAGCTCGCTCTCCATCTCGCCCACCAGATACGCGTTGCTCGGGTCGTCCTTCCGCTTCTTGCACGCCGCCAGCGCCAGCGTGCGGGCCGCCTCGGCGACGCCCAGGTACGCGGCGTAGACGACGGGCAGCGCGATCAGGCAGACCGTGTGCACGGTCGGATGCCATTTTCCGGCGGGACGGCGGACGCTCTGGGTGGCCGCCTCCGGCACGAACACGTCCTTCAGCTCGATGTCGTGCGAGCCGGTGCCGCGCATGCCGAGCGCGCGCCAGGTGTCCAGCACGGTCACGCCCGGCGCATCCAGGGCCACAGGGAAATGGATGACGGTCGGCCCGTCTTTCGGGTCGTCGTAGATGCCCATCGTCATCAGAACGTTCGCCGCCGGCGCGCCGCTGCCGAAGATCTTGCGGCCGTTCATCTTGAAGCCGCCATCGACCTTGGTCAGCGTGCCCGAGCCCGCCAGCCAGTCGGAACCGCCGCTGGTCGCCAGGATCAGCCGTTCTGCCGCGATCCGGCGCAGCATCGGCTCGGGCCCCTTGTTGCCGCCGCGCCAGGCGTACGCCATGAACGCGACCGGGTGCGTGTGCATCGACGCCGCCAGCGCCGTCGAGCTGCAATGGTGCGCCAGCTCGCGGATCATCGCGCACAGCTCGGCGTGTGACGCGCCGCCGCCGCCCAGCTCGGCGGGCACGCCGGCGGCGAAGATGCCGTGTTCTTTCAGTGCCTTGTAGTTCTCGCTGACAAAGGAATCGGCCGCGTCGTGCTCGGCCGCCCGGGCGGCGAACGCGGGCCCCAGCTCGCGCGCGACGGCCACAAAATCGGTGGTCTCACTCATCGTGTCATCCCCTTTCGAACCCCGCGGTTTTTCGCCAGGTCCGCGCATGATACGCGCGCCGGGACTCGCCGGTTACGCCGTCGCCAACCGGTGAGCCGTTTGACCCCCGTCAGGGCTCCATTGTCTGTGGCCTCACACGCCCTGGGTCGACCCCCGGCGGATTTCGGTCTGGAACACCTCCGGGACGATCCGGGGTTGCTCGCGGAGTTCGAGCGCCTGGTGGCGCGCTGGTCTGTCGCCGCCCCCACCACGACCCCCTTCCTTTGGCCCAAGGCGGTCGTCGCGCCCCCCGAGCTGAAGGCCTTTCATGCGATCGCGCACCACTGGCCCGGCGCCCGGTTGCACGGCTCACAGGATTTCCTGCGCCCTCTGAACAAGCTCGCGCGCGACGGCGGCAGGCTCACCTTCATCACCGAAGGCCAGGCGAACTTCCGGATCGCGGTGGAGTCGCACCGCGGCGCGTGGACGCTGTGGGTCTGCACGTTCGGGCAGTGGGTCCCGATGGACGGAACCAGCCTGCCTCACCTGCTGGTGACGTTCGGCCTGCAGGAGCTGATCTTCGGCGCGCGCTACCTGACCGCGCACAGCAGCCAGACGATCGAGCAGTGCCCGATCGACGCCGGCTTCATTCCGCTCTGGCAGGGGACGTACGCGGACGACACCGACTGGGCATTCTTCTGGCACCCGAGCGGCGCGATCGCCGGGAAGCTCGATCGCGAGAACTGGTACTGGTGCGGACAGACGCGGCAGGGGCCGTTGTGGGAATACCTTGGCGAACCCGGACCGAACCCGCTCCACACGCGTCACGAGGCGCCCGCGCAAGGTAAAGGTCAGCGCACCATCAGGCGCCCGGGCGCCTCGTAGTCGTCGAAGGCGCTGCCAGCGCGCCCCGCGACATTGTTGTCCGGGTCCGGCGGGTCCCTTCGCGGATCGCGCGAGGGAAATCGAACAGTTAGCCAGGCATGCGTCTTGTACTGTCCGGCGCGCACATGCGCCGTTTCGCTTCCTTCGTCATCCTGGTGGCCATCTGGGCGGTCCAGCCGTCGTGCACGGACGCGCCGTCGTCCGCTGGCCTCGATGCCGCCGCCGGCGCTGGAACCACCGGTGGTGGGGGCGGGGGAACCGCCGGTGGCGCTGCCGGCGGAAGCGCGGGCGGCGGAAGCGCTGGCGGAGGAGGCGCGGCGGGAAACGGGGGCGGGGCGGGGCCGGCGCGCGTGTTCGAGATTTCCAGTGGCGCTCCCATGCCGTTGCCGTCGCCGTGTGACGCGACCGGTGCCTGCCCGGAAGAGCAGACATGCTTCCATCTGGCTGCGGAGCTCGCGGTCTGTGACATTCGGCAGAGCCCGGTGCGGACCACCTGCGGGTCCACGGTCGACGAGTGCGATTGCAGCGGCCGCACCTGCGCCGGCGGACTCGTCTGCGTGACGCTCCAGGAGAGCGCTCACTTCTACAACACGTGTCTGCAGACCGCCTGCGCCGCCCCCGCCGACTGCGCGGGTGGCACGGTCTGCACGCCGACCTCGTTGATCGTCCGCAGCCCGGGGCGTTGCTTCACGCCGGCGTGCCGTTCGGACGCCGACTGCTCGGGCGGCGCGGAGGGCCGCTGCGCGCTGGTGGTCGAGTTCAACGGCGGGCCGCGGGTCGAGCGGGTCGGATGCGTGTTCGCGGGAGAGCCGGCGGCCGCGACGGCGTGTTCGCCGGCGGAGGCGTCGCTGGTTCGTTTGCGCGACTCGACGGCGCGTTACTACACGTGCGCGGGTCGGTAGCGCGCGCTAGATTGCGCGCGGCCGATGAACGACCTCACGAACGGATCGATCGCCCGCAACCTGCTCCGGACCACGGCGTTCATGCTCGTGGGCATG
>Ga0207428_10006107_pt1 | contig 11136 bp, 17 predicted proteins | sample RhiMethybrSRZTD1_FD_187600 | JGI IMG/M metagenome (GOLD analysis project Ga0207428, IMG submission 187600) | Populus rhizosphere microbial communities from Tennessee, USA - Rhizosphere MetaG P. TD hybrid SRZTD1 (SPAdes) (version 3) | ecosystem: Host-associated > Plants > Roots > Rhizosphere >... | reverse complement strand
TTTTAGTGTTCGCGTTCACACTAAGGACGCGCAATATCCCGAAATCGATCTGGTGGTGCAAAGACGGTTTCTTAACTCGCTGAAAGACGAAATCATTGAAATGCTGGAAGACTTCCCCGAACAGGCCGAAGATTAAGAGCGCTAGCTTTCGCAGGCGCTTAAGGCCGTGAGCTGAGCACAACATTGATCTGGAAAGCTTGACGGGCTTTTTTCTCTCTATCAGCCCTGCTGTGTGTCCGCCGGCGAAGAGATTGTGGTCACCGGTGTCAGGGTTAATAGGGGTGCCCTGCGGTGGCTGGCGATGGTGGAGCGGCCGTGCGGGTGCCGCCTGCTGCGCCTTGACCAACGTCCGCAGCATCAGGAAAGCGAGCCCTCTTTAGCGAGGGTTGAAGAGGTCGAACCAGCGGCGCCTTTTTAACTCACTTGAGGCCGCGTTCCCGGCTCACTCTCACCGAGGGCCTTTAAGCGCCTCGGAGGCAATGAACAGAGGTTCGGTTGCTCCGTCAGCCAGTTGGCGTCTAACGGTTTATCTGCGCTGCGCTCGATCTCAACATTGCATTTCGGACACAGAAACGTTTTCCGTTCGTACCCAGCGCCGAAATCAGAATGTGGGCCGCGCCTGATGAGATGCATCGATCCGCCGCACTGTTGGCAGATTGGTCTGTCGTCGGCACCAAAGTCGCGGGCTGGTTGTTCGGCAGACAGAGGTACCCCCAAAATTGTCCACCGGCGCGTCTGAGCGTCGGGCTACGACTAATCCAAATAAAATCAACCAAAATTATTGGACCACGCAAAGATAGTCTGTCCGCTCTCGAACCCAGTTTGGTTAATCACAGATTTTTTATTTTGTGTCGGATGCGCTGCAGCAATTGGTTGCACTGCAAATAAGATGCACGCACCGAAGACTTGTTGTTGAACCTTGCACGTTAGACAATCGAAGTCGGCGCGGGCCGCGCCTTTTGAGGAGGACGAGCGATGAAAGATCCACAAATAGGCTGGATTGCAGCGATCATCATCGGCGGAGTTGCGGGCTGGCTGGCAGAACAATTCATGAAGAGTGATATGGGACTTCTGATGAATATCGTGCTCGGTATCATCGGGGCGGCGGTTGCCAGCGCCATTTTGAGCTTCTTTGGGATCAATCTAGGAGGATGGATCGGCTACCTGATTGCCGGATTCATCGGCGCATGTTTGCTGATCTGGATTGTTCGGGCAGTACGAGGAACGCGGCCCGTTTGATCCGACTGGTTATCAAGGCATCACAGACAAGATAGGGACCGCTGGAGGTTCACCCTACGGTCCCTATGCAGCCGCCTGCCCGAGGCAATCGAGAGCAGGCTGCCGCACCAACAAAGGTATCAGGCCGGGCATATCGTGAGTATTAAGAATCTTAATTGAGACGCCGACCTATGCGGCGGCCGCGCCGAGGCAGGACACAAAGCCGGAGCGCGGCCCGCTCTTTCGGTGCGTAAGAAATTAGTTCCTGGCTCACGCAAATTTTGTTCAATGCTGCATTGCGCACGCCGGAACGAGCTTTAACGCGTCTGAATTTCTCCTGTGAACATCGAGAGGAGGCTCAGATGGCTACGATTTTAATTCCGGTGCTTTGGGTTGGTGGTGCCGTGGTTCTTAGGGGCGGCGGTTGGTACGTGATTGGTCATATGGTTCACTGATCCGCTATTAGCAAAGCGCGAAAATGATCTCTGTTACTTGGAAGATGCTTAAGGATACAGTCCTGTCTTTCATCGAAGACGAAGCATTAACCCGGGGTGCTGCGATCGCCTTCTACACTGCCACGTCCATAGCTCCGATCTTACTTATCGTGATTGCGATTGCGGGGCTCGTCTTCGGACAGGAGGCTGCTCAAAATGCCATAACTTCGCAGTTTAGCGATCTTATGGGACACCAGACGGCGGAGGTTTTGCAGTCTGCCATTGCAAGCGCTGCGGAGAAGTCTTCAGGTATCATTGCGACAATAGTTGGCGTCGCAGTCTTAATCGCCACGGCGTCGGGCGTATTTGGCGAGATGCAAGCCGCCTTGAACGCAATTTGGAAAGCGACCCCTCAAACTACAACGGTGTCCCAGTTGATCCGTGCGCGCGCCGTCAGTTTAGGATTGGTCGCCGCTTTGGGATTCTTGCTTATCGTTTCGCTGGTAATTAGCGCCGGTCTTACGGCTTTCGGAGACTATTTGGACACTGTCTTGCCGATGGGAAAGCTAATTCTTCCAGTTCTGAATTTTATTGTATCGGTATTGCTTTTGGCGATTCTTTTTGGTGCGATTTACAAGGTTCTGCCTGACCGAAGTCTTCAATGGACCGATGTGGTGACGGGCGCTTTGATCACGTCGGTTCTCTTCAACGTCGGGAAATCACTGATTGCGTGGCATATCGGCAGCAGCGCAGTCGCGTCGAGCTACGGCGCGGCAGGCGGCCTCATTGTGTTGTTGTTGTGGGTTTATTACTCCGCTCAAATATTCTTACTGGGAGCTGAATTTACAAAAATCTATGCGAACCGACACGGAAGCAAACAACGAAAGCCGGTCTCGTAGGAAGCGGACCCCGTTGAAGCCGATTAGGTCCGCTTTCGGGGGCAAAGCAGACATTCGCTGGCCTCGTAAGGTCCTTCTCTATTTCACCTCTAACACTTTCAGCTGTCTGGACGGACCCGTGTCGGGGGCGCACAATTCCGTCCCGGAAACAATCGCCACGATTAAGGCGATGTTCGCATGAGCGAGACCTACGAGTCATCGACGCGGCCACGGCCCGAACCCGGGGCTGGCGATGCAAGACGGGGCATGGTGGTCAACTGTGCCGCTTACCAAGGCGGATGCCGGGTCGCAGACATCGATCTCGACGGCATTTAACTCAAGAGCATGACTCGTACTGTGCCGACTCGCTTAAGCTCCTTCAGCTCCCTTTGACTCGATCACCGGCATAGAAACCCATCCTTGCCGGTGGACTCCCCCCACCGGCAAAAAGCCGTCCGCTTTTGCCGGTGGTTTTTGTCACTCATGCGGTTTTCTGTTGTAATTTCACCATAGTCATCCCAATTCCTTTCAACGGATGTCATTCTTTAATTACAACAATCGGCACCTTGATACTTTACCCCTCCATAGACCGTACGTGATGCCCGTAATGTGTGGGGGGCGACATGATCGCGACATTAGAAGTTGTTGTGTATTGTCTCGTCGCTAGTGTGACTGCGGCGTTCATTGGTTTGGCGGTCGCAGTGCCTGCGCGGGTTGACCAAATGATGATGGACATCTTGACTAGAATTGTGACGGCGTTCGCCGGAAACTAATTTGATTGCGCGTCGGACATTTCTAGATTTTCCATCTTGTTGCCGAGAGAGCACAGCTTGGGCAAGAAATTCACTATATTTAATTCCAGAGGATGACTGTTACTGCGGCTCGTCTAAGCTTCCGTTATGGCGATCCGATTCATAGTAGTTGTTCTTTGTGTTGGCGCATTGCTCTTTGCCGCTAACTACAAATCGTTTGTCGCGGCGGAACCGCAATCACCAAATCTATACCTAGTAAGGTAGCCGCATTCAGAGCGTCCCATCTATAGCGCGAGTAGCGGCGGGGGCTTTCGGATTTTCAACCACGCCTTTGATGGCCCGGACCTGTACGGCGCACTGAGCTTCTTTGAGACAACGCCCTCAAGGCCGAGCAGATAATTGGATCGTGATGACTGTCATTTGCCGAGCCCCTCGACAATGAACGCAAGCGAGTCCGTTGATTTGGATCGGGCCGCAGCCGAAGCCGCCGGGGGTCACTCAGAAACAGTAGTTCCCACTTTTTCGTTCGGGGTGGTGCCGAATAACCGCAAGCCGAAAAATTCAGCGTGGAAGTCGGACTCCCGCCCAGCGAATGTCGCAATTTATTGGAGGAATGGCGGCCCCGACCTTTCGGGGACAGTGGGGACGGATGAGATCGGGGCCGCGCTCTCTTTGGGGATGAGAGCGGCCCCGATTTACAGCCGGCTCATTATCCGCGCAAATTACAATTGTTCACTATTCTGCGATCTCGGAGCCGCAGGTGCCTTCGGATTCTTGCTATTATGAGCAAAAGCTTCCTCTTTCCCTTGTTGTTGATTTGCGCCGCATTTCTTGCGTCATCTTCGCTGAACAAGGCGGACGCGGCTCCTAAAGGCGCAAGCTGCGTCATCTCATTCGGCGCAAACCCGTGTGATGCCAGTTTGTCATGCATTCCCACGAACGTGGGTCGTACGAGTGGCATTTGCTGCCCTCGCTGGCAGGGGCCTCGCCCCGCTGAGACCCACCGAGGGCGGGTCATCAGATGGAAATGCGCCGATATGGCATTTAGCTGGTGAAAAAACGCAAAGTTCCTCGCTTTTTGACCCAAATCGGCTAGCAAGAGAACAAAGCAGCAAGTCGTTAGACGATAGTCCAATTCAAAAATGCTGCGGTGCTGACTACCTCGCCCATTACCTCGGGCTGACAAACACAGTTAGGCGCCCCATGGCGGCGAATACGGGAGTCGCGCTGGTTGTTATCACTCTCGCGTGTGCCGCAATCGTCGCCGGTTCTTATATTTGGTAATTTTCAAGCTCGCCTAATAGGAAGCCCGCTGGTGCGTTAAGCGGACTCCCTGAAGGGAATGCATCAACGAATAGCATTGAAGAATTGCGGTTGATGCAAAAGGGGCCACCTCTCGGTGGCCCCTCAACAGGCTTCACAGTTCGTCGAGTCACTCAAGGCAATGTCTTGAACCAATCGTCGACATCCTTTCTGGCCTGGTCTTTGGCGATGCCGTACCGCTCCTGGATTATTCCCTCTAGCTGGTCACGTTGACCTGCAACTCTGTCCAAATCGTCGTCGGTGAGATTGCCCCACTTCTCTTTGACCTTGCCCTTCATCTGTTTCCAGTTTCCTTCAACTCGGTTCCAATCCATGAGATACCTCCTTGTGTCATTTTGACGGCGGGCACCTCGACAATTCAGTTACTGTCTATGTGTTCCAGGCGATTTATGCCGCCATGGTCTCCTAATAATTGCCACGACTTCTTGGTCTAGCGGATAAATAATATTGAGCAGCCTCAGATAGATGTTTTCACAGTCACGCTGCATGTCTGCCAATTCCGAAACGGTGAACTTTTCGAACTCAACATTCTCAAGTGATTTCGACGTATGAACTTGCGCTTGGTCGCAGCAATCTCCGCTTTCAGGGGTAAAGCGGACATGACATTTTGCGGCGCGAATGGGCCCCGATTTTACTCCTCCCTCCCATCTCAACAACATCAATACTTAGCGATGGTGCTCTGCACAAAAAGAGCAGTGCAGCGAACCCAGACGGCGTCACCTCTTACCTACCTAGCGTGGGAATAGGGACACCCAATATACGAGTACGCTTTCTACGCTTCGCTGTTCGCTTCCGTTTGGTTTTCCGCGCTTTTCGCTTTTTGGCCATTTATTGCTCCCATGATTACTCAAAACGTCCCATCTATAGCGCGAGTTGCAGCTGGTGCATTCGGATTTTTGACTTTGATCCAGACCTTCGAGTGGCCTGAGCGATAGGGCGCATCCAGTTTCTTTGAAGACGATTCCTTCAAGGCCGAGCTGACAAACCGCTTGAAACATTTCGCCGCCGTCGCCCTCTCGCAGCGCTATTTGTGCTTCTCTGGCGCAACGGTGGTCTTCGAGGAGCCTTCAGGCGCGGGCTGCATGCCAGGTGGGGTTTGACCCTGCGGGCTTGAGGCCGGGGCGCCCCCTTCGCCTGTGGTAGTTGGGCCTGTCCAGCCCTGCGGCTGTTTCTGACCTTTCGTTTCGGGAGTGAGCGTGGGGCCAGTACTCGACTCCGGTTTGTCGGCGGGCACGGTGTTTTGGGCATTCACCGAACTAGGGACAAAAATTGTCAGCCAAGTCAGGCAAACGGCGATAGATACAAACCTCATCTGATTGTTCCTCCCAGCGGATTCCTCGGGAGACAACACCAACCCGATTTATTGAGTTCCCTCAAAATGTCCCGTCAACAGCGCGAATTGCCGCAGGAGCCTTCGGATTTTTGATTTTCAACCACGCCTTTGATGGTCCCGACCTGTATGGCGCGTTGAGCGGCCTTCCACGCGAGCCACGCGACGCTTTCTGATTTTGATTTTCAGCCAGGCCTTCGATGGTCGGACTTGTACGGTGCGTCGAGCTTCTTTGAGACGATGCCCTCAAAGTCAAGTGACCCTGGCGGCAACTACGACAATCACTCACGTTCAGAAATGATTTCGACCACTTCGCCCGTTTTCGGATCAATTCTTTTCGCGGGAGAGGCTGGACCTAAAGTTCCATAATAAAGCGCATCTGATTCTTTGCGAAAGTTCTGTTCGGACAATCGACGACCTCGCTTGCGTGGGCCAGCACGGCTCGTTCGAAATTGTTCTTTGCGCAACTGTTGTAATTTGGTCGGCATCCTCACAGCTCAACTTGGTAATGCGAATAGTGGTTCCTGGACCGAGACGCGTGTACCGCACGATGGGCCGACTAGATCCGATCGCGCAAACCCTGCACCCCTTTGGCTTCGGCGCAGTGGTCGCAGCAGTAAAACGTGCCGTCTTTCTCCAGGCCGTGGCCCATGATCTTGACGCCGCAATGAGCGCATGATGGCGCAAGTGCATGGATGGCGCACTCGAAACTGTCGAAATTGTGGGTCTTGCCGCCCCTGATGACCTGAAAGGATTTGTCGTACTCATTGCCGCAATGCTCACAAACGGCCATTGAAGCCTCCTTTGATCTCACGGTGCCTAACTAATTCACGGACCGCGTGGCACAAATTACCGGAGGCCGAAGAATCCGAGTATGGCGAGAACAATAACGACTGCTCCGACCAGCCAGATGATGTTGTTCATGCGTTTCTCCCATGTCGCCAGATGTGCAGCGCCGCGATGGCTAAGCAATACTGACGGGAACATAAGTTCCATTTCTGGGATTGGTTCCAGTCATTCGGTCCTGGAGTTGGCCTCGTTTTTGTTTGCATTCGGAAAAATGTCCGCTTATGGCCCATAGTGGACATCCCTAGTTGCCCTGCAGATGTCCGCTTTTGGGGTAAAGCGGACATGGCGTTTGTAGTCGCTAACTCAAAAATCAAGATCCAGAATTTTCGGGCGCTCTTCTGGGCCCGCTCGCTCAATCGCTTTTTTCAGCGCGCGTTCCGATTGCTCCGGCTCCGCATTTTTTCTGGTTTTCAATGCCCTGTCCGATACGCCAAATTCACGATGCTTCAGACATCGGAACCACATGCCGTCAAAGGTGCCGGGCTCAATCTCCTCTGCCTCCGATTTGCAAATTGGACATGTCACCATTGCCAATTTCCCTAATGTGGTGCCGCACATAACTATACGCCTGTCTGGGCCGGACCGGGTCATTCGATAATCAATACATGCCTGCCGAGGCGCTCACTGCACGGAGCGCGAGCAGGCCATGACGGATTTCAATAGCGCGTGCCTGGGCGAGTAGGCGGCAGAAGCCGGCCTAATAACCCTTAATAGAAAATCTGTCGAATTGGTTCTGTCGGTACTGCTGGGGCGGTGCTTCGGCCAGCGGTTCACTCGCCTCGGACTCGGTCTTCTGCAGATGATCGCTGACTTGCGTGAGGCGCTGAGATTGGGGTGGTGCTTCGGTCTGCGCGTTTTTGGCTGACACTTCGACCTGCCTCTTGTTGGGTCGCGCTTCGGCCCGCGCCTCAGACTCGATCTTCGGCAGAGCGCCAGAGCCTGATTCGGGCTGAGCAGCGAGTACAGCTTGCGATTTCATGTCGGGCTCTGGTGCAGGCGGAGTGCTAGAGGTTTTTGTCGCATTCGCATTGTGATACCGGGGCGTGGGCAGACCGGTACGTTGGCTGGTGACTATCACAGGCGAAGCATTTTCCTTCAGCGTTGCATCGGCAACGAACAGCAACGCAATCAGCACCGAACCTACGACTGCAAAAAAGGCGAGAACTGGCATCGACACGTTCCGACCGTAAGACGTAAAAAAAGCCGCGCCGCGAAGGGTCACGACGCGACCGAGTTTGGACACCCGCCAAAAGCTAGACAGGGGAGTCCGCGCTTCCAGGGGTGCCAAGGCCAACGCCGCGAGCGTCTAATGTTTCCACAGTTCCAGTTTCAATTTTCGGTGGGTTGCTGCTTCGCCAATGGACTATCGACGTCACCGGCTGACAAATAATTCAAACACGCTGACTATCCGCTCTTGGGGGTTGGGACTTTGATTCCCAATCGGCACATCCGGAGTTCCGCCGAATTGGACTAATGGCGTTTCCTTGCGACACCGGCCCAAATATTTTGCTGCTGGAAATTAGCTGATTGTAAGGCTCCACTATTACGAGTCCTTGTGGCTGACGAGCGATTTCGACGCCAGCTCGACGGCGATCGTTGGTCAAAATAACGAATAGTATTTAGACGGCGAAATGAAGCGACCCCGGCATCGCGACTCCATGAACCTTTCGCGGTTCCCTCCCTATCGTCTCCTTCATACGAATAACGGCGTGTTAGTTCCAATATCGATCAGTAGGAACTGAGGGAAGAGGTCCGCGTTCACCGAGTACCGGGGCAAATCACGAGGAGATTAGAATGAGAACACTTGGAATTGGAATTGCGGCCGCGATCACATTGGCTGCAGCAGGGGTTCCTGCCAACGCGCAGGGCCTGTGGATCGGTGCCCCGGGTCTCGGCATCGGCGTCGGCCCGACGCCTTACTACAGCCGTGACTGGGGCGGGCCCTACTGGGGCGCTGGCTATGGCTACTATGGCTACGAGCCGAGCGATGCGTACCAAAGCTACGCCTATGAGCCGGAGTATAGCTACGACTCCTACGCTTACGTGCCCGATGAAGGCTACGTTGCCTATTCGTACGGACCGCGTCTGCGCACCTATGCTTACGACTCAGTAGACAGCTACGGCTATGCGCCGCGGGTTCGCTATTCGCGTAACTTCTCTTACTCTGCGGGGGTTCGCGCCACCCGTAGTTATTCCTACGCAGACACTCGGGGCGTCATAAGAGATCGCGGGCACCGGAGCACGATGATTCATAGTACGCGCTTGCAGGATCGCGCCGTAACGCGGAATAGTTTCGCGGTTGGTGCTGAAAGAGAAAACGCTGGCTCAAGGCGAATTAGACCCGAAGCGTCAAGAGCGCTGGCACGAGGTCCTGCACAGGACTTGCGACAATCAAAGAGCATAGAAGCCGGAAAAACGGGAAAAAGTCGCGTTCGAAGTCAGACCTACTGAAGTTAGCTTCGCTCAGGACTAAAAAGAGCCGCAGCAATTGGTGCTGCGGCTCTTTAGCTGCGAATGGTTGCTGTGTGTACTCCGCGCCCGAATTTCGACGAGATTGCTTGAAACCGCTCCTTCCACGAGGCACGCAAAGCGGCATTATTTTCAATCTCGATATGTCGTCCTTTCTCCATTCCATTTGCGTGGGAGCAGCCTCGGTTTTCCCCAGCAAACAGTCTTTTTTGTTGCGCTGCATGAGTCCGCTATTGGCCCTTAGCCGACATCCCTAGCTGCACCGCACATGTCCGCTTTTTAAAGCGGACATCTTCGTTATTCGATCGGCGGTCTCGCTGCGCCAATGCCGACCGGCTTGGTGGTGGATCGCCAAGCCATCGTTCTGCCGCGGTCCGAGTATCGGCGGCGGCTAGCCGGTCGCGCTCAATGATCAGTACTTGCACGTCATCCGGCGAAATGCGGGATTTTGTGACTTAGAGGGCGGTTGGTCACGATTGCTTCATGACAGCTGAGCAGAACCTGCCAAAAGAAAGTTGCGGGCTCTATTGTAAGTCTCTCTATCGCACTCCACATCCGAAAGGGAAAATCGATTCACGGGCCAACTTGTTGGAGGTTGTCATCACTTCAGTTCATACTCTTGCGGAATTGGCGAGCAAAACCTTCTATTTTTCGTTGTTCATGAGTGCGTTCGCGTTTGTCTCGATATTGTTGTTCACTGGTCTTCATCCCTGAAGGCTTTCTGCGAAGCCCCACTGAAATTTAACTCACCCGTCGGAACGATCGGCTCTGTCGAGCGTAACCGATCGCGACAGAATCTCGGTGTGGCCTAGCAACGCGACGAAAGGAATACGGATGTTCAATTCAGCCGATCGTACGAGGATAGAAATCAAGAATGATGCTGCGGCTATTGCGCGCTGGGATGATGAAAGAGGTGCTTCAACCCCCCAAACGACAAACATTCCGAAAGATCGAGATCGTCGGCATTCTGCGCCGATGATCGATGGTGAACACGAGGCAGATCTGCCGATCAGTACGCACATCGGCGCAGAAGCAAAAGATGAATACTAAGAACGAGCCAAGTCCTGACGCTTGTGCTCACCTGGTCTGAACAGGCCTTCTGAGCATTTATAATCCTAAATCGCGGCGTCGGACGAGAAGGGCTGATTACCGTATCAGCCCACAAGCCAGCTACGCATACTTGGATGAACAAAAAAACTCGAAGGAAGAGCTATGTCAATTTCGATCAACAATACTTTGATCTCTATCAGCATATGCGCCTGTGCTGTTTTAGCGACGTTCTCACTTAACGGAGCCTATGACGCGGTTCAATCTGTCGGGCGCGCAGCTATGATTTTTGCATGGCCCAGAAGGGAGCAGGACTACTTGAAGCATCCCGATAATTTTGTCTTTGGACCAAACGGCAATATCATCGGCGCTGCCTCCGACCTAAGGATACGTTCCCAGTGGCAGCGGGAAGGCCTTCCGGAGTAATCCCAACATCCATTCATATCCGCTTGGATCATGTGCTGACACAATCTTAGTCCGTGCGATGTCCGCTTTGGGTCAAAAGCAGACATTTGCGCCGCAAAAAGCGATGTCCGCTTTACACCCAATAGCGACCGCAAAAGCGGACTCCCGCAAACGGTCATGTCTGCTTTACCCCCGAAAGCGGACATGTGCGGTGCACTAGTTGATGTCCGCTTTGGGCCATAAGCGGACATGGCGCCGCGTCGATATTGAGAAGCCACGGTCACTCAGGCAGACCGGCTTCAATTAGTAACTTTCGCAGACGGTCGGCATCGCCTGGATAGCGATAGGTCTCCGACTTCAAGAGTTTGGAGACGGTCAAGTCAGGAGAAATGCTAATAGCTGTCCAAACTCGACTGGTAGCCACCGTAATA
>Ga0207428_10006106_pt1 | contig 11138 bp, 12 predicted proteins | sample RhiMethybrSRZTD1_FD_187600 | JGI IMG/M metagenome (GOLD analysis project Ga0207428, IMG submission 187600) | Populus rhizosphere microbial communities from Tennessee, USA - Rhizosphere MetaG P. TD hybrid SRZTD1 (SPAdes) (version 3) | ecosystem: Host-associated > Plants > Roots > Rhizosphere >... | reverse complement strand
ATCAAACAGTAATATACTGTTGTTATTTTTATATTTGATTTTTTTACCCTATTATTTTTTTCCTTCTTTTCTTCACTGTGTACTACAATATCTACAAGTGAGGAGAATCCGTGTTCTGCAATTGGAAGAGGGGGTAAAAATTTTTCATTCGTCGTTAGCTCGGGTCTATTTGCATGAATAGAGTTTGTTAGCAATAGGTCCGTGGAGTTATCCATTAGGATCGTAACAGATACTTATCAATTTCTTAGAGTGTCATTTAATTCTCCTATACTTACGAATTACTATGTTTTATCTATTCAATAAGCGAGGCAAAGTACAAGAGAAACTGGTGTCTTCTACAACGGACATGCAGTTCACGCAATATCTAGCCTTATGGTCCTTTCCAAGTGTTTTCTGAAAAACTACCATATGTTCCTTCATATCGAAAGCTAAGATAGCCGTCATTTGCAACAAGTGCTTTCATAGATGCTTGGTCCATTCTAGTAGACTCAAAACCTTCAGGGATTTCAATTACTGCTCTATGTGCTTTACCAGTTACAGGATTTCGTATAGGTTCAAGCCATGCTTCAGCAATGACACTTTTAAACTGTTCTCCTCTGATTCTTCGTTTTTTATCCTCACTCGTTCCAGACACACTGACACGACTTCTAATATCCTTAGTTTGAAACTTTACACTTGCTTTCTTGGGTTCTTGGATTTCTTCTATAATGCTTGCATACACAGCGAAAGGTCCTCCTCCTGCCCTACCCGTAATAATGTTTGATAACGCCTCAAACTGTTTTTCATCTGCCCTATTGTCTATATAATATGACGCTTTTCCACGACCTTCATGCAGTGGGCCCGGCCAGGAAGCTATCAATGCCATATTAAGTCCATCTAGTTTAACTTTAGTTCCATAACTACCAGTTATTATATGGTATCCGGCAATTCCTTCGCAATTACCATGAGTGGGATTTGCATTAAACTGACAGGGACACCCCCAGTCACAATTACACGCATCTAGAAAATATGCATGAACTTTCCAACTTAGTTTTTCTTGTTGCTGTGCTTTAGGTTTCAATGCTATCGAAATAATAATATGACATATTTATGGATATTTGTCTTTCCTGTCCAGTCAGATTAAACATTAGGACAAATTAACTCTTTGCCAGCTTTCAATTGTAGAGGTATTTAGATTATGACTATGGTAGGTACCAAAAAATAAAATTTAACTAGTTTAATTCCATACATTGCTAAGATGATGACATGAATTAACAGTTAATTATCTTTATCCATTATCGTTTTTTGCTGACAATGATATTATCTTAATTTTATTTGGCAGTATACTGTAGATAACATTACAAAAGCAATAACAGTCAAAATTGTCAGTAGTGTAAAACGTTTTTTTAGCTTTATTATTTTTAAAATCCAATTAAGTATAGGAGATCATGTATAAATTGATATTGCCAAGTAAAAAGTTGTTGTATGGATTTGGTTCAAGAAGAAAAGAACTGTTGGCCAAAAATTGGAATGCTGAGTCATTAATCCAAAAGCAAGATTTAACGAGTGTTGAAATTGAGGACTAATATCAGACCATGGAGTTTTATGGGAGTTCCGACTGAATATTCAGCCGTATCCCGACGTCCGAACACTTGATGACTTTTAATATTTTGGCCGAATGAATGTTATAGAAAATCTAATTTTACTCTGGGATTTCAGGTTCAACTAGTTTTGCTAGATTATTCAATGATTGCTGCCAGCCTACATAGCACGCTTCAAGAGGGATGACAGTGGGCAAACCTTCTTGTACAATGGTCATTTCTGTTCCTAGTGAAACCTTCTTCAAGGTTACAGTTACTTGAATTTCTCCCGATAAGTTTGGGTCATCAAAATTATCCGTATAACGTAAGCGTTCGTTTTCAACCAGCTCACGGTATTCTCCACCAAATGACATGGTCTTTTGAGTGGTAAAGTTTGTAAAAGACATCTTGTAGGTTCCTCCTACCTTTGCATCCATGTGTTGAACACTACAAGTATAACCATTGGGTGGTAACCATTTAGCCATGGCATCACGGTCAAGAAAAGCACGATAAATTTTCTCTGGCTTTGCTGTAAGTACACGATGTAAATGAACAGTGTTAGTAGACATAGGCTTCTTACTGCAATATACTATTAAAATATTCTGTACCTATTAGGTTTTGATAACTAGACCTAAATCAGATACTGATAATCTCTTGATCTATGGAATATTTCCACTTTTGCATTCCCTTATTAGGTTTCCCATTTTCCTTAGGACAAGTCCTTTTCTAGGGACTAATTTCCTCTTAATACTTTACGCCTATCAAGACTCTGAACAAGGGATTCACATTGTAAACAAATTAAATCGCTTCGGAAGTTATCCAACCGTTTTTCATCATTATTTTTCGGTTCTGAAAATTAATTCAAAGGAAACCTTTCCACTGATAGTATTGAATATGACTCTAACGATATTATAGTGATTAAATCACTGGATTACCCGAATTGTTATAATTGAGAACACTAGCTGATAAATCATAAAATCACATCAGGAGATCTTGTATATCCAGACATGTAAGAATTCATATGAAAAAATTTTCTTTGTTATCGTGGAATGTAGAACATTTTAGATTAAGTTCAAAGGATGTGCCAGGGATTATTTCACATATACAAAAATTTGATCCAGATGTTATGGCCATATATGAAGTAGAAGGAAAAGACGTGTATAGTCACATGGTCACTTCTTTTCCTCAATACACGTTTTCAATTACTGAAGGTAGTCAGACTCAAGAAATACTTGTGGGAGTCCGCGGAGGTTTTACAGCTTTCTTTACTCAACTCGTAGAATTCAAGAGTGGTAACACTTTCTTAAGGCCCGGCTTGTTACTTAGTCTGCGAATAATTAATGAAGATTATACAATATTATTTTTGCATACAAAGAGTGCCTCTAGGCCAATTGGACTTGGAATAAGAGATGATCAATTCTATCATGCATTTAATTTAAAGAAAAAATTAGATGAAATTGCAGGAGGATTCAATAAATCAAAATTCATTGTGGTTGGAGATCTTAACACGATGGGAATGGTCTATCCGTTCGATAAAGGCATTGATTATAAGATTGAACTTCAGAAATTAGAAAAAGATTCACAGAAGGTTGGTATGAGATTTTTGATCAAAAATTATGAGAAAACTTGGACAGACGGAGCACGATTTAGCAACTTAGATCATGTACTGGCTAGTTCAAATTTAGATTTCACGAAATGGGATTCAGACATTGAAGCAAAAGTTTCGGGTTGGAAGGAGTTGCATGAAAATAATAATGTAGTTGAATTTACACACTTCTACAAACAAATTTCTGATCACAATTCAGTTTATTTTGAAGTACACTGACTCTTCTGTCTAACAATAGAGAACCCGTACTACCATAATGATTCACAATGTAAACAATGTCAATGAATTAATCCGGTTAGGTAACGACAGAGCCTGTATAGAGGGCTTCTTTTTAGGAATTAATTCATATAAAAAAGCATGCGACAAGATACGTGAAAGTTAAAAATGAAAGTCTGAATTAAATGAGGTGTCCGAGAGTTAGGGAACCAAATACTAGTATCAGATTCCGAATTTTTTGATTTATCATTTAATTACTTATTTATATTACTAGATAAGTAGTAAAATGTCTAATAAACCCAAAAAACAGTTAGGTGGATACTTAGCGTATGCTGTATTAATGACAACAGCGTCCTTGACAGTATTATTATTACACGAACAGACTGTCTGGGCCGACATCATTCATTGCTCAGGAACTTCTATATGTAACGGAACTTCAGATGATGACATAATGTTCGGAGCCGGTTCTGTTACCATAATCCATGGATTAGGAGGTAATGATATTATTACAGGTCAGGGACCCGGAGGAGACTACATCTATGGCGATGAAGGTAACGATATTTTATATGGATCAGAATTTAACGATTATCTAAACGGTGGATTAGGTAATGACCTTTATGACGGATGGTATGGCGATGATACCATCATCGATGAATCGTGGGCCGTAAATCCTTTTGCATCTAACGTGGACGTCGTATCAGGTGGCTTCGGAAATGACTACATAACTACTGGTTTCGGAATAGATAAAATTCATGGTGGCCCCGGCGATGATCTTATCACTCCCAATGGATATCTGCGTGATTTTTCTCGTGATATGGTAGACTGCGGTTCTGGTGCAAACGATCGCGTAGGAATTTGGTCGGGAGATAGTGATAGTGCTATTAATTGTGAACAGCCTGACAATTGGGATCGCTAAATCTGGTAATCTCATACTACTGTTGGGTTTGAATCCTGTGTCTTCTATAGGATAGTAGACTGGAAAATCTATCAGCTTCGTAATTCTCTCCAAGAAAAACTAGAATTCCTAATTACGACCCGTCTGAAATTCCAGATTTGTCCCTTCCGGCCCACGTAAAAATACAATCCTTTATACATTAGATAACGTTTCACTACTTATAGAATTTAAGTTCAATTGGATACGGGCACTTCCGACTGAATATTCAGTTGTATCCCGACGTTCGAAGACTTGAAAACATTACCAATATCTATCAACTTCAGTTACTATAACTTGGAAGTAGAAACATCTGACAAAATAAATTCTGTTAGTTGGACCTATGGGAACATGGGGCGGCCCTCATTATGAAAGAATACCTTCGATAATAACAAAAATAGTAAATACTTTGGGTAAATATACGACAAATTCTACTCTTATATTTTCAGAATCTAGAATGAAAAACTAGTTTGTTGGTTTATGTGAAGTTATCAGAGATACGCAAGTATCATATGCTTCTTTAAGCAATCGCTTTGTATTCTCTCCCTGCTCTTCAGTTTCTAATATACATGAGACCCATCCTGCCTGAGGAGCATATTGGTGCTGAATAGCCATATGTCTCCGCAAGGCTTCTTCTTGTTGAGGTTTTGATAGCCTGATATCTATGTGTCGCGGTCCATGAAAATGAGCAAAATTTCTCAGACCATAGAAATAAGCTTCTTCACTCATAGGATCATGTTTTCGCTCAACGTTTGGTAACGATCGTATGAAACTACTAATTTGTTCTTTCAAGCTGAGACCCATTGCTATTAAATATATACTCTTTATTGTTTATCTATCTTTTTGCAATTATCTTAAGTTTGTATGAGTAAAATAATACTTCATGTCCTATTTATTCTACAGCTCACTTGAATGGATGCGCGAACATCAGAATTATCTGTTACTCAATGGAATCAACTCTTTGTCAACAAACTCCTGAAAAGCAGGATCAAACCACTTTTCCATTTCTATTTTATTTTTCCATATTTCCTTTATCATTCCTTGGTCAAAAGCGCTCTTCATCCATCGCAACCATCCAGTCCATTCATTGTCACTCAAGACCTTTCTTGTCCGAATATGAAACACGTGTGCAAAGGTGAACAGTATATGATAAGCATATGCAACTTCTGATGACCAATCAGACTCAACTTTGCTTACTACCTTTATTAGCTCTGGCCTATCAATCATTATATTGGTAATTTGATGCATTCTCTCATCCAAATCATTAAGAATTTTGGTTTCTATATCAACAGATAGAACCTCCATTTGTTTCCTCGAAAAATACAGAACAACAAACATTGTGACAATTATTCCTATTGCTTCACCCATGCCGAAATACTCAGTTAAACCAGCCTCAATCATTTTTTTTAAAGCAACCCTTCATATCTCGTGCATATTAAACAACAACTGCCATCTTCGTCAAAAAGATGGAGTTCTCTTGTATGCTTACACTGACTGGACTTTTCCGATTTTCTAACCACTGAATTCTTGGTTCCTACCAAGGCTATAACCATTAAATAGTAATCTTCTAGATGTTCAGTTTCGAAAATTCTTCGGAATCCCTGGCATACGCGGCTAAAAATTAATGGATTGCCATAAAATGATCCGTAATATAAAAATACTGCATATATGATACATCATATGGTAATGGTTTGTCATTAATTACTACCTTGTGTTTCTTAACAATTGTTATTATTCTTTCATTAAACATTGGCACTGTAAATTTGGAGGATAAGTTTTTTGAACCTTTTAGTGCTCAGGCCAATATCAATACAAATTATAACTCAACTGATTCAAACAGCATACAAAATAACATTTCACTAATTACAAATATCTTGGCAAAGAATCTTGAAAATCGCATTCAAAAAGCAGGTGCCATTCTTGAAATAACAAGCAAATTACCACAGGTAAGAGATGTTCCTTATGCACACTTGCTTAATCAAACATTAAACACATTACATGGAATACCTCAATATGCAGACATAGAAAAAAGACAAGTAGTTAAGAACATACTATCTAGCAATAATGATTTATATGAAATTTTCCTTCTTATGCCAAATGGAAATATGTATTTTCTCGAGCCTTATTCTATACAACAGACTCTTGCCGTGAACAATTTTGCATTTAGAGATTATTTCCAAGGGGCAATTAGTACAAATGACACCTATTTGGGAAACGTGCACACTACTGCAGCTGCTTCTGGTGCTAGAACAGCAAAGATTGCCGTTCCGACGTATTTCTTAAAGGATAACTCTACTATTGCTGGAGTATGGGCAGGTAGTATTGATTTTAATGTTTTAAATAAAGAACTTCAATCACTTAATCTTACATCTTTAGGTGACAGTACACGTATTGTCTATGTGGATGGTAAAGGACAAAAGATTGCTGATTCTGATATAAATAAAAGTAAAATTCCTGAGTCTTTTGTTAACCTAAAGGGTTTTAAGGCTGCTACAGGTGGGCTGGCTGGTTCAACTATAGATACAGTGAATAACACAAGGATGTTGGTGTCATACCAGCCAGTAAATGCATTTCATAATACTTGGGTTGTTCTTTTGATGCAACCATCACTATCACTATAATAATTAGCGGATATTTAGTTTCATGTAATCGAAGCTCTAGTAACACGTTGGGTTTTGTTATAATAGCATTCTAAATCATTTTTATAGCGTCATATACTCTTCAGGGTAACAATTTAAAACTCCCAACAACAGTGTTATTGTTAAATAATTTGTTGGAGTTTGCTCATCTCAAAGGTATCGCATCCCAAACAATACTTCCAAAGATTTTCGATGCTTGCAAGATAAATAGATTTAAAGTATTTGGTGAAATCAATGACGATTTGATGAAAGCATTAGCACAAATGGGTGGTGTGAATTACCATTTTTTAACGGGATTTTCTTGGTGACAGCATATAGACGAAACATAAGACAGTATTAGTAACTATTTCGTTACTTACTTCAGAAGTAAGGGCTAAGGATCAACAAATCCACTCCAAGACAGCCTGAATTGATTAAAATAAAAAAGACGAAGTCCGTTATTATTTTGCAGCGTCTACTTCCTTATATTGTTCTAATAAGCGGAGCATATTCAGCGCTATTACAGTCTTCACGGCTTCCTTAGAATCCAGACCCTTTATTTTCGCAACTAAATCTGCATCTTCATTCGCTTGCATTTGAGCCAGGACTGGATGTCTTTCTTTTATGTTCTTACTCAAAGTATCGACATCAATTACTGCTGTCATATTACCTTGTGCCGTTAAATTACCTTGTGCATATGCCATCTTTCCCGGATTGACAATCAGTGCGGCAGTGCCGAGTATTGCGACTGTTGATACAAAAATAGCCAGTTTCATCACATTTTGATTCATCATACTATCTATAGAATTTTATAATTTAAATATGAGTTAGAATTTGGTCTCTCAACGGTGGCACTGAATTTAAAAAGTCAACAGAATATGTTATTGAATTATCTAGAACAAAATAGATTCCTATATCGTTATATCTGCTTGCAAAAATTTGATGGCTAGCAGATAACTTTCTTATTTCAACTGTAATTTTTTTGACATACCAATGTTAGATATGTTAGAGAAGAACAAAAAGCTAAATATTATGTAGCAGTACCCTGCTACATGCAAGGTTCGAATCCCGATGAATCAGATGCTCGGTGTTCTCTAAATCCTCGAGTGTATTTAGCAATGGGTAACCTTCAGGTTACATGAAAAAATCTTATCGCAAAGTCTTAAAATGGTAAAATAACAATGAATGTTCGAAATATTGGGCTTCATGAAAATTAAAAGCAGTCATAGTGTTAAATTTATTATGATAAAAATCTCTATCTCAATCAGAGTAACAACATACTATTAATTGAACATTAGCAATAGTATTAATCCGGTATGTTGGTTTTAATTTTTTTCTATTTCATAGCGGACCAGTAGCGGTGGGTAAACCAAGAGCAACTGTTATGAAATAGGAGATTATCCATATAATGACAGCAATAATTGCAGATCTAGTCCAGCTAAGTCCATATATACCTCTTAATGCAAATAGCCAGGCAATGCCTCCAACCACTATTGCCAGTAATCCATGGCCGAAGAGATAATATGTAACAACCCAAACTAGCGCTCCTATTAGAGCTGTTATGAATGCTTTTCCTATGTTTGTTCTTTCTCTAAATATCTTGGTTACAATGAAAATTATAATTGTTGAAATCACTAGACCTATTACAAAAATGACGGCTGGATTATCTATTTCTAACGATGCCATTATGATCTAGATTAGTATGAAAAAGATAAATAGTTGTATAGAATCCCATCACAATCAAATCCAGCGTCTCGACATGATAATGGTAACATTAAGTTTTGTGTCCACAGCCCACAGCCCGCAGCCCACAGCAGTTGCCAAATGTATTCAACGGTATTAAACGTTGGTAAATAACACATTGACACAACCAACAAGAGGTAAATTTTACAGCTAAAATGATGGCACTAAAGCAACTTGAAAAAGATGAAAGTGATTCCCAAAGCTACCTTTGCAAATGTTTTTGACTGCTATTGTTGTGATATCGTATTGTTTTGACCGTTGTCTGTTAGTAGAGAATACTCGTCACTTTGAACATTGAAGGCCATAGATTTGATTTTCTCAGGATTATCTACGTAGAACGAAAATTCAAACGGCGCTTTTTTGTTTGGGCTGATTATGTCTGGATTTGTAAACACGTAATCTGTGTCCGTCACCTTGTGTTTTTCGTCGTAAAATATTGCTGACACCTTCACAGCATTGGCATCATTTTTACCCTGATTCATTACTTCTCCAAGGACTCTAAAGGTGTTTGAGCTCTTAGAATTTTTGCCGACACTCAATTGTAACGCCTCAGGTTTATCATCTTCTGATTTTTCAAAACTTGTTGTAAGAGTATACTTACTCTTAGTGGGTAACGTTTCATCTAAAAAAATGTCAAATCCAGACCTGCTTCCAGGCTTTATTAGATAGTCGTTAACGTATTTGTCTCCTGTTGCAACAATAATTCCGTTCTTGTCATATACTGTTGCTGTTATGCGAACTAATTCAATAGGATAACTAAAATTATTTAGCACTTCACCTACTATGGTGTCCTTATTTAATGCAGAATACAATATATCAGGTCTTGGTTCAGCATCTTCACTTTGAGTACTATTAGATATGGGAGTTGACACATTCTCATCCACAGTAACCTCAATTTGAGCGTATGTTGTTGAAGCCATTAAAGAAAAAAGAAACCCGGCAATGGCAATTGATAAGCACGCGAGGCTGTTAATTTGGCTAGCAAAGTGCGAGTTCTTTGCTAAATATTCTAGAAAGGATGTATCGATACTATTCGTTAACAACTTTCCAGGTAGGGTGCAGTTCATGCCATCCTTTTGGCTTGTCTGTAACCCATGCTCCCCAAATATGAACATGGTCACCTTCCTTTGGAAGAATTATTCCGCTTTTGCCTTGATCAGGTGGAACTATTTCTACCACTAAGAATCCATCTGTTTTATCATTGTTCTTTTCATTTGTTAGGAACTTGAATTTATCATCTAACTTCAAGAAAAACTTGAAATCGCCATCATCCATCTTTTTAGTATGCATAACTACCCCTGTTGCTTCTTGACATTCGCTCAGGACCCTCAAGTCTTCCTCATTTGAAGCACCAGCTAGAACATTTCCTGTCTTACAGTCAGGACCTGTGAGTGCTTTATGCTGTGTTACTATAACGCGATCTGAAGATTCAACCCTATTCTGTTCTTCTAAGGGAATAGGTGCCTCACCTTCCTCTTCTGAGATAGCGATCTCTAATTTCTGTTTCAACTGAATGTTATTTTGGATGTTAACTGTCTGATTATTCTGAGTTTGCTGTTGAGTTTCTATGGTTTGGCTAGTATTTTGATTCGATTCACTTTGACCAGATGTCTGAGTTGAGGTCTGATTATTGTCCTCAAAGCTTTCCTCACCACTCAAGGCTTGACCACCGGTTGCCTCAGTTGAGGTCTGATTATTGTCCTCAAAGCTTTCCTCACCACTCAAGGCTTGACCAGTTAAATCGCTACCAGTCTGATTTGCACCTCCGGACTCCTCTTCACCACTCAAGGCTTGACCAGTTAAATCGCTACCAGTCTGATTTGCGTCATCGTAATCTTGACTAAAATCAGGAGAAATTCCTATACCATTCTCAGATTTATCTTGGATTTTTATGTAATAGTTCTTTAATATATTGTCTAAAGGTAGAGACGTGTCAGCCCAGGATTTATTCATGTAATTGTTTAACGTTCCTGCCGATGCCACTAATGCGATAGAAAAGCTTAATATCAAAAAACATGCTGTTCTGATTCTATACTCTTCCATTAATTTATCAATTTGCAATAGGCCAACAAACATTATAAAGAAGATCTTGTTCTCGATAATTGAAATACATTTTAAACGCACAAAAAATTTTTAAGCTAAGACCTCCAAGTCACTAAACCTTTACGGAAATGATTTCTGAGTAGAGCTCAGTTGACTGATAAACCTTAACTAGTTTATGGTCTTATTTCAATTATGAGGACGACGTTACAATGTGTTTTGATTATTGGTATCGTCTTAGTTATTATTTTTGTATTACCTAGGAATCATTTATCATTTAGCCAGAATTCCACAGTTTCATTCCCGCCAATACCAACGGAGACAATAAAGATAGTTAAGCCGGTCACAACCCAAAACGTAAGCAGTCAAGAGGAGTTAATAATATCAGGTCAATCATCAGATAATAACTTGAAAAATTGCTCAGT
>Ga0207428_10006103_pt1 | contig 11139 bp, 10 predicted proteins | sample RhiMethybrSRZTD1_FD_187600 | JGI IMG/M metagenome (GOLD analysis project Ga0207428, IMG submission 187600) | Populus rhizosphere microbial communities from Tennessee, USA - Rhizosphere MetaG P. TD hybrid SRZTD1 (SPAdes) (version 3) | ecosystem: Host-associated > Plants > Roots > Rhizosphere >... | reverse complement strand
CCGAGAACGAGACCGGGGCGACGCGCCTCTACGAGCGCGCCGGCATGAGGGTCACGCGCCGCTATGCGACCTACGAGAAGGTGCTCGCGTAGCCCGGTTACGCTGTCCCGAGAGGGCCCGTAGCTCAGCTGGTTAGAGCAGCCGACTCATAATCGGTTGGTCCCTGGTTCGAGTCCAGGCGGGCCCATTTTCAACCGTATGGTTGAGCCGACCCCACGCCGTTCGGGCTGTGGACGGTGCATTAGTCTCCAGGCCGTGACACTCCTAGGGCGTCTCGATGCTGTGGCTCCGAGTCGGCTGAAAGCCCTGGTGCGGCCGATCACGTCGCGGCCGATCGGCGCACGCATCGTTGGCGGCAAGGGAAAATTTGAGCTGGCGCTCTGGGAACGCCGCCTACGCGCTGATACCGATAACTCCGACTACGGGCCGTTCATGCTCAACATGGCCGGTGAACCCGACGCCGCCTTCCTCGAGGGGAAGATCGTCGCTGACTTCGGCTGCGGGCCGCGAGGCAGCCTCGCTTGGGCGTCCGGAGCGGCGTTGCGCATCGGTATCGACGTGCTCGCCGACCGCTACTTCGAGACGTTCACAGATACCGTCCTGACGCATGACATGGTTTACCTGAAGTCGACCGAACGAGTGATCCCGCTGCCGTCGGACTTCGTCGATGTCATGTTCACGCTCAACGCGATCGACCATGTGGACGACTTCCCGCTCATGTGTCAGGAGATCGTCCGCGTGATCAAGCCGGGCGGTGTATTCGTGGGCAGCTTCAACCTCGAGGAGCCAGCATCATCCACGGAGCCGCAGCGATTGAACGAGCGCCTGATCTCTCGTCACCTGCTCGACCTGCTCGACGTCCAGACCTACCGCATCACAGGGAAGCCCGTCCGTGGCGAGGTGTATGCGCCGTTCTTCGATCGGCTCCTGCCGTATGAGCCCGGCGCTGAGGGGTTCCTGTGGGTCAGGGCGGCGAAGCCTGGTCCGAGCACCGCGACTCCCAGCTCCCGAACGTAGCTTCGCGGCCTCCGCCTGCTCGGCGAGCGCGGTGTTAGCGTTGCCTTTCGTGGGGAACGGGTCGCCGCACCTTGTCCTTCGCGAGGTCGAGGATCGGGATCTGGATGTGCTGTTCGAGCACTGGACGGATCGCGAGGCGATCCGGATGGCGGCCTTCACGCCCGCGGACCCTGACGACCGTGGCGCTTTCGATGCACGCTGGGCCAGGCTGAGAAGTGATCGCAACACGACGAACAGGGTCGTCGAGACCGAGGGCCGAGTAGTGGGCCAGATCGCGAGCTTCGAGCTCGACGGGCGACGCGAGGTGACGTACTGGATCGGCCGGCAGGACTGGGGCCGGGGGATCGCCACTCGCGCGCTGCAGCAGTTCCTGACGACGATCGAGGTGGCCCGTCCGCTCTACGGCCGCGCAGCGAGCGACAACGCCGCCTCCATTCGCGTGCTCGAGAAGTGCGGCTTCAAGCGCGTGGGAAGTGGGCGTGGGTTCGCGCACGGACGCGGCGAGGAGACGGAGGAGGTCGTCCTCCGACTCGATGCATGACCTCCGTACAACGCCCGTGTGTGACCCAACGCCGACGGGCGGGCGCGCGCGGTGCTGTCCACGGTGCTGGCCTCGGCGATCGAGGGCAACAAAGTGTGAGGGGCCGCCTGCGGTCTCAGGGGGAAGGCAGCCCCCCACTTAATCCGCAGAGCCCGTAATTGGCGATTCGCCCGCCAGACTCCTGCATCGTTAGGATCGTCACAACGTGTCTGCCCACGTCGAGCGGGTCCGTTCCCGTCCGATCCTGAGACGTCCCCGGTGCGCGCGGGCCACGTTCACCGCGTTCGTCACTGTCATCGTTTTCGTCTCGGCGACCACGCTCGCCGCGGCCGCGCCGGCCGCGCCCGCACCCGGGGCGTGGAAGACCATTCCCGGCGTCCGCGCGGACTTCGGACAGGGCATCCCCGCCGTCGGTTGGGCCTCGGGCCGCGCCTGGATGGCGCTGACCGGCGCGGGCGGGAACGGGATGTCCGTCACGAGCGCCAGGGTCGCGGGCCGAGGTCTGCGCGACTTCGAGACGACTCGCCTGAACGGCGGCCTGTCTGTGCGGCTGCTCGCCGGCTCCGAGCTCGTGTACTCGATCTCGGAAACGAACGCGGACTCGCTCGTGGCGAGGCAGCTCCTTCCGACCGGTCGACTTGGCCCGCCGAGCGTTCCTCTGGATCCGAAGGCGATCGCTCCCAACCAGGACCTCTTCGCGCAGGCCGCTCTCCGCGTGGGCGGCCGCACAATCTGGGCCCTCCCAGGCGGGTCCAGAACAGGGTCCGTTCTGTGGGTTTGCTGCGCGGCCGACGGATCAGGGCAGAACCTCACGCGCTTCGTCAATCGCCAATCGTCGGCGGCGAGGCCTGTCCACCTGGGGCTCGACGGGCGCGGGCGGCTGTGGCTCGCCTGGCACGACGCAAGCGGCGTCAAGATCGTCGAGCTCGACCCTGCAAGCCTGGTGCCGCGCACGGCGACAGCAATCCGCGCTCCAGGGCGTGTGGTCGAGCGGTTTCACATGGTCTGCGCGGCCACCTGCCGGCTCGTTATCGAGTCCTTCAGGGTGGGAATCCTCTCGTGGGCGCCGGGGGAAAGCTCAACCACGATGATCGCCAAGGCAAGAAACGTGTTCGGCGACTCGCGTGCACCCCGGCTCCTGGCCGCCGCATACCGCTCGGGCAAGCTCGCCGTCGCGTATATCCCGGAGGACGCTCCCTACGGAGTTCGCGTCGTGCGCGGTGACGCCCGCGGCGCGCAGGCCCGCCGCGTCGGCCGGCTCAGGAAGTCACTCGAGGGAGTGAGCACGCAGGCCGCGTTCGGTCCCGCGGGGCTCGTCGCAGTCACGCCGGTGAACGCCTTCGCTCTTTCCGCCGTCCGGATCGGCCTGATCCGGATTCCCTGACCTCGAACGCGGCTCTCGTAGCGCTTTCCTCGGCGTAGGCTGGGCCCATGTTCGAGACCGACGACGACGTTCGCGAGCTGCAGGCGCTCATCGATCGAACGTTTGCCCGAGCCAACCCGCACCTCGCGAAGATCGTCAAGCCGGAGCGGCGTCTCACCGCACGCCAGGTCGTCCGCTATCTCCAGGGCACGAAGCACGTCGCGTTTGGCACGGTGAACGAACGAGGCGAACCGCGGGTTGCTCCCCTCGACGGCGTCTTTATCAGTGGACGATTCACGGTCTCGACCGGCGGCCGAGCAGCCCGGCTTCGGCACCTACGGGCGAACCCGGCTTGCAGCGCCGCGCACATGGACGGCGACACGATCGGGATCGTCGTCCACGGACGGGCGACGATCATCGGCCGCGACGACGAGGGCGTCGAGGAGATCGAGTCGGTGTGGCGCGATATCTACGGTTCGAGCCCGTTCGAATGGGGCGAGGGAGTCGTCTTCATGCGCATCGAGCCGAGCTCGATGTGGGCCTACGCCTTCCACCGCGAGAACTTTCCCGAGTAGCCCACGTACTTCCAGGTCCCCCCGAAGGACAGCGAGAATGACCCGAACGGGTCATGGGTGCGCAACGAGGAGTGGAATAACGTCGCTACGTGAGCAAGCGCTCTCTCGTTCGCGCATCCTGGGGTGTCGCAGCCGCATTGGTGCTCCTTGGCGCCGGGTGCGGCGGCAGCGACGACAAGTCTCCTTCCGCTGAATCGCCGAAGACGGCGGCGGTTGCCGTCGAGTCCTCACAGGCCTACCGGGACGAGCTGGCGGACATCGTCAGCCAGCCCGATGAGGCGAGGAAAAACTTTCACAACGCTCCACTCGGCGAGCTGACGCTGGTGTCAGCGCGGGAACTCGCCAGCGCCTCACGTGCGGCAGCGCGCAGGATCGAAGGGCTCACGCCTGCGGCAGGCCTCGAGGACATGAACCGCGACCTGGCCGAGAAATACCGCCTGTGGGCGGCGGCTCTCGACCGCGAGCTGCTCCGCAAGCCCGTCTCGACCCTCCGGCTCGGCGACGCGGTACGCGAGGACGGTAAAGCGGCCGACGACGTGTACGAGCAGATCCTCATCGCTCCCTGACGGACTGGGCTTGTCGGGCGGCGAAGGCCGTCGCCGACGGCCGACCGTACAGCCGGTCTTGGCAAACTGACCTGACTCGATGAAGGTTGCCTTCGCGTTCGTGGTGCTCGCCGCGATGCTCGCGTCGGGTTGCGGCACCGACGACTCCGCCTCTCAGCCGACGACCACATCGGAGGGGTCGGCCACGCTCTCGTCCGAGGATGTCGAGAAGGCCTTTCGCGCCGAGGCCGCATCCGGCGGCGTGGTCAACCTCGACGACACCCCGCCGAAGTCGATCGACTGCGTGAAGGGCGACGGCGATCAGGTGTGGCGCTGCGAGGTCTCGCCGACGGGCGGCGGTGAGCCGGGCCGCGTCTGCATCATCACCGTCGACCCGGCGACGCGCACGGTGACCGAGCGCACCTGCGGCCGGATCGACAACTAGAGCAGCGCGCGCAAGGCGTCGATCGTGTCCGCCTCCTCCGCACCCTTGTCCGGCCTGTAGCGCTTCACACGCGCGAAGCGGAGCGCGACGCCGCCCTTGTAGCGCGTCGAGGCCTGCACGCCGTCGAGGGCGATCTCGACGACGAGCTCGGGTCGTGCGAGCACCGCGATTCCCCGGCGGGCGGTCTCTCGCTCGAGCAGCTCCCTCGTTTGCCACTCGAGGAGTTCGTCCGTCAGCCCTTTGAAGCACTTCCCGACCATCACGAATCCGCCGGTCGCCGGATCGCGGGCCCCGAGATGCAGGTTCGAGAGCCAGCCCTCGCGTCGCCCGTGTCCCCACTCGGCTCCGAGGACGACGAGGTCGTAGGTTCGAACGGGCTTCACCTTCCTCCACGACTTCCCTCGGCGGCCGGCCGCATACAGGGATGCGGCGTCCTTCACGACGACGCCTTCGTGTCCGGCGTCGAGCGCCTCGTCGAGCACACGGCTTGCCTCGTCCGCGGCGGACGTGAGGAGCCCAGGGATCTTCAGGTTCGGCGCCAGCGCCTGGAGCCGGGCGGCTCGCTGCTCGAGCGGGGTGTCCAGCAGATCCTCTCCGTCGACGTGCAGGAGATCGAAGAGGAAGGTCACGACTCCCTCCGGTGGCGCGTCTCGATCGATTCTCGAGACCGTCTCCTGGAACGAGGCCGGGCCGTCGTCTCCCATCCACAGTGCCTCGCCGTCGAGCACGACCTGCCTGACCGGAAGGCGACGAACCGCTTCGGCGATGCCGGGCAGCGCGTCCGTGATCTCGTTCAGGTTCCGCGTGTAGATGCGCACCTCGTCGTCGCGGCGGTGTGCCTGGATGCGGATGCCGTCGAGCTTCCACTCGACCATCGCGCGCTCGTAGCCCGCGACGGCTTCGGCAACGCTCTCGGCCGTGGAGGCGAGCATCGGGAGAATCGGTCGGAAGAGCTCGAGTCCGACCTGGCGCAGCCCTTCCTCACCCGCCGTCAGGGCGATCTCGGCCGTCCGCGTGAGGTCGCCCGAGAGCATCAGCGCCCGCCGCGTGACCTCTAGGGGGACGCCGGCCGCCTTCGCCACCGCGTCCGTCATCACCCCGGCGAGGGCGCCCTGGCGGAGCTCGCCGGTGAAGAGCCGCTTGACGAACCCTGCCTCGTCGGCCGTGGCGCGTCCGAGGAGCTCGCCGAGGATCTCCTTGCGCCTTGCTGCAGATCCGCTCCCCGTCGCCTCCTTGACGGCGGAGATCGCCCCGTCGAGCTCAGCGACCGTGAGCGACGCGTGCTCGGCCGCCGGACGCTCCACGCCGTACACCGTGCGGTACCCGACGCCGACGCGGCCCTGGCGCGGCACGCCGGTCAGGAAGCCGACGGCGATCGGGACCTCGCCGGGCTCGAGCGCCCGCAAGAGGTCGGCGAGGATCGCGACTTTCCGGGTGCGGGACCTGGTGTCGCCCACCTCGCTCGAGGCCGCGACGACGTCAGCGAGCAGCGTCATGTCAGTCGCGGCTGCGGCCGGCGGCGAGTCGTTCCGGGGCCGTCGGGTGACTGAAGAAGAAGAGGTACGCGGCCTTCGGCGGGTCCAGGTCGCCGAGATTCGCGAGCGCGAGGTTGCGGTGCGTGGCCTCGTACGCTTCGGGGTCGCCGGTCAGCTCGAGCGAGAACCGGTCGGCGTCGCGCTCCCACCGGCGTGAGAGCGCGAGCGCAAACGGGCGAAGCGCGAGCTCTGCGACGGTGCCCGCGAAGAGGACGAACGGGATCACGCGCGGGTCGCCTGGCCCATCGGCTCCGATCGCGGTGAGGAGCGCGTCCCACTGGAAGAGCACCCAGAGCCCCAGCACGAAGAGGGCCGTGCCGCCCATCGCGATCGCCGTCCCGATTGCGACATGCCTGAAGCGGCGATGGCCGAGCTCGTGGGCGACGACCAGCCGGACCTCGCCGGGCGCACCGCGGTCGAGCAGCGTGTCCCAGAGGACCACCCGGCGCGTCTTGCCGATTCCGGACACATACGCGTTGTGCTTCGTCGTGCGCCGGCTCGCGTCCGCGACGAGCACGTCGCGCACAGGCACTCCCGCGCGGTCGGCCAGCTGCCGCAGATCCTCTGCGAGGGCATCGTCACGCAGCGGTGCGAACCGGTTGAACACGGGCTCCAGGAGAACTGGTGCGAGAAAGGTGACGACGAAGACGATCGCCGCGCCGCCCAGGGCCGCGACGAGCGGCCACCAGGAAGGGAAGACATGCACGGAGGCGATCAGCCCGAGCATCGGGATCACGGTCAGCGCCATCCCGATCGCGACTCCCTTCGCGCGATCCGACAGCCAGCCGCTGAGCGTCTGCGTCGAGAACCCCCAGCGCCGCTCGTGGAGGTAGCCGCGCCAGAACGCGATCGGGGTCGCGACGATCGAGCCGACCAGTGCGACGAGCGCCGAGAACGCGATCGCCTCGCCCCACCAGGGAAGTCCGTCGACGAGCCCGAAGAGCCAATCGCCGAAGCCGCCGAAGCTCAGAAATCCGAGGACGAGGAGGCCGAGAACGATGCCGATAACCCGGGCCAGATACGCCGGACGGTGGTAGCGACGGGCCCGTTCGACCTGCCCGGAATCGAAGATCTGACCGCCGCTACTTAACGTACTGTCCATCAAACGTGAACATTCGCACGTCTAAATTCTGACGATGGCATCGAGCGAGGGTCTCGTCGGGCTGCCGTCCGAAGGGGCAACGAAGGAGCTGACGCTCCAGTGGCGGCGGCTCATCCGGACCGCCACCGCCGTCGCCGTCCTCACCAGCCCGGTCGTCTACTTCTTCTTCCACGAAGAGGTCGGCATCAGCCGGTGGTACTCGCTCTTCTGGACCTTCATCGCGGTGATCGCGTTCCGCGGCCTGATGGACATCATCGTCCGCAGGTTCATCCCGTGGCCGAGCCTGTTCGGCAGCGACGAGCCCGAGGCGCGCGAGGAGGACGTCGTCAACCGGCGCCGCGCCTGGTACTGGACCAAGCGGTATCGGCTGGTCGTCTGGATCGTCGGAATCATCACGTTTTTCTGGATCATCCGACTGCTGATCCCCGGCGGTGACACGAGCTGGATCTCGACGATCACCGAGCCGTGGGAAGCACTGGAGCCGATCCTCACCAACCCGTCGATGCTCCTCTACGCGGTCATCTTCCCGCTCTTCTTCATCATGAACTTCGTCATCTTGCTCGGCCCGATGATGCTGATGGGCATCACACAGATGCAGGGCTTCGAGCCCGGCGACGCGGAGTGGGGCGTCAAGCTGGACGATGTTCGCGGTCAGGCCGAGGCGAAGGAAGAGGTCCGCCGCGTCGTCTCCATCTGGCAGTCCGGCGAGGCGTTCGAGGCGGCCGGCGGAAAGCGCGAGCGAGGCCTCCTGTTCCTGGGCGCACCCGGAACCGGCAAGACGATGCTCTCGAAGGCGATCGCCACAGGCTTCAACTGCCCATTCGTGTCCATGCCGGGGTCGGGCTTCGCGCAGACCTTCATGGGGATGGACGTGATCATCGTCCGCTACCTCGCCTGGAAGGCGAAGAGGCTTGCCCGCAAGTGGGGCGGCCAGTGCATCGTCTTCATCGACGAGATCGACGCCGTCGGGCGGCGGCGGGCGGCGCTCGACGAGGGCGGCGGGATGGGCGGCTTTGCGACGCCGATGCCCTCGACGTTCGAGGACTTCGCGTTCCATGGCAGCAACGGCTCCCTCACCTCCACCGGCGACCTCGTGCTCGAGACGCGCGCCTGGCGAGAGAAGCTCTTCGCCAACCGGATGCCTGAGCGGCGCCCGAGCGCTTTCGGCCGGGTCAGCGCCATCGTCAACCAGGCGTTCCCCGGCGCGATGATGGGCGGTCAGGGCCAGCTGGCTCTCAACCAGCTGCTCGTGGTCATGGACGGAATCGACAACCCGCCGTTCACGAAGAAGTTCTTCACCAACAGGATCAACACGTTCCTCGACGCGACGTACATCGTCCCTCGCCGCGTCCGCGGCCGGTCACTCCGGATGCCGCCTCCGCGCCCGCGCACCGAGCAGATCTACTTCATCGGGGCCACGAACGTGCCGCTCGAAGCGCTCGACCCGGCCCTGACGCGCCCCGGCCGGATGGGCCGCTATGTGTGGCTGCGCACGCCGACGAAGAAGGACCGGCTCGACATCTTCGACCTCTACCTCAACAAGGTCTCGCACGACCCCGAGCTCGACTCCGAGAAGCGCCGCGACGAGATCGCGCGCATCACGAACGGCTACTCCCCGGCGATGATCGAGCAGGTCTGCTCGATGGCGTTGACCTACGCCCACCACGAGGGGAAGCCGCGTTTCGGCTGGGAGGAGATCGTCGAGGCGATGACGACCATCGAGTCGGGCATGGCGATCAACATCGAGTACATCCCCGAGGAGACGCGAGCGATCGCCATCCATGAGGCGGGCCACGCGGTCGCCGGCCACGCATACATGAAGGGCGCGGAGTCGACCCGCCTGTCGATCCGCCGCCGCGGTGAGGCACTCGGCCACCACCAGGCCCTCGAGAAGGAGGAGCGCTTCAGCTCCTGGCGCAGCGAGGAGCTCGCGCGCTTGATCTGGACGCTCGGCGCGATGGCGGCGGAGCGAGTCTTCTACGGAGAGAACTCGACCGGCGTCGGCGGCGACGTCCAGAGCGCAACGGCACGCTCGGCCTGGATGGTCGGCGCCTGCGCGATGGCTCCCGAGCGAATCGAGTTCGCGGACGGCTTCAAGCCTCCGAAGGGCAAGACCGAGGACGAGGTGCGTGAGGAGATCGCCAAGAAGTACCAGCGAATCGGCGATCAGATCATGAATCGATCGGGCGGCGGAATGCACGGCGACCCGCTGGGCGGTGTCATGGGCGATCCGTCGAAACGCGCGATGGCCTCGCAGCTCCTCGGGCAGGCATACGTTGCCGCGCACCAGCTGGTCGAGCACAACCGCGACGGGGTCGCCAAGGTTGCCGACACACTCGTCGAGCGCCGCGAGCTGCACGGCGACGAGATCCTCAGGCTGCTGGAGTCGATCAACCTCGAGGTGCCCGCTGCCGATCCCCTCGAAGAAGAGTCATGGCCGAAGCTGTAGTCCCAGAGCCTTCACGCGAGCAGGCATCCAGGGTGGAGGAGCCGCTGCCGCGCTTCGAGCGTCAGCCGGCTGTTCACGGAGGGCGCTTCATGATCGGCTATGCGGTGATCGTCGTGATGGTCCTCGCCGCGCTGCTGACCATCGGCTTCATGAGCCGCGGCGAAGACTCCAGCTCGACGGCAGCAGCCGGCGGCCTGACCACAGAGGAGGGCGGCTTCCAGCGGGCACGCGAGATCGCGACCGAGATCGCTCGCCAGTACCGCGGCGCCAACGGCGAGCAGCTCGTGGCCGTCACGGCGCAGCCGGGCGAGGTCTCCGGTCTTCCGCTCCAGTACATCGCGCTCCGCCACGGGCGTAACCGGCAGCTCACCCAGGGCGACGTCTCGGTCGTCCAGCCCGGCGAGACGGCGCTCTTCAGCTTCTGCGGCCTCGCCGGCGAGCAGAACTGCTCGCTCCCCGGCCAGCCGACGCCCGAGCGCCTGATGTTGCTTCGGCGCGAGGCGGTCGAGCTCTCGTTCTACACCTTCAAGCTCCTGCCCGAGATCGAGACGGTCGTCTCGCTCCTCCCGCCGGTCCCGCGCGGTGAGGGCCAGCCGCCCCAGACATTCGCCGTCTACTTCCAGCGCAGGCACCTCGAAGGCCTCCTCGGCGGCGAGATCACGAGAGCTCTCCCGGAGAAGCCGCCGTTCGCGGACGGAGACCTGAGCCCCGGCGAGGCCGAGATGATCAACCGGCTCACGGAGACGCGACTCTTCAGCTCGTCGTTCGAGCAGCTGCCGACGCAGGGCGTCATGCTCAGCCTCGCGCCGCCGAGCGCCTGATCCAGCCGGCGAGAAGCGTCCGTTCGGGGGATGGTGCGATTGCCTGCTCGCTCCGACGATCTTCTCCGTAACCCCTGCGGAAACGAAAGGCGGCACACATGGCTGCGGAAAACCTCCGTCGCAGGCTCCGAATGCTTCAGTTCGCAGGCCTGCTCCAGCGGATCGCGACGTCTCGGTAGACGAGTCGTCGCCCAAGCGGGGGGAGGGCGGCGAGGAACACCGTCCAAGGTGCGCTTCGCCGCTGTCCTGCTCGTCGGTCTGGCGGTGCTCCTGCCGGGAGCCGGCCGCGCGCAGCCGGCGAGCGAGTACCGGATCATCGCGATCGGCGACTTCGGCGTCGGCGGCGAGTTTCAGCGGAGCTTCGGCGAGGGTGTGCGCAAGTTCGAGGCGCGTAACCGCTCGAACCTGCTCCTGACGCTCGGGGATAACGACTACTCGGAGAGCCCCACGGCGTTCCGTGCGAACTGGGCCGGGAGCTTCGGCTGGGCGCGTCGCCGCGGCCTCGCCGTCGCCGGCGTGCTCGGCAACCACGACGTCAGGGTCCAGGGGGGACGGTACGAGTTCCCGACCCTCGGCATGCGCGGGCGCTACTACAAGCGAAGTGCAGGGCCGGCTGAGCTGTTCCTCCTCGACTCGACCCGGATCGACTCCGCTCAGACCTCCTGGCTCGCGAGGAGTCTTGCCGCCTCGAAGGCCCGCTGGAAGGTCGCCGTCTTCCACCACCCGGCGTACACCTGCGGGAACTA
>Ga0207428_10006099_pt1 | contig 11142 bp, 8 predicted proteins | sample RhiMethybrSRZTD1_FD_187600 | JGI IMG/M metagenome (GOLD analysis project Ga0207428, IMG submission 187600) | Populus rhizosphere microbial communities from Tennessee, USA - Rhizosphere MetaG P. TD hybrid SRZTD1 (SPAdes) (version 3) | ecosystem: Host-associated > Plants > Roots > Rhizosphere >... | reverse complement strand
ATCATGGAGGGCTTGAACCGCGATCCTTCCTCGTTGAACCAGTTGACGACGGCGATGTTGAACTTCGGCTGGCAGTCCGGGCCGGAGGCGCCCCATTTCTCCACCAGCCGGAAGGCGGCATGGGCTGCGGCAAGCACGCCGTAGGCGCCGTCGTAGCGGCCGGCGGTGGGCTGCGAGTCCATGTGCGAGCCCACCACCACGTAGGGCGCGCCCGGCACTGCTTCGAAGAGTCCCCACTCGTTGCCGGCGCGGTCGAACTTCACCGTGAAGCCCTTGGCCTCCAGCAGTTCCTTGAGCCACTGGCGCTGCTGCCCGTCGGGGATGGAGGCGGCCTGCCTGTCAACGCCGCCGTTCGCGGTGGCCCCGAACTCGCTCATGGTGTAGAAATCGCGGACGAAGGCGGTGTCGTGGGCGCTGAGGGTGGTTGTTGTGGTCACGGTGCTCTCCTATGAACAGTTGGTGGCTGTGGTGATGAATGCGGTGCCGGAGGACGGGTTGCCGGCCGCGCGGCCGGCAGGGACAGCGCTCCAGACGGAGGACTCCCCGTGGGTAAACTCGCCGCCGACGGCGGTAGCAAGGACCCGGAGGCCGGCAATGTCCGGGGCGGTCAGCGGCGAGCCGGACAGGACGGTGAAGTCCGCCAGCTTTCCGGGCGCCAGTGTGCCTTTGGTGTGCGCAGTGCCGGTGGCGGCGGCCGCCGCGGAGGTGTAGGCCGCCAGCGCCTGGCGCGGGGTCAGCCGCTCGTCCGGGTTGCCGAAAACGGCCCCGGAGGCCGTCCGCCGGTCCACGAAGGCCTGCATGCCGCGGAGCACGTTGCCGTCTGCGACGGGGCGGTCCGAGCTGCCGGCGAGGGTCACGCCAGCGGCCAGGAACGACGCCGCACGGTAGGCCCAGGCAATCCGCTCCGGTCCCAGCGAGGCGGTCATCCCGTCCCCGCCGTCAGCGAAGAAGCTGGCCTGCGGGGTGACGGCGATTCCGGCGTCCGCGAGCCGCCGCACCTGGTCAGGCCTGGTCACCGAGGCGTGCTCGATCCGGTTGGGGAGGGCACGCGGCCCGTACTTTTCCGCGCAGCCAGTGAGGATGCCGATCGCCAGGTCCACGGCGCGGTCGCCGATGGCGTGTGCGGCGATGGACCAGCCCGCAGCGTAGGCGGCCTCGATCCGGCTCCGGAGTGCGTCGGGATCGGCCTGGAAGTACCCGGTGTTGCCCGTGTTGTCGGTGTGGCCGTGGCTGCAGTAGTCCTGGCTGACAGCCGCGGTTTCGCCCAGCAGTGACCCGTCCAGGAACACCTTGGCCGGGCCGAGGGACAGGTAGTCGTTGCCGAAGCCGCTGTACATGCCCAGGTCGAGGCCTGCCGCTCCTGCGGCGCCATGCCCGTCGAGCGGGTGGAGCACGTCCAGGACCGGCATCAGCTGGGCCCGGGCGTGCAGCCTGCCGTTGGCCGCGGCGCGCTGGTAGGCGGCCAGTTCCACCGGGCTGTGGCCGATCCAGCCGCCGCCGATCCCGGCCTCCGTGAAGCTGGTGATGCCTTCCGCGGCGTAGTGCCGGGTGGCCCGGTCCAGTGCCGCTTCGATGGCCTCCAGGGAATAGGGCAGGATCAGCTCCTGGATCAGCCGCTGCGCCGTCTCCTGGACCAGCCCGGTGGCCCGGCCGCCGGCGTCGCGGACTATCACGCCGCCGTCGGGATCGGCGTACGACGGCGATTCGGCGCCTGCCAGCCGCAACGCGGCGGTGTTCACCACGGCCATGTGGCCGGAGTTGTGCCGGATGAACAGCGGCCGGTTCCCCGTGATCCGGTCCAGCACCGCAATGTCCGGGAACTCGCCGCCATGGTGGGCCTGGCTGAAGCCCGTGGCCATCAGCCACCCCTCTTGCCTGCCGCCGGCCATGTCCGCCTCCAGCAGCTCGTACAGCTGGTCCAGGCCGCGGGCGCCGGAGACGTCCACTTCGCCCAGCCCCAGCCCGAACCACGTGGTGTGGCAGTGGGCGTCGATGAACCCGGGCGTCACCGTGGCGCCGTCCAGGTCCAGGACCTCGGCCGCGTCCAGGCCGTCCAGGCCGTCATCGAGGCCGACGATGCGGCCCTGCCAGATTCCCAGCGACGTGGCGTGCGGGCGGCGGTCATCCATGGTGATGATGTCCGCGTTGCGCAGCAGCAGATCGAGTTTCATGGGGTACCTAGCGTTTGGAACGGGCGGGTTAGCGGTGGGAGGTGGTGACGGATTTGATGCGGGTGTAGTCCTCGAGCCCGAACACGGACAGGTCCTTGCCGGTGCCGGAATGCTTGAAGCCGCCGTGCGGTGCCTCGGCCGGGATCACCTGGTGGCAGTTGATCCACACGGAGCCGAAGTCGAGCTCGTTGGACACCCGGGTGACCACGCCGTGGTTGTTGGACCAGACGCTGGAGGCCAGCGCGTACTTGGTGCCGTTGGCCAGTTCGACGGCCTCCTCCTCCGTGGCGAAGGGCTGCACGGTCACCACGGGACCGAAGATCTCGTCGCACACCACCTCGTCGCTCTGGAAGACGCCGTCGATCACCGTGGGCTGGAAGTGGTAGCCGGTGCCGGTGCGCTTGCCGCCGGCGAGGACCGTGGCGTTGGCCGGGAGCCGGGACATGAAGCCCTCCACCCGCTCAAGCTGCGCGGCACTGTTCAGCGGGCCGAGGTCGGCTTCGTCGCCGCCCACGGTGAGCGCGGCAGCCGCGGCCCCGAGCGCGGCTGCGAACTCGGCGTGGATGGACTGTTCCACCAGCACGCGGGTGACGGCGGTGCAGTCCTGGCCGGCGTTGAAGAAGGCGCTCAGCGCGATTTCCTTGGCGGTCCGGTCAATGTCGACGCCAGCGAAGACGATCGCGGGCGCCTTGCCGCCAAGCTCCAGGTGGACGTCCTTGAGCGTCTTGGCCGCGGCGGACATGACTTGTGCACCGGCACGGGTGGAGCCCGTGATGGAAACCATCTCCGGGATCTCGTGGTCCACCATGGCGGCGCCGGCATCACGGCCGCCGCAGACGATGTTCACGACGCCCGCCGGGAACACCTCCTGGGCCAGTTCGCCCAGGAGCACTGTGGACCACGGGGTGGTGTCCGCAGGCTTGAGGACCAGGGTGTTGCCGGCGGCCAGGGCCGGCCCGATCTTCCAGATGGCCATCATGAACGGGTAGTTCCACGGGGTGATCTGGGCGACCACGCCCAGCGGCTCGCGCCGGATGGTGGAGGTGAAGCCCTGGACGTACTCGGTGGAGGCCGTCCCTGACACCACCCGGCAGGCGCCGGCGAAGAAACGCAACTGGTCCGCGCCGCGCAGGATCTCCAGTTCGCGGGTCGCGGCCCGGGGCTTGCCCGTGCACCCCACTTCAGCGTCCAGCAAACGGTCCGCGTTGGCTTCGATGAGGTCCGCGAGCTGCAGCAGCAGCGCCTGGCGTTCGCCCGGCGTCGTGCGCTTGTAGGCCTTGAACGCCTGCTGCGCGGCCTGGAAGGCGAGGTCGACGGCGGCTGCGTCGCTGTCCGGGGCGGTGCCGATCTGTAGTCCCGTACTGGGGTCGAAGAAGGGCAGGCTGGCCGGGGCGTCAGCGGCCTGGCCGTTGATGATGTTCTTGAGCGTGATCACGTGGGGCTCCAGTCAGTTGCTCTTGGGGGAACGGGTGGTGGGGTCCTGCGGCAGGTGCAGCACGGCCGGCAGCCCGGAGTCGACAGCGCGGCGGAACGCGGCGGCGAAGTCCTCGGCCTTCTCGATCCGCTCGCCGTAGCCGCCGTAGGAGCGGGCCAGCGCGGCGAAGTCCGGGTTGGTCATGTGCGTGCCGGAGGGGCGGCCCGGGTAGTGGGCTTCCTGGTGTTCGCGGATGGTGGCGAAGATGCCGTTGTCCACCACCAGCACGATGAACCGGGCTCCGTGGCCCATGGCGGTGGCGATTTCCTGGCCGTTCATCATGAAGCAGCCGTCGCCGGCCACCGAGATGACCTGCCGGCCCGGGAAGGCCAGGGAAGCGGCCACGGCGGCGGGGATGCCCATGCCCATGGCGCCGTTGCGCGGGGCGGCCAGGGAGTTGGCGCTGTTGTGCTGCAGGTAGCGGGCCGGCCACAGGGCGTGGTTGCCCGCACCGAAAGTCAGGACGGCGTCGTCGGCCATTTCCTGCTTGAGGATTTCCATCACGATGCCGAGGTCCACGCCTGTCCCGCCGTCAGGCTGGGCGGAGGAGAACTTGAGGTAGTCGGCCCGGGCGTCGGCGAACCAGCCGGCGGCCGGCCGCACGGCGGATTCCATGCCCGCCAGGACGATGGAGAACGCGGTGACGTCGGCGGTGATGTGCTGGTCCATCCGGCCGAAATGGCCCAGCAGGTCGGCGTTGGCGTTGACCACCACGGTATCGGCGTCGAGGCCGCGGGTGTATCCGTCGGAGAGGACGTCGCCGCGGACGCAGCCGAGGAAAACGATCAGGTCCGCCGCGTCAAGCCGTGCGGCGTTGGCGTCGCTGCGGCCGTAGCCGAGGAAGCCGGCGTAGGCGTCGGAGCGGTGCGGCACGGCGTCGTAGGCCCGGAAATCCGCGACCACGGGGACGCCGTGGCGGGTGGCCCAGTCGGCCAGGGCCTCGCCGGATTCCTGGGTCCAGCCTTCGCCGCCCACCACGATGAGCGGCTTGCTGGCGGCGGCAAGCCTAGCTTCGAACTCGGCCAGGTCCGGGGCGGCGGGTGCCGGCCGGGAAACCTTGCGCGGTTCCACCGTGCCGGAGTCGATGGCGTGGACCAGCACGTCTTCGGGAAGCCCGATCACCACGGGTCCGGGGCGGCCGCTCAGGGCGGTGAATATGGCGTCGTCCACAACGCGGGCGGCGGACGCGGCGTCGTCGAGCGTCACCACCTTCTTGGCCGTGCTGCCGAACCAGGCGTTGATGTCGAATTCCTGGAAGGATTCGCGGCCGCGGTCCGCCACGGGGATGAGGCCCACGAAAAGGATCATGGGGGTAGCGTCCTGGTGGGCGGTGTGGATGGCGATGAAGGCGTTTGCCGCACCGGGGCCGCGGGTCACCATGGCCACGCCGGGCAGTTCGGTGAGGCGGCCTTCCGCGAGTGCCATGAATCCGGCGCCGCCTTCGTGGCGGGTCACCACGGTTTCAATGGAGGAGCCGTGCAGGCCGTCCAGGACGTCCAGGAAGCTTTCGCCGGGGACGCCGTAGACGCGCTTGATGCCGGCTCGTTCGAGCTGGGCGACGATCAGGTGCCCGGCGGTGGTTGTTGTGCTCAATGCTTCATACCTTCTTCTTCGATGCTGAGGGCCGGCAGGACCATCCCTGAGAGCGCGGTCAGGACCGACACGACCAGCAGGATGATGGCCCCGGGCCAGAATGAATTGCCACTGGCAGCCACGAGGGCCGTGGCGATGAGTGGAATAAAACCGGAAATGACGCCGGCGCTGTTGGACGTGATGGCTACGCCGGTGTAGCGGACACGGGTGGCGAACAGTGCTGTGAGGGCGGTGCCCGAGACAGCGTAGGGAACGGACAGCGTGGCCACGCCGATGATCATGGCGCCGATGACCAGCACCGGGTTCGCGGTGTCGATGGCCAGGAAGACCGGGACGGCCACGAGTGCGGAGGCCACGCCGCCCCAAAGGATCACTTTGCTGGCACCGTGCTTCTCGCCCATGCGTCCGGCCCAGATGAGGACGAAGATCTCGAAGACCGCGGCGAGGAGCGAGCCCAGCAGGAGGGTTTCGTAGGGCATTTTGAGGACCTTGGTGCCGTAGAAGACCACAAAGCTGGTGATGAGGTAGAAGCCGCCGATGCCCAACAAGGCGGAGCACATGCCGACCAGGATCTGGCGCCAGCTCCTGGTCAGGACGCCGCGGATGGGGGCGTGCTCGGTCTCGCCCGACTCCATGAGGGCCTCGAACTCGGGCGATTCACTGAGCTTGCTGCGGATCCACATGGAGATGGCCAGCAGCGGGATGGCCGCCACGAACGGGATGCGCCAGCCCCAGGCGTCGAAGTTGGTCTGGCCTACCAAGAACAGCATTCCGAAGAAACCGCCGGAGGACAGGATCGTGCCGATCGGGGAACCGATCTGCGGCAGCGCCGCGTAGCGTGCCCGCTTGGCAACGGGGGCGTTTTCGACGGCGATAATCACCGCACCGCTCCACTCGCCGCCCACGGCCAGGCCCTGCAGGATGCGCAGTGCCACCAGGATGACGGGAGCCGCGACACCGATGGTTATGTAGTTCGGCAGGAGCCCGATCAAGCCGGTCACGACGCCGATGCCCACGATGGTGACCATCAGGATTTTCTTTCGGCCCACCTTGTCGCCCAGGGAGCCGAAGATGAAGCCGCCGATGGGGCGCGCCACGAAGCCGACGGCCAGGGTGGCGAATGAGCTCATGGCGGCGACAAAGGGGTCCTCGGACACGAAGTACTGGGCGTTGAACACCAGCGCCGCGGCCGTGGTGAACAGGAAGAAGTCGTACCACTCGAGGGCTGTGCCGACGAGTGCTGCCAGCGCCACCTTACGGGTGACACTCTCATCCACGATCCGTAGGGCCGGGCGGTCCGCCCCCGTGACCGCCGTGCTGTCGCTGTTTGCCATGACTACTCCAAATAGATTCGGGCCGGATGCTGCGAACACGCGGCGCTTTTCGCCGCTGCCGCGTGATGTGGCTCACCCGGAGGCCTGACTCCATTCTTCCAGTAGGTTCACCCAAAATAACTAGCAATGCATCACGGGATTTCGGTCCTAGAATGTGTAAATGCACAACTTTCAGGACAGCGCCTCCCGCTGGGGAGAACTGGTGGAGCGGCTGCACGGGCGGCTCGACGAACTCGTGGACCTCTTTATGGCCCGTGTCCAGGAGATCCCCGAGTATGCCGGCAACAGGGTTGGCCTCCCGGAACTTCGGGATACTGCCCGCGAGACGTTCCGCCGCTTGGTGGACGGGCTGCGCGATAAGGAGTTGCAGCAGTCGGCCCGCAACGGTGACCGCGATTCGCTGATGCGGTTCTCCTCGGAACTCGGCGCGAAAAGAGCAAGGGCCGGGATTTCTCCCGAGGCCCTGATTTCGGCCGTCCGGCTGGATTTCAGCATCCTGTGGGATGACCTGCTGCAGATCTCTGATCCGGAAGACGCCATGCTGCTGACATCCAGGGTGGACAGGGTATGGCGCGTCGTGGATGAATTCGCCACCCATACGCACTCGAGCTATTCAGCGGAACGGGTGCGCATGGCACAGGAGGAATCAAATATCCGCCGCGAGTTCATTGCCCGGCTTTTCAGCAAGTCTGAACTCTCCGCAGACACGATCAGCCAGGCGGCCGCAGCCCTCGCTACCGATCCTGATGCACGGTTCTCAATAGTTGCCGCCAGCGGGGAGGCGGCGTCGAAACTGCGCGCCATTGCAGCCCAGGGTCCGCAGTCCTCGCAGCGGCTCTTTGTGCACGAATTCGGCGGCAGCGTATATGTTTTCTGGGCCCTCGGCCGCGCCGCGGGCGGAGGCGTGCAACCGGCGGGATCCGCCTATCTCCCGCCCGGCATCGCCGGGATCCCCTGCGGCTATGTGGAAGGCTTTGCCGGCCTGCGCGCCCTCCCGTCAGCGGCGCGGACTGCCGAGCGGCTGGCCCTGCTCCTCCACCCTTCGGACAAGGGTCCCCTGACTGCCGCCGGCGCCTGGGCCAGGCTCGCTAAGCAGCAGCTCCAAGACGCCGGGCTGGATCTGTGGGCGGACCTGGACTCGGCACTCTCGCCATGCCGCGGCGGGGAACGTGAACGCCTGGAGGAAACCGTCCGCCATTTCCTGTCCACGGGGAATATCACCACCACGGCGCAGGCCCTGTTCTGCCACCGGAACACCATCCTCAACCGGCTTCACCGCTTCCAGGACCTGACCGGGATTGACCTCGCCGTCCCCGCGCAGGCGGCCAGGCTGGTGGTGGCGTGGGCGTGACCTGAGTCCGGCCTGCCTGAGCCCGGCTCGCGTTGTGTGAACACACAATTTGAGGGAATTTTTCGTGGATTTATTGCCATTGAACTGTGATGGCTGACACAGGATAGTTGGTGACTACCTGCACCGGACATTCGTCCCCGCACCCCATCTGGAGAACTGATGGCCAACATGGTAAATACCACCACCGCCGCTGCTACGGCGCGGCTGGACCTCGCAAAAATGCGCAAAATCGCTCTCGCCAGCGTGATCGGCACCACCGTCGAGTGGTACGACCTCTTCGTTTTCGGAACAGCTTCCGCGCTCGTCTTCAACAAGATCTTCTTCCCCAGTTTCGACCCCATCGTGGGCACCATGCTTGCGTTCGGCACGTTCGCTTCGGCTTATATTGCCCGCATGGTGGGCGCCATTATCTTCGGCCACTTCGGGGACCGCCTGGGCCGGAAATCCATGCTCCTGATTTCACTGCTGACCATGGGCGCCGCGACCTTCGCCATCGGCCTGCTGCCGGACTACAACAGCATCGGCATCGCCGCGCCTCTGCTGCTGCTCCTTTTGCGCGTCATCCAGGGACTGGCCCTGGGCGGCGAATGGGGCGGAGCCGTACTCATGACCGTGGAGCACGCTCCCGCGGACCGCCGCGGCTTCTACGGATCCCTCGTCCAGGTGGGCGTCCCGGTGGGCACGCTCATCGCGAATGTCGCGTTCCTGATCGTGGCCTCCAGCATGAGCACGGAAAGCCTGCACGCCTGGGGCTGGCGCATCCCGTTCCTGGCCTCCGTGCTGCTCGTGGGCGTGGGCATCTACATCCGCCTGAATATCGAGGAGACCCCGTCCTTCCAGGCAGTGAAGACCGCCGGCGCCAAGGCCAAGATCCCGTTCGCGGCGCTCATGGCCAAGTACTGGAAGCAGGTCATCCTGGGCGGCGTTGCCACGCTGTCCACCGGCAGCACCTTCACGCTTCTCGTGGCATCCGGCGTCTCGTACGGCAAGAAGGAACTGGGCCACTCGGAAACGCTGATGCTGTGGGTCGTGCTGTCCGCCTGCGCCCTGTGCTTTGTCCTGATTCCCTTCTTCGGCAGGCTCTCCGACAAGTACGGCCGCAAGCCGATCATCTACGCCGGCGTGGCCGCCGAGGCAGCCCTGGCGTTCCCCATGTTCTGGCTCATGGACACCAAATCGGTGCCGCTGCTGTTCGTGGCCTACCTGGCCATGATGACCGCCTTTGCCGCCAACTACGGGCCCATTGCCACGTTCCTCGCCGAGCTGTTCGGCTCCAAGGTCCGCTACTCCGGGCTGTCGGTTGCGTACATGCTTTCCGGCCTTCTCGGCAGCGCCGCGACCCCCTTCATCACCACCTGGCTGCTCGGCGTGACGCACCAGAGCTCCTCTATCGCCTGGTACATCCTGGCCGCCGCCCTGGTGTCGCTGGGGGCGTTGTTTGTCCTGACGGAAACCAGGCACGGCAACATCGACGCCGTTGACGAGGCGCCCGCAGAGGCCGTGGACGCCAAATGACGGCACCAGCTGAAGCAGCCGGAATCGTACGGATGGCCGAGGTCCCCGGGCAGGCAGCCGCCGTCGGACCTTTCTCCCCAGCGGTGGTGGCCAACGGATTCGTCTTCACCTCGGGTCAGATCCCGGCGATTACCGGGCTGGACCACCAGCCCGCGACCTTCCAGGGCCAGGTCCGCCAGACGATCCTGAACCTCAAAGCGGTCCTTGAGGCGGCCGGCTCGGGGCTGGAGCATGTGGTCAAGGTCAACACGTACCTCACGCACCCGGACCAGCTGGAGGAATACAACCGCGTCTATTCCGAATATTTCGGCACGGCAAAACCCGCGCGGACCACGGTGTGCGTCAGCCTCTGGGGAGTCTCGCTGGAGATCGAGTGCGTCGCCGTGGCCGCGGGTCCGGTTCTTCCCGCGCCGGGGCCTGGTGCTGGGGCTCCCGCGTGAGCGGGGCCGCCGTCATCACCGGCGCCGGAACCATGAACGGAGCCGCCGGAGATGAGCTGCTGGACGGCCTGCGTGCAGTCAGCTACCCCACCCTGGGACATTTCCTGGAGGAGGGCTTCCTCGATCCCCGAATCCAGTCATTGCTTGCGGGCGTCCGGATCGCCGGCCCTGCCGTCACGGTGCGGATCGCGGACAATGACGCCATCGCCATGAACCACGCGCTCCTGGCCTTGTATCCCGGTGCCGTGCTGGTGGTGGACATGTCCGGCGACCACCGGCACGCCCCGGTCGGTGCCGTCACGGCTGCGGCGGCCAAAGGGCAGGGCGCCGCGGGCGTCGTCGTGGACGGCATGGCGACGGACGTGCAGGAGCTCCGGGAGACCGGATTGCCTGTCTTCGCCCGGGGCACCACCTGCCTGACCACCAAGCGGGTGTTCGGCGACGGGTCGGCCGTCAACGTCCCCGTGACCTGCGGAGGGGTACGCGTCAACCCGGGCGACTGGGTGCTCGGCGACGCAAACGGCGTGATAGTTCTGGCCCCCGAGGCAGCGGCGGAGGTGCTGGAGAAGGCGCTCGCATCCGATGCCGCGGAGCCCGCCCTGCTGGCACGGATAGCCTCCGGCGAGCCGCTGGGGTCGGTGCTGGCGTTCTAGCCGCGGCCCCGGCCCCGGCCGTGCGTGCGTTCGATGCGTGAGATCCCGGCCCTTTAGCCTCCGCTAAGAGCTGAGATCTCGCGCATCGGCGGCCGGACGGGTGGGGATGGGGTAGAACTTAACCATGAACGTGCGCACCCCCGACCCCAATCCCGGCTGGCTTTCCGACGAAGACCTGTTCGAGGCCCGCGGAAGGCTTCCCATGGTCTATGTGGAGGCTGTGCCGGTCCGGCTTGATCCGCTCGGGTTCGTGAATGAGGTGGGCACCCTCCTCCAGGCGGACGAGGACGGCACCATGGTCCGGTCCCTGGTCTCCGGCCGCGTGCTCTACCGCGAAACCATCCGTGCCGCCCTGTTGCGCCACATGGAGAAGGACCTCGGCCCGCTGGCCTTCCCGCAGCTGCCCGTGAGCCCCGTCCCGTTCACCGTGGCCGAATACTTTCCGGCGCCGTCCCACACCGGGTTCACCGACGACCGCCAGCACGCCGTTTCGCTGGCCTACATCATCCCCGTGACCGGCGAATGCGAGCCGCGCCAGGACGCCCTGGAACTGACATGGATGACCCCGCAGGAAGTGCTCAGCGAGGGTGTCCAGCTCGAATTCAGCGGCG
>Ga0207428_10006098_pt1 | contig 11146 bp, 9 predicted proteins | sample RhiMethybrSRZTD1_FD_187600 | JGI IMG/M metagenome (GOLD analysis project Ga0207428, IMG submission 187600) | Populus rhizosphere microbial communities from Tennessee, USA - Rhizosphere MetaG P. TD hybrid SRZTD1 (SPAdes) (version 3) | ecosystem: Host-associated > Plants > Roots > Rhizosphere >... | reverse complement strand
CCTGGGCTGTTGAAGTCGATCCCACCAACCCTCAAATAGTCTACGCTACGTCTTTCTACGACGGCCGCGCGAACAGTCTGGCAGGAATCAACGTCAGCTACAACGCTGGCGCGAACTGGACCCACCCCCCGTCCACGACGCCTCCGCCAGGGTTGTGCTCCGAGACGGCCCGAACAGAACCGGCAGCATTCGGTATCAGCATCAGCCCCAATGCGCCCCAGAATGTTTTCATTGGTACAAACTGCGGGCTGGCGGTGAGCCACGACTCTGGCAATAGTTGGACATTCGTAGATCCGACCCCGAGTACTCTCGCTAGCCGAGTCTGGGACGTCGTGCAGTCGGGAGGGGTCACTAATCAGGGGATTGTGGACATATGCGGCGAGGATGGACACATGCGTTCGGTGGATGGGGGTGTCACCTGGACTGGAGGCGGCGGACTGCCTTCCGGCAGATGCTCGATTGCAGCCTCCCCGGACGAATCTTACGTGTTGTTCCTTGTTGTCGGGACGAGGATTTTCGAGTCCGATAACGCGGGGGCGACCTGGACAGAGTTCACCAATCCATCGCCACAAGGCAGGATACCCTTCGTCAAAACTAACGCGAGACTCGGTGGCGGGGGAGTCAATGCCTTCGATCTGTGGTTCGGCGACGTGAGACTTTGGCGCGCCCCCTGTACCACTCCCCTCATGCCTGCGCCCGGTGGCGCACCACGATGTCCAGGGTCGTCGGCATGGGCGGGGCCGTTCACTCGGACTGCGGGCGGGCATGACGATGCGGGCGATCTTGCCTTTGACACGGAAGTCTCCATCAATGCCTGTCCCCTGATCTTTTCCTCCGATGGCGGTGTGTATCGCAACACGGATCTCAGCACCGATTGTCACAATCCGAATTGGGAGCAGCCGGACGTTACGCCCCATGCATTGTGGTTGTTTGCGATGCACGGCGCCCACCGTACAGGCGATCTTGCTGAAGATCTCTATTTCGGCACTCAGGATAACGGATCCTTTGCAACTCTCAATGCGGGTGCAGAACGTCCCACGTGGGACAACAGGGATTGCTGTGACGCATTCGATATAGTGGCGGATTCGAATAGAATCGTGTACACCGTCTGCTGCTTCGGAGGTACCGTCTCGAATCGCCTATTCGTCCGCAACCCCGGGATGGTCGGCGGCGGTGAGATCAACACCTATCCACCCGGCACTCTGTCGGGCTTCAGGGCCATCGATCTGATTGACCGGTTTGCAGACAAACACTACGTGCTCCTCACTACCAGTGGTGTTTTCGTCACTCCAGACATTACTGGGTTCCCCATTGTATGGATTCAACTCACTGGAAGCCCGCCGGGTGCCTGCGGAGTGAAGGCTTCTGTTTCCCTCGCTACACCGGAAACGCCCACTTTCTATGTTCAGTCGGGGTCCTGTGACGGGCGGACGGGAAGCCAACTGTGGCGGTATGTGGGCGCCTCGGACGGGGGCGTCTGGCAGCGTGTGGACAACAACAGTGGTTTGACAGGCGGCTTCGGGATTTTCGCCGTTGACCCCAGGAACCCCAACCGGCTGTATGCATCGAACCTGATGCCAGCCAGTGTCCAGATGGTTTTCTCCGAAGATGGAGGATTTACCTGGCAGCGCGACTCTGAGCTCGACAACCTGATGACCGGAAGCGGTGTCTTCAAATACCGTAACCTGACGGGCCCAACAGACTTTACAGGCTTCCTCGGATATCCTCAGCCCAGCCTGATAGCTTACGACCCAAATGCGTCGAACATTCTGGTAGCGGGTGCCATCGATGCAGGAATCTTTGTGAGCACCAACAGCGGAAGGGACTGGCGTCTGTTGACCGATCCCTTCGATCCCGGCGATTCCGGTGTCCCGCACCTCCCACGGCCACGGTTCGCGTACTTCGATCACGAGCCGGCGGGTACAGTGAATCTCTTTATCGGCACACAGGGTCGCGGTGTCTGGCGATTGTCGCTCCTCATAGGAGTAAGTCCTGTCAACAACGAACTGGTCGCAACACTCGACACCAACTCCTTTTCCTTTGACCCAACCCCGGGTCCGGAGAATCCAGCAGGTACTTTTTCGTTTATTTCCCAATTCTGCAACACTGGAGGCAAAAGACTGGCAGGGCTAAAGAGTCTCACCAACACGCTTTCGGATAACCACGTTCTTCTCAATAGAGACAGTGGTACGCCGCCGGGATTAGGATCGGAACTCACCTTCCTTCCCAACGGTGGATACGCGGACCTGATTCTGGACGGGGGAGAATGTGTAGACGTGTTCTACAGACTCGGACTAGCGTCATCCGGGCAGTTTCAATTCTTTGTCGATGTTCAAGGGACCATACTGGGGGCTGGAGCTAGCGACGACAGTCCCTAGCCGAGCAGCGCGGACTTGTCTTCTGATGTGTCCCTGGGAATCCAAGAGGTGCGGACTGAACTAATCAGAAGCCGACACCCTACACCTGGTTTTTATACGCAGGGAATCGTGTCGGCCTCCACTTCAGGCTACGCTTCGTTTTCGGGTTCGACTTTCAGTTTGACGGCTGCTGTGACGTCCTTAAAGAGGCGGATCGGGATTTCGAATTCTCCGATCTTTTTGATGTGATCGTCCATGTGGATCTTGCGCTTCTCGATCTGGAAGCCCTTCTTTTCGAGTTCGGCGGCGACATCAGAATTGGTCACGGAACCAAAAAGTGTGTTTTGTTCGCCCACCTTCCGGCGGATGGTAATTTCCACAGCGTCAAGCAGCGTTTTGAGTTGTTCGGCCTCACCCTGCTGTTTGGCGTCTTTGCGAATCAGCGACTGGCGTTCAAACTCGATCACCTTCAGATTGCCGGGAGTCGCGGGATAAGCCAGCTTGCGAGGGAGGAGGTAATTGCGGGCATAACCAGCGGATACTTTTACCACCTGCCCGGCGCGGCCCAGAGTGTCGATCGTTTCACGCAGAATAACTTCCATAAACTCGTCCTTCTTACTCGGATGCGAACGGCAGGAGAGCGATGTTTCTTGCCTTCTTGATCGCGTCGCTGAGCAATCTCTGATGCGGTGTACACACGCCGGAAATCCGCCGGGGCATGATTTTCGAGCGTTCGGGCACGAACTGCGAAAGCAGCTTCACGTCCTTATAATTGATGGAGTCAATTCGCTCCACACAGAACTTGCAGACTTTCTTACGCCGGTAATATTGCTTTTGCATTGCCATGGCTTACTCCTCGGGCATTTGTTCCGCAGGGCTGGGACCGCGGCGATCGCTGGCCTCCCCACGAGCACGCCCGCGGTGGGCTGCACGTTTTTGCCGGTGCGCTTTGATTTTGGCCAACCGCTTCATGTCGTCGTCCATGCGAACGGTCAGGTATTTGATCACGAGGTCCATGACGCGCAGGCGACGTTCAACTTCGCGGATGATGGCGCCATCGGCCTGGACTGTGAATAGAACGTAGGAACCCTCGCGGAACTTCTTGACGATGTAGGCAAGCCTTCGTTTGCCCAGCTTTTCGATCTTTTCGGCTTTACCGCCGCCCGCGGTGATGACGCCTTCGATCTGACCATTGATCTTGTCGACGTCTTCGTCAGCCGCAGTTGGGCTGACGATAAACATGATTTCGTAATTACGCATCTCTACTCTTCCTTTGATTCCCGCAAATCCAATCTATTGAACGTTGCCATCGCCCTCTCGGGGCCTTCTTTCAGCAACGCTTCGACCGCATCGGCAGCAGCAGCTTCCGCGCGGCCCATTAAATCGCGATCCCGTTTGGCTACTCTCGAAAGAACAAAATCGTGGAGTCTCTCGATTGGCCGGTCCGGCAGTATCCCAACCCGAACTCTAAGGAATTCGTCAGAACCTCCGGACGAAATCAGGGATTTTACCCCATTGTGCCCGCCCGCCGAACCTTTTTGCCGGATTCGAAGCTTTCCGAGAGGCAGCGCTATATCGTCATACACCGCGATAACGCTACCCGCGTTTGCTTCGAATCGTTCAAACAGCTTCGGAAGGACCGCCCCTGCAAGATTCATGAACGTCTGCGGCAGAACCAGCACCGCGTCCTTTTCGCCGGCTCCCGTAAGCCCGACTCGATTCGAGATCAGCGCCGGACCACAGGTGATGTTGACCCGAGCACCGGACCGTCCTGCCAGCGCGTCCACAACGCGGAACCCGACGTTGTGATACGTATCGGCGTATTCGGGACCGGGATTGCCGAGGCCGACAATCAGCCACATCCCGCTTATTCCGCGGGCTCTTCTTCCTTCTTGCCCTTCTTCATGACTTCCGGCTCCGCAGGAGCAGCAGCAGGAGCAGCAGCTTCGCCTTCCGCCGGAGCAGCAGCTACTGGCGCTGCTTCTTCCTTCACAGAGACAACGTGAACCACGATCTGGTCCGCCTCATCGAGCACCTTTACCTTCTCGCTGACCTTGAGCTCAGAAACACGAATCGCGCCGTGAAGCCCGAGATCCGTGACATCCACCTCAATGCGCTCGGGAATATCGCCAGGCAGGCACTCGACCTCAAGCTCACGCATGATGACTTCGAGAATGCCGGCGTCCACTTTCACGCCGCGAGCTTCACCTTTTGCCAGAATAGGAATCTTGACGCGGATCGCTACATCCATTGCGATGCGGTAGAAATCCGCATGAATGAATTTTTCGTTGATCGGGTCAACCTGCCAGCTTTTCAGGATCGCTGAGGCCTTACCTGCATCACCGAGATCAAGGCTCAAAATCGTGTTCCGTCCGGACTCTGAGCGAAGAACCTTCAGAAGAGTCTTCGGATCAACAGACACAGCAAGCGCGTCCTTCTTCCCGCCGTAAACTATTGCGGGAATCCTTCCGCTGGCGCGCAACCGTCGTGCTGCATTTTTGCCGCGATCTGCGCGGCTCTTAGCATCTACTAGAATTTCTGCCATAACCAAAAGCTCCTAAATGAATAAACCGCTAACGGACGTCTCATCGTGGATCGCCTGTACTGCTTCCGCGAGGAGCTTGGCCACGCTGAGCGTCCGAATCTTTTTGCACTTACGCTTCTCGTGGAGCGGAATCGTATTCGTCACGATCACTTCCTCGAGCTGCGATTTCTCGATGCGCTCTACCGCCGGCCCCGAAAGGACCGGGTGCGTCGCACAGGCATAAACCTTAACTGCGCCCTTATCCTTCAATGCCTCGACGGTCTTCACCAGTGTTCCGGCGGTGTCGATAATGTCATCCACGACGAGACAGGTCTGCCCTTCGACATCGCCGATGACGTTCATCACCTGGGCGACATTGGCTTCCAGACGTCGCTTGTTAACCATGGCCAGTTCGGCATTCAGCCGCTTGGCGAAGGCCCGCGCACGCTCCACTCCACCAGCGTCCGGCGAAACGACCGTCAGATTTTTCAGATTCAGCTTCTGGAAGTACTCCACCATCACCGGCGCTGCGAACAAATGGTCCACCGGAATGCTGAAAAATCCCTGGATCTGCGGCGCGTGCAGATCCATCGTGAGCAGCCGATGCGTACCCGAAGCCACGAGCAGGTCCGAGACCAGTTTCGATGAAATCGGCACGCGGGGCTTGTCCTTGCGATCCTGCCGCGCATAGCCGAAGTACGGGATCACAGCCGTAATCCGCCGGGCTGATGACCGCTTAAAGGCATCGATCATCAAAAACAGCTCCATCAAATTGGAGTCGACCGGCGTGCAACTCGGTTGCACGATGAATACGTCTGCGCCGCGAACGTTTTCCTCGATCTGAAAATAGATCTCGCCATCGCTGAACCGGGTGATCGAGGATTTCCCCAGCCCGCACCGCAGGTACTCACACATTTCGTGAGTCAAATCGGTGTTCGCACTCCCTGAAAATACTTTCAGTGCATTACTCACGGCTGATCCTCATCACTGGGGCGGAAGGATTCGAACCTTCGAATACAGGTTCCAAAGACCTGTGCCTTACCACTTGGCCACGCCCCAAATCCTTCGCAAATACTCCGGCCGCGACAGGGGGCGGGTGACGCGCGCCACACCAAACGGTGACAGCCGCGGCAACGCCCGCGCGGCTTCCTCCGTGCTGCCGAAGATTCCGAAGATCGCGCTGCCAGTCCCTGAAAGCATAGCCCGTCGCGCACCCGCCCTGAGGAGTTCATTTTTGATTTCGCTCAGGAGAGGGTGACGGGGAAACACCACGCTCTCGAAGTCATTCCCGGGTTCCTGTTCCTCACTACCGGAAACCTGCTGCGCGCAGAAACGGTTAATGGTATTGGATTTATCGTGCGCGGTCAACCACGAATAGGCCTCACGTGTGGAGATGGAAATCTCTGGAACGACGACAACAAGAGCATAGTCTGCATCGTCGTCCTTCAGGAAGATCTCATTACCGCGGCCTGCCCCTCGAGCCTTGCCACCGGTCACGAAGAATGGGATATCCGATCCAAGATTGCCAAGTGCCTGCAGCATCTCCGGTTCTTGTATCTGCTGACTGTATAACCGATGCAATCCCAGCATCGTGACTGCCGCGTCCGCGCTGCCCCCGCCGAGCCCGGCCCCTGAAGGAACGTTCTTGAAAAGCTCAATCCGCGCGGAGACGCGCTCTCCCGTCAGCCGCTCGAACGCTCTGACCGCCTTCACGACCAGGTTGTCTTCCCCCGCTTCCACTCCGTGCTCGATGAAGTCGAAATGGTCTGCCCGCTCGATCTCGATCCTGTCAGCCCAATCAATGGTCTGCAGGATCGTATGCACCTCGTGATACCCATCCTCACGACGGCCCAGTACGCGCAGGTCGAGATTAATCTTGGCGAAGGCTTGCAACTGCATAGAGTCGAGTAAAGAAACGTGGTCTCAGCAGACCCGCCCGATAGAAAACGCGAAGCGCATAATAGGCTCCAGACCGGCTGAGAAACCAGAAAGGATAGATCGGATCGCCACGCTCCACTTCAACGCTAGCCCCGAAACCGCGCAGCAATCCAGCGAGACCATCAACATCGAAGAAGTGCACATGATCTGACGACAGCATATGTGCATACGTGACGTCGTTGCCCTTCAGCAGTTCGATGTCCTCCGCGTTCGGGACGGTAACCAGCACGTTCTTCCGTGCGACGCGAAATGCTTCCCTGAGAATCGCTTCGATCGGCGGTACGTGCTCAATGACTTCAAAGAGAAGTACCGTGTCGAAGCTCTTGTCGGGAAAGGGAAGAGTTCCTTCGGCGGCGACTGCTGGCAATCCCGACGACACTGCCGTCTTCAGATAATGAAGATTCACGTCACAGCCGACACAGGACCGACCCTCTTTCATGAGTGCGAGACTGTAAGCACCGTAACCGCATCCCAGGTCGAGAATCTTTTCACCCGCGTGTTTTGCCGCGAAGCGGACGAACGCGCCATAGTGTTCGCCAGCCTTTGCCGGCAGGCCAGGCTGATAGACATCGTCACGCGTGCGCAGCATGGGCTTGCTATTATCAACACCCGAATTACGATGCGACACCGAATTCTGCTGGGGCGCTTGGCTCCCCTCCTCAGCAGGAGGAGGGGTGGCCGAAGGCCGGGGTGGTGTGGTCAGGAGATTCCCGGACCACACCACCCCGTCTGCACGAACTAATGAGGCTTCGCGACTTTTCTTTGTCGTGCAGCCACCCCTCCTCCTGCTGAGGAGGGGACTCCCTGGAACCCGTACCCCGTCTTGGTTTGCGCTCAACGCTCAACGGTCCGGCTCGTATGGAATAAGAGTCAGCTCGAAGTTGGAGTCTCCGCCCGGAGCCAGGGTCACGGGACGGCCGCGCAGTTCATACTTCTCCATGAACGCAGCATTCATGTAAGCCGTGTTCGGCACGGTCTCCCACGCGAACAGCTTGTAGTCACCCGGTGCCACGTTGTTCACGGAGAATTCGCCGTTGAGGTTCGTACGAAATGTCCGAAAGAGCCCTGGGTTCTGACGGCGAACCGCAGGAGGGACCAAAACGACAGTCGCCGAAGGGGCCGGTTTGCCTTCCGCGTTTCGGACAGCTCCCCGAATCGACTGGGCGCCTGAACTCACGAGAACATCAATGACCGTTTCGGCGCGATCTCCAACCGCGAGCCCCGAGTCGTAGATGCTCGCACTGCCTTCACGGATATCGGCAACATAGGTATTTGGGGGCACCCCAGAGACTGTGACCGCATACAGACTCTCGGGAACGCCCGGGAAGAGATACACGCCAGTAGCGTCACTGGTGACGCTAGCCGCGGCCGTGTCGAAAAGTGAGGAATACAATTCCCTGGATCGCAGTTGCACTCGTACGGCTGGTCCCGTTGAAGCGGACGTTGCGCCCGGAGATGGGGGCGGTGGTGGTGGCGGAGATGGAGGGGGTGGAGGTTGCGGCGCCAGTTGGGAAGAAACGGACACAACTCCCTGAGGCAAGGGCGGCGCGGGAGGAGCCGCCACGAATTTCCCATCAACGAAAACTCGGACTTTGACTTGAACACCTGGATGGATCGACAGCGTCACGCCTTCCAGGTCCTGATTACCGATCTCGATGCGCACGCGCCCCGGATAGGGGCGCCCCGCACTATCGGGCACCGTAGCTATCAGATCGTAGGATCCTTGCGGCACCCCACGAAGCTCGAACTCACCGGCGGCGTTTGCATAATTTTGAAAAGAAGGCATTGCCGCCTCAAACAGCATTCCAAGGTCCCGCGGCACAAGGTAGAACATCGAAGAGCCTGGTCGGGTTTCAAGGTTTGACGCTGGCAATGTGTTGACCAGTCGACCGGACACTTTGAACGTCGCGGCTGTCCGGATGTTGATATCCATCCCGGACATCTCTGTACCTTCCCTCACCACCAGAGGCAGTGAGGAACGAACGTCCGAAGCACTCGGATAGAACGTCCGGATACCCGCCTGACGGGACTGGGCTACAGCTACATAGTAGGCGCCCGGAGGAAGCCAGTAGAGGCGGTAGTCTCCCCGATCGTCCGTTTGTCTGGAGCTGACTGGATTCAATGCTTCGCGGCCATCACGATATCCGATCTGATAGGCAGTCACAGTGAGGCCGGTTGCGGGCTGCCCGGCCGGGTCGCGGACCCGGCCGCTGATTGTGCCTCCCTGGGTCATCTCCAGAGTGATTGCAGGGACCGGTGTGCCGGCAACGACAATCACCGACGCCGTCACCTGGGTTGGGAACCCTCCGGCCAGAGCCGGCGAGGCCGCGGTGTAGCCCTCGCGTCGCGCCCGAAGCGTGTATTGGCCTGGAGCAAGGTTTCGAAAAACGAAACTTCCATCATTCGCGGAGGTCGTGTTCGCCTGGGGCACTCTGCCGCCCTCGGCGATTTCGGCAATCATCAATGGGTTTGACGTTGCCGCATTTGCCGCTGGGCCGGTTAGAGGACCCACCAGGAGAATCTCAACTCCGGGAATTCCTTCGGCTCCCCCGGAGCGCAGGATTTTGCCGGTGATTAGACCAGAATTGGTCTGTGCCGCCTGAACTCCGGATAGGACCATTATCCCGCATAGGAGCAGCACCTTCATGAGAACCTCCAATGCGCTTCGCACGGTGTCAGACTACTTGTTTCGGTGACGCTGACCAAATTCGCGCGGCGCGAATTTGGTCAACGTCACCGAAACAAGTAGTCTGACACCGATTACAATAGGACCCTCCATGAAGAAACAGAGCGAATTGCTTCGCGCGCTCCGCAAGGAACTCGCTGCTAAGGAAAAGGAACTGGCAGACCAGAAATGGGTCTTTGAACAGTTTCTGAAGTCGCCGTCGTGGCGATCCACCGCGCCATTCCGCTGGGCCGTGAATCAATTGCGTGGATTGCGCAACGGAAAGCCGCACGAAGCTCCAGTAGCTAAACCCATCGAAGAGCCGGAGCCTCTGCCCGATGCCGACGACGAACTGAAGATCGCATTCAAGTCCCTCTGCGGAGTAAGCCTCGTGAGCTTTCTTGCATCGGGCGCAACTCTCGACCTTCCTCAGTCCGCCAGACCGGAGATCTCGATCATCCTGGTCCTCTTCAATCGTGCGGAATTGACACTCGCGTGTTTGCGATCGATTACGGAGAACTACAACCAGGCGGTTGAAGTGGTTATCGTCGACAACGCCTCTACCGATCGGACGTCCCAGCTTCTCGATCGGATCACAGGAGCGCGTATCGTTCGCAACCCGGACAATCGTCACTTCCTGGCCGCCGTGAATCAGGCGGCAGCGGAATGCCGGGGCGATTACCTGCTACTCCTCAACAATGACGCCCAACTGCAGCCAGGCGGCCTGCAGATTGCTCTCCGCACCCTGAAATCCTCTGCAGATATTGGCGCCGTCGGAGGAAAAATCATTCTGCTCGATGGAACGCTTCAGGAGGCAGGAAGTATTGTCTGGCGAGACGGCTCCTGTGTGGGCTACGGGCGCGGCGATGACCCGTCTGCCCCGATGTACAACTTTCGCCGCGACGTGGACTATTGCTCGGGAGCATTCCTGCTGACACCGAGAAAAGTCTGGGAACAACTGAACGGCTTCGACAAGGCCTTCGCTCCCGCATATTACGAGGAAACCGACTATTGCATGCGGCTTTGGGCACAAGGCCTGCGAGTCGTGTATGAACCGGTCGCCACGATCGTCCACTACGAATTCGGCAGTTCAGAATCCGTCTCAAAAGCGACGGACCTGCAAGCCCTGCACCAGGTTGTATTCGCCGAACGGCATCGCACCACGCTCGCAATCCGTGAAAATGCAGGCGATGAAGCACTGCTCCGTGCGCGGGCCCGTCAAGCGGATCGACGCGTTCTCTTCATCGAAGACCGCGTTCCTCATCTGTGGCTGGGGTCCGGATTTCCACGGGCTCATGCGGTGCTCCGGGCCCTTCGCAGTCAGGGCTATTTCGTTACGCTTTACCCGCTGGCCGTAATCCACGAGCCGTGGGATCTCGTCTATGCTGATTTTCCACAAGAGGTCGAGGTGATGATCGGGATGGGACCGGCAATGCTCGAGCCATTCCTTCGAAACCGGAGGGACTATTACTCCGCGATCATCGTGAGCCGTCCTCATAATATGGAACGGCTGGCCACGATTCTCAGCGCCCACCCGGATTGGTTTAAGAACTTGAAAGTGATCTACGATGCGGAAGCTTTGTTTGCCGCACGGGCAGTGGGGCTGCGGAGGCTTGCCGGCAACCCGATGACGGATGAAGAAATCCAGAACGCGTTCGCATC
>Ga0207428_10006097_pt1 | contig 11147 bp, 8 predicted proteins | sample RhiMethybrSRZTD1_FD_187600 | JGI IMG/M metagenome (GOLD analysis project Ga0207428, IMG submission 187600) | Populus rhizosphere microbial communities from Tennessee, USA - Rhizosphere MetaG P. TD hybrid SRZTD1 (SPAdes) (version 3) | ecosystem: Host-associated > Plants > Roots > Rhizosphere >... | reverse complement strand
TGCACCGGTCTCGACGCCGCTGCGCTGGGAGGAGCTGGGCGAGAAGGTGCGGCCTCGTGACTTCGGCAGGCGGGAGGTGCTCGCGCGCGTGCAGAAGCACGGCGACCTCTTCGAGCCCGTGCTGCGCGGCGGCCAGGCGCTCGGGCCCGCTTTGCGGCGCCTACGCGCGGAGTGAGCCGCGCTGTGGTGGTTGGCTCGGGGCCGAACGGCCTCGCGGCCGCGATCGCCCTGTTGCAGGATGGGCTCGAGGTCGAGGTGCGGGAGGCGGCGGACTGGGTCGGCGGCGGGCTCCACTCGGCGGAGCTGACGCTGCCGGGGTTCGTCCACGACGTGTGCGCGTCGGTGCTGCCGCTTGCGCTGGGCTCGCCGTTTTTCTCGACGCTCGAGCTCAACCTCGAGTGGGTGCACCCGGACGCGCCCGCGGCGCATCCGCTCGACGACGGCAGCGCGGTCGTCCTGGAGCGCGGTATCGACGAGACGGCGTCGGGGCTGGGGTCGGACGGGGCGGCGTACCGCCGGCTCGTCGAGCCGCTGGTCGATGGGTGGGACGAGCTCGCGCCTGCGTTGCTCGGGCGGGTCCCGCCGCCGCCGCGGCGGGGCCTGCGGGCGGCTCGGGCGGCGGGCCTTCGTGGGTTCGCGACCGCCGCCCGCGCGGCGCTCGGCGACGCGCGCTCGGTGGCGGAGTCGCTCTTCGAAACCGACCGGGCTCGGGCCTGGTTCGCGGGCCACTGCGCCCATTCGATGCTGCCGCTGGAGCGTCGCCCGAGCGCGGGTGTCGGCCTCGCCTTGGCGGTGCTGGGCCACGCGGTCGGGTGGCCGCTGGCCCGGGGCGGCTCGCAGTCGCTCGCCGAGGTGCTGGCCGGGCGCGTGCGCGAGCTCGGCGGCTCGATCGTCACCGGCCGGGAGGTGGACGAGCTTCCGGCCGGGCTCTTGCTCGCGGACGTCTCGCCGCGGGAACTCGTAAGGCTTGCGCGGGGCCGACTGCCGGGACGCTACGAGCAGCGGCTGCGGTCCTGGCGCCACGGGCCGGGCGCGTTCAAGGTCGACTGGGCGCTCGACGGGCCGATCCCGTGGCGCGCCGAGGAGTGCCGCCGCGCCGGGACGGTGCACCTCGGCGGCACTTTGGACGAGATCTCGCGCTCGGAGTGGGACGCCTGGAGCGGCCGGGTCGCCGAGCGCCCGTTCGTTCTGCTCGTCCAGCCGACGCTCGCCGACCCGACGCGCGCCCCCACCGGAAAGCACGTCGCGTGGGCCTACTGCCACGTGCCGAACGGCTCCGACGTGGACATGACCGACCGAATCGAGGCGCAAGTCGAGCGCTTCGCACCCGGGTTCCGCGAGCTCCTGCTGGCGCGCAGCTCGCTCGGGCCGAGCGGGCTCGAGGCGCGCAACCGGAACCTCGTCGGCGGTGACATCAACGGCGGGGCGATGGATCTCGGCCAGGTGTTCCGCCGTCCCGCGGCGCGGCTCGTCCCGTGGAGCACGCCGCTAGAGGGCGTCTACCTGTGCTCTGCGTCAACGCCTCCGGGCGGCGGAGTCCACGGCATGTGCGGGTATCACGCCGCCAAGGCTGCACTTCGCAACCTCCGCTGATCCGCCACTGTGGGTAGGACGGCCACGCCGGCGAAGCCGGCATGGCCTCCAGGCGGGATCGCAAGCGATGCCTCGGCACGCGGCCAGGGCTGCGCTTCGCACCCTCCGCTGATCCGCCACGGTTGGTAGGACGGCCACTCGCAGACGTGTCCCTCCGGGACACGCCCGGGGACTGTCCCCGGCCGTGGCCGTTAGGGGCGGCTGTGGAGGAGTTGTTGCAGTTTCGGCACGGTTCAGGGTCGCAGCTTCGAGGTGTCGACCACCTCGAAGCTCGAGCCCGTTACGCGGGCGAGGGTATGTAGCTGGTCGTTCGACCACCCGCGGTTGGGCGCGCCCGTGATGTACCAGTCGGCGCCGTTGTCGGCGACCATCATCCCGTAGCGCTTCAGCGCGACCAGGACGATCCGCGCCTGCCGCGGGAACGGCCGCACGTCGAAGCTCGCCTTCAGGCGGACGCGCAGTCCCATCGGCGGCAAGTTCACGTCGGTGAGGGAGCTCGCGAAGTGCCGCGCGGGATAGAGGTAGGAGCGGCGAGTGCGCTCGACCGTGAAGCGCAGCGCATGGTCGATCGCACCGCGGCGCACCTCGTCGTAGCGCGCGAGACCCGGGAAGATCGGCAGCCCCGCCGCGTCTGCAGACGTCCAGCCCGCCGGCCGTACGCGGTTCGAGCGCAGGCTCCACGTCGCGCCGGCCCACGCGTGCCAGCGCGAGCCACGCTTCTCGAGCCCTCCGAGTTCGTAGAGCCGGCACGCGTCGCGATCGAGCAGCAGTGCGTGGTGGTCGCTGCCGCCCTCGATGTGGACGCGCTTCGGAATCGGGTACCGGACGTGGTCGCTCTCGTCGCTGTACTCGAACCCGACGCGCGTTCGCAAGGTTTTCCGCGTCACGACATCGAATGGGATCCCGATCGGCGAGCCCTCCCACAGGCCCGAGCCGAAGTCGGCGTGGAGGCCGGTCGAGACGCCGATCGACGAGATGATCGCGGCCGAGTTGCGCGCCAACGGCAGCTTGTCCACCCGCCGGTTCCAGGGGTTCGACTTCGGGAAGACGGCGCAGCGCGGCGCACCCGGCACGCGCAGCGCGTCGGCGGAGGACGCGCCCAGCGCGAGCAGGCAGGCGAGAACGGGGAGGAGGAGGCGGCGGCTCATGCGTCCGGTATCGACCGCCTGAGGCCTTCGACCAAAGAGCCCGGTCTCCCCCAAAGGTGGACACGCGTTAGCAATCGGTGGAGCCGCACTCGCGCATGATCGTGTGGAGGAACGCACCGTGCTTGCCGTACACCTGCGTGTCGGCCGTGAGCGGCACCCAGCGGCAACGGAAGACGTCGCCCTCGACCTCGTGATCCCATTCGGCGGGCGTCGGGCCAGTCGGCGTCGCCTGAAGGAAGTGGTTCTCGTCACGCAGCCCGGGCACCCGCCAGCTCGGCTGCTTCTCGACTCCGAGATCCCGGACGACCTCCACCTCGAGCCCGGTCTCCTCGCGCAGCTCGCGGACGGCGGCCTCGGCCGCGGTCTCGCCCGGCTCCAGCCGCCCGCCGGGCACGACCGCGGAGAACGCAGGCTCGGCGGGGAGGTCGAAGACGAGCAGCTGGTCGGCGCCGGTCAGCGGCTCCTCCCGCGTGACGTAGACGACGACTCTAGGCCTGGCGTTCAGCGCGCAGCTTCGCCTTGTACGCGCGCTTCTTCGCCTGGTACTCCTCGAGCGCCTCGGGCGAGTCCACGTCGCCGAGCGTCGGGTGGCCGGGGTCGAGCTCCTCGGCCGCCGGGACGCCGAAGCGCTTCCACAGCACCGCGCCGAGCGCCTTGACCTTCATCTCGCCGAAGCCCGGCAGCCCGGAGATCCGTTTCCGCAGCTCGGCGCCGTCGGAAGCCTCGCGCCAGAGCCGCGACGCGTCGCCGCCGTAGTCCTCAGCGACGTGCGCGGCCAGCTCCTGCACCCGGCCGGCCATCGCGCCGGGGAAACGGTGGATCGCCGGCTTCTCGCGAAAGAGCTCCTCCAGCCGCGCCGGGTCGGTTGCGGCGATCGCGCCGGGGTCGAGCGTCCCGAGCCTCTGCTTCAGCTTCAACGGTCCCTGGAACGCCGTGGGCACCGGCACCTGCTGGTCGAGCGCGAACCCCATCAGGAGCGCGAACGGGTCGCGCGCGATCAGCTCGTCCGCCTCTTCGACGCCTGTGTAGTACAGCCGCTCCGGTGCGCTCACGGCCACGCCGAAAGCCTACAGCCAGGTGGCAACCCGCTCGGCCAGCGCGACCGTGGACAGGTTCGTGTTGGCCGACGGGATCTCTGGGATCGCTGACGCGTCGACGACGTAGAGGTTCTCGAAGCCGAGCACGCGACACCGCTCGTCGACCACCGAGCCGATCGCGCACGTTCCAACCGGATGGAAGAAGCCGCGTGCGCTGCCGCGGACGTGCTCTTCCACGTCGACGTCGCGGCCCGGCCGCAGCTCGGCGCCCGCATACGGCCGCACCTCCGGCCTCTCGACGAGCTCGCGCAGGCGCTCGAACGCCTCGGTCACCACCTCGACGTCGCGCTCGTGGCGCAGAAAGCCGTGGTCGATCGCGAGCGGCGTCTCCGGCTCCGGCCCGTTCAGCCGCACCGACCCGCGCGAGTGCGGCTTCATCGCGAAGGCCGCGCCGCTGATCTCCGGGCCGACGTTGAGGGCTGGGAAGACGAACAGGTCGCGCACGCCGGGAAGGCTCGAGCGGCTCGACGCGGCGATCGTCACCTGGCCCATATAGAGCCCGTGCTCGGCCTCGTGCACCGCGGTCTCGGCCAGCAGGCGCTCGGTCGGCTCCCAAGCGGCGCCGGTGCCGACGTGGTCGACGAGGCCCTCGCCGACCGGCAGCTGCGCGACCTCGCCTTCGGGCCCGATCCCGCTGCGGAGCAGGATCCCCGGCGAGCCGTAGGCGCCGGCCGAGACGACCACGACGTCCGCCCGGAGCTCGCGCCCGTCCGCCATGGCGCCCCACGCGCGCCCGTCGTCCACGAGCACCCGGTCGACGAGTGTGTCGCCGAGGACGGTCAGGTTCCCGCGCGCCCGAGCCGGGTCGACGTACGCGAACCCCGTGTGCCAGCGCACCCCGTCGACGATGTTCACGGGGTGGACGATCGACTCCGCGCCACCCGCGACGCGGAACGCACGGTGCCACGGCGTCAGCTCCTCGTCGGCGAGCACATGGCCGCGCAGCGTCTCGTTGGCCCGCCGCAGGAACGGCGCGAACGCCTTGTACGACCACTCGTCGCCCCAGTCGTAGTCGGACGGTGCACCCTCCAGCAGCACGCATGCGTTGTGCGCGGAGCAGCCGCCGAGGATCCGCGCCCGCGACTGGGAGCGATCCTCCTCGTCGGTGCGCTCCCAGAGGTGCGACTCGAGCGCAAGCCAGCGCGGGTCGAGGATGTCAGCGGGCCAGCGCCCCTCGGAGAGGTGACCGTAGTCCGGGCCGGCCTCGACGAGGCACACGGTGCGGTCGGGGTTCTCGCTCAGCCTCCCCGCGAGCGCGCAGCCGGCCGCACCGCCGCCGAGCACGAGCACGTCGTAGCGGTCAGGCGACGCCATCGAGCCATTCCTTCGCCTCGCGGACCGAGCGCAGCCGCACGAGGCGCGGGTCACCGGCGAAGCGCGCGGGCCACTGGCGCCTGTGCCGGAAGTGCGTCTTCACCATCCACCAGAGGAGCGAATCGCGCCCCCAGAAGGCACCCCGCCAGCTCTCCTTGTTCCCGCTCCAGAGCTCGACGTCCCCGCGGATCCGGCCGATCGTGCGGCGCAACAACCGACGGAGCTTGAGCGCGAACGGCAGGTCGAGCCAGACGATCGTGTCCGCCGGCCCAAGCACGAGCTCGCCGAGCTTCGACTCGTAGTTGCCGTCGATCACCCACCCGTCTGGCATGTCGTCGATCGCCTCCCGCACCGTCGCGCTGAACTCCTCGGCCGACGGCTGGTACCAGTCCGGCCCGTGGTGGAGGGCGTCGAGCTCGACGAAGGGCAGCTCGAGCCGCCGCGCAAGCTCCTGCGCGAATGTCGTCTTCCCGGAGCCGGACGTGCCCTTGACGTTGACGCGCTTCAACCCTCGAGCAGCTCGGCGGCGTGGGGGAGAAGCTCACGGTCGGCGAGCGTGCGGACGAAGTCCGCCCAGCGCGGCTCTGCCTCGAGCAGCGGCTGCAGCAGCTCGCGCGCCTCCCCGACCCGACCCGTCGCGGTCGCGGCGAAGATGCGCGCCCAGGCGCGGTCGAGCTCGGGCAGCACCTCGAGTTGCTCCTCACTCGGGCCCGGCGGCGCGTACATGGCGCGATAGGCGAGGCGCAGCCGCAGCAGCCGCCGCAGCTCCCCGAGGGGATCGGGATGGTCGTCGACGCGCAGATCGACCTCGCGCTCCCAGTGGTTTCCCTCGGCTGCAACCACGAGAATCCCTCCGGCCTGGCGGCCCCGCCAGTCTCCGCCCGCGGCTTCGGCGGCGTCCAGGGCATCGAGCAATCGCTCGGCGAGCGGCCCCTCCGTACGCTCGAACGTCTCGGCCATCGACCCCCAGACGCGCTCGCTCGCGACCATGTTCGCCTGTGCGCTGAAGCCGTCTCCCGTGGCGAACCCCGCGGCGGGGATGCAGGCCTCGCCGACGTGGACGGCGACGCGGCCCTCGCGGTCGAGGATCGCGACCTGACGGTACTCGGGGGCGTCGTCCGCGGCCACCAGCGCCGCGAGAACCTGCTCGGGGCCTTTGCCGGCGCGCAGGAGGTCGAGGCCGAGCGGTCCGTAGGCCGGCTCGGCGTACGACTGGGTCGCGACGACGCCGACGCCCGGTGCGCCCCACGGCACCACGGCGCCCGAGTTGAACGCTCGCGACTGGATGGCGACGCCGAGCTCCCCCGTCTCCGGGTCGCGCGCGACAATCGAGTACGTCATTCGCGAGGTGCCGCGGCCACAGCCTTGGTGCCCGCGCGCTGCTTCTCGTCTGTGGCCGGCGGCTGCAACGCGCGAGGCATCCGCAGCGCGTCCCTCGCGCGGGTGTAGAACTCTTCGGGCGTCTCGGGCAAGGCTCAGGCCGATGCTAACGTCGGGCGCGTGGAGTGGCCGCAGTCGTTCTACGAGCTGGTGAGCGGATGAGCGCCGGCGATGTCTTCTCGCCGCAGACGCGGGCCTGGTTCGAGCAGGCCTTCGATGGGCCGACCCCGGCGCAGGAGCTCGGCTGGCCGGCCATCGCGCGCGGTGGACACACGCTGATCCAGGCGCCGACCGGGTCGGGGAAGACGCTGGCCGCCTTCCTGTACGGGATCGACAGGCTCAACCCGCGGCCGGGCGAGGGCCTGCGCCTGCTCTACATCTCGCCGCTGAAGGCGCTCAACTACGACATCGAGCGCAACCTGCGCGGGCCGCTGGCCGGCCTGAGCTCGGAGCTGCGCGTCGGCGTCCGCACCGGCGACACCTCGCAGAAGGAGCGCGCCGCGATGCTGCGCGAGCCGCCGGACATCCTGATCACGACTCCGGAGTCCCTGTTCCTGCTCCTCACTTCACGCGCGCGCGAGACGTTGCGCGGGGTGGAGACGGTGATTGTCGACGAGGTCCACGCCGTTGCAGGGACGAAACGTGGCGCGCACCTTGCACTGTCGCTGGAGCGCCTGGAGCACCTGGTCAGCGGACCGCTGCAGCGCATCGGCCTGTCCGCCACCCAGAGGCCGCTGGAGGAGATCGGCCGGTTCGTCGCCGGCGGCCGCAAGATCGAGCTCGTCGACGCCGGCCGCGCCAAGACGCTGGACCTGAAGGTGGTCGTCCCGCTCGACGACATGCGCGAGCCCGAGGAGCAGCAGTCGATCTGGCCGTCGATCTACCCTGAGATCCTCGAGCTCGTCCGCGCGCACCGCTCGACGATCGTCTTCGTCAACAACCGCCGCCTCGCCGAGCGCCTGGCGCTGCGGCTGAACGACCTCGCCGAGGAAGAGCTCGCGCGGGCTCACCATGGGAGTCTGGCGCGCGAGCAGCGGGTCGAGGTCGAGGAGCTGCTGAAGAAGGGCGAGATCCCGTGTCTCGTCGCCACCTCGTCGCTCGAGCTCGGGATCGACATGGGCGCGGTCGACCTCGTCGTCCAGGTCGAGTCGCCGAAGTCGGTCGCGCGCGGGCTGCAGCGGGTCGGGCGCGCCGGCCACGAGCTCGGAGCCGTCTCGCGCGGCCGCATCTTCCCGAAGTTCCGGGCCGACCTGCTCGAGTCCGCGGTCGTCGCGCGGCGGATGCTCGACGGCGCGATCGAGGAGACGAAGATCCCGCGCAACCCGCTCGACGTGCTCGCGCAGCAGATCGTCGGCATCTGCGCCGACGAAGAGATCTCGGTCGACGACCTGCACGCGCTCGTACGCGGCGCCTACCCGTTCGCGGATCTCTCGCGCGTCCAGCTCGAGAACGTGCTCGACATGCTCGACGGCCGTTACCCGTCCGACGAGTTCGCGGAGCTGCGGGCGCGGGTCGTCTGGGACCGCACCGCAGGCGTGGTGCGCGGCAGGCAGGGCGCGCGGCGGCTCGCGGTCACGAACGCGGGCACGATTCCCGACCGCGGGCTGTTCGGCGTCCACCTCGTGGAAGGCGGTGGCCGCGTCGGCGAGCTGGACGAGGAGATGGTCTACGAGGCACGCGAGGGCCAGACGTTCCTCCTCGGCGCCTCGACGTGGCGGATCGAGGAGATCACCCGCGACCGCGTGCTCGTCTCGCCGGCACCGGGCGTGCCGGGCGCGGTGCCGTTCTGGAAGGGCGAAGGAGTCGGAAGGCCGTATGAGCTCGGCGAGGCGATCGGCGCTGCCTCGCGGGAGCTGGTGGCGCTCACCGACGAGAAGGCGACCACGCGGCTCCGTGACGAGTACACCCTGGACGAGCGGGCCGCCTCGAACCTCCTCACCTTCCTGCGCGAGCAGGAGGGCGCGACGGGAGCGGTCCCGTCCGACAAGACGATCGTGGTGGAGCGCTTCCGGGACGAGATCGGCGACTGGCGCCTCTGCATCCTCACGCCGTTCGGCGGCCGTGTGCATGCGCCGTGGGCGCTCGCGCTCGGCGCGCGGCTGCGCGAGTCGCTGAGCCTGGAGACGCAGGCGATCTGGTCGGACGACGGGATCGCGATCCACCTCCCGGATGCGGACGCGCCGCCGCCGACAGAGGACGTGCTGCTCGACCCGGAGCAGGTCGAGGAGCTCGTCATGCAGGAGGTGGGGGAGACCGCACTCTTCGGCGCGCGCTTCCGCGAGAACGCCGGCCGCGCGCTGCTGATCCCGCGCCGGCGCCCGGGCGAGCGCACGCCGCTCTGGCAGCAGCGCCTGAAGGCGCAGTCGCTCCTGCAGGTCGCGCGCCGCTACCCCGCCTTCCCGATCGTGCTCGAGACGTACCGCGAGTGCCTGCAGGACGTCTTCGACCTGCCGGCGCTGAAGCGGCTGCTGCAGGGCCTGCGCACGCGTCAGATCGACCTCGTGGACGTCGAGTCGCCTTCCGCCTCGCCGTACGCGGCTTCGTTGCTGTTCGACTACGTCGCGAACTACATGTACGAGGACGACACGCCCGCGGCCGAGCGGCGGGCGCAGGCGCTCTCGCTCGACCGCGACCTGCTGCGCGAGCTGCTCGGGCAGGAGGAGCTGAGGGACCTGATCGACCCCGGCGCGCTGGCGGACGTCGAGGAGCAGCTGCGCGGCGAGGCGCGCTCGCCCGACGAGCTGCACGACCTGTTGCGCCGTCGAGGCGACCTGCGCGAGGGCGAGTACCCGGGCGACCTCGCGGAATCGCTGCTTCAGGAGCGCCGCGCCGTGCAGGTCCGGGTGTCCGGCGAGCAGCGCCTGATCGCGGCCGAGGACGCAGGCCGTTACCGCGACGCCGTGGGTGCGATGCCCCCGGGCGGGCTGCCCGAGGTCTTCCTCGAGGCCGACGAGGAGCCGCTGCACTCGCTGCTGCGCCGTTTCGCCCGCTCCCGCGGCCCGTTCACCACCGCGGAGGCGAACGAGCGCTTCGGCCGCGACGTCGAGCCGGCGCTGCGCGAGCTCGAGCGGCGCGACGAGCTGGTCCTGGGCGAGCTGCGGCCCGGCGGCACCGAGCGCGAGTGGTGCGACCCCGAGGTGCTGCGACGGCTGCGGCGGGCCTCGCTCGCGGCGTTGCGGCGGGAGGTCGAACCGGCCGAACAGGCGGCCTTCGGGCGCTTCCTGCCGAGCTGGCAGGGCGTCGATCGCCGTTCTTCGCTGCGCGAAGCGCTGGTACCCCTGCAGGCGCTCGCCCTGCCGGTGTCCCTCTGGGAGAGCGAGGTGCTCCGGCGGCGCGTTCCGGGCTACCGCCCCGAACAGCTGGACGCCCTCTGCGCCTCGGGCGAGGTCGTGTGGGTTGGCGCGGGGCTCGACCGGGTCGCGCTCTACTTCCGCGACGACGCCCCCGCGCTGGGCCCGCCGCCCGCCGCCGACCGGCCGGAGCGGGAGGTGCACGAACGGCTGCGCGCGGCGCTCGGCCGCAGCGCGCTCTTCTGGTACGACCTGCTCGCGGACACCGGTCTGGAGGCCGAGGAGGCCCTGCCCGCGCTCTGGGATCTCGTCTGGGCCGGCGAGGCGACGAACGACGCCTGGGCGCCGCTGCGCGCGGGGCGCCGCTTCCAGACACGAGCCGCGCGGCCGAGGCCGCGACGCTTCTCGCGGCGGCGCGCCGCCGAGGTGACCGCGACGCAGGGTCGCTGGTCGCTCACCGCGCGCCTCTTCCCCGGCCGGCCGGACCGCCGCGCGCTCGCGGAGCTGCTGCTCGAGCGGCAGGGCATCGTCACCCGCGACGGTGTCCGCGGCGAGGGGATCCCCGGCGGGTACGGCGCGGTCTACGGCGAGCTGAAGGCGCTCGAGACGCTCGGCCTCTGCCGCCGCGGCTACTTCGTCGAAGGGCTGGGCGGGGCCCAGTTCGCCCTCGGCGGCGCCGTCGAGCGGCTGCGAGAGCTACGACCGCAGGACGGCGAGGAGCCGGAGACGCTCGTGCTGGCCGCCGCCGATCCCTCGCAGCCCTACGGGGCGAGTCTGCCGTGGCCGAAGCGGGCCGGCGCGCGGGCGGCTCGGGTCGCGGGGGCGCACGTGATCCTGTTCGGCGGCGAGCCCGCGCTGTTCGTCGAGCGCGGCGGGCGCTCGCTGGTCCCGCTGCGCGATCCCGAGGAGGGCTGGCTCCGGACAGCACTCGAAGCGCTGGTCGGGCACGTCCGCGCAACGGGGGCGAAACGGCTCGCGGTCGAGCGCTTCGACGGCGAGCCCGTGACCGAGTCTGAGTGCGTTTCGCTGCTGATCGATGCAGGCTTTGTCATCGGGCCCCGGCGGGCGGTGTTTCGCCCTTGACACCCTCGTAACGAGGGCGTAAACACCGCCCCGGACCACGGGGCACGAGGGGGCCCCGAGCAGCCTTAGGGGTCGCTAGGGGGAGGAAGATGAGACGACTTCTCGGGGCGTCGTTAGGGGCGGCGGTTGCACTGCTCTTGCTCGGGCTCTTCACGGGCTCGGCGCGAGCGGCGTCGTTCAACTGCAGCGAGCCCGAGGCGGCCCTGTGCGCCGAGCCGGCCGACTCGATCGGCTACGGCGGC
>Ga0207428_10006096_pt1 | contig 11148 bp, 8 predicted proteins | sample RhiMethybrSRZTD1_FD_187600 | JGI IMG/M metagenome (GOLD analysis project Ga0207428, IMG submission 187600) | Populus rhizosphere microbial communities from Tennessee, USA - Rhizosphere MetaG P. TD hybrid SRZTD1 (SPAdes) (version 3) | ecosystem: Host-associated > Plants > Roots > Rhizosphere >... | reverse complement strand
GATCGGCCACCCGCACATCGTGCAGGTGTTCGACTTCGGGCAGGCGCCGGGCGGCGAGCCCTACATCGTGATGGAGTATCTCGAGGGCGAGGACCTGGAGAAGCGGATCCAGCGCGTGGGCCAGCTGCCGCTGGCGGCCGCGTCGCAGATCGTCCGGCAGGTCTCCTCGGCGCTGTCCGCGACGCACGCGAAGGGCATCGTCCACCGCGATCTGAAACCCGCGAACGTCTTCCTGCTGTCGGTCGAGGGCGAGACCGACTTCGTGAAGGTGGTCGACTTCGGCATCAGCAAGGTCCGCTCGGCGAGCACCAAGCTGACCGCCGCGCTGGCCGTGATGGGGACGCCGAACTACATGGCGCCGGAGCAGGCCGCCGGACGGGTGAACGACATCGATGCCCGCACCGACCAGTGGGCGCTCGCGTGCATCGCCTACGAGCTGGTCGCGGGCCGGCCGCCGTTCGTCGGTGAAGACGTCGCGTCGTTGCTGTACCAGGTGATCCATCAGGCGCCGGATCCGCTCGCGGCGTTCAACCCCGGATTGCCCGGCGCCGTCGATGGCGTGTTGCGGCGCGCGCTGTCGAAGACGCAGGCGGACCGGTTTCCGACGCTGACGGAATTTTCGCGCGCGTTCGAAGGCGCCGCCTCGGGCCGCGCGGTGCCCGCAATGGCCGTCGCCCCGGCCCGGGCGCCGACCGCGGTGGCCGCGGGCCCGGCGGGCGCGTCGGCGACCACCTTTTCGGGCGCTGCCGGCGAGGCCGGCGCTGCGGGCGACGCGGGCGAGACGTTCCGGGTGCGGCCGAAGCGCCACTGGTGGCTGGCCGGCGTGGGCGCCGCCGCCGCGCTCGGCGTCGGGGCGTACGTGATGGTGTCACGCCGCCCGCCCGCGTCTGGCGCAGCAGCCGCTGGCGCGCGGCCCGCCATGTCGGCCGCCTCCGCGGCCAGGCCCGCCGCCATGCCGCCGCCAGAGGCGCCGGGCGCTGCACCCGCCGCCGGCGCGGCGCCGAACGCCGGCGATGGCGGCGAGGCCAACGTCGCCGCCGCCTCGTCGCCCGCGCCGGCACCGAGCAAGAAGCGTCGCGCGCCCCGGCCGGCCTGGCCGCCGCCCCCCGGGAGGGCGCAGCCCGCCGAACAACCCGCGCCCGCCGCCTACGAACAGCCCGCGCCGGCGGCCGCCCCGGCGGCGGCGTGGCCGTCACGCGAGCCCGCGCAGGCACCGCCCGCGTGGCCGCCGCCCGACCAGGGCGCCGCTGCCGCCCCGCCGCCCGCGTGGCCGCCTCCGGCGTCGTCGCCGCCGCCCGCCCAGCCGAAACAGAAGCGTCGTTTCTTCCGGGATCTCAAGCGGAAGATCTTCGAGTAGCATCGCCGCCGGGAGGAGATAGCGATGAGCATCAAGACAGGTTTGGCCCTCGTCCTCGGTCTTTCATTCGTTGCGACGGCGGCGGACGCCCGTGACGATCGACTGCGTCTGCCGCTGGCCGCCGCGCTGGCCAGCCCGGACGCCAAGGCCACGCTGGATCCAGGCATCCATCTGTATTTCGGCAAGCAGCCCTACGCGGCGCCGACCCAGCGGATGGGCGTCTTCTCCACGAACAAGAAGACCAACTTCTTCAACAAGACCGACGAGCAAGGATGCAACTGGGTGTTCCTGGGGGCCGCGAAGCAGCTGCAGGACCGCGCCCGCAAGATGGGCGGCAACGCCGTCGTCAACATCGTCAGCATGTACAAGAACCAGGAGTTCTCCAGCGAGACCCACTTCGAGTGTGGCGCCGGCAACGTGGTCGGCGGCGTCGCGCTACGCGGCGAAGTCGTCTTCCTGAAGTGAAGTGAGCGCTTCGAGCGCAGCGCGGCTTCGCCCCGCGGCGCTCATCGCGGGAGGTTCGGTGCCGAGCGGCACATCGCAGCGAAGCTGCGATGTCGGGAGGCCGCGCTATTACCCCCTTGGGGTTCCGAGTCAAATAGGAGGGGCGGGCGGGGGCCGTCCCACGATCGGCAGCGTCATCCGGAATACGGCGCCGCCGCCGGGCCGGTTCGCTGCCACGATCGTTCCGCCGTGGGCGCCGATCACGCCCCGACAGATAGCCAGCCCCAGGCCCGCGCCCGTCGACTCCGCGCCGGTCTTTCGGCCGCGAAAGAACTTTTCGAACAGGCGTGGTTCGTCCCCCGACGTGAGCCCCGGCCCGCGGTCGGCGACCTCGATCGCGATGCTGCTGGCGTCGGCGGGGGCGCGGGCGACGATCTCGATCGGGCTTCCGGCCGGCGTGTACTTGGCGGCGTTTTCCAGCAGGTTGACGAACACCTGTTCCAGCAGCACGGCGTCCGCCGACACCAGCGGCAGATCGGCGGGAAGATCGGTGCGCACCGGGCGGCCGTCGAGCTGGGCGTCGAGTCGGGTCAACGCCGAACCGACGATCTCCTCGAGCGGAAACCACTGCCGTTTCACCGCGAGCGCGCCCGATTCCAGCCGGGTCATGTCCAGCAGGTTCCGCACCAGACGCTCCAGGCGATCCGCCTCCTCGCAGATCGTCTCCAGCAGCTCGCGCCGTTGTCCGCCATCGATCGCGGCGCTCTCGTCGCGCAACGTCGTGGCGGCGCCGGTGATCGCCGCGAGCGGCGTGCGCAGGTCGTGGGACAGGGCGCTGAGCAGCGAGCTGCGCCGCTCTTCGGTCGTGGCGCGCAGCGACAGGCCGCTGGTCAGCAGGCTGACGACCAGCATGATCGCGAAGGTCAGGACGTAGCGTTTCTCGGACACCAGGAACGTGAAATAGGGCGGGATGAAGAAGAAGTCGAACGCCAGCACCGACAGCGCGGCGGCGAGCAGCGACGGCCCGCGGCCGAGGCGCGCGGCGGCGAGCACGACGGCCAGGAGATAGAGCAGCACCAGATCCGGCTCGCCCAGATGGCCGCGGGCCAGCGCGCCCACCGCCGTCACCAGCGCGACGAGGGCGAGCGCGGCCGCGTAGCCGGGCGCGCGAGGGCGGCCGTCACCGCGGGCGGGCGGGGTGTTGCGGGCGGGTTCGGGCGCGTTCGGCGGCATCGGCCGGGCGCGGGAGAGCCGGCCCGGGCTCAGTCTTCTTCGTCAGCGGGCGTGGCGCAAGCGGCGCGCCCCAGGCGCTCGGAGCGCAGCCGGGGAAGGGGCCCGAGCGCCTCGACGCAGCGGGAGCGGACCCGGCTCCACCACCGCTCGCGGACGAGCGCGACCAGCAGGCCCAGCGCGACGACGGCCCAGCTCGTGGCGGCCAGCGACCGAACGGTCGACGCCCAGTGGCCCGGCCAGGCGGCCACCAGCAGCAGCCACAAGGGCAGACCCAGCACCGCGAGCAGCGCGATCAGCAGATCGCGCACGGCGCGCGTGCGCTCACGCGCGGCATCGGCGATGAACACGGCGTCGAGCTTCGGGCTCCTGCGAAACGGCTCGGCCGGCAGCAGCGTTGTCGACGGTGATTCCACATATTTCAGGTACCGCCTTCGCCATCAAGATGGCGTCAAAACGGGGCCGCCGACATCAAGAAAACATAAAGAGGCTCGTCGGTGGGCTGGACCTCGGGCCTCGGGCCTCAGGCCTCGGGATCCGGAGCCGGCGCCCGTCTGGATTCTGTTCCGATCCCGAGGTCCGAGGCCCGAGGCCCGAGGTCTGCCCGAGTACTAGTTCACGATCCAGACGCGCGTTCCCTCGGGGAGCTCGCGGACGAGGGAGCGCAGGACGTTGCCCCGCAGCAGGTGCCAGACGGCGCCGCGCTGGGAGGTTCCGAGCAGGACCGCGTCGACGCCCAGGCGCCGCGCCGCGCCCGCCAGCGACGCGCCGGCGTCGTGGGCCATGCGCCAGATCGGGATCGCGACCATGCCCGCCTCCTTGAAGTACTCGACCGCGACCGCGAGCACCTCGCGCGCCTCGCGCGACGGCCCGGTGTTGGGCGGGAAGAACAGGCCGGGGATCTCGTCGATGAAGATCAGGTACACCGCGTTCTCGCCGCAGCCGCGCACACGCGCCAGCGCCTCCTGGAACATGCGCAGGTTGGCCGAGCGCAGCGCGATCAACGTCGACGAGCGGTACATCTCGCGCATCTGGATCGCCTCGGGCACGGTCAGGATCTCGCCCGCCGATCCCATGTCGCTGGCGGCCTTCTCGGCGTCCTCCGCGGCGACGATGCCGCCCCGGGTCGCGCCCAGCCAGCCTTTCTTGACGGCGATGGCGTATCCAACCCCGATCGCGGTGGCGCCGACGCCCAGAAACGTGTCGAAGCCGCGGTGGACGAGGTTGATCGCCCAGGCGCTGACCACGAGCAGCGACGTCAGCAGGCCGAAATAGAAGCCGATGCCGCGCACGTTCTCCTGCCACTTGACCTTGTCGAGGCCGACGCTGGTCAGCGTGAACGCCCCCAGGAGGCCGAAGGTGTAGATGTGGCCGAGGAGGCCGAGCTGCGCCCGCGACGCGACGACGACGGCCACCGGCGCCAGCACCGAGATCGCGATGGCGCGGTGGGGCGTGTTGAAGCGGTGGCTGCGCCCGGACAGCCAGTGGGGCAGGAACCCGAGGCGGACCAGCGCCAGGAACACGTGGTAGCAGCCGATCAGGGCGGTGTTGGCGGCGCCGAGCAGCAGCGCCGCCGACGTCCCCACGATCGCGAGCTGGAGCGACCGCGGGCCGAACGCGGCGCCGAGCTCGAACATGAACCGATCGGGGTTGACCTCCGACGCCCTGAGCAGCGCGGTCTCGAGCGCGGTCGCCAGCGGCGACGTCAACAGGATCGCCGCCATCACCATTATCATCGCGCGCAGCGCCGTCTTCTCGCGCGGCGGCCGCAGCGCGGGCGCGATCTGGCTGATCGATTCGAGGCCCGAATACGCCAGCCAGGATCCGGAGAACCCGACGAGCAACGGCCAGGGGGGCAGGGCGGTCGCCGACTTGAACTGATCCATCACCAGCCGCCACTGCGCGGCGTCTAGCTGGACCGACACGGTCGTGAGCACGACGACGTTGGTCGCGAACGATGCGAGGGCGAGCACCGCGGTCAGGATCGCGGACTCGCGGACGCCGATGTAGTTCAGCATCCCCAGCAGGATGATGGCGGCGCAGGCGCCCGGGACCAGCCAGTGATCGAGGGCGGGAAACAGCCCGGCCAGGTATTGCAGGCCCGACACCGCGGAGATCGAGGCGGTGAGGAAGTACGAGATGCAGATCAGGATCCCGCCCACGCAACCGACGATCGGATTGAAGGCGTCGGTCGCCACCGACACGACGCCGCCGCCGTCGGGGTAGCGCGCCGACACGTCGACGTATTTGAGCGCTAGCAGGATCACCGCCAGGCCCGTCACCAGCACGAACGCCGCCGCGGGCGATGGGGTGCGGCCGCCGAGCTCGGTGAACAGGAGGCCGGGCACGTAGTAGACCGAGGTGCCGATGTCGGCGTAGACGACCGCCCAGGCGAGCAGCGGCCCCAGCCGCCCCGCCGAGCGGTTCAGATCGACCAGGCGCTCCGGGAACGCCAGCGCCGATCGGCGCTTCACCGGCAGGCCGGCGCCGGACGAGTCTCCCGCGCTCATCGTGCCGGCATTCTACAGGCGAAACATGTTGCCCAGCTTGCCGCCGAGCAGGCCGCGGGCGAATCCGATCGCCGACAGCAGGAACAGCATCGCCCACAGCCCCAGCGCCGCCGCCACCTGACGGCCGTCGCCCAGCAGCTGGAACAGGTCGTAGATCGCCTTGGTGATCGGGAACGTGGCCTGACGCTGGGCGAGGATCAGCGAATCGGACACCTCGAGCATGGACAGCGCGAACGCGAACACGGCGCCCGCCATCAGGTGCGGCGCCAGCAGCGGCAGGGTGACGCGCCTGAAGGTCGAGATCGCGCCGGCGCCCACGGTCGCCGCCGCCTCCTCCAGCGTGGTCGATATCTGGGCGAACCCGGCGGCCGCGGAGCGGACGACGAACGGCAGCCGGCGCACGGCGTAGGCGATGACCAGCAGCGCCGTCGGATCGCGCAGCGGGTTCAGGAACGCGAGCGGCCGTCCCTCGCGCGAGATCGCGAGGTATCCGAACGCCATCACCAGGCCGGGGACCGCCAGCGGCAACATCGCCGCGGCGTCGAGCACGCGCGCGGCGCGCGAGCGGGTGCGGGTGACCAGGTAGGCGATCGCCGTGCCGACGAGCAGATCGAAGGCGGTCGACAGCGTCACGTAGCGCAGGCTGTTGGCGATCGACGGCACCACCACGTCGTGGGTGAGCGCGGCGCGGACGTGGTCCAGCGTCAACCCCGACGGCAAGATCGTGCCATACCAGTCGCGCGACAGCGCCAGCAGCACCACGCTGACGTTGGGAAGCGCGGCGACGCCGACCACGGCCGCGAGGATCGCCGCCACCAGCGCACCCGCCAGCGGCCGCAGCCGGCGGGGGCGCTGCGACCGCACGCCCTTGGCGCTGCCGACGCGGTGGCCGCCCGCCCGCGCCGCCAGCCACCGCGCGAACGCGTACAGCAACACCGTCGTCACCAGCACGACCACCACCAGCGCGTAGACGAACGGGTTGCGGCCGATATCCTTGAGGCCGCTGAAGATCTGCACCGACGTCACGCGCGAGAAGTCGCACATCAGCGGCACGCCCAGCTCGGTGAACGCCCAGATGAACACGATGCTGCCCGCGGCGAACACGCTGGGGAGAATCGCCGGCAGCGTCACCTTGCGGAACAGGCGCAGCCCGCGGCAGCCGAGGCTGCGGGCGGCCTCCTCCATCTCGGCGTTGAGGCCCGCGAGCGCGGCCTGCACGTTGAAGTAGACGATCGGGTAGAGGTGCAGCGCGGTCAGCGCGACGACCACCGCGAACCGCCCCTCGCGCAGCCAGTCGACCGGCGCGTTCGGATCGCCGACGCCGAGCCGCTCGAGCAGCGCGTTCAACGCGCCCGCGCGGCCCAGCAGGTATTTCATCCCGACCGCGCCCACGAACGGCGGGACCACCAGCGGCAGCGGCACCAGCGCGGCCAGCAGCCGCCGCCCCGGAAACTGGTAGCGGTGCAGCAGCAGCGCGGCCCCGATGCCGAACACGCCCGCGATCGCTGTGCTGAAGACGGCGATCGCCAGCGCGTTGCGGAGCCCCTCGAGGTAGATCGGATTTCGAAACACGGTGGCGACATACGCGAACGTGAGCTGGCCGTTGCCGCTGACGAACGCGCCCCGCACACCCTCCGCGAGCGGCCAGAGCAGCAGCAGGGCCAGCAGCGTGCCCACGAGCACGATCGCGGCCGCGACCAAGGCGTTCCGGCGGGTGTTCGTTCGATTCACGTTGTCACTTTGCCGCCCGCGCCAGCGCGGTCACGCGCCGGTACTGTTCCCGGAAACCGCTGACCAGCCGGATCGACCAGCGCGCCTCCTCCATCGGATCCGCGGCGTGCAACGCCGCCCGCAGCGGCCCCGCGACCGTGGCGTAGTCGACCGCCGACACGTCGTCGAACAACGCCGTCGCCTGGGGCGGGAAACCGGCCTTCGCGAGCGCGCCGTACGCCTGCTGCAGCTCCTCCTCGGGCTCGACGCACATGATGCGCACGACGAACGCGAGCGCGCCGTACAGCGGCCCGGTCCAGGCGCGGTGATAGACGAACTCGCGCGCCTCCTCGTATGGGTTCTCTTCGGGGTCGGCCCGCTGAGCGTCGAACGCGTGGTCGTACAGATACGGGACGATCGGCAGCCGGCGCAGCGCGTAGCGCTCGGGCCCGCCCGGCACGCCGCGCCGGAAGCCCCACAGCTTCTGGCCCTCGTCTGACAGCACGAACTCGATGAACGCGATCGCGAGCTCGCGGTGCGGGGCGCCCCGCAGCAGGGCGATCGGGTCGGGGTTGATCGACGTCTCGCCGCGCGCGGTGACGAAGCCGACGCGCCCGGACCGGCCCGCCGCGGCTGCGGCCTCGGCCTGGAAGCGCCCGTAGTAGTCGATGCACATGCCGGCCGCTGCGTCGCCCGACGCGACGTCGAGCGGGATCTTGCTCGACTGGTCGGTGAAGTAGCGCGCGTTGGCGCCCAGTCGCCGGAGCAGCCGCATCGCGGCGGCCCACCCCTCGCTGACGGCGGCGGCCTCCCGCTCGGCGTCGCCGCGCCCGCCGGTCGCCTCGACACGCTCGTACGCGTCGAGCATCTGCCGCTGGACGATCATCTCCAGCGCCTTGCCGCTGGTCGCGCTCTTGGTCGGGTCGGTGAGCGCGAGCTGGCCGTGGTACTGCGGTGCAGCCAGCCGGCTCCAGGAGGTCGGCGGCTCCGTCACGCCCAGGCGCGCGAGCGCGTCGCGGTTGTAGCAGATGCCAAAGCTGGAGAGGCACGCGCCTACCCAGCGCCCGTCGCGATCCCAGAACGTCTCGCCGCCCAGCTCGGCGGGGATGCCGCCGGGGCCGAACAGCTCCGGGTGGCGCGTCACGATCCCCGCATCGACGATCCGGCCCGCCGCCGCGTAGCGAACGAACTCCGGACTGCCGCCGCCAAACACCACGTCGACGCCGGCCCCGGCGTCGGAGGCGAAGAACGCCCGCCGTGCGTCGGCGACGTCGCCGGTCGCGGAATCGGACGCCGGTTGCGAGAAGCCGGCCGCGATCTCGGCGGACCAGCGACGGTGGAGGTCGTCGCGCCAGTGGCGTTCGAACGACGCCGCGAATTCGGACGCGAGCGTGCGCGCGATCTCCGCGGCGCCCCCCGGTGTGCGCCAGTCGATCTCGACGTTGCGTCCCTTGCGCGCCATGTGGGCCCGGAACGCGCGGCCGAATTCGTAGCGGATCGCCTCGTTGTTGGCGGTGATGACAATCAGCGTCTCGTGGGCCGCCGTCCCCTGCGTTCCCGTTCTGCGCGACCGTGCGGCGAACGGCACCAGCAGCACGAGCACCAGCGCCGCCCCGGCCAGGCGGGTGGACAGGCGCGGGTTCATTCCGCGCCGTCGTCGGCAGGCAGCAGCACGACGTCCTCCGGCGCCACTTCGAAGGCTGCAGCGGTCGTCGCCGCCGCCTTCGGGTTCAGCTCGTAGCTCGTCATCGAAACCTCGCCGATCCGCAGCTTGCGCTCGGCGATCTCACCCAGGTACAGGTAACCGTCCTCGCGCGCCTCGCCGCGCAGGACGTTGAAGGACGTCGGCGCGGTCGTGGCGCGGATACACTCCGGGCGGACGGAGACCCAGACGTCGCTTCCCGCCTCGGGCGAGACGGTCTGATCGGGCGCGGCGACCAGCTGACCAACCGGGCTGTCCAGCCGGAACCCGCCCAGGTCGAAGGTGCCGAGGACCCGCGCCTTGAACAGGTTGGTCTCGCCGATGAAGGTGGCGACAGCGCGCGATCTCGGCCGCCGGTAGACCTCGGCGGGGGTGCCGATCTGGAGGATGCGTCCCTTCTGCATCACCGCGATGCGGTCGGCGATCGCCAGCGCCTCCTTCTGATCGTGCGTGACGTAGATGGTGGTCAGCCCGGCCGATTTGCACAGCCGGCGGATCTCCTCGCGCATCGACTGCCGCAGCTTCGCGTCCAGGTTCGACAGCGGTTCGTCCAGCAGCAGGCAGCGGGGCCGTATCACCAGCGCGCGCGCCAGCGCCACGCGCTGCTGCTCGCCGCCGGACAGCTCATCGATGTGGCGCGCGCCGTAGCCGGCCATGCGCGTCGACGCCAGCGCCTCATCCACGCGGGTGGCGATCTCGGCCCGCGGCAGTCGGCGTTCGCGCAGGCCGAAGCCGACGTTGTCGGCGACGGTCATGTGCGGCCACAGCGCGAAGCTCTGGAACACCATGCCCACGTTGCGCGCGTGTGTGGCGCGCTGCGTGATCTCCTCGTCGTCGAAGCGGATCGACCCCGCGACCGGCTCGACGAACCCGGCGATCGATCGCAGCAGGGTGGTCTTTCCGCAGCCGCTCGGCCCCAGCAACATCAGGAGCTCGCCGCTGGCGACCGAAATGCTCACACGGTCGAGGATGGTGGCCGCGTCGAAACGCACCACCAGGTCCCGGACCGTGACCGCCGCCATTGTAGGCGGGATGATAAAGGAAAGAAGGAGTAGACTGGCGCCGACCTTAAGGGAGGACCCCCATGCGTAAGCTCATCGCCGCCGCCGTCATGTTCGGGACCGCAGGCCTGTTCGTTCCAGCGATCGCGCGCGCGCACTTCAATTTGATGGCGCCGCCGAGCTGGGCGAATCAGTCCACTCAAGGCGATCCGCAAAAAAGCGCTCCCTGCGGCCAGGCCGATCCGGGCATGACAGCGGTGCCCACCAACATCGTCACCGCGCTGCAGACGGGCGCCACGGTCACCGTGACCCTCAGGGAGACCGTCGCTCATCCGGGCCACTTCCGCGTCGCGTTGTCGACGACCGGACAGAGCGGCCTACCCGCCGATCCGCCGGTGACGGCGGTGGGCACCGACCAGTGCGGTTCCACGGTGATCCAGAATCCGCCGGTATTTCCGGTGCTCGCGGACGGCATGCTCAAGCACACGAGCGGGCTCAGCGGGAATCAGTCGTTCACGTTCACGCTGCCCGCCGGCATGACCTGCACGAGCAACTGCGTCGTGCAGGTGATCCAGTACATGTCGATGCACGGGGCGCCCTGCTTCTATCACCACTGCGCGAACGTCACGATCGGGGCGGGCGCCGGAACGGGGGGCGCGGGCGGCGCGGGCGGCGGTGCGGGCGGCCGAGGCGGCGCGGGTGGCAGGGGAGGGTCGGGCGGCTCCACCGCGGGCGCGGCCGGGACGACGGGCGGCGCCGGGACGACGGGCGCGGCCGGGACGACAGGCGGCGCCGGGACGACGGGCGCGGCCGGGACGACGGGCGCGGCCGGAACGACGGGCGGCGCCGGAACGACGGGCGCGGCCGGGACGACGGGCGGCGCCGGGACGACGGGCGGCGCCGGGACGACGGGCGGCGCCGGGACGACGGGCGGCGGTGCCACCTCGGGCGGTGCCGGGAGCACCGGCGCGGCCGGCTCCGGTGGCGACGGCGATTCCGGTTGCGGGTACGCCGCCGGATCCCCACGCCTCTCGCTGGCGACGGCCGCGCTGTTGCTGCTGGCTGTTGTGGTCGCGCGCCGCCGTCGACGGGGCTAGTACCTCGCCACAGAGATTGTGATCGGTTCGGAACGGGGCCTCGGGCCTCTGGCTTCAGGCCTCGGGGACCAGAGCCGGAGCCCGTCTCTATCCCGTC
>Ga0207428_10006091_pt1 | contig 11153 bp, 7 predicted proteins | sample RhiMethybrSRZTD1_FD_187600 | JGI IMG/M metagenome (GOLD analysis project Ga0207428, IMG submission 187600) | Populus rhizosphere microbial communities from Tennessee, USA - Rhizosphere MetaG P. TD hybrid SRZTD1 (SPAdes) (version 3) | ecosystem: Host-associated > Plants > Roots > Rhizosphere >... | reverse complement strand
CTCATTGTTTCTCGCGCGCGATGGCGACCTCACGCTCGAGGTGCGCGGCCAGGTCGAGGGCCTCTCCACGTCGCCGCGTCTGGTGGTCAGGGATTCGTCCGGCCGAACCGTGGCCGAGCAGTCGTGGGGCGAGCAGGTGAGACTCGGCCATGATGACGCGGTGGAGCACCTCATGGGATTCCTCCGCGAGTACCTCGCCGGTGACCGACTGGTCGGCGTCGGTCACCGGATCGTCCACGGTGGCCTCGACTACACGGCGCCGGTCCGCGTGGATGCGAGCGTGCTCAAGGCCCTGGAGCAGCTCGTCCCGCTGGCGCCCTTGCACCAACCCCATAGCCTGTCTCCGATCACGGCACTGCTCGAACGCGCGCCGGAGCTTCCGCAGGTGGTCTGCTTCGACACGGCATTCCATCGCACGAACCCCGATGTCGCGCAGCGATTCGCCCTGCCGCCAGAGCTCCACGATGCCGGCGTTCGGCGCTACGGCTTCCACGGCCTGTCTTACGAGTACATCGCCTCCGTGCTGGCGCGGTTCGACGCCAGGGGAGCCGCGGGCAAGACGATCGTGCTGCATCTGGGCAACGGCTCGAGCATGTGCGCGCTTGCGGACGGTCAGAGCCTGGCGAGCACGATGGGGTTCTCGACTGTCGACGGGCTCGCCATGGGCACGCGCTGCGGAGCCCTCGATCCCGGCGTGATCCTGTATCTCCTGAACGAGCGTCGGATGAGCGCCCGAGCCGTCGAGCAGCTCATCTACCACGAGTCCGGACTGCTGGGCGTGTCCGGCGTCTCGAGCGACATGCGAACGCTGCTGAAGAGCCCCGATCCCCGCGCCAGGCTGGCCATCGACGTCTATGTGTATCGCATCCGGCGGGAGCTGGGGTCGCTCGCGGGGGCCCTCGGCGGGCTCGAGGCACTCGTGTTCACGGCGGGTGTGGGCGAGAACGCCTCCGCGATCCGAGAGCGCGTCTGCCGTGATGCGGGGTGGCTCGGGCTCACGCTCGACCCCGAGGCCAATGCGACCGGCGGGCCCCGAATCAGCGCGGCGGACAGCCGCGTGACCGCCTGGGTGATCCCCACCAACGAGGAGCTCATGATCGCGCGCCACACGCGACGCGTGCTCGAGGGCGAGTGAAGGACGCGCGACGCGCTGCCCGGCCCGCCCGGAGGAGGGAGTGACTATGACAGCAAAGGCCGCGACGAATGTCGATCCGCTCGAGCTGGTGTCCGCGCTGATCCAAATCGGGAATACGGACACGGTGTATCGAGACGCCTATCTGCGACGTGCCGGGACGCTCATGGCCGGAGTGCTCTCGGTCGAGGAGTTCCGAAGCCTCGAGCAGCAGACGGCCGAGCTCGCGGCGCTGCCGGTCACGATCGGGCGCGCGGTTGAGAAGGGCGACTGGCCGACGGTCAAGAAGCTGAGCACTCAAGCCGCGTCTTTCCGCCAAGCCCTGGAGGCCAAGCGTCGGGAGATCGAAGCCGGTCGCGGGGTCTACGCCGTCACCGACGTGAAGCTCGACCCCTTCTCGCCCGGTCTGCGCCCGTTCACGCGGCTCGCCGAGAAAGGTCTGCTGGCGCTTCGGACCGAGGCCGTGGAGCACCTTGCCACGCTGCAACGGGGGGATGCGCCGTGGAGGGACTTCTACACGGGGCGGCGGGCAGTGCTGGAAGCCCTCGCGCTGACCACTTCCGGGGAGTCGGAGACTGCGGCGGCTTCCATGGACCCCCGTGAGGCAGCCCAGCACGCCCTGAAGTCAGGCGACATGCATGGATTGGCGAAGCTGGCCGACACCCTGATGGCAGCAACGACACCGAAGAAAGACGGACAGACCACGCAAGGGCCGGCGGCCCGTTCAACGCCGTCGCAAGAGCCGCCCTCGACGGATCTCCTCACCCCCTACTCCGACGACACCGTCAAGCGCGCGCGCCGACTCGGATTGGCCAGTCGTCACCTGGAGTCGAGAACCGAGCTGGCCTCGCTCAGCTGGTATGCCTGGAATCCTCTGTTTTCGGACGCGCCGGGAGGGCGGATCGAGGTCAAACAGGTGCCCTTGCCTACTGGCACGCCCGAAGCGTTTCGGGAGCGGTTCGAGATGCTCATGATCCATCCACTGGTGAACTCCGGCGGGGCGCGGCACCTCCCGAAGCTCGTCGCCGAGGACGTTCTGGTCGAGGACTTCCCTGATCCCAAGGAGGGAGAGGAGACGCCGTCGTCCGAGCTCCTCGCGATCCTGCGGCTTCCGGGCCGTCGCGGGCTCCCGCGCATCGCGATCGAGCAGGCCCTGCTCGCGCATGGGGCCGACGTGCTCGAGACGCAGCTCGGCCTCAATCCACTGGAGTTTCGTCTCGTCTGCATTCCTCCCGATGTCCATCTTCGGCTCGGCGAGAGAGAAAGCTGGGGACGTCAGCCTGTCTGGACTCATTTCGACGGATATATCGTCATGGCGGACGGGCGACTGCGGGCCCTCGCGGGGGGAGACGTTCGGTACGGCGGCTTGTACCACCTCCTCGGCATCAGCCGGGATTACGACTCGGACCGCGTGATGGCACGCTTCGCCGTGGTGCGCCGCGCGCGCATGGTCGCCTGGTGATCGTACACGCGACGTGTCGTTCGGTGGATCGCCGGCAACGGCGATCGTGTTGAGGCCGCAAGGAGGTGACATCATGAAGAACACGCGCGCGTCCGGAATCGAGAAGCTGCTCGAACAATACGGGTGCGGCCCCATCTCGTTCTCGGGGACGGGCGACGGGCTCTACGAACGCCACCTGCTGTTCGACAGCGTCGTCGCCCCGACGGCGGCCGGAGCCCGCGAGCGCTTCGAGGCGGTCGCGCGGTCGGTGCGAGATGTCCTCTCGCAGCGCTGGGTGCGGACGGAGCGCACGTACGAGGAGAGGAACCCCAAGCGCATCTACTACCTCTCGATGGAGTTCCTCATCGGCCGGTCGCTGGCCAACAACATCACCAACCTGCTGCTCGGCCCCATCGCCAGGGATGTCGCTGCGCAACAGCACCTTGACTGGCTTCGCTTGCTCGAGGAGGAGCCTGACGCCGGGCTGGGCAACGGCGGCCTCGGGCGCCTGGCGGCGTGCTTCCTCGACTCGATGGCGACCCTGCAACTGCCGGCCATGGGCTACGGGCTCCGCTACGAATACGGCATCTTCAAGCAGGCGCTCCAGGACGGCTGGCAGCTGGAGCAGCCGGACAACTGGCTCCGCCGCCCGGACCCGTGGGAGGTGGCGCGGCCGCAGGATAAGGTGGAGGTCGCGCTGAACTGCTCGTTCGAGGTGCGTGGCGGCACCCTGCGCGCTGTCACTGGCCGGTCATCCACGCTGATCGGGATCCCCTTCGACCGCCCCGTCGTGGGCTACGGCGGCAAGACCATCAACACGCTCAGGCTCTGGGCCGCCGCCGCCCCGGAACAGTTCGACTTCCAGGCCTTCAGCCACGGCGAGTTCGTGGGCGCGCTGGCCGAGAGACTCGCGGCCGAGTCCCTGACCCGGGTGCTGTACCCGGACGACTCCACGAGCCTGGGACAGGGACTGCGCTTCGTGCAGGAGTACTTCCTGGTCGCCTGCTCGCTGGCCGATCTCGTGCGGCGCTTCCGGCGCGACAACGCCGACTGGAGCGCGCTACCCGACAAGGTCGCCATCCAGCTCAACGATACGCATCCAGCCATGGCGGTTCCCGAGCTGATGCGCATCCTGCTCGACGAGGCGCACCTCGGCTGGGACGGGGCCTGGGACCTCACGCAGCGGGCGCTCGCGTACACGAATCACACGCTGCTGCCCGAGGCCCTCGAGAGGTGGCCGCTCGCGTGGTTCGAGCTCATGCTGCCCCGTCACCTCGAGATCATCCTCGAGATCAACCGTCGCCTGGTCGATGCGGTCCAGACTCGCTTTCCCGGTGACGGGGGCCGCGTCGTGCGCATGAGTCTCGTCGACGAGGGCGGCGAGCGCAAGATCCGCATGGCCAACCTGGCCATCGTGGGCTCGCACAGCACCAACGGCGTGGCCGCCATCCACTCCGAGTTGCTCCGCACGACGACGGTCAAGGATCTGGCCGAGATGTTCCCCGAGCGCTTCAACAACAAGACCAATGGCGTCACCCCGCGACGCTGGCTGCTGCTGGCCAACCCGGCCCTCGCCCGCACGATCGGCGCCGCCATCGGCGACGGCTGGATCGCGGACTTGGGCCAGCTCCGGCGCCTCGGGCCGCTCGCCACCGACGGGGGCTTCCTGGACGACTTCCGGAAGGCCAAGCACGAGGCAAAGTCGCAGTTCGCCGACTGGCTGAAGTCGACGGCGGGACTCACGGTGGATCCAGCGTCCATCTTCGATAGCCAGGTCAAGCGCATCCACGAATACAAGCGGCAGCTTCTGAACGGGCTGCGGATCGTGGTGCTCTACAACCGTCTGCGAGCGAACCCGGCGCTCTCGATGGTGCCGCGAACGTTCTTTTTCGCCGGCAAGGCCGCACCGGCCTACCGGCTGGCCAAGCTCATCATCAAGTTCCTCAACAACCTGGCCGGCACGATCGACGGCGACCCCGCCGTACGCGGGCGGCTCAAGGTGTTGTTCCTGCCCGAGTACTGCGTGTCGCTGGCGGAGCGGCTGATCCCCGCCACCGATGTCTCGAACCAGATCTCGACGGCGGGCTACGAGGCCAGCGGCACCAGCAACATGAAGTTCATGATGAACGGCGCGCTGACGATCGGCACGCGCGACGGCGCCACGATCGAGATGGCCCAGGAGGCGGGCGAGGAGAACTTCTTCCTGTTCGGCCTCACCGCGGACCAGGTCGCCGGAAGCCGAAGCTGGTACAGCCCCCACTGGCACTATGACAACGAGGCGGAGACGCGCGCTGCACTCGACCTGATCTTCTCCGACCACTTCAGCCGCAACGAGCCGGGCGTCTTCGCCCCGTTGCGCGACACGTTGCTGACCGGCGGCGACCACTATATGCACCTGGCCGACCTCACCGCCTATCTCGAGGCGGACCGACGGCTGGTCCAGCTCTACACGGACTCCAAGGGATGGGCGCACAAGGCCGTCCTGAACGTGGCCGCCTCCGGGAAATTCTCCAGCGACCGCACGATCGCCGAGTACGCGGCCGGCATCTGGGGCGCAACGCCGTGCCCGGTGCCGTAGAAGGATCCGTGACCATCTCACCCCTGGCGGGCAAGCCGGCGCCGAAGACGCTGCTGGTGGACCCGGCCCGGCTCGAACGCGAGTACTACGAGGGCACGCCCGATGTGGGTGAGCCGAGTCACCTGGTCAGCTTCGGCACCAGCGGGCACCGGGGCTCGCCGCTCCGCGGCTCGTTCAACGAGGCTCACATCGTGGCCATCACGCAGGCCATCTGCGAGTACCGCCACGGCCGGTCCATCGACGGCCCGCTCTACATGGGCAAGGACACGCACGCGGTGTCAGGACCGGCCCAGCGCACCGCCCTCGAGGTCCTGGCCGCCAACGGCGTGGAGACCGTCATCCAGCGCGCCGACGGTGTCACCCCGACGCCGGTGGTCTCGCGGGCCATCCTCGTCTACAACCGCGGCCGCACGGCGCACCCTGCCGACGGCATCGTCGTCACGCCGTCGCACAACCCGCCCGAGGACGGCGGCTTCAAGTACAACCCGCCCAACGGCGGCCCCGCCGACGCCGATGTGACGGGGTGGATCCAGGACCGCGCCAACGAGCTCCTGCGCGCTGGCAACGCCGGTGCGAGGCGCATGCCGTTTGCCGCCGCGCTGAAAGCGGAAACGACGCACCACGACGACTTCGTCCTGCCCTACGTCCAGGACTTGAGCAATGTCGTCGACATGGACGCCATCCGCGGCGCCGGCCTCACGCTGGGCGTCGACCCGCTCGGCGGCGCGTCCCAGCCCTACTGGGAACCGATCAATGCCGTGTACGGGCTGAGTGTCGCCATCGTGAACCCGGCGATCGACCCGACCTTCTCGTTCATGACGGTCGATCACGACGGCAAGATCCGCATGGACCCCTCGAGCCCGTATGCGATGGCGGGGCTCGTCGAGCTCAAAGACCGGTACCGCGTGGCCTTCGCCAACGACCCGGACTCGGATCGGCATGGCATCGTGACGCGCTCGGCGGGGCTGATGAACCCCAACCACTACCTGGCCGTGGCCATCCGCTACCTGCTCGGACACCGGCCCCACTGGTCGGCGCATGCCGCCGTCGGCAAGACACTGGTCAGCAGCAGCCTGATCGACCGGATGGTGGACAAGCTCGGTCGCCGGCTGTACGAGGTACCGGTGGGCTTCAAGTGGTTCGTGTCCGGTCTGTTCGACGGCTCGTGCTGCTTCGGCGGCGAGGAGAGCGCCGGGGCGAGCTTCTTGCGGCACGACGGCACCGTATGGACGACCGACAAGGATGGTCTGATCATGGACCTCCTCGCCGCCGAGATCACCGCGCGCACCGGCAAAGACCCCGGCGAGCACTACCGGGAGCTCACCGATCAGTTCGGCACCGCCCACTACACGCGCATCGACGCGCCGGCGTCGCCAGAACAGAGGGCGCGGCTCGTGACACTGGCGCCGGAGGACGTCAAGGCCTCGAGCCTGGACGGCGAGCCGATCATCGCCGTCCTGACCCGCGCGTCCGGCAATGGCGCGGCGATCGGCGGCCTGAATGTTGTCACCGCCAGCGGCTGGTTCGCCGCCCGGCCCTCCGGTACCGAGGACATCTACAAGATCTACGCGGAGAGCTTCAGGGGTGCGGCTCAGCTGGACGCTCTTGTGCGCGGCGCCCAGGCCATCGTGGCTAGTGCGATCGAGTGCCCGTGAGGACCAAGCCTTCAGGTGCGCGGCTCCGCAGAACCGGCAGTACGCAGAGGCACGAGACATGAGCGCCAACGCAGGGTCGGAGCGACGAGCCGATAACGTCAGCCTGTCGGACGAGGACTCGGTCAGGAGGGTGCTCGTGGACTCGGTGCTCGGCCTGTGGGACGTCGTCAACAATCTCACCCGGCTCCGGCCATCCCGGCACGATCGCTACCGTGTCACGATCTTCGGCTCGGCGCGGGCGAAGGCGGGGACGTTCGGCTACGAGGAGACCAAGCGCGCCGCCGCCGCGCTGGCCGAGATGGGCTGCGACATCATCACCGGGGGTGGTCCGGGGCTCATGCAGGCCGCCAACGAGGGAGCTGCGGCTTCGCCTGAACGAGCCCAGTCCATCGGGATCCGCGTCGACCTCCCCTTCGAGCAGCACGTGAATGCGTTCGTGACCCAGGCGTTCGAGCACCGGACCTTCTTCACGCGCCTGCACCAATTCGTACTCACCTCTGATGCATTCATCGTCGCGCCGGGAGGCGTCGGCACGGTGCTGGAGACGATGATGATCTGGCAGCTGCTGCAGGTGGGACACCTCCAGGACACGCCATTGATTCTAGTGGGGACGATGTGGCCGGGTCTGCTCCAGTGGGCGCGCACCTCCATGCTCGAGTTCGCCCCCCCGCTCGCCAGCCCCGAAGACGTTGCGATCCCGCGTTGCGTCCCGAGCGCCGAGGAGGCCATCGCGATCATCCGCGAGCATCGGGCCAAGTGGCTGCGCGCGCAGCCGCCGATCGGACGACCGTGACGCGAATCGATCGGCCCCGGGCTGTGGACGGCGCCCTATCGATCGGCCCCGGGCCCGAGCCAATGTCGGCACGTCATGACCTCGCCCGCGGGAGCAGCTCGCCACTCGGGGCGACGCCGGGCCCGGACGGCGCGAACTTCAGCGTGTTCGCGAGGCACGCGACCGGCGTCGAGCTGCTGCTCTTCGAACGCGCCGACGACTCGCGGCCCTCGCGCGCGATCCGTCTCGACCCCGTGGCGAACCGCACGTACCACTACTGGCATGTATTCGTTCGGGGCGTGAGGCCCGGGCAGATCTACGGCTATCGGGTCGAGGGGCCCTTCGACCCCGCGGGCGGAATGCGCTTCGATGCCACCAAGGTCCTGCTCGATCCATACGCTCGCGGGACGGCCATCCCGACAACGTACAGCCGGGACGCGGCCCGGCAGAAGGGCGACAACAGCGCCGCCGCGATGAAGAGCGTGGTCGTGGACACGAGCGCCTACGACTGGGAGGGCGATGCACCGCTGCGGCGGCCCTCCGCGCGGACCATCGTGTACGAGATGCACGTGCGGGGATTCACGCGACATCCCAGCTCGGGCGTGGCGGAGGCGGCACGCGGGACGTTCGCCGGGGTGATCGAGAAGATCCCGTATCTGCAACAACTGGGGATCACCGCCGTCGAGTTGCTCCCGGTGTTCCAGTTTGATGCCCAGGACTGCCCGCCGGGAAAGGTGGACTACTGGGGTTATGCGCCGGTGTCGTTCTTCGCCCCGCACCGGGCATACAGTTCCCGTCAGGACCCGCTCGGTCCGCTGGACGAGTTCCGCGACATGGTCAAGGCCCTGCACCGTGCGGGGATCGAGGTGATTCTCGACGTCGTGTTCAATCACACCGCGGAAGGTCCGCACGACGGGCCCACGTTCTGCTTCCGGGGATTCGACGATCGCGCGTACTACATCCTCGAGAGCGGCGGTTCCTACGCGAACTACACGGGGACCGGCAACACGCTCAACGCCAGTCACTCCGTCGTCCGACGCATGATCGTGGACAGCCTCCGGTACTGGGTGGAGACGATGCACGTGGACGGTTTCCGGTTCGATCTCGCGTCGATCCTGGCGCGCGATGCATCGGGACGCCCGCTGCCGGATCCGCCGGTCCTCTGGGACATCGAGTCGGATCCCGTGCTCGCGGGCACGAAGTTGATCGCCGAAGCCTGGGATGCGGCCGGTCTCTACCAGGTCGGCAGCTTCATCGGGGACAGCTGGAAGGAATGGAACGGAAGATTCCGTGACGACGTTCGCGCCTTCCTCCGCGGGGAGACGGGCTCGGTGAGGAGGGTGGCAGACCGTCTGGTCGGCAGTCCCGAGATCTACGGCCCCGAGCAGCGCGAGGTCGAGCAGAGCGTCAACTTCGTCACATGTCACGACGGATTCACCCTGAACGATCTCGTCTCCTACGATGGGAAGCACAACGAAGCGAACGGCGAGGACAACCGCGACGGCGCGAACGACAATCGCAGCTGGAACTGCGGAGTCGAGGGCCCGACCGACGATCCCGCGGTGGAGCGGCTGCGAAATCGACAGGTGAAGAACTTCTTGACCGTCACGCTTCTGTCGCTCGGCGTGCCGATGATTCTGATGGGCGATGAGGTGCGGCGTACGCAAGGCGGAAACAACAACGCGTACTGTCAGGACGACGAGACGAGCTGGTTCGACTGGGGGCTCCACGCCAGGCACGCCGACGTGCATCGGTTCGTGACACTGCTCAACGCGCGACGGATACTGCGCGACATGGAGCACGAACGCCAACGGCTGAGTCTGACCGAGCTGATTCGGCAGGCCCGCAAAGCGTGGCATGGCGTGACGCTGCACCAGCCGGACTGGAGCGATCAGTCCCACAGCCTCGCCCTCTCGGCGGAGCTTCGGCAGGAAGGGCTCGCGGTGTATGTGATGCTGAATGCGTACTGGGAGTCGCTGGACTTCCAGTTGCCCCCCCTGGGCGACGGCGGCCCGAGGACGTGGTGTCGATGGATCGACACCATGCGCGAGTCGCCCCAGGACATCGTCCCGTGGCAGTCGGCGCCGTCGCTCTCCAGCCACTGCTACCAGGCGGGAGCGCGATCTGTCGTGGTCCTGTTCGGAAAGATCGGACACGAAGAACGTCCGAGGTCAGTGGGTTCGTGATGCTCGAGCGGTTCACGGAGCGCGCGCGGCAGGCCATGGTGCGGGCGATCGAGGAGGCGCGCAGTCGTCGGCATGCGGCGGTCACGCCCGAACACCTGCTCCTCGCGCTGCTGGTCACCGACGTCCTCAATCCGCGGGTGATGCGCCACGTGGGCGTGAGCCTCGACACGCTCAAGGCCGAGGCCGACCGAGCGCTGAGGGCGATTCCCGCGGGGGCGACGAGCGGCGATCCGGTGTTCTCCGCCGAGCTCAAGCGTGTACTCGAATCCGCGTTCGAGGGGCAGGAGGCGGGCGCGAGCATCGGGACCGACCACCTGTTGCTTGGTTTGCACGCCGACGAGAGCACGGCGGCTGCGCGGATCCTACGCGCGACCGGCGCGGGGCTCGACCTGTTCTCGCGCATGGGATTTCTGCGTGACCCGCGCCGGCGGGTCGGCCTGGATCGGATGCGCTTCATCGCGACATCGCGGTGGCGCTTCCCGTTCTAGTGGGTGCCGGAGGGGAACGCATGAGGGCCCTGCGGGACGTCACCCGCAGGGCCCTCGGTGTCTCCGACGATCAGTGGATCGTTATGGGCAGCTCGAGCCGCCGCCCGAATCCACTGCGGTTCCGTCACCGCTGGCGCAGACCACGAAGCTGCCGGCCGCGGTCGTCGTGTACTTGTACGAGGTCCCCGAGCCCGTCCATCCGCCGGGCAGCGACGGCACGGCGTTGAGGAACGGTCCGGCGGCCTGGTTCTGGGAGTTCGTCTGCTGGGCCTGCAGTACCAGCGGCATGGCGCCTGACTGGCCGAGGGCCATGGGGCACGTGGTCGCAGTCGACGCGTTGTCCGGGAGGCCTCCGCAGTGCGCCATGTAGATGCTCAGCGCCGAGGAAATCGAGCGCGTGTCCGCCTGAGCCTTGGCGATACGCGCGCGCGCCTGAAGATTCGCATACAGTGGGACCGCGATGGCGGCCAGGATCCCAATGATGGCCACGACGATGAGGAGCTCGACCAGCGTAAAGCCATGCTGACTGCCGAAGCGGCGATGCCCAGGTCGAACCATGGCGGCTCCTCCCCTCCCGAAATTCCGCAGCACGTTGCTGCGCAGCCCGACTACTGCAGGAGGGGTGCCACAGCACAGTGACCCCAATATCTATAGCATTAACGCCAAGTTACGGGTCATGCTCGTGAAGCCTCTTGGAGCCCGACGGCCGGAATTTGTCATCGCAAGTTGACGAAATCCGTCAGCCTTCCCGGGCTCGCCCCTGATGCCGCGCCCTGACGGCCCTTCCGGCTCCAATGCCACCTTTGGTGCCCCCATACGCCGGCGCGAGGATCCGCGTCTGCTCACCGGCCGCGGCCGCTATGTCAGTGACGTCGAGCTGCCGCGGCTCCTGCACGTGGCC
>Ga0207428_10006090_pt1 | contig 11154 bp, 5 predicted proteins | sample RhiMethybrSRZTD1_FD_187600 | JGI IMG/M metagenome (GOLD analysis project Ga0207428, IMG submission 187600) | Populus rhizosphere microbial communities from Tennessee, USA - Rhizosphere MetaG P. TD hybrid SRZTD1 (SPAdes) (version 3) | ecosystem: Host-associated > Plants > Roots > Rhizosphere >... | reverse complement strand
AAGGCAACATCGCGTTCGACCAGATTGCCAATCCGCCGGCGGTGTTGCAACCGCAACTAATCTTCGGTCGCCTCCAGGAACTGACGCCAGGCCAGACTGGTCTGCTGGCGCCGTCGAACGTGGTCGGCTACGCCCGCGAAGGCTTTCTGCCGACGATCTACAGCATGAGCCTGGGCGTGCAGCACGACATCGGATATAACACGGTCGTTGATATTTCGTATGTCGGCACGCTCTCGCGCCACCTGTTCCTGGCGCGCGAGCTGAATGCGATCCCGTTCGGCTTTCTCTTCACGAAAGCCGCGCAAGACCCGAGCCTGTTCCCCGGCAATGTTGTGCCGGATTCCGATCTGAGCATTCCGCAGGCCTACAAAGACGCGGGGCTGAAGTTCGACGGCTCGAAGGCGCTGCCGGCCAACCTCGTCCGGCCATTCCCCGGACTGGGAGGCATTCGGTTCGAGGAGAACGTCGCGACTTCAAACTTCAACTCGCTGCAAGTGGCGGTCAATCGCCGCTTCTCGCGCGGGTTCAGTTACAGCATCGCTTACACCTGGTCGAAGGCGATGGGCGTGGCCGCCGGTGACGGCAGTTTTGTCAACCCTTACAACACTCGGCTCTATGATTACCGGCTGTTGGATTTCGACCGCACGCACGCCTTCACCGCGACTTACATCTATGACGTGCCAAAGCTGGGCAGGAAATTGGGCGACAACCGCTTCACCCGCGGCCTGCTCGACGGATGGCAGATTTCAGGCATCACTTCGCTGATCAGCGGCAATCCGTTCGAGCTTGGCGTCGGGGTCGGCGGGGGCGTCAACGCCAACCAGCGCATCACCGGCTCCTGGACTGAACCGCCGCGCTTCCGGTTGAAAGGCGATCCGAAGAACGGCCCCAACGGATTGTTGATCAATCCGGGTTCGTTCATCATCCCCGAGCTTGGCAGTCTGGGCCTGGGCGAACGCACATACCTGAGGAATCCGGGGATCAACAACACCGACCTGTCGCTCTTCAAGAACTTCTACATCGGTGATCCCGACAAGGGCAGACAGGTTCAGCTCCGTCTGGAAGCCTTCAATGTCTTCAACCACACGCAGTTCTCCGGCATCAACACAGGCACTGCCCTTTCATTGCCGAACGGAACATCCAACGCCGGCATTTTCGGCACGACCACCAGCAACCCCTACAGCACACTGATGATCACCAACAATCTGCGGAACGGGCCGGTCGAAGGCTCGACCGTGCCATTGGGTCAACGCTTCGGCGAATATAACGGCGCGCGCGAACCGCGCACCATTCAACTTGGAGTAAAGATTTACTTCTGAGAGGTTGAGTCTAATCTCCAGTCATTGCTAAAGTGCGGCGGGCTGTTGTTGGTAGCTCGCCGCACGATTTTTAGTAATGCGCCGCATTCTTCACAATGGCGTTTCTGATCACAATTCTTTGCCTGCTCTCTCCCCTGCCCCGGCAGGCGCCCCAGGTTAATGATGTCGCGGAACGCTTCAATCGCGCGATGGAGTTGCAGCGGCAAGGCGCGTTGAAAGAGGCCGCGGCGGAATACCGCGCGATTCTCACCCGCGCGCCCAATTACGCCGAAGCCCAGGCCAACCTTGGCGCCGTGCTGGCTCGGCTGGGCGATTACGAAGGGGCTATTGCGTCGTATGAAGCGGCGATGCGTCTCAAGCCGGAATTGACCCCGATCCTGCTCAATCTGGGCATCGCGCATTACCGCGCAGGTCAGTTTGCGAAAGCGACGGAAGTGTTGGGGCGATTCCTCACGGTCGCGCCCGACCACGCGCAAGCCCGCCAGTTGGTGGGAGTTTCGCTGGTCGAGTTGGGACGCGACGCCGAGGCGATCACTTACCTGGAACCGGCCTTGTCATCGTCGCAAACCGAAACGACGGCGCTTTACAGTCTCGGCCTTGCCTATTTGCGATTGCGGCGAGGCGATGTAGCCGATGTGGAGAAGCGTCTCGCAGCTCGTGAAGACGGCGCGGCGTTGTCGCGTCTGCTGCAGGGGCAGGCGCATCTCGAAGAATTCGCTTTCGAGAAGGCGGCGACCGAGTTGGAAGCGGCGGCGAAGGTCTCGGCGGATTTGCCTCGAATCCACTTCCTGCTCGGACTGGCCTATTTCAAACTCGGACGATTGCCGGAAGCGCGCGAGCGGCTCGAACGCGAGCTTAACCGCGATCCGGATGATTTCCTGACCCTCTATTACCTCGCTTCGCTGTCGGAGAAGCAGAACGACCTCGACTCCGCCGGCCGCCGCGTCGAAGCGGCGCTCGCGCAGCAACCGCAATCCGTCGAGGCGCTGACGCTCGCCGGGAGCGTATTTTTCAAACAGGGCCGGACTGCCGAAGCGGTGCGCGTCTTGGAACAGGCCACGCGCGAGCAGCCTGATAATTCCGAGGCCCGTTATCTGTTGGCGCGGGGCTACCAGAAGCTAGGGCGAAGGCAGGAAGCCGCCCGCGAGTTCAAGGAAGTCGAACGCCTCAAAGCGCGGGCGAATGAGCGCGAAAAGGAACGCAAGCCCGAGCGCTGATAGTTTGCGGTTCGTAGTCCCGCCTTTAGGTGGAAGCTTACGCAACTGAAATATTCCGGCTAAAGTCGGCGCTACAAACAAAAGGAGAATCAATGAAAACCATCCGGCGACGTGAATTTCTAGGGGCCGCGGCGGCCGGCGGCGCCGCCCTGATGATGGGCGCCAAGTCGCCAGCGTTAAACCTCGTTCCGCATTACGCGTTCAGCGCGCCGCAAGCGGCGGACGCTAGAATAGAAATCCTGCTAAACGAGAAGATCGGACAGATCTCGCCGGACATTTACGGTCACTTCGTCGAGCACCTGGGCGGCGTGGTCTACGACGGCATCTGGGTGGGCGAAGATTCCAAGGTCCCGAACGTCGGCGGCATTCGGAAAGAGTTGATTGATCACATGCGGCGGATCAAGGCGAGCGTCGTGCGTTGGCCGGGCGGATGTTTCGCCGACAGCTACAACTGGCATGACGGCGTCGGGCCTCGCAAAGATCGCCCGCGCCGGACCAATTTCTGGGTGGACAATCGGGGCAATCGAGCCAGCCAGGCGTATGCGAACCTCAACACCGGCCCGCAGAAGTATGAGCCGAACTGGTTCGGCACGAACGAGTTCGTGCGCTTCTGCAAGCTGACCGGCATGAAGCCTTACATCGCCGCAAATCTGCGCAGCCTGCCAGCCAAAGACTTCTACGAATGGATCGAATATTGCAACGCCCCGGCGGGCGAAACCACTCTCTCGGGCGCGCGCGCCGCCGCCGGCGACCGCGAGCCGTTCAACGTCGAGTTCTGGGGTATCGGCAACGAATCGTGGGGCTGCGGGGGCCGCTTCACGGCTGAAGAGTACTCGACTGAATTCCGCCGCTTCATCGCCTGGGCGCCGCGCTACGGCGTCAATCTCAAATACATCGCCGCCGGGCCGAACGGCGGCGACATCAACTGGACGCGCGGCTTCTTCAACAGCATGGTCGCCAAGGGCGCGAACCAGTTGAACTCGGTCTACGGCTGGGCGCTGCACTACTACGCCAACACCACCGGCGCCGGCAATGCGCTCGAATACACGACCGACGAATGGTACGAGCTGATCGCGCGTTCCGACCGCATGGAATCGCTGATCGAGCAGCACTGGGCGGTGATGGGCGAGAGCGACCCTCAGCATCGCGTCAAGCTCATCGTCGACGAATGGGGCGCATGGCACAATCAACATCCGAGCTTGCCGGCGGGCTACCTGTTCGGCTATCCCGGGACGCTGCGCGACGCGCTGATCGCCGGACTCACGTTGGACACGTTCAACCGGCACGCCGACAAGGTGGTGATGGCCAACGTGGCGCAGCTCATCAACACCATCCACTCGCTTTTCATCGCCTATGAGGACAAATTCGTCGCCACGCCGAACTTCCACGTCTTCGAGATGTACGCCGCGCATCAGGGCGGACAGGCGGTGCGGACGCTCTTCTCCGCGCCGACTCTGAGCTTCAAACGAGCCGCTCCGAATCCGCCGCCGCAGGCGATGGCGCAGATGTCGCCGCAGCAGCGGGCGCGGATGCAAGCCGAAGCTCAGGCCACACCAACTCTATGGGGATTGCAAGGCTCGGCGTCGTTGAACGAAAAGACGCTGACCCTGACAGTAGTCAACCCGCACGCGACCGAAGCCCGCGAGACGGAGATCGCCGTTCGCGGAGCCAGGGTTCAATCGGGCCAGGCGACGACGCTGACCGCCAAAGACATTCATGCGCACAACAACTTTGAAGACCCGCGGGCTTTGACTCCGTCGAATTCCACCGTGCAGGCGCAGAGCGGAGCGGTGGCATATCGCTTCCCTGCGGCGTCTGTGACGCGCTTGCAACTCTCGCTTGCTTGAACGCCGGTCATTGAGAAATAAATGGCGCCACGCAACCATAGCGTAGGGGCAGACCTGCGTGTCTGCCCCGGCGTGATTAGACACGCGCCTTCCGGGGCAGACACGCAGGTCTGCCCCTACGCTATGGTTGCGCTATTTATTCAAAGACCATTAGTCGGCGAGGCTTGATCGCCAAACGCCGCCGACTGGAATCGGTACTGCGGAACGCGCTCTCCCGAATCTTGTAGTTTCATTCAATTTACCAACGAACGCTGCGAACTTATGAGAACACCAGGCATTAAACCAATTCTTCTGCTGGCGCCCGTCGCGCTGATTTGCGCGGCGGTCCTGTCGCCCCCGCGGGCGCAATTCGCGCAAACGCAATCAGACGCCGTCACCGTTCAGGTAGACCGGCCCGGCGCGGCAATCTCTCCGACGCTCTTCGGGCTGTTCTTCGAGGACATCAACTTCGGCGCCGACGGAGGGCTCTATCCCGAGCGAGTGAAGAATCGCTCGTTCGAGTTCCCTGACCCGATGATGGGTTGGAAGCGACTCGCGCGCGGCGAGGCGAAAGGGACGCTGCAAATTTATGACGCCGGTACACGAAGCAGCCGGCCCAACGCGCATCACCTGCAAATCACAGCGGACTCCAGTGGCGGTTTCGGCGTCACGAATGAAGGCTTTCGCGGAATGGGCGTTGAGCAGGGCAAGGAATACCTCTTCTCTGTTTCCGCGCGCAACGTGGGCGACACATCCGCCGCGTTGCGCGTCGAAGTGGAAGACCCCGACGGAAAGAAGCTCGGCGAGGCCGGGATCACAGGCTTGACGCCGGCTTGGAAAACCTACACCGCTGTCATTCGCCCCGCAGCGACTAACGGCAAGGCTCGATTGAATCTGTTGATGGACGGGCCAGGAAAGGTTGACGTCGATCTGGTCTCTCTCTATCCAAAAGAGACGTGGAAGAACCGTCCGAACGGGCTGCGCGCCGATCTGGTTCAACTGCTCAGTGATCTGAAGCCTGGATTTCTGCGCTTCCCCGGCGGGTGCATTGTCGAGGGTCGGCATCTGGAGACGCGCTATCAATGGAAGACGACCGTCGGCGATCTCACGGATCGCCGCCTGATCGTCAACCGCTGGAACACAGAGTTCAGGAATCGCCCCGCGCCAGATTACTATCAATCGTTCGGCCTCGGCTTTTACGAATACTTCCTGCTGAGCGAAGACATCGGCGCCGAGCCTCTGCCTATCCTCAACTGCGGAATGGCCTGTCAATTCAATTCGTCTGAACTGGCTCCGCTCGACGACCTGGACCATTACATTCAAGACGCGCTCGACCTGATCGAATTCGCCAACGGCTCCGCCGCAACCGCCTGGGGGCGCAAGCGCGCCGCGATGGGACATCCGGCGCCGTTCAACCTGAAGATGATCGGTGTCGGGAACGAGCAGTGGGGGCCGCAGTACGTCGAACGCTACGAACGCTTCGCCAAGGCGATCAAAGCGAAATATCCGAAGATCACGCTCATTACCAGCGCCGGGCCGTTCGCGGGCGACGATCGGTTTCGTTATCTGTGGGGCGAGATGCGCCGCCTGAAGGCCGACATAGTGGATGAGCATTACTATATGGCGCCGAAATGGTTCCGCGACAACGTCGGGCGCTACGACGATTATCCGCGCACGGGACCGAAAGTCTTCGCTGGCGAGTACGCGGCGCAGAGTTCCGGCCGCGGCGGCCTTCCCGAAAACCGCAACGACTGGGAGTGCGCGATGTCTGAAGCCGCCTTCATAACCGGCCTGGAACGAAACGCCGACGTGGTGCTGATGTCGTCTTACGCGCCGCTCTTCGCCCACGTGGACGCCTGGCAATGGACGCCCAACCTGATCTGGTTCGATAGCCTGCGATCGTACGGGACGCCCAGTTATTACACGCAAAAATTGTTCAGCATACATCGCGGTAGCCGCGTCCTGCCCGTCCAGATCAACGGCTCGGCGAAGAATGGACAGCAAAATCTCTTCGTCAGCGCCTCGATTGACGACCGGACGGGCGAGGCGGTTCTCAAGATTGTGAACACTGAAGCGGCGCCGCGAGAGATTCGCATCAATCTGGCCGGAGGGCTTGCCGGCGCGGCCAAAGTCGGTTCGCCGGGCAAGGCGTTCGTTCTGGCCGGGTCTGATTTGAAGGCCGAGAACAGTCTGGATGAGCCGACAAAGGTTGAGCCTGTTGAGCGACAGGTCGCCGTTTCTTCAGGCGAGTTTACTTTTACGCTGGCTCCGAATTCGCTTTCCGTTTTGCGGATTCCAGTGAAATAACAATGAGGACAATGCATGAAACGACGTGAGTTCATCAAGACAGGTTTGGCCGGCGGCGTTCTGGCGCTGACCGGCGGGCGCTTCGCCGCGCAGGAGGCGCGGATGGCAGACGCGAGAATAGAGATTTTACTGGACGAGCCGATCGGCAGAATCGCGCCGGAAATCTACGGCCACTTCGTCGAGCACCTGGGCGGCGTGGTCTACGACGGCATCTGGGTAGGCGAGAATTCGAAGGTTCCCAACATCGGCGGCGTCAGGCAAGCGATCGTCGAAGCGATGAAGCGAATCAAGGCGAGCGTCATCCGGTGGCCGGGCGGGTGTTTCGCCGACAGCTACAACTGGCGCGACGGCGTCGGGCCTCGCCGTATTTCCACGGGCCGTCCCAACTTTTGGATAGACGCGCGGGAATGGCCCAAAGGCGCCCCGGACGGCCCGTGGAAATACGACCCAAATCATTTCGGGACCGATGAATTCCTGCGCTTCTGCCAATTGAGCGGGGCGCAACCCTATCTGGCGGCCAACGTGCGCAGCCTGACGGCGAGAGATTTTTACGATTGGGTCGATTACTGCAATTCGCCGGCGGGAACGACGACGCTGGCCGAGATGCGAGCCGCCGCCGGCCAACGCGACCCCTGGAATGTGCGCTATTGGGGCGTGGGCAACGAATCGTGGGGCTGCGGCGGCTCGTTCACTCCCGAAGAGTACGCCGTCGAATATCGCCGCTTTATGGAATGGGTTCCGCGCTATGGCCTCAACCTGGCCTTCATCGGTTCTGGGCCGAACTCCGGCGATCTTAGCTGGTCGCGCCGATTCTTTGGCCGGCTGGCTGAAAAAGGCGGATTCGGCCGGATGTGGGGTTGGGGGCTGCATCATTATTCCTGGAACGTGACCGGCGGGCGGACCAACGACTGGTTCGAAGGCAAGGGCGACGCGGTGAAATATCCCGACGAGGAATGGTACGAACTGCTCAGCGAGGCCAACCGTACGGAGAAACTGATCACCGATCACTGGGCGATAATGGGAGAATTCGACCGGCAGCATCGGGTCAAGCTGCTAGTGGACGAATGGGGCGCGTGGTACAAGCCCGGCAGCGAGGTCCACAACTCGCATCTGCTGGGCCAGCAGGCGACAATCCGCGACGCGGTGTTGGCCGGGCTGTCGCTCGACATCTTCCACCGCCACGCCGATAAGGTCGCGATGGCCAATATCGCGCAGCTCGTCAATTGTCTGCAATCGCTCTTCCTGGCGCACGAAGACAAATTCATTCTGACGCCGACCTATCACGTCTTCGACATGTACGCCGCGCACCAGGGCGGCCAGTCGCTCAGAACGAACGTCTCCGCGGCGCCGCTGAAATACGCGATCAACGGCAAGTCCGCCACGATGCGAGGGCTGAACGGGTCGGCTTCGCTTCACGACCGGCGCCTGGTTCTGACCGTCACCAACCCCGACCCGAAGGCGTCCGTAGAGACGGAGGTCACCATATACGGCGCGAACATCAAGGAAGTCGGCATTACGACTTTGACGGCCAAGGATGTTCACGCTCACAACAGCTTCGACAACCCGCGCGCCGTCGAGCCGCAAACGTCGCAGGGGGCGGCGAAAGGGCGCGCGCTGGTTTACAACTTCGCGCCCGCATCGGTGACGCGGTTGCAAATCACACTGGCTTGATCCGCGGCGCGGTACAGGTCGCTACCGCTCCCTGTACGGCGCCGCCTGCATAGCTTGGAGGAAACCAGAAGATGGCTTTAAAACACACGACCCAAAAAGACGCGAATTTGAAAATCTCCCGGCGGGGCTTCGCGAAAGGGCTGACGACGGCCCTGATCGCCACGCCATTCGCAGTCCGCGCGCAGGAAGGGCCATTTCGCGCCCGCGTCAAGATCGACACCGAGCGCGTGATCGGAGACATCGATCCTAAAATCTACGGCAACTTCATCGAACATCTGGGCCGCTGTATTGACGGCGGAGTTTTCGAGGAAGGTTCGCCGCTCTCCGACTCGAACGGTTTCCGCCGCGACGTGATGGAGGCCGTCAAGAATCTGAACGTCACGCAATTGCGCTGGCCGGGCGGCAACTTCGTATCGAACTATCACTGGATGGACGGCATCGGTCCCCGCGACAAACGCCCGCCACGGCTGGAAATGGCCTGGGGCACGGTCGAAAGCAACCGCTTTGGCACGCATGAATTCCTTCAGTACGCCGAGATGCTCAAAACCGAGCCTTATGTCTGCGTCAACCTCGGCACTGGAACGTGGACCGAGGCGCAGCAGTGGGTCGAATACGTAAACTCGTCGCAGGACACGGCGATGACGCGATTGCGCAAAGAGAACGGGCGGCAGGACCCTTGGAAAGTAACCTACTGGGGGCTCGGCAATGAGATTGACGGGCCGTGGCAGATGGGCCACCGCTCGGCCGACGATTACGGCAGATTCGCGCTCGAAGCCGCCAAGCTGATGCGCTGGACTGATCCAAACATCAAATTGATCGCCGCCGGGTCGTCGCACTTCGCGCAAGGGATCGATTGGATCGGTTGGAACCGCGCCATCCTCGAACACCTGAAGAACCACATTGATTACCTGGCGATTCACCTCTACGTGAGGAACCTTGAGAACGACTACTACGAATTCCTTACCAGTTCGCTCGATCTCGACGACAGGATCAAGACGACAGAGGGCGTGATCAACGCGGCGATGTCCGGAATGCCGCGCAACCGGCGCATTTACATCGCCTGGGACGAGTGGAACGTCTGGTATCGCGCGCGTGGCCCACAACAGCGCGGGCGACGCATTCTCGAAGAGCGTTACAACCTCGAAGACGCGCTGGTCGTGGCCACCTTCCTGAACTCGTTCGTCAATCACGCCGATGTCATCAAGATGGCCAACATGGCGCAGCTCGTGAACGTCATCGCGCCGATCTTCACCAGCGAGAAAGGCTTGTTCCTGCAGACGATCTATTATCCGCTGCAACTCTTCGCGAAGAACACGCGGGGCAAGGCGCTCGACCTGTTCATGGAGAGCCCGAATTACGAGAGCAAACGATTCGGCCCCACGCCGTATCTGAGCGCGTCCGCCGGATACGACAACGGCTCGATCGTTCTGAACATGGTCAACCGCCACCGCGATCAGGCCATCGAGGTCGAGTTCGAGGCGCAGGACAAACAGTTCGCCGGCCCGGTCGAGGTGGTCGAGGTCAACGGCCCCGACATCAAAGCCGAGAACGATTTCGGCGTGACGAAGGTGCAAGCGGCCATGCGCTCCGCGACCGCGGAAGGGCGCAAGCTCCGCTACCGGCTTCCTCCACATTCATATACGATGCTGAAGGTGAAACTCGCGTGACACTGAGTCCGTTATCTATATAGTTCGCGCAATGTCTTTTGAGAATTCGTTTTTATGAAGAGCGGTGTGGGAAGCAAAAATGTAAAAGAGAGAAAAAAGTGGAAAAAAGTCTCTTTTTGCTACTTTTTTCCCTCTTTGCTTCCCATCTCTCTTTTTGATTGAAGCTTATGGTCTGGGAAGAAAGATGGCATCCGCTGCGCGAGGAATGGGTCATTGTCGCCGCGCACCGGCAAAACCGGCCCTGGAACGGCGAGACGGTCGAGCCTGAAGAATCGGCGCTGCCCGATCATCTGCCCGATTGTTACCTATGCCCCGGCGCAACGCGCGTCAGCGGCAGGCGCAACGACGATTACACAGGCGCCTTCGTCTTCGATAACGATCACCCTTGCGTCGGCCTGGACGCCCCGCGCTATCTCGACGCTCCGGCGGGCATTTACCGCAACCGGCCCGCCACGGGCGTCGCCCGCGTCGTCTGCTACAGCCCACGTCACAACCTGACCCTCGCGGAACTCGAGACCGCAGAGATAGCCGACTTGATGCGCGTCTGGCAGGAACAGTATGTAGAGCTCGGCGCGCGCGAAGAGATCAATCACATCCTGATCTTCGAGAACAAAGGCGAAGTCGTCGGCGTCTCCAACCCTCACCCTCATTGCCAGATTTACGCGACCAACTTCGTCTTCAAGACTATCGAGACAGAGGCGCGAGTCTCCGAGCGGCATCTGGCCGAGACCGGGCGAGTACTCTTCCAGGATATCCTCAAGGCCGAGCGCGAAGACGAGCGGCGCATTATTTTCGAGAATGAATCGGCGATAGTTTTCCTGCCGTACTTCGCGCGCTATGCTTACGAGGCGTTCGTCGCGCCAAAAGCCTCACATCCGAGCATTGCGACGCTCAGCGAGGCGGAGTTGCGCGATTTCGCCGAGGCGCTCAAACGCCTTCTGGTGAAGTTCGACAACCTGTGGCGGAGGCCGTTCCCGTACGTGATGCCGCTGCACCAGGCGCCGACCGACGGGGGCGACAATCGCGGATTCCATTTCCACATCGAGTTTCATCCGCCGCTGCGCCGTCCGAACCTGATGAAGTACCTGGCGGGGCCGGAGATCGGCGGCGGCAATTTTCTGAGCGACACATCGCCTGAAGAGAAAGC
>Ga0207428_10006087_pt1 | contig 11157 bp, 8 predicted proteins | sample RhiMethybrSRZTD1_FD_187600 | JGI IMG/M metagenome (GOLD analysis project Ga0207428, IMG submission 187600) | Populus rhizosphere microbial communities from Tennessee, USA - Rhizosphere MetaG P. TD hybrid SRZTD1 (SPAdes) (version 3) | ecosystem: Host-associated > Plants > Roots > Rhizosphere >... | reverse complement strand
GCGCTATACGACTACTACAACCCGGAGGCGCGAGTGGCGCTCGCTCCATCGCGGTTCATAGTCAAATGAAGGATCTCGAGGACGGAAGATCGAACGGATGACTCGATCCTTGATCCTCTTCGGTTCTCTCGTGGTTGAGCCTTAAGGTCGCGTTGCAACGCCCTGGAAGAATGAAAGCGAGCCACGTAGTAACGACTTTAGTCGTTACTACGTGGCTCCATCGGAACTACATGGCGAAGTAGGTTTGTAGTTCCGCCTTCAGGCGGTTGGCTTAGTTAACAAAGACGCCTGAAGACGAAACTGCAAACTCGCTCCCTTGAAATTCATGTCTCAAATTAAGGAGGTAAAAATGAAGAGACGAACTTTCACCGCCGGATTATTTTTGATCGCATTCTGTGTCGCGCTTGTCGTAGCGATGACGGCGCAAGGGCAACGTGAACAATCACAGACCCCGCCTGTGGCCGACCACGCCGTGAGCGGGCCGTACACTCATAAGAACCTGACGATCTTTCTGTTGCACGACGCGGGACAATCTCAAAGCCGAGCCCCGCTGACTTTGCAGGAGGCGATGAAGCGTAAGTTGGTCATCGTGCGCGAAACCGGCGACGTGAATAGATTGACCATCCAGAACAGGTCTAGCCAGGATGTCTTTGTTCAGGCCGGCGACATCGTCAAAGGCGGCCAACAGGATCGTGTCCTCGCGCTCGACCTGATCGTCCCGCCGAAATCGGGCAGGGTCCCGATTGACGCGTTTTGCGTCGAGCAGGGCAGGTGGAGTCGTCGCGGCAATGAAGCCGTGACGGCTTTCAGCGCGTCGGACAAAGCGCTGGCGTCAAAGGATTTGAAGATCGCGGCCAAGGCCAGGAAATCGCAGGGCGACGTGTGGGCGAACGTCAGCAAGACTCAGGAGAAGCTGGCCATGAATATGACCGTCACTCCATCCGCGCCGCCGGCGCCTGCGAGGGCCAGGCGCGGCGCAGGATCGGCAAGCGGTGGCGGCCCAGGCGCATTCGTCGCGCCTCAGGCGTTGGAATCACTGCCGACAAGTTCGGCGAACGGGCGTGAGAATGCGACCTTATATGCTCCTGCCGCCGGACTCACATTGGCTGAGCAATCAGGGCTTGCATCCCGCGCCTCACCCTCCAGCCTGCAACTGACGCTTGAAAACAAGCTGGTGAAAGACACGGCCAACGATTACGTCAGGAATCTCACTTCGATCATCAACGGAAAGCGGGACGTGGTCGGGTTCGTCTTTGCGATCAACGGCCAGATCAACAGCGCCGACGTCTATTCATCAAACGCGCTGTTTGCGAAGCTGTGGCCGAAGATGCTCGAAGCGAGCGCGATTGAAGCCATCGCCGAATTGAAAGCCGAGGAGAAGTCGCGGCTGGTGGACGTGATCGCCATAAAGGCTTTTCTGCGCGAATCTCACACCGGCAAGGCCGAAACAAAGAAAGTGACGGCGCGAACGAGTGTGGTCAAATCTGAAACCGGGAAGAACCTGTTTTTTGAAACTCGTGACAGTAGCCGCAATGGCAAGTGGGTTCACAGAAACTACATAACCAAATGAGCGGGACTGCCGCGGCTCTTGGCTCATCGGAGTCGCCGCCCGAACGTCAGAAGACGGACGCTCGGGCGGCAGACCGCCGACGCCCTCATTTCAATTTAAGCGAACGCGCGATCAAGTCGGTGTGGCTGCGCAGCGTGCCCAGGATGTTGCGCCTGCCGGTGAATTGCAGCACATAGATCGTTTTCTCGTCCGCGCGCACATAATAGACGCGTCCGGTGAAGGGCTGCCCCGCCGCGTTCTTGTAATCGTAAGAGAGCAGCGCGCCGGTCCTGGTCCCGCCGAGCAGGAATTTTTCTATAGAGATTTTGTCGTAACTGGGCGCGAATCGGACGCGCCCCTGTTCGTCCTGGGCGGCGTAAGTCATCGGCTCGGTGTCGGGGGCGACTTCGGCGACTCTGATCTTGAGCGCGCCGTTTTCGCGCACTTTGTAGACGATGTTTACCTCGTTGCGGCCGAGTCCGTCGGTGCTGACCACTCCCAGCCAGCCGGCAGGCAGGTTCAGGGTATATTTGCCTTCCGGGTCCTCAAAGGCCTCGCTCTGGGCGAAGGCGCAGATGGCGCCCAAAGACGCAGACAAAAACAACAGCAAGCAAAAACGATTCAGGCCTGTCACGATGCGCTTTCCTTCCAATTGATTTTTGTACGCGATGAGGGATCGGTCATCGCGCGAAATTCTTTTCCGTCCAGGGTCTGAACGATGAGTTCGCGCTGGATTGCAACCAGACGATCGACGCCGATCGAGGCCGCCTCGATCATCAGGTCCATCATCTCGCGGTCGAAAGGCTCGGTCTCTGCGGTGCCCTGAATCTCGACGAATCGCCCGTCGCCGGTCCTCACGACGTTCATATCGACTTCGGCCGCCGAATCTTCGCCGTAATCGAGATCGAGCAGAACAAGCTCTCCGACCACACCCACGCTGACCGCCGCGACGTAATCGCGCAGCGGTGGGCGCGCGATCCTTCCCGCCTCCATGAATCTGTTCAAGGCCAGCGCGAGCGCGACGAAGCCGCCGGTGATCGAGGCCGTGCGCGTCCCGCCGTCGGCCTGGATCACGTCGCAATCGATGGTCACGGAGCGTTCGCCGAGGGCGGCCATGTCTACGATCGAGCGCAAGCTGCGCCCGATCAGGCGTTGGATTTCGTGCGTGCGCCCCGAAGGGCCGCCACGGCCTGTTTCTCGCGGCATGCGGTTTTCGGTCGCGCGCGGCAGCATCGCGTATTCCGCCGTGACCCATCCCACGCCCTTGTTTTTCAAGAACGACGGCACTTTCTCTTCGACCGTGGCCGTGCATAATACGCGCGTTTCGCCCATCTCAATCAGCGCCGCCCCTTCGGCATGTTTCGTGTATCCAGTCATTATTCGCACGGGGCGTAAATCAAGCCTCTGGCGTCCGTCCTTACGCGAGTCATTCTGGTTTGAGTTTGTCATTTCCCCACACTTCCACCGCCTCAAGATGGTCGAGAGGCTCTTCCAAAATCCTTTCCGCGATCCGGTGGAACCTGCCCGCCGCGTCTGTTACGTAAAATCGGCATACCCCCGCGTTCGTCGATTCTGCCGTTGGCATCAAAGGATCATTTAATAGTCCGTGTCTTTCCAGCAATTGCGCAGTCTCTTCCGCAGTGGCTTCGGCGGAATCGACCAGCGTGACGCTACCTCCGTCTGTCGCACCGATTGTGGACTTGATCACTGATTTAAGCAAAGGATAATGCGTGCATCCGAGCACCAGAGTGTCAATCCCTTCCTTGCGGAACGGGGCGAGATATTGCTCGGCGACCAGGTGGGCGATCTGAGAATCGGTCTCCCCCTCTTCGACTAGCGGCACGAACAGCGGACAGGCGCGCGAGAAAATTTCAACTTCCCGGTCAAGGCTGGCTTCGCGAATGGCGCGCTCGTAAGCCCCGCTTTCGACCGTGGCTTCAGTGGCGATCACGCCGATCCGCCCGTTTCGCGTCACGCGCGTGGCCATCCTCGCCCCCGGCCCCAGCACGCTCAGCAGCGGCAAATCGAACTCGGCCCTCAGGCGCTCGCGCGCCATCGCCGAGATCGTATTGCAGGCGACGACCAGCATCTTCACGCCCTTGCGCGCCAGAAAGCCCGCGTCTTCGACCGCGTATCGCTCAATTGTCCTGCGGGATTTCATCCCGTAAGGCACGCGCGCCGTATCGCCGAGGTAGATCACGTTTTCGTGGGGCAACCGTTTCCGCACCGCGCGCAAAACCGTCAGCCCACCAACGCCGGAATCGAAAATGCCGATCGGGAGAGAACTCATTTTGGAGCGCAAGCATGCACGTCTGCTTGATTAATGGAGGTGACCGGAATTGAACCGGTGTCTGGCAGCCGTCATCGAAGGAATCTACATACTTAGCCGCTTCGCTTGAATTTTCATTCCGGCGCGGTAGCAGAAGCGGCGAAGAACCGCGCCGAAACTATGCCAGATTTATCTCACCCTCAGACTCTGACCTGCGCCTGAGAGCCAGCCTATAAAGTCGACGCTCGACATCGCGCCCATAGGCGAGGCGCGAGCGAACGGGCTGTGCCACTAGCGTTTAAACTAGGCAGCCATTGCGAGTTCAGTGTTCGCAATTAAAGTTTGCCTGCAGTTTACGGGTTACAAGCTTCCCGGTATGCATCCGTCGCCTCAGGTCTCCCATCGAAACCAATGCACCCCCGAAGGTTTACACATTTCAGCGTACGTGAGAAAGTTTACCGAGCCGGTTTGAGTAGTGTCAAGAAGGCGATTTTGCAGTCTCCTGTGAAAGAATGAAAATCGCGGCGCGAGTGTAGGGCAAACTGGTAGTTTGCCTTGGCTACTCCGATGCGCTCTTTGGGGAAAACCGGGCAAATTGCCAGTTTGCCCTACACTTTTCTGAGAAGCTTGGCAAGGCAGTAAATTTTTGACGACCCTGATCGAGTGATGAATTTACCTTCAACCTACCCTTTCATTTGCGCGCCTATCACCGAAACACACGTCGCCGCTTTTCTTGCCTCGATTCATGAAGCCGAGCAGGTCGCTGACGCCATTGAACTCCGCTTCGACTACTTGCCAGCCGAATCTCTGCCGCAATTGATCGTTGAGTTGGCTTCCCGCATCGCGCGCGTCAGCAGGCCATTGATCTTCACTTTCCGCCCGCGCGAACAGGGCGGCAAACGCGATTTGAGTTTGCAAGACCGCCGCGATTTCTGGCGCGGGTTGCCGCCGGAGATCATTAAATCAATCGCCTACGCCGATTTCGAGTTCGACCTGGTCGAGAGCTTCGCCGACGAGAGTCCGCCCGCGCCGTGGGAGAAGATCGTCTGTTCATGGCACGATTTTGCGGAGACTCCGCATGACCTGATCGCGCGTTATGAACTGATGGCCGGCACGCCCGCCGCCGTTGTCAAAATCGCCACGCAAGCGAACCGCATCGGCGATTGCCTGCGCGTCTTTGAATTGATCGAACACGCAAGGGGCAAGAAGCCCGTGATCGCGTTGGCGATGGGATTGCCGGGGCTGATGACACGAGTCCTGGCGCCCGCGCGCGGCGCCATCCTCACTTTCGGCTCGCTCCGTCGCGGGGCTGAGAGCGCCGCCGGGCAACCGACCGTCGCCGAACTGCGCGACCTTTACCGGGTCAAACAACTCTCGCGCGAGAGCGAAATTTTCGGAGTCATCGGCAATCCCGTGGGCCATTCGCGCTCGCCACTGATGCACAACGCGGCGCTCAAGGCTTTGAACCTCGACGGAGTCTATCTGCCGTTCGAGGTCGATAACGTAGGCTCGTTCCTCTGCGACTTCGTTCATCCGAAGACCAGAAAGTCGGACTGGAACCTGCGCGGATTGAGTGTGACGATCCCGCACAAACTCGCCGTCATTCCATATCTCGATTTCGTCGACGCGACGGCCCGTAGTGTTGGCGCGGTCAACACGGTCGTGGTCGAGGGCGACGAACTGCGCGGCTACAACACCGACGTCGCCGGCGCGATGAAGCCGCTGGACGAAATGATAGACGTGCGCGGCGCGCGCGTAGCCGTGATCGGCGCGGGCGGCTCGGCGCGGGCGATCTGTCACGGCTTGAGCCGGCGCGGCGCCGAAGTGACGATCTACGCCCGCGAATTGAAGAAGGCCCAACCGCTCGCCGATGAATTCAATACGCAAATCGCGGCGCTCGAATCGTTCAAGGGCGAGGCGGAAGTCGTCATCAATTGCTCGCCGGTCGGGATGAGCGGCCCGAGCGAAGGCCTGAGCCTGATCAAAGCCGAATCGCTAGAAGGAGTGAAGCTGGTTTACGATCTGATTTACACGCCCGAAGAGACCGCGCTGCTCGGCGACGCGAAGCGGGCCGGCTGCCGGACGCTGGGAGGCCTGGCGATGCTGGTCGGGCAGGCGGCGGAGCAGTTCCGGTTGTGGACCGGGTTGGAGGCGCCAATGGATGTGATGTGGCGCGCTGCGAGAGGTGATCGGCTGTGAAAGGGCGCCTGTAACGATGGCGAGAAGTTGGTTGAACTGTTGGCGCGCGCCGGCGCATTCCCGGGTACCGACCCGGCGCGTAAATCAGTCATCTCCACTTTGAGGTAAACCCATGCGAACACCCATATTAATAAAACAGAGATCATTCCAGATTGGCCGGCAAGTTTGCGCAGCCGCGCTGGCCGCCTTTTTTATCTTCGCGCCGCATCTGCTTGTGACCTCAATGGCGCAGTCTGAGGATCCCAAGGACAAAAAGCCTGCGCCGACGCCGCCTTCGACGATACATGAGGGCACATCTTCGCTAAGGCCGAAGATCACCTACAGGGAAAAAGCTAAATACACCGAAGAAGCCCGCGACAATGGGATACCCATGCTGCCGGATGAGAAGCGCAGGCGCGCGGAGGCGCTTTACAATAAGGCGGCGACTCTCGGAGCCGAGCTTCCCTGAATTGATATATGAAACCACAGACCGCTGAATCGGCGAGGATGACAGAATCTTTTTTCCACCGGCGCGAATAAAATTCCCCAGCGCGCGCGTCGGAGTCGTCTATCGATTCTGACGCGCGCGCCGCGAGATCGCGTTTGTGCCGATCTTCAGGCTCAACCGGCAACGCCATCGCAAATTGGTTTTGAAGAGTCTTAGGTCCTCTGTCTACCACTTTGCGGCAATTCCGCCAGTTGGATGTCCAGCGTCATGCGCCGCCCGTTTCGCACGATTTCGACTTGCACTCGGTCGCCAACGTTTTTGCTATTGAGCGCACGGTCCAGGTCGTCCTGCTGGGCAATCACCTGTCCGTCAACCTTGGTGATAACGTCAGCCCGAGAAATGGTATACCCGCCGCTAGCAGTCTCAACCACTTCAGCGTTTCGCATTCCGGCCTTATCGGCCCCCGACCCGGGAACGACTCTGAGCACCATCAATCCCTCGCTTACCGGCAAACTGAGAGCCTGGATCAGCCGCGGCCCGAATCTGCTTAGTGGAACCATTTCAACGATGCCCATTCGTGGCTTACGCACACGGCCATATGCCCTGATGTCTTCGATAACCTTCTTCGCCGTTTTGGCCGGCACGGCGAAACCGATGCCGACCGAGCCGCCCGAAGGGCTGATGATCATTGTATTAATGCCGATCAGTCGTCCGCGCGAATCGAGCAGCGGGCCGCCCGAATTGCCATGATTGATCGCGGCGTCGGTCTGAATCGCGCCCTCGATCAGTCTGCCCGTGATTTCTGACTTCAACGGCCTGGCGAGTCCGGAAATGATGCCCTTGGTCAGCGTTCGGTCGAATCCGAACGGGTTTCCGATCGCCAGAACCTTCTGCCCGACAAACAACTCGTCGGAATTGCCGAGTTGCACAGGAGTCAACTCTGCTGCCGGCGCATCGATCTTGATCACTGCCAGATCATTGTCCGGGTCGCCGCCAAGAACCTTCGCCTCATATTTCTTGCCGTTCGCAAGCGTGACATCAAGCTCCCTGGCCTCCTGTATCACATGGAAGTTGGTAAGGATGCGACCTTCTTTATCCAGAATCGAGCCGGAGCCGGAGCCTTGTTGGGGAACCACGTTGAAAAAGTCTTGCACGTAGACGGTGGAAGTTATATTGACGACGCCCGGGCTTACCGCGTCATAAACTTCGCGGTTGTTTTTCTCATCGGACGCCACCGACGGGTCGGTCAACGCGCGAATCTGAGTTTCTTCGGCCGCTTTTCCGGACTTCGCCCCCGCCCACCGTCCGAGCAAGGCGGAACCGAATCGATCATAAATTAACACCCCGCTCGCGGCGAAGACTGCCGTGACGAGCGCGAGCGCGATAATTTGTTTGGCGGTGATTTGATAAGTAGCTTTCATCGAAACCTTTTCTCCTTCATCGATCGATACTTATGGGTTTTATGACTGCTGTCGCATACAAATAAGATTACCCTCGCAGCTTGTAAAAAGTTCCGAAAAAGCCCCCGTAGCACTTGCCGAAGACCACCCTGAAGGATTCAAATGACCATCGCCTGGCCCGATTCTGTTAAGAATGTAAAGCGATGTAGATTTATCAGCAGGAGAACTCCATATGACTCTCCGACTGCGCCGACATTTTAGCACCCGATTCGCCTTATGCGCGGCCGCCCTCGCGTTTTTTGGAACCCTGGCCCTGGTCTGTCCGGCTCCGGCGGAATTTTATACGGCCCATTCGCAGGAGCAAGCAGGCGCAAAAAAACAGGACGACAACCAGTGGAAGATTCAGATTCCCGCTCCGGCCAGCGATCAAAAAGACAAGGGGGAGCAGAAGAAACAGGACGAGCCGCTGTTACGCATCGAGACCGAGTTGGTTCAGATCGACGCCGTCGTCACGGACAAAAAGGGCCAGCTCGCGCGCGATTTGAAGCGCGCGGATTTCGAGCTGTTCGATGACGGAAAGAAGCAAGAGATTACGCATTTCGCCATCGGCACGGCTGCGCAACCCGCAAGGTGGCTGGCCGTCGAGAAGAGACCGGCCGAAAAATCGCCCTCCGATTCCGCCCCTGTCGAAATTCGGGCTGGACGTTACATAGTCATCGCGGTCGACGATTTCCACCTCGCGACCGAAAACCTGATTATCGCCAAACGCGCCCTCAATCGCTTCATCAACAACCAGATGGTCGCCGGCGATCAGGTGGCGATTGCGACCACCAGCGGCAACGTCGGAATGTTTCAGCAATTCACCGAGGAACGGGACGTTCTGGAGCGCGCGGTCAATCGGCTCAACGTCCAGCAGCGCACGGTCACGAGTTCTTCCGACATCCCGCGAATCACAGATTATCAGGCCGAGCTGATAGACATCGGCGATCAGGACGCCCTGGAACTTGCGGTGCAGGAGATTATGCGGTTGGAACCGATGCCCAGTCCTCCCCCGGCCGCGGGGCGCGGGGGGCGCGGGGGATTTAACCCCGGGGGGCTCGACGGCGGAGCGTCGCAGCGCGAAAGGGCGATCCAGCAGGCGCAATCGAGGGCCCGAGCGATCGTCGCTCAAAACGCCCATTACACGCGCGCCACGCTTTCCAACCTGGAGAGCGTCATTCGCAACCTTCGCAGCATGACCGGGCGCAAGATACTCGTCTTGCTGTCCGACGGGTTCTATCTCGGAGGCAAAAGCTTTTCGCAGACTTATGACATGCGACGCATCATCGACGCGGCGACGCGCGCCGGCGTGGTGATCTATTCGATTGACGCGCGCGGCCTGATCGCCGCGCCGCCCGGGGGGAGCGCTAGCGATTCCTTCGGCGCCGGCGACAGCAACCTCCCTGGGGTCCGCTCGCGAGTCGAATCGAGCGGCGTCCAGGCCAAACTCGACGGGTTGAATGCGCTGGCGAGCGACACCGGCGGAACGCTCTTCAAGAACAGCAACGACCTGAGCCTCGGGCTTCAACGCGTGCTGGACGCAAATGAGACCTATTACGTGTTGGCTTACGAACCGTCCATGCCTTACCGCGACGGGCGCTTTCACAAGATCGAAGTTCGGATCGCGGGCAACCCCGAATTGACTGTCCGAACGCGCAAGGGCTACTTCGCCCCGTCCGAAAAGACGGGCGCCGCCGGCAAGACCGACGCCCTTGCGGAAAAATCTCCGGATAAACGCAAAGAGAGATCGCCCGAAAAGATCGCCCAGCAGGAGAAACTGGAAAAAGAGAAAGAGATGCGTGAGGGATTAGGCTCGCTCGTTCCGCTCCGCGAGATTCCCGTCGAAATGGCGGTCGACTTCCTCGACATCTCCAAGGGAAGTTCCGGGGCGCTGGTCAATTTGCACGTGGACGCCTCGCAGTTGACTTTGCGACTCCTCAACGGGACGCATCAAAGCGCGCTCGACCTGCTGATGGCGCTCTTCGACGAAAAAGGGAAGGTGGCGGCCAGTTTTGTCGAGCGCATCAGCGTCAACATCAGACCGGAGAGGCTCGAAATCGCGCGCAAAAACGGCTTCAGCTACCGCCGCCTGATGGCGCTCAAACCCGGTTTTTATCAGGCCCGCTTGGCGATCAGGGAGGAAGGCTCGGCGCGGATGGGCAGCGCCTCGAAATGGGTCGAAGTCTCCGACATCGGCCAAAAACAACTGACGTTGAGCGGCGTTCTGCTCTCGGCGGGCATGGAAGACCAGAACGATTTGCAGCTCGCGAACAGCGTCTACATACCGCAACCGTCGTCGGCGACGCGGCGCTTCAAAAAGGACGGCGCGGTCGATTTCATGGTTTTTGCCTACAATGCAAAGGTCGAAAAGAACACCGCTGACCTGGTGATCCAATCGCAGGTCTTCTCGGGCAGCAAGCTGGTCTACGCCTCGCCGATCGCCAAAATGACCATTCCGGAATCCGTCGACCTTCAGCGCATCCCATACGCCGCGCGCGTCTCGCTGGAACAATTCAATTCCGGGCCATACGAACTGCGAGTTGTGGTGATTGACCGCCTGACAAAAGCCACCGCGTTCCGCCGGGTCTATTTCACCGTCGAGTAGAAGATAAAGAGGTGAAGAGGTGAATAGGTGAATAGAACCTTCATTCCTTCACCCCTTTACCCCTTCACCACTGCGCTGGCGCCGTGAGCTTCAGAATGCTGTTTGACTATCTCGGAAATGGCCTTGGCCTGCGCAACCAGATCGCGGAACATGTCGAACAGCAGCGCCTGCGGCCCGTCGCACAACGCGCGTTCTGGATAGGGATGAATGTCGACCAGCAATCCGTCAGCGCCGACAGCCACTGCGGCTCGCGCCATCGGGATTACAGTTTCACGATTGCCGGTGCTGTGGCTGGGATCGAAGATGATCGGCAGGTGCGACAGCCGCTGAGCCGCAGGGATCACTGACAAATCGGGCGTGAAGCGCGAATGGTCGCCGAAAGCCCTTACGCCGCGTTCGCACAAGATCACCTGATAATTGCCTTCGGACATAATGTATTCCGCCGCGAGCAGAAACTCTTCGAGCGTCGAAGACATCCCACGCTTCAGCAGCACGGGCTTGCGAGCCTGCCCCGCGCGTCTCAGCAGACTGAAATTCTGCATATTCCGGGTGCCGATCTGAATCACGTCGGCGTACTTTTCAACCAGATCGAGCGCCGGTTCATCCACGGCTTCGGTCACGATGCGCAACCCGAACGCGTCGCGAGCGTCGGAGAGAATCTTCAAGCCT